>Ga0315282_10000501_pt1 | contig 77235 bp, 65 predicted proteins | sample YL17G07_20_MG_FD_203693 | JGI IMG/M metagenome (GOLD analysis project Ga0315282, IMG submission 203693) | Sediment microbial communities from Yellowstone Lake, YNP, Wyoming, USA - YL17G07_20 | ecosystem: Environmental > Aquatic > Freshwater > Lake > Sediment | place: USA: Wyoming | collected... | reverse complement strand
ATGAATAGTTACATGGGAACATTTTGCCGGACAAAACCCCACCCTCTCCCCTTGACTTCATTCAACTTATCTGAAAACAACAGCTCGGATTCTATGGGAACTTCGGTCTAAAACGAAGATTTGCCGACAGAACTTTGTCGCAGAACAGCGGCAGCAAGCTGACCGCACTCCACATGTCTGTATAAGGATGGTTGGGTTTCCGGCCGGAATGGGGTACGGCCCGGGATCCGGTCACGGGAAATGTGAATTCGCCCGCCGAACAGCTATCTGGCGAACAACAGAATCGCCTTGTTCGGCGCGGGATTGAGAGCCTGGTGTTCCCGCGACGCGTCAAAACGCGCTGGTTTAAGGTCCAGTCCGGTGATTCTCGCAGGCTGACAGCCTGCGCCACTTCCGGTCGTTGGAGCAAAAAAACAGTTGATGTTGGGTGAGGGGTCTGGTCTGCTGTTTGGGTCAGTGGCTGACAAAGGAGTTGAAAATAATGAATCTTTTCCCAGGCTTGCTCAACCTCCCCGGTGGGTCCGAGTGGTTCATCATTCTGTTGGTCGTGGTTTTGATCTTCGGTCCCAAGAACCTGCCCAAGCTCGGCTCGGCCATGGGCCGTTTCATCAGCAATTTGAAGGCGGGTCAACGGGGCGATCTGGAAGAAGAAGACGAAAACCTCGAGGAGTCCCCCGCCCGGACGAAGCGCACCGTCGAGAACAAGAAAGACTCTGCCTGAGAGATCCCGAGGGTTTGACGACGTGCCTCTGGCCTGACGTGAGGCGAAGGGCATGTCATTTTTGTATATTGGTTTCGGAAATCCCTTCGGTTTGTCACCGTGTCACAGACTGGCGAAGGACCCGCTACACTTCTTCAACCGCGTCGGCCTTGAGGTAGGTTCGCTCGTGCGCGGCACCTGAGCCATCGAGCGGGCGGACGCACAGCCAGCCGTTTCCTTCTCGACTGAGAATCTGGACGCGCGTTCCTTCGGCCAGCCGCATGTGCTCGCCCAGCGTCATGCTCGGGCCGTGGCGACTGACGACCTCTTTTTGGACCACGGCGCCGATGTGCCGGCCACGTTCCTGATACCAGCGCCACGGCACGAAGCCGCCGATCGCCACCGCCACTACGATTCCGGCGACAAGAAACCCGCGCGAAGCCGATCGGGCCGGCCCTTCTCGCAGCAGGAGCAACAGCGACCAGGCCACGGCGATCCAGACCACGACGACCTCGGCGATGATCAGCCACTCGTTGAGCGAGAAGAGATCGCGCACATAAAGAAACGGCCGCCACAGGACAAACGGCGCCGAGCCGGCATCCGCCGGTCGGACATAGGCCAGGTTTTTGCGCGCCAAGTGGTCGCGGGGCGCCAACCTCAGCGCCCGCTCGTACATGACCACGGCGCGGCCCGTCTGCCCCAACTGGACAGAGGCATTGCCGGCGTTATAGTAAAGGACCGGGTCGCGAACACCTGCGGCGATCAATCCGAGGTATTCCTCCAGCGCTTCCTGGAATTGCTTGTTTTGGTACTTCGCGTTGGCGTCGGCGAAGCGGCGGTGCATTTCCGACCCGTCGAGGGGCGCCGCCGCGAGAGACAGGACGGGACAAAGAAGCAGGAATGCGGCGACGGCTACGGCGCTCCCCCACACTCCGCGACGGATCTTCTCTCGCCCTGTAGGGCTATGGTTGCGGTCCATCTTCATTTTTTCGCAATGTTTTTCCTTCATCGTTCAGGTTCTGAGGTTCTTCGCCAGCCGGTCAATCAATTCCGAGGCTCGCTCGAACGCCCCGCGCATCTCGGCTGCATCGGGACGGCTCACGGCATAGCGCACCGACTCGCACAGCTCGAGCAGGGCGAGCAGCTCGTCCACGTCGGCCGTCTCGATGCCGCGACCGCTGAGGGTCTGGGCGATCCGGTCGGCGGTGAGTCCCGCGGCCGATTCGTTCAGCTGGTCGGCCACAAACTGGCGCAACGCACGATCGAGTTCCTCGAAGAAACGGTCGCCGTGCTCGGGCGTAAGCAGTTTGGCGGCCCCGCGCAGACGTTTGGACGCCACGCTTCGGGCCGACCGCCGCCGCGCCCAGGCCACGTCGCCTTCGAGTTTTTCGCGCCGCCGCCGCACCCCGTAGCTCACGGCTACCAGCGCGATCGGAACGGCCTGGAAGAGCAGGAAGGCCAAACTGTCATAGAGCGGCGCGGCCGTCAGCCCGTGACTCAGGAAACCGGTCGTGCGGATGTACTCAATGTTGCGATTGAGTTCGACCACAGGCGAAGCCGCGGGGCCGCTTGGCCCGCCCGGCGTCGTGGGAAAGGATATCACCACCGGCTGGTCGGATTTCGGCGCCGGCAGGACGTTCAACGCCAGCGGCTCGGTTTTCAGCTCCACATATCGCTTTTCGCGGGGATTGAAGATCGTGTAGGAGAGGCCGGGGAACTTGATGTCGCCGGCGACGGTCGGCCGCAGGAAGAATTCGAATGTCTTCGTTCCCCCCACCAGACCTCCGGCGTGCGACATCTCGTTGCTCGATTGCTCCTTGTACAGCTGCAACTCATTCATCCGGGGCAGCGGCGGCGGGCTGATGGCGTCCACTTTGCCCTTGCCGGAGAACTGGACTTTGAGATCCACCACGTCGTACTGCCGGACCTGGGGGCGGTCGAACGCGGCCGTGATCTGGAACTCGCCGACCGTGTTGCTGAAACTGGTCGGCCGGTTCTCGGCCGGCAGCGGAAGAATCTTGACCTCGATCGCGCGGGTCATCACCCGCGCAGGAATGGTCGGCGGGCCGAAGGGATCGCTGAAAAGGTCGTCGAAGAAGGAGTCGTCAAAGGGCGAACGCGGTCGCCGGCGCCCTTGCTGCTGAACGGGAAGGTCTACGGTCATCACCATGGCGGGGATGGTCACCGTGCCGGTTCGGTTGGCAAACAACGCCACCGCTTCGATGGTCGCGACGCGATAGGCCACGCCGTTGACGGTTTGCCGCTGAAACTCCAGTTGCCCGCGCGGCGGCTGGTAGAGGGCTTCGACCAGGAAACCGGGATAGGTGGGGCGCGATTCAAAGCCGTAACCCACAACCGGCAGGGTCTCGGCTTGATACAGCTCGAAACGAAGCGTGACCTGCTCGCCGACGAACGCCTCGGTTTTGTCAATGATCGGCCGAAGAAAGAGCCGGCCGCTGAGCTGGCGATCTACCGCATCGTTGCCGGTGCGTGCCGGGAGGATCTCTTCGCCTTGGAAACTGGACGAAACGGCAGGAGGCGGTGCGGCGACCTTCGAGACCGTCACGCGGATGGAATTGGACGCGAGGGCCTGGCCGTTGGGCAAGGTGACGCGCGCAGGGGGAATCTCCAGCGTTCCTTCGCGCAGGGGCCGCAACGCCCAGCGATAGGCCACCGATGACGATTGGATCCCTGGAGAGAGGTTGAAGCGCTGTTCGACGCTGGGTCCTCCGACAACTTGAAAACCGGCAGACTGAAAATCGGGAGGTTGCGGCTGGGCGCCCTGCCCTCCCATGACGCCCGTGAGCTCAATGCGATATTCGAGCGTATCGGCCAGGGTGATCTGGCTCTGCGGAACGGAGGCGTTGAGCTGAACCCCCGGCTGTGCTGCGCCCGCCGCCAACGCGACGAGAACCATCGCCCCGGCGAATACCAGCGCTCCTATTCTGAAAGTCCTTCGGATCATCTGGTCGTGGCGGTGTCCGATCTTCAGGTCCACCGGCTACTCGCCTCTTTTCGTGCCTCTGGTTCGGAGTTCAAACTTCCAGTTTGCCTATTTGCTTTTTCGACCCTGGGCACGGCGCTCTCCCAAGAGGTAAAAGGCAAAAGAGGCAAACGGAAAGTCTGAACCCAAACTTGTCTTTTCATTGTCGGTTGTCCGTTGTCCGTTTTTCATTGTCGGTTGCTCTTTTCACCAGTCTTTCTCCACCTTGAAATCCGGATGGCCGGGCGGTCTGAGGAAATTGCGCATATCCTGCGCATTTTGCTCGGGCAGAGAGTTGAGAATCCGCTCCACGTCCTCGGGCGACATCTCGCCGGCCTTGGGTTGTTGTGGCTGCGCCTGGGCGGTTCCCGACGAAGGCTTTCCCTCGTTCTGCTTCGTTTGGCTCGTCCCCTGATCGTTCTGCTGCTGTTGTTGCTGCTGTTTCTGCTGGTCCTGTTTTTGCTGATCTTGCTTCTGCTGATCCTGTTTTTGCTGAGCTTGCTTCTGTTGGTCCTGCTTTTGCTGATCCTTCTGTTGCTGCTCTTGTTGTTTTTTCTGCTCTTCCTGTTGCTTCTTCAGCGCGTCGAGGACTTCCTTCCATTTGCGCTTGGCCTGCTCATAGTTGAACTTCGGGTCCTCGTCCGCGGGGGCGAGCTTCATGGCTTCGCGGTTGTTTTCCATGCACTGTTCGAGCAGCTGGAGCGCCTTCTGATAGTCCTGGCTGCCGATGGACTGTTCGGCCTGGCGATACTGGCAGACGCCGATGTTGTAAAGCGCCCACGCGCCGAGCGAGGGCTGTTCGCGCGAATAGACCTTGCGAAATTCGGCGATGGCCTCGTCGTATTTGTCCTGTTTTTCGAGCGCGTCGGCGATGTTGAAGTACAGATAAGGCGATTCGGGCGATTCGACCTGGGCGCTGCGATATTTCTCCAGCGCCTCGTCGTATTTCTTTTCGGCCAACAGACGATTGCCTTCGCTGACCAGATTTCGAAGCGCATCAGCTGAAGCATTGCCCGCGCGCAACAGAAAAGCGCCGACAACGAGCGCCATGCTCACGCGCGTTGCGAAACCCATTTGTTTCAACCACCCCATCGCCGTTCCGCCTTCTCTCTGTTCACGATTCGAAATTCATGCACGGGTTCCTGAGATTCCGCCATCCGCCATCCGCCATCATACGCTCTTCTCCCGCTTCCGCCGGTCGCCCTGGAACATCTCCCACACCAGCAGGAGCAACACGGCGGCGAGAACCCACACAAATCTTTCCTCATAGACGGTCTTGGTGGTCGAGCGCTGGACCGATTGCTCGAGTTCGTTGAGTTTCTTTTCGGCTTCGAGAAGATCCAGGTCGCCCGAGGCCGTGCCGCGAATGGCCACGCCTCCGGTCTGGAAAGCAATCCGCTGCAACGTCTCGTAGTCGAGACGCGTGGTGACCACATGTCCCTGCGCGTCTTTCTTGATGGTGCCGTCGGGCATGGTGATCGGGCTGCCCTGCGTCGAGCCGATTCCGATGGCGTAAATCTTGATGTGGGCCTTGGCCGCGCGCTCGACCGCCTTCTGGAGTGCGGCTTTGTCGTGATCCTCGCCGTCGGTGAGGAGCAGCAGCACGCGGTCGCCCTTCGGCTCCTGTCGTTCGCCTTTCTCCGCTCCTTCGCCCCGTTCGAAGGCATTGACGGCGCAATCAATGGCCGCGCCGAGCGACGTCCCCTGCAGCGGGACGATCCCCACCTGGACGGCATCGAGAATGGTCAGCGCCAGCCCATAGTCGAGCGTCAGGGGGCACTGGACGAAGGCGGCGCCCGCGAACGCGAGAATGCCGATGCGATGGCCGCGCGAATCCACGACCAACTGGCGCAGTTGCTCTTTGGCGCGGGCCAGGCGCGTGGGCTGAATGTCGGTGGCCAACATGCTGTTGGAGACATCGAGGGCGATCATCAGGTCAATGCCGCGCCGGGTCAGCTTGCGTTCGCTCGAGCCGAATTGAGGCCGCGCCAGCGCCGCAACAAACAACGCCACGCCGACCCCGAGCGCGGTCATTTTGACCAGCTGTTTGGCCGTACTGGTGGTTTCGATCAAGCGCGCAACGGCCGACCACTGGCCGAACCGCTCGAGGAGCCGCCGTTTTCGCCTCTGCGTCCACCAGAAGAACAGCGCCAGCAGCGGCAGGGCGAAGATGCCATACAGTATGTCCGGATGTCCAAAGTGCATCCCTGTTTGCTCCTACAGCCCCTCCACTCTTCGTGGACGTGCACGACCTGTTTCGCCTTACGGCAGCTTTCTGAACCGCGTGTAACCCAGTCCTATCTCCAGCAAGAACAGAGACAGCGCGGGCACCGCGGCCCACTCCATCAAATCGTCGTAGTCCTGATATTCCTTCGTCTTGATTTCCGATTTTTCCAGCTTGTCAATGACCTGATAAATCTCTTTCAGCTTCTGATTGTCGGTGGCCGGGAAAAACCGTCCGTTCGTCGCCTCGGCAATGTGACGCAGCGCCTTCTCGTCGTATTCGGCCTCGCCCACGCGCAAGCCGCCGAACAGACCGCCGGGCATCAGCGCCTGGCCGACGCTGCCTACGCCGATCGTGTAGATCTTGATCCCGAGCGCTTTGGCCATTTCGGCCGCGGTGGCCGGGTCAATCTGGCCCGCATTGTTCTCGCCGTCGGTCAGGAGGATGATGATCCTGCTTTTGGCCTTGCTCTCCTTGAGCTGGCGGACGCAGTTGGCCAGCCCCATGCCGATCGCGGTGTGGTTGCCGTCAATGATGTTGAAGTCCACGCGTTTGATGAAGTCCTTGAGCACGCCGTAGTCGAGCGTCAGCGGGCAGAGCGTGAAATTGGTGGCGGCGAAAATCACACAGCCGATGCGGTCGTTCTTGCGGCCGTCAATAAAGTCGGCGACGACCCGTTTGGCCGCCTCCAGGCGGTTGGGGCGAAAATCCTGGGTTTGCATGCTGTTGGAAACGTCGAGCGCCAGCATGATGTCAATCCCCTCGGTCGTCGCTTCCTCTTCCTTCCAGCCGGCCTGGGGCCGCGCCAGCGCCACGATCACCAGCCCGACAATGAGCAGCCGCAACACCGGCACCACCGCCCGAAGCATCATCCCCGCCGACGGGGGAACGTGCTTGAGGTGGGTGATGTCCGAGAACCGCAGCGTTCCCCGCTTGCGCCGATCGTAGCGCAGGCGAAGGGATCCCAGGAGCGGCAGAAGCGCCAACAAGGCCAAAACCCATGGATAAGCAAACCGCATTGCCATCAACCACCACGTTCGGAATTCAGGCTTTCCGTTTGTTCTTTTCCTTCAGCAGAAGGGCCGCCTGAAGGCGGAACGGCGAACGTATCCTGAACTTCCGCGTTTTCAGAGTCGGCTTGGGACAGGTTGACAACCTGTCCTACCCGGGGCGTTGTTTCCTCGATGACGCGATAGGCCGCATCGAGAAACCGCTCGCAGACCTCTCGGTCGGGCTGCCACTTGGCAAACTTGGCCAGGTCGGCCTCGTCCGAAAACTCGGCCACGCGCGCCAGCCGACCGTCGTCGGCCAGCGGATCGTGCAGCGCGGCCATCAGTTCGCTGGTCGTCGTGACAATCCCCGCGAAGCCGTAACGCCGGCCGAGATAAACCCGGATGATGTCGGAGATCTGGTCGAAGTATTCCTTAATCAGGCCGCGCGCGAGAAGGTCGCTTTCGGCCACGCGCGCAAGGGCCTCGCGGGCCACGTCCTCGATCGGGCGCGGCGGAACGAGCGGAACCGGTTGGGCGCGGCGTTTGCGCCTCGCGCGAATGATCAACGCCGCCGCAATCGCCGCCAGCAGCAATGCGATCGCGCCAAGGACCAGGATTTGCCCCTGGGTCAGGCGGAACGGCGGCAGGACGGGCGGCTTGGCGTCGCGAATCCCCGCCTCGTCCGGCCGGGCCGGCGCCACGCTCTGAACCGTGATCTTGACCGGCGGGGTGGGAACCCTCTGCTCGCTGCCGTCGGGATCGCGATAGACGACCGTGAATTCCGGGATCGTGAACTCGTCCGTCTCGAACGTCGAAAGCAGATAGCGCAATTGCTCCTGTCGCCACCCGCGGCCGAGCTTCTTTTGTTTCACCTCGGGCGCACGCAGGATCTCGAACGCACCGAGCGCCGGGCTGGGTTCGACCCGAATGAACTCGGTCGGCGCTTTCCATTCGACCGTGATCAGGTACTCGATCTGGTCGCCGATTCGATACTCGTTTTTGGCGGTGAGGGCCTCGATCCGAATGGTCTCGGGCGTTGCCGCACGCGCCTGGGCGGCAGACAACAACAAGGCCGTCACGACCAAGGCCAACGTCGCTCGCCCGGCCTTGCCTCTCCCTCCCGTACTTCTATGTTGCAGCAGCGCGCTCATTTCTTCGGTTTCTGTTCCTCGAAGGCGTCGGGATAGATGACGACGTTCGCGGCCTTGCGCAATTGCTCCATCCGTTCCTTTTGAAGGTTGAGGAACTTGTCGCGTTTGGCCCGGTTCAAGGCATACTCGCGCACCTCGTCAAACGACGGAGTGGTCGGCGACGAGACGTCGTCCACGTGGACGATCTCATAGTTTCCGGATGGCATTTTCAGGAAAGGACTGGTCTGTCCCTTGGTCATCATGTTGAGAGAAGCGAACACTTCCCGGCTGCCGCTGAGAACTGGGGGCACGGGCGACCGATCGGACCACGTACCCAGGCGACCGCCTTTGTCGCGGGTCTCTTTGTCTATGGAGAATTTTCGGGCCACTTCGGCGAAGTCGGCACCGCGCGCCACCAGGGTAACGACCGAAGTTCCTTCCGCCTCGGTGGCCACGGTGATGTGGGACAGTTCGTACCGGCGCGTCTGCGGGATCTCATTGCGATGCGCCTCGTACCAGGCGCGCGTGTCTTCGGGAGTCACCGTGATCTTGTCCATGATCTCGATCTGGAGATACGCGCCGGCCAGGATGTCGTTGCGCATGTCCTCCAGCTCGGCGATGACCTTGGGATCGCTGCTTAACCCGGCGCGAATGGCGGCATCCACATAGAGGCGGCGGGTGATGTAATCGTCGAGGTAGTTGCGCTTTTCCTTCAGGTCGGCGTAGCGTCGCTGGGCCGGTTCGGGCAAGTGGCTGATGGCCTCGTCGAGATGGCCCATCGTGATCGGCCCGTTGCCGATTTTGGCCACGATGGTTCCCGAGGTGGGCAGTTGGTCGGGCCGCAGCGCCGTGGCCTGCGCGATCTTGTTCCGGGCATCCAGCGAACGGCCCAGGCGCTCGAGACACTCCACGGTCCACTGCTCCATCTTGGAGCGTTCGGGATGATTGGGGTTGTAATGCTTCGCGCGGGCGAAATAGCCCAACGCTTTCTCGTAGTCCTTGATCGTTTCGAAATAGGTTTTGCCGATCAAGTAGCAGAGGTTGGCCTTGCGGGCCGGCTCACCCACGGCCAGATCGAGCGCGGCCTTGTATTCGCCGATCGCTTCGGCGGGCAACCCTTCGTTTAGCATCGAACTGGCCAGCGCGATCCGGTCGTCAATGCGATCGGCGGCGGCGGGCTTCCGCCGACCCGGCCAGAGGACGATCAGCAGCGTCACGACGCAGATGGCCAGGATCGCCCACTGCACCGGACTGGCGAAGCTGCGCGCCTCCGTGCGGCCGTGCGGTTCCGTGCGGGGTGGTGTTGGAGTTGCCACGGGTTGCTCTTCCTGTTTTCGCTCTTCTTGTTTTTTGGCCATGTCTTAGGCACCTTTCATGGAGTTTTGATGCCTCGTCGGCATCGCGAGTGGAAAGACCAAGCGCTCTCTTGGTCACCTTTCGTTGGCATTCAACTGAGGTCCCTTCCACCATCAGGTTTTGGAGCACCGGCGAGGCCGTCGGCGTTCCGTTTGAGGCACCGGCGAGGCCGTCGGCGTTCCGTTTGGAATCCAGGATCCCTTATTGCCTTCTCGCTCGCTCCTCGAAAAACCGGGTCAGCGGCTTCACGAATGATTCGCCCGTGCGCAGGTTGATGTGGTCCACCGAAAGCGACTGGAACATGGTGTCGCGCTGGGCACGATCGCCGCGGCTGGCCTTGGCAAACGCCGCGCGCACCTGTTTGTCGTAGGTGTCCACCACAACCACCTCGCCGGTTTCGGCATCCTCGAATTCGAGAAAACCGATCGGCGGAAGATCTTCCTCGCGCGGGTCGCCCACGCTGATGGCCACCAGGTCGTGCCGCCGGTTGGCGATCGTCAGCGGTTTCTTGAGATTCCGGTCGAAGAAGTCCGAGACCAGAAAGACCACCGCCCGCCGCTTGAGTACCCGATTAAGATAGTCCAGCGCCGCGGTGATACTGGTCGTCCGCTGGGTGGGACGAAAATTCAGCAGGTCGCGGATGACTCGCAGCACGTGTTTCCGACCTTTCTTGGGCGGCAAATAGTGTTCCACCTGGTCGGTGAAGATAATCAGTCCCACGCGGTCGTTGTTCTTGATCGCCGAGAAGGCCAGCACCGCGCACAGCTGGGTGGCCAGTTCCTCCTTCATCTCGCCCGTGGTGCCAAAGGCTCCCGAGGAGCTGGCATCCACGCAGAGCATGACCGTCAGTTCACGCTCCTCGACGTAGCGCTTGACGTGGGTACGGCCCGTCCGCGCGGTGACGTTCCAATCAATGGTACGAATCTCGTCGCCGGGGAGGTATTCGCGCACCCCGTCGAATTCCATGCCGCGGCCCCTGAAGACGCTGTGGTATTCGCCGGCCATCACGTCGTTCACGACCCGGCGCGTGTAAATCTCGATGTGCCGGACCTTCTTGAGGATTTCCTGGGTCACGGCCGCCGTGCCGCGGACCCCGGGCGTTTCAATTTCGGATTGCGGATTTCGGGTTGCGGATTTCATGTTCACCTTAATCGTAGCGTTTTTTGCTCTTGCCTCTCACTTCTCTCCTCCCGCCTCCCCCTTCCCCTCCTCACGGCGCTTCGATGTTGTCGAAGATCTTGCGTACAATGTCCGTGCTGGACAGTTCCTCGGCCTCGGCTTCGTACGTCGGGATCACGCGATGGCGAAGCACGTCGAGCCCCACCGACTTGACGTCGTCCGGGATGACGTGGCCGCGGTGGCGGAGGAAGGCGTGCGCCCGCGCCGCCTGCGCCAGATAGATCGTCGCGCGCGGCGAGGCGCCGTATTCAATGAACGTTTGGATCGAGTCGAGACCATATTCTTTCGGCTCGCGCGTCGCAAACACCAGGTTGATGATGTACTCCTTGATCTTGTCATCCATGTAAATTTGGCTGACCACCTCGTGCGCCTTGACGATGTCCGCGGGCTGGATGACCACGTCCACCGCCGGAACCCGCCCCTCGCCCATGCGGTCCAGAATCGCCCGCTCCTCTTTCTTGTTCGGATAGGTGATGCTCAACTTGAGCATGAACCGGTCAATCTGGGCTTCGGGCAGGGGATAAGTCCCTTCCTGCTCGATGGGGTTCTGCGTGGCGAGAACCAGAAACGGCTCGGGCAGCGGAAAGGTCTGGTCGCCGATGGTGACCTGGTGCTCCTGCATGGCTTCGAGCAAAGCGCTCTGGACCTTGGCGGGCGCGCGGTTGATCTCGTCGGCCAGAATGATGTTGGCAAACACCGGTCCCTTCTTGGGCACAAACTTCCCGTCGTGCTGCTGATAGATCATCGTGCCGATCAGGTCGGCCGGCAGCAGGTCGGGCGTGAATTGGATGCGCTGGAAGCGCAGGTTGATGATGCCGGCCAGCGTGCGAACGGCCAGCGTTTTGGCCAGCCCCGGCACGCCCTCGATGAGGATGTGGCCGTTGCAGAGCAGGCCGACCAGCAGCCGCTCGACCATGTGGCGCTGGCCCACGATGACCTTGCCGATTTCGCCGACGATGCGGTCCACGAACCGGCTTTCTTCCTTGATGCGCTCATTGATGGCCTGGATTTCGGGATTCATTGTCGCTTCGCTCCGTTTAACGCAAGTTTCAGGTTTCAAGTTTCCTGTTTCCGCTATCGAGTATCAGGTATGAGGTATCGGGTTCAGGATTCGGGGTATAGGGTCCTTCATCTCTTGTTTCTTCCCTTCGCCTCCAACCGCCCTAGCCAACCTCCGGTCTCCCTTCTTCCCCCATTATCGCTGATTCCTCGACCCGCCTCTTTTACCTCAAAGCCTCACAGCCTGTAGCCTCAAAGCCTATTGCCTCACAGCCTCACAGTCTGTAGCCTCGAAGCCTGCTTTTCGTTCATCGTTCATCGTTCATCGTTAGGTCTTCAAGCAGCAGCCGGCAGTCGGCGAGGATCTGATCCTGATCGGCCACGGTCGGAACATAACCGGCAAACTTCACCTGGGCACAACGGTCGAGGATGGCCGTGGCCCGGTCGCGGACCGCCGCATCGAGCTCCTCGTTGGCCAATCGCTCGGCCAGTTCGCTGATCGTCACATGGCGCAAGTCGCCGCCCAGCCGCTCGCCCAGCGCCTTGCGAACGAATCGCTCCACCGCGTCATAGGCGTCCTTGACCACGCCCTCGGTGAGGAGCCGCCGGACCTGGTTGAGGTCGGCCTTCATCAGATCGAACGGCGAGGGCGGAGGAGGCACGTTAGCGGCCTTGCGCAACCGCCGCGCGCGCGCCGCCATTCCCATCCCGGCCGCCGTGCCGCCGCCGAGGACCGCCAACAGACCCAGCGTGCCCATGAGGATTTCGTTCCACGGCCAGCGCCGCGGCAAAATGGTCAGGGCAAAACGGTCGGTCGTCAGGTGCAGCACGTCGCCGCCCCCGCGCAGCCGATAGCGGATTTCAATCGGCTCGACCGACGCGGCGCCTTCGGCCGCCGGCGTCAGCTCGTAGTGATAGGTGACGAGAACTTTCTGCGAACCGCTCTGGGGCAGAACGCGCGAGGACAGGACCATCGCTTTTTTCGACAGGTTGATCAGCGTCGGCTCTTCGGGCGCTTCAGGAAGCAGATCGGCCACATCGCCGCTCCACGTGAGATCCACCAACAGGTGAACCGGTTCGTCGAGATGGAACCGGCGTTTGTCGGGATCGAGAAAACTGCGCACACGGACGGTGGGCGCCACCAGGGCGGGCGCTGGGGCCGTGGTCGGCAGCGAGGAAAAGAGACCCGCCGACGGCGTCGTCGGCGCTGCGTTTCGCAACAACGCCGTCGGCGAGGTAGGGTCGGGCTTGCTTTCGCCGGGAAGCCATTTCGTGTAGAGCCGCGAGCTGCCGCTTGGAAAAGCCGGCGCCGCCGCTGAGAGGTTCGTTACCAACCCCAGCAGCAAGCCGATTGCGATCGTCCCGACTGGCAACCGCTCGGCAAACTCCGCCATGGTCTGGCCTCCCATAGTCCTTCCCGACAGAAACATGGGGCGGTGGATCCACGTTCCGGTCCCCGCCCCTATTAAGACATGGGGACGTTGCATCCAACGTCTCCATACGGCTAGTCGTTATTCCTCGATCCAGGGAAAAACCTGGACCAGCTTCTCCTGATCGCCGCGCCGAATTCTCAGCAGCAATCCCTTCTCTTTCTTGTTGGCGGTCTTGTCCCACTTGGCCAGGGCGTCTTTGACCGCCGTCTGGAACCCGTCGGTGTTGTGAACGCGTTCCTTCTCCACGTCGAAGATCACGTCGCCCGTTCGCAACTCGGCGTTGGCGGCCGGCGAGTTCGGCCGAACCTGGCGGATCACCACCCCCCGCTGCTCTTCGGGCGCATTGGGAGTCTCGGGGTAGTTCTCCACCGCCAAACCGATCCGCCCTTTCTGAGGCTGTTCGGTTTCCTCGGCCTTCCCGGTCTCGGGCTTGGTCTTGGGAGGAGCGCCCAGGGCCATCAGCGTCTCCTCGGTCGGCCAATCGCCCGCCGTCACGGTGAACGTTTGGGTCTTGCCGCCGCGGAAAATCTTGAACTCGATCTTGTCGCCGGGCCGGCGGGCCGTGATCGCTCGCTGGACGTCCACGTTGCTGTCCACTTTCTTGCCGTCAATTTCGACGATGATGTCATAGGGACGCAGTCCCGCTTTGCCGGCCGGCTGATTCGGATAGACCGTGACCACGCCGACTCCGCCCTTCTCTTTGTAGCCCTCATGAGCGGCCAGGGCCGGGAATTCGTCAGGATCGGTCATGCGAATGCCGATGTACCCGCGGACCGGGTGGCCGTGCTCGATCAGGTCATCGCTGATCTTGTGGGCCATGTCCGAGGGAGTGGCAAACCCCACGCCCGACCACAGGCGCGTGGTGCTCGCAATCGCCATGTTGATGCCGACCACCTCGCCGTCGAGATTGACCAGCGGGCCACCGCTGTTGCCGGGGTTGATCACCGCATCGGTCTGGATCAGACTCTGATAGCCGGCGATCTCCACCTCGCGGCCCGTTCCGCTGATGATGCCCTGCGAGACCGAGCCGGTCAGCTCCAGCGGGTCGCCGACCGCCATGACCCACTCGCCCACTTCGAGCTTGTTGCTGTCGCCCCATTTAATGGTGGGCAGATTCTTGGCATCAATTTTCAGGACCGCCAGGTCGGTCAGCTGGTCGGCGGCGATAAACTTGACCTGATCGCCCGTGAACTTGCGTTCCTTGCCTCCCTCGGACAGGATCACGGTGATATCGCTCTTGTTGAACATCCGGCTTCCCAGCATCGGGTGAAACAGAACGTGGCGGTTCGTCAGAATGTAACCGTCCGAGCGAATGATCATGCCCGAACCCGCTCCGTAGGGATGCTTGAACAGCTCCTCTTCGGGTCCCGATAGATTCGGCCCACCGGGCAGATTCTTGAAGAACTCTTTCAGCCAATCCGGCAGCTGCTCCTCATCCAGGCCCTCCGGAGGAACGACGCGCTGTTGAGGCTTGCGCGGCTTGAGCTGCTGCTCGCGTTGCCACTGTTCGAACTTCTCGAGTGTTTCGGCATTGATTTTAATGCTGACGACGGCAGGCCGGACCTGCTTGGCCAGGTCTATGAACGTCCGGTCGGTCAGTGTGTTATCGCCGGCGGATTTGCCCTGCGCACCCCCAACAACAATGACCAATGCGGCTAGCATGGTCGCCATCGCCATCACACTGAAAACTCTCGCAACTCTCATTAGACTGTACCTCCTCCTCGTTAGCCAGCCTCAAGGGCATGGTACTTTCTCGATTCTCGTAAAGAACAAGAATCAGGCCAGCAACCTTTGAGAAGCGATGCACAAGGGGATCTGGCCGGAAGATCGTGGACTACAAGCCTTCATGTCTCAATGATCTACGGCGTTCTCAAGGACCCTTCACGGGCAGGCCGAAACAGACGCAAACGGGGAAAACCGGAGCGACCAAAACCGTCCGTAGGCCAAAGTGACACGCTTTCACAAAAGAGCTGACGCATGAGATGCGCCATTTTGTCGCCCCCCTCTGCCAAACCGGTTTCTCGTTGCCTCTGGCGGTGCTTTTCGGCCACGCCGTTTTCGGGACGCTTCCCGGTCGTGGCTGAGCACCCCAAAAACGGCTTCGTTGTAGCATAGCCCCTCGTGGGCGTTCGCCCTGCTCCCACGTGACGCAACCGTTGGCAAAACCCGAGGGAGAAGCGCGCCGGTGTTTCGTTGGTTGCAGGGCAAGGCCCGCGTCGTCAGGACAGACCAGCGAACGCCCACGAGGGGCTAGACTGCAACGAGGCCGACAATACGGCGATTCGCGGGTAACGGTGAACATCTAGGACCGTGGAACCCGGCGTCTTCGCTACGGTCCCAGGGGTGTCCCATGTCCTGATCGCTCCACCAGCACTGCCTTCACGGTGGCGATTTTTTTGGCGCCGATTGTGAGCAGGATCTCGTGTTGGCGAACGACCTTCAGCGTCTCCTCGACCGTTTCGTCCAATCGTACGCGGTGGGCCGACTTCACCGGGCGGTCGAAGACCAGCCGCGCCTCGCGACTTTCGGCGGTGCTGTTCCAAAGCCGAACAATGACCGCATCGTCGCTTTGCGCTCGTTCGATGGTCGAAAGAGCGATGACCCGGTCTCCCTCGAGTCGCAGGAACTCCTTGGTCGGCGGAAGACTGCCCAGGTGAGGTCGCGCGCAAATCGTCGAAGTCCCGGCCACAAATTCGTGCGCGAGTTCCAGCACCCCCGCCTCATCGCAAGAGCCTGAGTGGGGATAGAGGGCATACTCGAATTCCAGCTCGCGCAGACATTGTCCCTCGGGCGTGGGCAGTTCCGGACCGGCCGAACGCGCCCGCGCCGGATTGTCGTTGCGGCTGAGATGACCGAAGCCGCGGAACAGCGTCAGATAGATGCGCGGCCCGGGATCGCGCACCACTTCGCACTCCGGCAACCCTTTGTTGAACACCGCCAGGCCCCACTGTCCGTCGCTCAGATCCACGAACGAATGCTGTGGGAGGGTCGCGGGTTGGTTCTCGACCCAGTGCGCGGGATCGGGATGCGGCGGCGCGAACGGCCACTCGACCACGTCAAACGGCCCTTCGGCAACCGCCGCGATCGCTTCGCGGACCAGGGGAACCATGGGGCGAAACACCGCGCGCAGCCGATGGTCGCGAACCGTATTGCGCAGGCGGGTGTGAAACTTCACGTAGCGCGCGCCCGCGCCGAGCGTGACCCGCGTGAGTATCGCCAGCGAAGCGAATCGGTCGCTGCGCGCCCGTCGCGCGAAATCAAAACTCTCCGGCAATTGGAGGGTCTGGCGAATTTCGAAGGTGGCCGCCGCGCGGGAGTCTTCGACGAGAGTGACCTGCGCCGGCGCCCCAAGCGTCTGGATCACGGAGTCGCCCGGCGACGGGGCGAAAGTGTAAGAGTCGCCGCAATCCGCCTCGTCTTCGAAATGGGACAGGTTGGCCACTCGTCCCATTGACTGCTTGTCGGCAACCGAAATGGAACCGTCGCAACCAATGGCCACGCCCAAGAACCCGTTCTCCATGATGTTCCCCGCCGTCACCAAGTTGCCGTTCGCCCCAGTGGGGCGGTTGACGAATTGAAAGCGATAGGTGCGATAGCCCAGAGGAGGAAGGTCATTGGCCCAGAAGCGCGCCCTGGCCACCAGCCGGTTGTGGATCACCAATCCCAGCTCGTCGGGCGCGTGAGGTTCGTTGGTGGTCTCGAGGCCGATGGATTCCACTCCCGCCGGAACCTCGCCGCCCATCGCTTCGAACAGCTGCACCCCGCGGATCGAGCGAGCCACCTCGTCCGCCGGCGCCATTGGCGAAAAGCTGACGGTCCGCAACCGACCGCCGCCGCTCGGTTCGACCACACCGACATTGTCCGCGTCCATTTCCAAGCGCGCTTCGACCAGTTGCGAGCTCGGCCGAAGCGAGGGATTGAACACCACCAGAATCCCTTCGTGCGGCTGGGCAAAGGAGGTGTCAATGCGCGCCGCGATGGCCGCCTGCGCCCGCTTCAACAGCTGTGTGCCGATCTGCTCGCACTGCCCAGAACGGGTTTCCATGTCGCGATGGACGCCGTCCACGCTGCACCCGCAAATGCTGTCGTGAGGATGGTTCAGAAGCAGCAATTGCCACGCGCGATCGAGGAAGGCCTGTTCATAGCGCCCGCCTTCGAGCCACTTGAGGGTTTCGAACGGCGCGACCCACCGCTCCAGCAGCGTCTGGCAACGCTGGTTGGCCTGCTTGAGATAGATGCGCGACGACAGCACGCCGTCGAGGATGAATCCCCAGGAATTCGGATCGCGCGTGGTGTCGCGCATCGGCGTTCGCACCACCGGCCAATCGCCGCGTTCGCCCTTGAGCGCCTCGAAAAACTCCTCGACCGTGGCGTGATGAAACGTCCAGCCTTCGCACTCTTCCTGGGCGCGCCGCAGCACTTCGGGCAGATCCTTGTGAATCCGCATGTGGTCGAAACCGTTCAGGAGCAGATGAACCTTGGACCGGTCGTGCTCGGCGTGTCGTTCGGCGAGATGCTTCAGGGTGAGGAACTTCGCCCTCACGGTCCAGCGCAGCGCGCCTTTTCCGTCGCGCAACGTCGGCTGCACGTCGGGCGGCGCCTGGTGCGGGAAGAACGCCAGGTCGCCGTAGCCGTCGTGCAAATGATAGCCCAGAACGCGCGATCCGTCGGCTCCCTCGACGATGACCTCGGGCCGGTCGTCTTCGGGCGAGAAGCCGCGCCAGAAGATATAGGTGTCAATCCCGAAGCCGAGCAGGATTTGCGGAATCTGCGAGGCTTGGCCGAAGCAATCCGGAAGATAGCCGACTTTGGAGACATGCCCCAGGTCGCCGGCGGTGCGGTGGCCCAGCCGCAGATTCCGCACGAACGATTCGCCGCTCACCAGGAACTCGTCGGGGAGAACGTACCACGGTCCCACCATCAACCGTCCGGCGGCGACCTGCTTGCGCACGTCGTCGAGCCGGCGCGGACGGATTCGGAGATAGTCGCGAATGACAACCGTCTGGCCGTCGAAGTTGAAACAGCGATACTCGGGCTCGTCTTCGAGATAGTCGAGCAGCTCGTCGGTCACCTCGACCAGCCGCATCCGAAAATCCTCGAACGTCCCATACCACTCGCGATCCCAATGCGTGTGCGAGCAGACGTAGAAGTGATGATTCTTGACTTTGCCCACGGGGCGCCCTCCTCGAGTCAGATCAGCTGTGCGCCATCCTCGGCGGCAAAGTTCCTTTCCAACCATCGTGCAGCATCTTCGTTATTCTTTTGACGAATTCCGCATTCTCGGGCCGATTGGCAAGGTTCACGTTTTCTTCGGGAAAAGAGTGCCCTGAGCTTCCCGCTCTTGGGCGGTGCGGCAAACGCCAGATTCGTCAACGAATTCGACAGCGCCGCCCCGGCCATTCCGGCCGCGCTCGTTTCCAGAAACCGACGCCTTGTCCATTTCGAGATGCATCAATCCCCTGCGATGAAAGGTGGCATGCCGCGCTGAAAACCGTCCCCGCTCCTCAACAAACGGCTGTTCGGGGTCTGGCCACCCGCCGCCAAAGCACCATCAATCCTGCGTTAAGAGGCTCCTACACGTGAGAGGCCTCGATGTCGAGGAAAAAGGGCTTGACAAGCGGGGAGCGGGGATTTTTTGTCCTTCTCTAAGTTTCTTGCGATCCTCAGGGGCGGGCTGTCGGCGCGAAACGCGACCTGCAAGCCCGCGGCGAGAGATTCCTGGAACAGGAAGGTTAAGCGTGTCCACGGTTGTGATGAAATTCGGCGGAACCTCCGTGGCCGACCCCGAAAAAATCAAAGCGGCGGCGGCCAAGGCAGTCCACGAACACAAAAAGGGCCATCAGGTCGTGGTGGTCGTCTCGGCCATGGGCCACACTACCGACGAGCTGATCGCCCTGGCTCACAAGATCCACGACGATCCCCCGGCGCGCGAGATGGACATGCTCATGGCCACCGGCGAGCAGGTTTCGATCGCCCTGATGGCCATCGCGATCGAAGCGCAGGGTTGCCCGGCCATCTCGTTCACCGGCCCCCAGGTGGGCATCTACACCGACGGTGTTTTCCGCAAAGCGCGCATTCGCAAGATCAGCGACGAACGGCTTCGTGAGGCCCTTGGCGAAGGGAAGATCGTCGTGGTGGCCGGCTTCCAGGGCGTGACGGAGGAGAACGACATCGCGACGCTCGGTCGCGGCGGGTCCGACACGACGGCCGTCGCGCTGGCCGCCGTGCTGAAGGCCGACGTCTGCGACATCTACACCGACGTGGACGGCGTCTACACGGCCGACCCGTGCGTGGTCAAGAACGCCCGCAAATTGCAACGCATCACGTTCGACGAGATGCTCGAGCTGGCCAGCGTCGGTGCCCAGGTCCTTCACTCGCGATCCGTCGAGATCGCCGCCAACTACGGCATTCCCATTCACGTCCGGTCGAGCTTCAAGGACGTGCCCGGGACTTTGGTTGTCAAGGAGACCGAATCCATGGAAGATACCGTCATCAGCGGCGTTGCGTTCAACCGCAACCTGGCAAAAATCTCTCTGCTTGGCGTGCCCGACCGGCCCGGAATCGCGGCCGAGTTTTTTGGCCGCCTGGCCGAGCATCATATCGTCATCGGCATGATCATTCAGAACGTCGGCACCCACGGCCTCAACGACATCTCCTTCACGGTGGACCGCACCGAAGAAAAGCGCGCGATGAAGATCGCCCGCGAGGCCTGCAAGGCGCTCAAGGCCAAAGACGTGATTATTGACGCCAACGTGGCCAAGGTGTCGGTCGTGGGGATCGGCATCAAGAGTCATACCGATGTGGCGGCGCGCATGTTTCGGGCGCTGGCGCGCAACAACATCAACATCGAAAGCATCACCACGTCGGAGATCCGCATTTCGTGCCTGATCCGCGAAGACGAAGGGGACAAGGCCGTGCAGGTGATCCACGACGAGTTCGCGCTGGGCGTCGTGGCGTGATCTGCTGCCCTGCGTAAACCTCCTCACCGTGTGGAAGGGCAGGAATCCATTTTCGGTGTTGACGCGGGCGCAGTTTTTTTTTGTCTTGTTTTCCAGCCGGGTTCGTGAGATAGACGTTCCATAGAATCAAAGCGGGGGCCCGTGACCAGTGAAACTGCCTTCTTTTGCAACCAAGCGGTGTAACGGCATCACGCTTTGCGGTCTGGTTCGGAGCAAAGGAAAAGCGGTTCGCAGTCTTTTGAGCAAGACTCGAAACATAGTTGCCTCTTACCGATTGAACACGGGTCGCGGGTACATTAGGGTTCTTACGAGAGAGAAGCCGGGGAGACGGCTGCACATTGATTGCGTCACGCGCGAGTGTTTCCCGAAGGGACGGGTGCCAAAGGTCAGCCATACGAAGCGCGAGGTTATAAATTTGTTGGATGCACTAGTCGGCTCAGATATCGAGGTCACGTGCTTCGGATCGTTCGTGGTCCCTCTTGACGAGTTGCCGGAGCAGGGTTTGATCCGTTCGCTCTCTTCTCTCGAAGCAAAAACCGACGGCGTGGGCCTCCGTCTGACAGGTGGAAGCTTATCCGTCAGGGGTGCGGAGGTTTCGAGAATCCGCTGGTCAATCCAGCCCGAGGGCAAAACCGCGAATGTGCTGATTATCGGCGAAAGGCAACTCGCGATAACAGAAAACTACCTGGAAGAGGCGCTGGTGTGGATCGATGATCAGTTTCAACGACTCGTGCTGGGAAGGACAAGCAATGAGAAGCCGTAGCGTAGCGTTTTCGAACCCCAGCCCGGAGTTGGCCCGCCACCCTTGCTCATGGACTGGAACAGAAATGACAGGCTACCCAGGAACCGAAAACACAGACTTGTCCGGGTACGATGATCTTGGCTGTTTTGTTGAGGAAAAGGGCCGCGGGAAGCCTGTCTCAATTGCTGCCAACTGGAAGCGAGATGTTCCTGTTCTTCTTCTAGAATTCCGGGAATCCGTTAGGGTTACGATTCTCGAGGGAGAAGTCGCCTCACTCAAGGAACGTGTCGCAGCCGTCGAGGCACAGAAGCCACTAATAGTTCCCGTGGAAAGCCTGGCTCCGGAGCCGTACGAAGTGATCCGTCCTTTTCATGTGATCCTGCAGCCCGCCGGAGATGAGTACCTTGCAACGTTTTTCGACGCGAGCATTAGCGCAACCGGAGGGACGCAGCGCGAAGCCGTTGAAAACCTGAAAGACCTTGTCGTCACGGCGTTTAACATGCTGACCCGCCACAAACAAAGCGAACTTGGCCCCGGCCCGCTGCATCAGATCAATGTCTTGAAGCAGTTTATCCGAAGGGTCGAGTGATGTCCCGGATCATCACCAAAGAGCTCGCCTTGCGCATAGCAAGGAAGCTCGACGCTGAGATCGTGCCGGGAAAGAAACATGACGCAGCAGAGGTGTGTCATAAGGGTGAGGTTATTGCCTGGTTCGGGATTCGCAAGGGATCTGATAAAGACCTCGGACACGACCATGTCCCTGGCGATTTGTTCATCACCCCACATGAAGCCCGTTTACTTGGGCAATGTCCGTTATCCAAGGACGCGTGGATAAGAATCTTGGAGGGAAAAGGAAAGATTCGTGAGCGCCGTTGATCATCGCCCACGCTAGCGAGCAATCCACCTCCTTGGGTGGCGTGTCTTTGATCCCCCCAAATCGCAAAGTGAGATCCTTCCTTGTGCCGGTTCAGACTTCAATCTGACAAATCTCTCCTTACGGAAGGACGTAAGATGCGTTGGCAGCCCGCGGGTCTGAGAAACGTGTTTTTCGTCTTCGCATTGATGGTCTTGACGTTGTCTGTAGCCGGAGAAACCTCCGAGCCGGTGACCGCGATTCTCGGTGCGCAGACGCGCGAAATCCAGGTCCTGCGCGACGAACTCCAGGACAGAAAAGAACAGCGAATCCTCGGCATTCCGTTCTGGGAAGGGCGGCTCGCCGGGCGGCGCGCCGTCGTGGCTCGCATGAGCGCCGGCAAGGTCAACGCCGCGATGATCGCCACGCTGGTCGTCGAGCACTTCCATCCTCACGAGGTCATCGTCACCGGGATCGCCGGCGGGCTGAATCCCAAGCTCGAACCCGGCGACCTGGTCATCGCGACCAAGACCGTGCAGCACGACATGATGCGGCAGGGCGACTCGGGGGTCGAACACCGCGGCGCGCGCCATCCCATCACCGGCCGGCGCAACCCGGTCTTCCTCGAACCGCCCGCCGACCTGGTCGAGATCGCGCGCCGCGCCGCCGACCAGATGCGGTTCATCCCCATTCAAAGCGAAGACGAGAAGACGACTCATCCGGTGCGGGTCGTCACGGGCATCGTGGCGACGGGCGATGCCTTCGTGGAGTCGGACGAGAAACGCAAAGAGCTTCGCGACCTGCTTCAGGCCGACGCCGTCGAAATGGAAGGCGCGGCGGTGGGGCAAGTCTGCTACGTGCTGGGTGTGCCGTGCCTGGTGATTCGGTGCATGAGCGACCGCGCCGACCAGGCGGCGATGGCCGATCTCGAAAGTTTCGCCGACATCGCCGCGGTCAACTCCGCCCGGCTGGTCTACGGCATTCTCCACATTCTCGCCGGCAACAAAGGGCCGATCCAGCCCGAGCAGAAGAAATGAGTTTCAAGTTTCAGGTTTCAAGTTTCAGGGGTGAGGGCAGTCCTGAGTGCTGAGTCGTGGGGATGTTCGTAGCCCAGGTTTCCGTTTATCGCGTTCCCTCTCCAGCTGGTAGTCGTTCAAGTCGTAATTGACGGATATTTGCCGTGTCATTGCGAGGAGCCGTTTTTTGGCGACGAAGCAATCCCGTTCCCCGGCCGCACGCCCATGAGATTGCTTCGTCGCCAAAAAGCGGCTCCTCGCAATGAGGGGGAGGGGGTGTTTTTCTATCAAATACGACTTGAAGCACCACTAGCTGAAGGTTGAACTGCGAGACTCTCCTTCGGTTTCACAGCTCAGAATATCACAACACCGGCTGGGCGCTTATCCCGTAATTGGCAATCATAAGCGCTCCTACATTGACGGGAACCTCAACAGAACACTCAACGTTCAGCGCTCAGCACTCAGAGCTCAGCACTGCCTTCCCCTTGAAACTTGAAACCGGTTTTCACAGAATTCGAATCGGCCGCCGGGTCATCGGTTCGCTGTTGGGGGTTTGGGCTTCGCAGTTCAGGCAGCGGCCCTCGAGCTCGTGGCAGTAGAGGCGACGACGGAGTTCCAAGAACGCGGGGTTGTTCCAAATCTCCTCGAACGGCGTTGTGGCCAGATTGCTAAAGGGCGGATCATACTGGCGATGGCTGCACGGATGAACGTCGCCGGTCGGCGAGATGAACAGCATCATCCAGGGCGAGACGCAATAGATGTCGTCGCCGGCGGCCTCGACCGACTCGGACGTTTTGCGCGCGCCCATCGCCTTGAGATCGTCGGTGCGGGTCTCCTGAAGCCGTCGTTCGCGTTGCGGCTTGTCGGCCGGGGCGAGTTCTTCGCGGGTGAACGGCGCGGGCAGCAGAACCCGCGTCTTTCCGCCTTCGAGGAATCGTTTCGCTTCGGCGTAAGCCTTCACGTACTCGTCCGGAGCGTTGAGGAGCGATTCGGGGTTTTCGCGCGAGCGCGGCACGACGTGGACGAACGTCACGTCTTCGGCCCCCAGTTCGCGGCACAACTGCAGAAACGGCACGATCTCGCCGAGGTTGCGACGCATCAGTACGAAATTGACAAACAGGTGGGGCAGTTCGCTTCCCGCGCGACGCTTCATTTCCTGAAGCGACCGCATGTTGCCGATCACACGCTCCAGCGCATCCACGCCCCGGATGCCGCGATACATTTCACGCGTGGCGCCATCCATCGAAACGCTCACGACGGTCATGCGGTGGCGAATCATGGCCTCGGCGGCGCTTTCGTTGAGCAGCAGGCCGTTGGTCACGATCCCCCACTCGGGCACGTCGTGGCGCGACGTGATCGCCAGGATTCTGTCGAACTCCGGATGGAGGAGCGGCTCGTAAGCGCACGACAGCGCAAGATGATAGGCGTAAGGGAACACTTGGTCCGCGATTTTCTCGAACAGCCCGATCTCCATGGTTTCGGCCGGCGCCCCGGAGTCCGCCACGGCCGGATAGTGGCACATGAAACAGCGCATGTTGCAGCGCTTGATGAGGTCCATGCGGATCATCAACGTGCGGCCCAGCCCGTCGAGATGATAGCGAAAGCGTTTGGTCGAACGCCGCAACAAGCGATCACGGATGCGCTTGCCCAGCCGTTTGCGTTGGACTTTGAGTGGCATGACTGCGATCTTTCCGCCGGTGCTGCCGTCCGCGTTCCGCCGACAAGAGAAAGGTTACGGCGCGCAAAACCACTTATCAAGCGCGATTCGCTGAACGCCCGGCGAGAACTACGAAAAGTCGCACCGCAAGCCACAGCAGACGCCCGACTCGGAGAAGCCTTAATCGAGTGGTGCTTCAAGTCGTATTTGATAGAAAAACACCCCCTCCCCGCAATGACACGGCAAATATCCATCAATTACGACTTGAACGACTACGAGGCCGGATAAAACGAAATGGACCCAACATGTTGGCCGATTGCTGTTTGTCGGGCGAATATGATGTTCCGCCCCTCTGGCGTGACTCTTGGGAGTTCCCGGAGCCGCCGGCGTTCCCACACGTTGCCGCTTGACTTCGCACCGGCAATTCAAGAACTTGGCCTCGCTATGATCGGATCATAGTGCGTGCTCGACGGAATGTGCTTATGGCGCGACGAGAAGCCCGGCAGTGAAGACGATTCGAAGCATCTTCATCCTCTGCCTTACTTTCGCTACACTCACGGCGTGGCCGGCGGCCCGCATGCGCTGGGTCGAGGTGGACGTTTCGCCCCGCCTCAACGGCCAGGCCGACGTGGTCTACAAGATTCGCTGGGCGGTCAGCAACTTCGACCTCCACGGTTTCTACCTCGAAGGTACGGACCGCGCGCAACCCGTCTTCAAGTATGATGAATGCCGCGCTCTGACCGAGGACGGCCGAACCTTCAACCTCTCGATCACGCGGCTCGCCGACGGCCGCTACGACGTCATTCTCGCCAACCGCGCCGCCTTTCGCGACGGCGAGATCACCTATATCCTGCGCTATGCGTGCGATTGGGCGCGGGCCGGCTATCTCGGGCGCACTCCGAGCGAGTTCGGCGAGATGGTCTATCTCGACTGGGCGCCGGTCCAGTGGGAATATCCGCTCGAGCACATGACCGTGATGGTGCACTATCCGGTGGCCGTCGAAGGCAAGGAAGTCACGTCGGGATCTCTCACCAGGGCGAACTTTCGCACCGAGCCCTGGATGAACAAGCGGTACCTGATTGACTACTATGGCCAACCCGACGACACCGGTCGCCATTGGCTGACAGTGCGGCTGCACGCCAAATCGCTCGCGCCCAAATATCAGATGCACATTCAGCAGTATATCTCGGCCCAGGCGTTTCCGCTGGCCGCACGACCGACGCCCGGACCCATGCCGGCCGAGCAAGGCCGTTCGCTCGTTTCGCCCGAACGACCCCTATCTCAACCGGTCCGCCGACCGCCGGTTGTCCACCGACGGCCGAATAGTCTTTCCGGGCTCATTGCCAACCTCTTCAATCCCGGCGATGACCTCGATCCCGGCCACCGCCTGCCGCTGGTGCTCGGTCTGGGGATTGTGCTGATGGCCGTCGCCGGCGTCGTCATGGGGCGCAAACACATCTCGGCCGCCGAGGCCGCCGACAGTGTGGGCCAGATCCGGTGGGAAGGCGACGATTGGGTGCCGCCGAAACTCCAGGTCAGCACCTTCCGCAAGAAAGGCAAGATCGTCGAGGGACTCGACGACGTCGAAATCGGCATGCTGCTGGAAGTGCCGCTGGGCGAGGTTCTCACCATCATGGTTCGCGATCTCGCGCGCCGCGGCATGCTCGAAATCGTCTCGCTCGACCCGGTCAACTTGCGCCCCACCCACACACCCGGCGAGATCACTCTGTATGAGCAAATGCTGCTCACGGCCATCCAGCCCGACGGCTCGCTTGCGAACAAGAAGATCCAAATGATGTTCGAGACGGTGATCGAGACTCTTCAGAAAAAGGCGTGGGATTGCGATCTTGACGCCTCGCGCGAATTCTACCGCAAGCGCGCCGCCGAGATGTTTCAATCCATGCAGCCGTCGGGCGCCGACCCCAACGCCGAGCCTGACTGGACCAACACCGCGCGTTACAACCGCGATGCGTTCTATTGGTATTACTATTACACCTACAGCGCACCCAATCGTCCCGTCGCCGATCGGGACGCGGTGCTGCGCCAGGCCATTGATCGCCAGATGGATTTTGCCAACGTCGGCTATTCGCAATTTGTCGCCTCCGAGGCGTGCCATAGCGCCTGCTATGCCCACACGGCCTGTCACGACGCCTGCCATTCGGCGTGCCACTCGGCCTGTCACAGCGCCTGCCACTCGGCGTGTCATTCGGCCTGTCACAGTGCTTGTGTTTCGGGAGGGGCGCATTGAGAGAAGCGAGAGGCGGGAGGCAAGAGGTCAGAGGCAAGAAAAGAAGCTGGGCTTGCGGGTGAGAGGATGACCGGAAACGTTCGACACCGCTGTGAGGTCGAGACAGCCGCCGCTGACAGTTGTTTGGCGAGCTGTGAAGAAGCTGTAACACGACTCGGCTGGATCGAGGGCTTCGTTGCGAGCATCAGGCCTTACGTGTTTGTCCGGCGCGAAGACGCGCTTCTGATCCTGCTGCCCAATCAGGCTTACAAGATCAACGCCACGGCGCTGGACATGCTCGAACGCCTGCTCGGCGGCGGCGCCCTGGCCGACGTCGTGGCGCGCCACCGGCTCGAGCGGCCCGAGCGCTCTCGCCAGGTGCATGACTTTTTCTGCGACCTTCGCGCGCTGGTCATGGGCTGCCTGGGCGATGGGACGGGCCGGCGCGCGGTCGAAACGATTCCCTTCGAGCGCCCCTTCAACACCTTGCCCGTCTTGTCCGAGATCGCCGTCACTTATCGGTGCAATTTGCGCTGCCGCTTCTGCTATGTCGGCTGCGGCTGCCGTTCGGGCGGCGACCAACGCGAAGAAATGACAACGGACGAAATCTGCCGGGTGTTGGAGATCATCCGGCGCGACGCACAGGTCCCCAGCGTCAGTTTCACCGGCGGCGAGCCGATGCTGCGCGACGATCTGCCCGAGCTGATCGCCTCTGCCCGCCAACTCGGCATGAGAGTCAACCTGATCACCAACGGAACGCTGATGGATCGCCGGGCGGCCGAGCGGCTGGTCGCGGCGGGACTGAATTCCGCGCAAGTGAGTCTCGAAGGCCCGAGCGCCGAACTTCACGATTCGCTCACGGGCAGGGCCGGCTCGTTCGAGCGAACCGTTTGCGGAATCGAGGAATTGCGCGCGGCCGGCGTTCACGTTCACACCAACACGACCCTCACCGCGCTCAATCGCGATGCGGCCGAGCGGATGCCCGCACTTGTGGCGTCGCTGGGTCTCGAACGCCTCTCGATGAACCTGATGATCCCGACGCGCGCGGCCGTGGAAGCGGGCGGCGAGGGTCTCGGCGTCCCCTACAACGAAGTCGGCGACGTCGTCTTGCGCATCCGGTCGGCGGCGCACCGCGCGGGCGTTCGGTTCCTCTGGTATTCGCCGACGCCGCTTTGCCTGTTCAACCCGATTGCGAACGGCCTGGGCAACAAGGGATGCGCCGCGTGCGATGGTCTGCTCAGCGTTTCGCCGACGGGGGACGTGCTGCCTTGTTCGTCGTTCGACGAAGGGGTCGGCAATTTGCTGCGCGAAGATTTTCGGGCGATCTGGTGGGGCGAACGCGCGGAATACTATAAGCAGAAGCGCTATGCTCACGCGTTGTGCCGCGACTGCGCTGACTTCACCTTTTGCGACGGCGCCTGCCCGCTGTACTGGGCGACGCGTGGGTATGGAGAGTTGCTTGAAAGAAGGGGGACAGGTTGCCAACCTGTCCTACTCGGGGAAATGGCCCCATGATTTTGCCCAGTTACAAACAACGCAATGAGCTGAAGTTCTATCTGCCCGGTCTCTCCTATCACACCCGCCTGGCCCTCGTGCTCGGTCTGTGGGCGGCGGGACTGCTCGTTCAGGCCGCGCTGGGATGGTATTGGCCGGGTGCGATCGTCATTTTTGCCGGCACAATCGCGGCTCTCACGCATGGCTACTCGAACGAGCCCAACCGCACGCCGTCGGGGGAGAAGTGTTGGGAAAACGTTACGCTGGATCAATTCAAGCGCATCCAGGAACTCGACGCGGAGTCTCTTCAATGGGATCGCTCGGCGTGGATTGACGTCACCAATCGCTCGGGCTGCCTGTTGGCTTTGGGGTTGGTGCTGATTGTAGCCGTGGCCACCGGTATCCTGCGCAACATGTTTTCCACCCAGCTGGCCGCGCTGTGCCTCATGGACAGCGCGGCGTTTCTCGCGCCGTTCTGGCTCACCGGGATCCGCCACCTCTATCATCGTCCCGAACTGATGATTCGCGTCGCCGCGCTACAGAATATTCTGGATCGCCTGGCGCTGCCCGACGCTCGCGGCATGATGGCCGCGCCGATGCTCGAGCTTCAGAAAACCAATGCGGGCGACATTCCTCAAGACGTCAAGCTCATGGTCCGCTTCGACGACGCGCCCGACGATTTCATGGGCATCCAGGTTCAGGTCTCGCTCAACAACGTTCAGGGCACCAAGTATCCCTATCTCTATTGCGTCATCCTGGCCAAGCGGGGCTTCGGCCTCAAGGAATGGGATTACTCCGCGCGCTCGTCCCGGTGGCAGACGGAAATCATCGTCGAGCCGGACCGGAACCCCGACGTTGATTTGCTGGTCGTGCGCCAGAAAACCAGCAAGAACTCGGGCTATCACACCAACCCCGCCGCGCAACGCCGTGTTTTCGACGCGGCCGTCCAAATCATTCGCGGCAATCTTCCGCGACACTCATCATGAGCCAAACGGAACATGAAGCGCCCCACGCCGTTCGGCGCCCGCTCCGGGTGCTCTCGATCTGGCATGGCGCCGTGCGGGCGCTCAATCGCGAACGCTACGACGCGCTGGCGCAAACCGATCATCTCGATTTGACCGTGTTGACGCCGCGACGCTGGGAAGCCGGGTTTCCGCGCCCCCTGGAGATCGAACCGGCCGGCGAGCAGCGGTATGGTCTCATCGCGGCGTCGGCATGGTTGCGCCGCCACGCCGCGTTTCACTTCTATCCGCGCTTGTTTCCGATCCTGTCGGCGATCCGGCCCGATCTGATTGATCTCTACGAAGAGCCCTACACGTTGATGGCATGGCTGGTCTGCTGGTGGCGCAATCAATTCTCGCCTGGCTGCCGCGTGGTCTTCACGGCGTGCCAGAACATCGCCAAACGCTACCCCGTGCCATTTCGCCAAATGGAACGCTACGTTCTGGAGTCGAGCGATGCGGCCATGGCGCTCAACCGCGAAGCCGTCGAGGTGTTCCGCGCCAAAGGCTATGACGGGCCGTTCGAGGTTGTGCCCACGGGCATTGATCCCGCGGAACTGCGCCGGGTTGACGCGGGCGAGCTGCGAACTCGCCTGGGGCTGAACCGGCCGACGGTGGGCTATCTCGGGCGGCTCGTCGAAGAGAAGGGTGTGGCAACACTCATTGAGGCGGCAGCGATCAAGAACGTGAGTGATCTCCAACTCCTCATCATCGGCGACGGACCCGAGAAGGATTCACTTCATCGCCGCGCTGAAGAACTGGCCATTGCGGATTGCATGGTCTGGGTGGATGCAATCGGCTCCAGCGAGGTGCCGCGCTATTTGAGCTGCATGGACGTTCTCGTCCTGCCTTCACTGACCCGGCCGCACTGGAAAGAACAGCTCGGCCGCGTGCTGATCGAAGCGATGGCCTGCGAGGTGGCGGTTGTGGGATCAAACTCAGGCGCGATCCCTGAGGTCATCGGCGATGCGGGGCTGGTCTTTCCGGAAGGAGACGCGAAGGCCTTGCGCGCGGCGCTTGACCGGCTTCTCCACAACGCCGATTTGCGCCATGAACTGATCTCGCGCGGTCGCCGCCGCGCCGAAACGCAATTCAGCTGGTCCGCCATCGCCCGCCAAATCCGCGCCGTCTGGCAAGCCGCCCTCTCCCGCCCCGCCCTCGAGCTACGCCGTCGCCAATAGCTGTTTGGCTTCTCGGATGTGGTGAATGAAAGGCTTTTGTTCTCTGACTTTGTTGAACATGGAATCATCCGCGGTCAGAAAACTGCAGCCCAAGTGTTCTGATAGAACCACATACGCCGCATCATAGGCCGATAGTCCATGATGTGAAGCCATGTCTGCGATCCAAGAGAGATATGCGCGCAACGAATACATGGACACCGGCAGGCGGCAGACTTCTTTTACAAACAACTCGGCCTGCTCTTTTGTTATGCGGCCGTGTCGTGCGGCCAAAACAATCACATTTGTCAGTTCATAAAGCCAAAGATCGGGCACCGCCACTTGGATTTCCTTGTTTTGTACAGCCCGCAAAACAACGAGAGCTTCTTCCGTAAACTCCTCATCGCTCAACCACCACTTGGCAGCGACGCATGCGTCAACGATCCAAACACGGCTCATGGCCGTCCCTCTTCAATAAGGTCCTGAATCCTCAGAGGGGCAATGGAAACCGGACCGCGCGCCAGAATGGTTGCGATCACTTCGTCGGAAGAAACCTGATCTTCCGAAGGGGGGATAAACGTGACCAGAATCGCGCTGGGTTCGCTCACGGGAGGCGGTTCGTCCAGTAATAGACTTTTTCCATCAAAATGGCCTCTTACTGTCGTAAACATTTGCATTCACCTCTCGTTTCAATCCTCGCCGCGAAGACCGCCGAAAGCAAGAGCAATCTCGCGCCGCCACCGACCGCACTCTGAGCAATGAATCTCTTCGTCGTGATCTTGTCGCCCGCGGTCGCCGCCGCGCCGAAACCGACTTCAGTTGGACAACGATCGCGCGCCAAATCCGCCGCGTCTGGCAGCAAGCCCTCGCCCGCCCACCGCTTGAACTTCGCCGGCGCAAGTGAAGGGGATTTTTTCTCGGTGCCCCGCTGGAGGTGAGAAATCCCAAAAGGATGCCGCTTCATTGCGGCATGAACAATTCGTATCCTGTCGGCGGATTCCAAGACCTAACGAAGTATTGCTGGAAGCGGTATAACGCTAACCCTTCAGCTCGGCGAGAAGCAAAGGGAATAAGCGACTTTGCACCTCGACCAGTCGTTCCAAAATCTCGGAAGGCGGAGAGGTCTGGCCAAAATTCATCAGCACAAGTTCCTTCGCGTATAGCATGGCAATGTATCCCAGGTCGGTTCCCGCATCCTTGGCCCTCTTGTAGTCTTGGTGCCCCGAGTTGACCTTGAGTTGGTATCCGTCCGAATCCCATTTTGACCTCCACGGCGACAGAGGCTCCGAACAGAAGAAGGGAGGTGGAAACTTCTCGCCAAGCCTCTGCGGCGGCTGGAGATAAAGGGTGGCGGAACCTTCCAACTGCTTGTTCCTCGTTTTTGCAATGACCTTGATAGGCATGGCCCCCAGAGGCGCGTCGCTCTTGGCCTGGAAAGTAGCCTTTAAGCCCCCTGTGCTGGAAAAAGTACCATGGGTCGGCGGACAAAGCCAGTGGACGGTGACCGAAGGAACATGAATTCCCTCGTGATCTGTGCAGATTGCGGTCAGGTTGCGAGAGTATCCTGGCCAAACTGTGGCCACTCGTGGAAGAACCGCCACGCTCGACAATTCACCGCATTGTTCGACAACTCTGAGCTCGGCCGTGGAGCGCGCAGATCGCTTCTCCTGCCGGACTTCGACCGTCAAAACAGCCTCGCCGGGCTTGTTCCCAGCGACAACTTCGCAACTCTTCTTTTCGCTGTCAGTGACTTTTGCTATCTCGGGTGATAGCTTCCAGGAGAAAGTAACGCCTTCGCGGACAGCATAATCATTCTCGTCCATGGGCTCAGCCGTGAAACGCCAAGCACTGCCAGAAACGATGGCGACGGAATCGGGGACAATCTCCACCTTGGCGAGCGGCCCAATAGGTAGACGTGGGGGCGGCGGAGTGACCTCCGGCCCCTTGAAGAAATCGTACTCCGCCGGGAGGTCCTTGAACACTTTCCTGAATGCGTTCTTCAGGAACTCCATGTATTGAGATGCTCGTTCCTCTCGAAGCTCCTTTTGTCTGGCTTTGATACGCTTCGAAATGATCGGTTCGATGTCCTTCAGAGCGAGCACCAACTCTTCAAAGTCCTCATTTGCTAGGACGCCTGTGCGGGTGCCGGGCGATGTGGAAAGGAATGGGTATTCTATCTTTCCCTCAAGAATGTTCAACGTCCATGGCTCATGCTGGAAATCGTCAAGTTCTGTTACACTAGCGACAAGCCGAGTTCCTTTGCGGTAGAGCCCTACCTCCGCCGGCTCTGAAGAGCTTGCCGCGAAGTTCATGTATAGCTCCAGATTAGCCACGCGGCCGCTACGCGTCACGAGCTCAGTGAACCCGGACAACAGTTCGCCGGAAAAGCGCATCGGACGGACAGGTATCTTGCCTCCACCCGGCAATCTGTCATCAATTTCGATCTGTATCCCGGTGTCAAGGAGACGACCGCGCAACTCCTGCGCAAGGTAGTTCGCAAGCCGCTGCCCGCTCAGGACATGCTTTGTTGCTTCACGTAACCCTTTTACAGTAACCTCGGTTCCAGCTTTCTCCAATGGTTCTTTTGATTTTTCCACTGTGAACTTACGCTTCTCGCGCTCCATTGTCAGAACGTAAGTGTCGGAGCGAGCCGTACGGCTACGAAATAGCAACGTATCACCCACCGCCCAGAATCCCAGGATGCCAATGCCGAATTCCCCGATAATCCCGGCCTTGGCCTTCTGGTCTAGTTTCCTTTTTACCGAGTCGCAGATGCGTTCGGGAATGTGGCTCAGGTTTGTTTTAACGTCGTCGGACTGAACTACCTTTCCCTCGTGCTCGTAATGGTCAGCCCCCCTGCCGTCGTCGACTATGCGCAGAATTACATCGCGCCCTTTCTTTTCCCGAATTACAAGAATCCGTTTGGCGCCAGCGTCTATCGAATTCTCTGTTAACTCGGCCACTGCTTTTCGTGGGTTAACTTGCGATGCCGCAATAATCCGAATTGCCTGCCATTCATCCCCGATAGAAAGCTCACCCTGGTAGCTCATGGCTTTTTCTCTCCGGGCCTGTATTCGCTAAAAAAGATCCACTTCTGGAACTCATCTTCACTAAAAAGCGCCTGAAGCAGAGCCAGCATATAAGCTGCGTCTCTCTTGGACATATACTTGCGGAACAGCTCCCGGGCCTCTTCGTTTTCCCCTTTAAGAAACTCAAGCTGATCCTTCAACGAATAGAACGTTCCAACGATCCGTCTGACTCTTTGCTCTTTTTCATTCTTGTCCTCGTGCTTGCGTCCCGTGTGTTCTTCTCTTCCCAGCTCTGCTGTTTTTCCCTCGGGGGGCTTACGATCCTTACGCAGCCATTCTCTCAGACATTCCACCCCTCCCTGTTCGACAAGTCTCTTCAGCGTCCCAGGGGCCGGAGCACGTCTTGCAGCAGCTATCTTTCTCAGCGTGGAATAGGGAACCCCGCTCATCGAAGAAAGTCTCTTGATCGTTCCGATCCCTGGATTCCTTGCCAGCCAGTCGCGCAGAGACAATGCAATCTGCGTTGCTCTTTCTTCGGGAGAGTCATCCGGAACCGTCGTCTGACGTACGCTCTCCTGGGAAACGGCTCTTCCGCTCTTCTCTTCAGCATCCAGTTTATTTCGATTGTCCATGGTGAATCCTCAAATTCTCATTGCCTCCGACCAGAACGATCAGTTCTGACAGGGGTGTGCTTGCCGGTTTTTCTTCCGCCATCAAAGTCCTGCAAGGGTCGCAGTAGCGGAGCCGCCACGTTGTAGACATCAGTATCTCCAAATCACGAAAGCGCATCCATTGATCGCCTTCAGTGTTTATCGCTGGAATCTCCCATCATTACGGCTCCGGGCGCAACAAAGATATTCTCACCTCCCCCTGCACTTGCTTGAATTCCGGGTCGCCGGTGACGAGTTCGGCGTGGCGGATTTTCGCCAGCGCGGCGGCGAAGCAGTCGGCGTAGGACATGCCCTTCGTGGCTTTGAAGATCGCGGCCTGGCGGGCCAGGGCCAGGTCCTCGCCCACGCCCACGATCTCGATGGGCAGCAGGGCGATCTCGCGGGCCTTCCGCTCGGCGGCCTCCTGCGAAACCCGGCGCATCGTGTTGTAGTAAATCTCGCCCCAGTTCACCGCGCAGAGAAGCAGCCGGTGTTTTTCGTCGGCGGCCTGCTGGAGCAGTTTCTCCACGGCGTCCGCCGCCGGCTCGTCCTCGAAAAAGGCCAGGAGCGCCCAGCTGTCCAGCACCTTGACGGCCATGTCACAGCTCCCGTTCGCGTTTGCGGTCTTCCATCAACGCCTTCAGCGCGCCGCTGCCCTTAAGCGAGCCGCGCAGGCTTCGGATGTAGGCGCGGGTGACCGGCTTGATGAGGATGCCTTCCGGCGTGGCGCTGACGTGGGCGCGGGTGCCTGCCTCGATCTCGAATTCCTTCCGAAGCCATCGCGGAATGACCACCTGGCCTTTGACCGAGAAGTAAACCGTGTCTGTTTTCGTTCCCTTTTTCATGGTCGGATCATACCCACAAAGAATAGTAAGTCAACATACAAATGTTGGAATATTTGCTGAACGACTTACCACTCGAAATAGGCACAGATCGTTGACTTTCCTAATCTTGCGAGACCGATCGGAGTCCATGAGGCAGCCTTCGTAGAATCTGGCCGACGGAGAATTACGGGTTTTCGCCTTTCTCGACCGACTTTTCTTCGTCTGTTCTGCCGCGCTCGGAGATGCCCGTCAAGCACGGTTTCGTTACTTCACCGACGCATCCTCGGGCAGACCCAGCTTCTTGTACAACCCCCGGCGGCCGGCCTTGTCGCCCTCCAAAATCTTCCGGGCGTATTGGGCCACGTCAACATCACATGAAAGGAGATGCTTAATCACGACTCGATTCACCGCTCTTTTCCTTTCTCTCAAAACAGGAATTCTAGTAGTCACCAAGCGAAAACTCTAATTGACGTTGATCACCCAGTCATTGATTTCGAAGAAGGCGACGAGCGGGCTATCTTCTGCAGCTATCCGCCCCCTCCCGAGGCCCGTTCACAGGGCGATGTCACGCCAGGATTTTGCCTCCACGAAAAGAGAAAGATGTCCGACGTTCTCCGTGGCAACCACCGCGCCGACCTGCTTGGTTTGGGCCGCCAGGATGACGTCGCCATTGAGTTCCTTGGGATCGGCGGGCAATTGACCGCGGCGCCTGGCGAAAGCCCAGAATTCTGCTGCTTGCAACATCACGTTGGCCGTGATGGGCAGATAGTTCAGGGTCTCTTTGAGTTGATTCAGCCGCTCCACAGAGTGCGTGAGATCCTCCAACAACAGATTTCGGCGAACCTCATAGTCGGCTATCTCGGGAACAAAGATGGGAGTGTTTGAGTGGAGCAGGCATTCCCACCATTTCCTGAAGTCTCCACTCAATCTGGGATGGGCGGCCATTCCCAGAGGGCCGGTATCCAAAACGATTGCCCTAGTCACTGAATCTTTTCCGGTCGGAGAGACGATTCTCTTCAATGGCCTTTTTCAATATAGGCCACGTTCGCTCATCATACCCTGATTCATCAGCCAACCATTCTCGCAAAAGTGCTAGTGCCTTCTGGTTTTTTCTCCGTTGGACTTCCGAGTCCCGCGCGAACACCGCGTGGTTATGGGACTCTTCCAAGAACGAAGCCGTGGGTTGGTGCTGGCGAACCAATGATCTCTCATGGCTCAGTCTGCGCCCGAGTGCAATCTCTCCAAGAGAAATTCCCGCGGAGGTGGACGAACTTTCCCGTGCCAGGGAACGCTCAATCTCCGAGTTGATATCATCGGGTAGACTCCACCGTGGAGCTGACCGATCATCAACCGCACAAGAGTTGCCGGCATAGGGCGCCGAAATCGTGGTCATTTTGGTACGCCTCTCAAAAGCGCGTCAAGGCGTGGCGTCATTGAGGCCGAAAAAATCTTCCATGCCGTGTCGTGCAACTGCTCGATTTCCTCGTTGAGCGCATCGCCTTCCATCGGCATTTCTTTTTCCACGATGCAGTCAATATCGAAAACAAGGCCTCCCATTTTTTGGTCACCGCTGCCTGCTGATTCTCCCAAGGTCACGATGACCCTTTTGTCGGCATCGCTTCGGGTCTCCACGCGAGCCAGAAAACCCGGCAGCGAAGTGAGCACTGCTTTGGGAATGTGGTCACTCGCAACGAGCCAATCCCCAGGACATTCGTGAGGGGAAACCGGTTCGACAAGATTGATATATCGCAGTCCGATCCTCGTTATCCGGGCCGGTCGCAGTACCTCGCAAGCCGGCTTCCACGCATCCCGTATCTCGAGCTTCATCTGTGCCCAGCCAGGATACTTAGGCAGCACGTTAACCGTAAACACATTCTCCGACAGCTGAAGCAGAACTTTACCGGAGAGCTCTTTGAATCGCATCCGTCGCTGCGACGATATGAGCTTTGGACCTTCCGCCCCCATTCGCAACTCCAGGCCCGGCTGAGCGACTGGCTCCAGTTCGGGAAACCTGCTTTGGACTTTCATAAAGAGTCTCCCGTACAGTAAATCTTGCCAGGCAACACCCTCCGGCAGCCGAAAATGAATTTCGCACAGTGCTTCCCTGATCGTCGGGTTTTGATACGTTGGATGATCTCCGCTCATTTTCATCTCCAGGATCAAGCATGGCTCATAGCCGAAGGCTAGCAAGCGCTCTTAGCTCATTATGCGCGCTCCCCAAAGCTGCATTCATCTACCGGAACTATTTCACCGACGCATCTTCCGGCAGCCCCAGCTTCTTGTACAATCCCCGGCGGCCGGCCTTGTCGCCCTCCAAAATCTTCTGCGCATATTTCGCCACGTCTTCGGCCGCCGCGCGAGGAACAACAATCACGCCATCGCCATCAGCTACAATCACATCGCCCGGCATGACCAGCACACCGCCGCAAACGATCGGGCGATTGACGGACTCGATCTCGTTCCGGCCGGGCCGAATCCCGCGCCCGGGCTTCTTGTAGTAGAGCGGAATCTTCTCGGTGATGATCTCATCCGAATCGCGCGCCGTCGTGCTCGAGACCACCCCAAGACACCCGCGCGCCTTCCAGCCCATGATGTTATTCGACCCAATCGTGCCCACGTCGGTGTTGGGGGCTTCTTCGATGACCATCACCGTTCCCTTGCGAATCAGCGGCACAAACGGCTCGGACGTATAGGACGAATAAAAGTCCTTCACCCATGTGTTGAATTGTTCGACGGGCAGCCGTCCTGCGGGCGGCTTCTGAGTCGGCACATAGCGCGCCGTCACGGCGATGCCGCAGATTCGATGCGTGTAGTGAACCGTGTCGCGCCAGGGCGCGCGAATGTCGGGATCCATCAGCCCGATGTTTTGCAGGCCGACCGCATCCATCCCATCGCAGACATCCGACACTCTCAGTCCCTTGAACAGTTCCAGCAGCTTCAGGTCGTCTTCCTCCGGGTAGACGGTCGTTGGAATATAATTCTTGCCCGCTCTGATCTCCGCCGCATTCTCGCCTTTTTCCTTCTTGGCGGCCGCAAAAAGAAAACTGTTCACACTCACCAGAGCAACCATTGACAGCACGGCCAAGCGTGTCGCGCGCGATCCTTTCATGACGCCTTCTCCTCCTGTTTTGGAATCACGTCTCTTTCACGAACGAAGGTAGCCAACCCCGGATCTCCGATTCTGTTTCTCTTCGTGTCCCTTCGTGGATTGCCCATTCTACTCGTTCAGAATCTCGATGCCATTGATCTCGGGATTCTGTTTCTTCTTTTCAAAGGTGATCTCGAGGATTCCGGCGGTGACCTGAATTCTGCTGAACACTTTCACCAGAGCCATTTCATCGCCGCCGGCCGCGTTCATCACGTCAAGGTCCGGCAACACCGTGTTGCCCTGAATCTTGACGTCGAAAATGCGCGACCCCGGCTGGCTGGCCACGTTCGCATTGGTTTCCGCGAAATGCAGCCTCACCGTGTATTTCCTGTTTGGCACTTCGGCGCGGAACGCCGTCATCGCGTAATGCTCCGTTTGATAGATGCGCGGGTCGTTGGTGTTCGCGATCTTCATGTCGGTCCCGCGATCCACCGTTCGACCGCCGACAAACCCATACTTCCCGCCCGGTGCATACTCTTTGTCGGGTTGCCAGAGATTGCCCTCCTTGTCCGTGTAAGGCGACGGGTCCCCGGCGTTGACCCGCACAGCGAACTTTTTCTCTTTGCCCAATGCCGCTTTGTGCGCCTCGGTCTTCGCCATCCGGGCACAGCCCGCCAACATCGCTGAGGCGGCAACCAACGCCAATACTGTCGAGCACACTCGTTTCATGGTGCCCCCTCCTCTCAACAAATTGCGGATACTCGCCTTCACTCGCCGAGTATTTCGATACCGTTGATCTCCGGATTCTGCTTTTTCGAGACAAAACCGATTTCCAGCTTTCCGTTCGTGACCTCGAGGTCTTTGAACACCTTCACAACCGCTTTCCGAACCCCGCCCGCGGCTTCCGAGACGTCAAAATCCTTCAAAGCCGTCTTGCCTTGAATCGTGACGTCGGAAACGCGCGGACCCTGCGTGGCGATGTCGGGATAGGTTTCCGCGAAGTGAAGCCGCGCGGTGTACTTTCCGTTCGGAACCTCGGCGACAAAACTGCTCATCAGATAATGCTCCGTCTGGTAGATGCGCGGATCGTTCGTCCCCTCGATCTTCATGGCGGCTCCGCGGTCCACGGTGCTGCCGCCGACGAAACCATATTTGCTGCCCGCCGCGAACTCTTTGTCCGGTTCCCAGACCTTGCCCGCCTTGTCCTTGTAGGATGACGGATCGCCCGCGTTGACCCGGAGCACAAGCTTGCCTGCCTTGGCCTTGGTGCTTCCCTGTTCTACGTGACTCAGGCGGCCACACCCGGCCCCAGCGAGCGCCACAACTGTCGAAGCGACCACGATAACGGAATACCGCCTCATGTTCCTGCCCCCCTTCTTTGGTCTTCGGAATGCTGCAGTGCGGATTGTCGCGATCGGCCTTTGGGCAATCAAGGCTTTTCACGACATGGGCCGGAAAGGGTAGCCAAGTCCCGCTTGGAGGATTGTCCTCTCGGCAAGGATCGTGATGGACTCTGCCCCATCACGCCGCACGAGGCAGGCACAGGCCAATTCGCTCTCAGCGGCTGATCCATTCGATCGTGATATGACAAAAAGGAGCGAGCGCGATGAACACGAGCATGGAGATCGAAGTGTTCCGAGCCGGCGACTACGGCCTCAAGGGGGCCTACACGCCCGCCGAGCTTCAGAAGATCGCCGAGGATTATGACCCGGCGTGGCACGAAGCCCCCGTGACGCTGGACCACCGCCAGGATGGGCCGGCGTTCGGTTGGGTGGAGAGCCTGCGCTGCGTGGGCGACGTGCTGATGGCGCGCCTGAAGGATCTGCATGAGTCGCTGCGTGATTGGATTCGTCAGGGGGCCTACAAGAAGCGAAGTCTCGAGTTGTATCGGTCGTTTGCGCGAACCGGTCGGCCCTACCTGCGCGCGGTGTCGTTCCTGGGCGCTTGTCCGCCCGAGGTCAAGGGGTTGGCCGACCCGATTTTTCAAGAGGACGAAGGCGAGAAGATCGTGGTCGAATTCGATGAGCCTCCTCCGGCCGAAAGCGAAAAGGCGGTGGTGGCGTTGGCCGAGAACAGGCCGGCGGCGGAGAACGTACCCGGCAACCCGTCCCAACAGGTCTTTGCCGAAATGGAATCGCTCCGCGGCGAGGCCACACGGCTGGCCGCCGATCTCGAACAGGAACGCGACAGCCGGAAGCGGACCGAGCTCGAACGATTCTGTGAAGAGGCTCGCCGCAGCGGGCGGGTTTTGCCGGCCTGGGAGGCGGGCGGCCTGGTGGACTTCCTGCTCTGCCTCGATGACCGCGAGCCGCGCTTCGAGGGGCCGGCGGAGCGACGCCTGACCGCGCTGGAGTGGTTCCAGGATTTCCTGCGCTCCCTTCCGCCTCAAATCGAGCTCGGCGAGCTCGCGCCGGCGGAGTCGGCGCCCGAGTTGGGCCGGCCGGCGGTTCCGCTTCCCACCGCCCGTGCGGCGATCCGCCCGCAATCGCTCGTGCTGCACGAACGCGCGCTGGCCTACTGCGAGCGGCACACGGGCGTCAGCTACGTGGACGCGCTTCAAGCGGTAGCTCGGTTCTGATTGCTTATGGTTCCCGCTTCAGCGGGCTTCTTGGGCCGCCGGAAGGTGGAACTACGCACTCCACATCTTTGAACAAACACGCGAGCCACGCCCCGGGACCGTTCCCCTCACAAGCCACGTTGACTGGTTGGGGGATGGTGGCGGGGACGCAAGACAAGTTTTGGAGACCACGGTCCGGCGCTTGAGCGGGAAAACGAGACCCGGGGTCGGCGTGCCGCGTTTTGTGATGTCCCATCAACAAGGAGGAACTGTATGGCAAACTACATACTCGACAAAGCCTACGAGGTCACGGACACCGGCGGCGTGGCGGCCTATCGAGTGGTCGTCCAGGGAACCAACGCCGGCCAGTGCGCACTTCCCGGCGCCGCCAATGCGCCGAAGATCCTCGGCGTCACGGTCCATGCCCAGTCTCTCAAGGGCCAGAACGTGGCCGTCCGCAAGGCGGGGATCGCGCGCGTCACGGCCGCCGGAGCCGTCACGCTTGGCGCGCCCGTCAACATCGCGGGCACCAGCGGCAAGGTCAAAGCGATCAACGAGAGCTCCGGCACCAAGGTCAACTGCGTGGGGTTCGCCGAGACGGCCGCCTCGGCCGACGGCGACGTCATCGAGGTCTTCCTGTCGTTCCACGAACGCACCGCGCCGTAACCAAAGGATGAAGGCGGAAACAGGAAACCGGAAACTCACTTTTGATGAAAGGAGAACACGAGAATGCCTGAAGTATCCCAGGTTCACATTGATGCGGCGCTGACCAACGTGTGCGTCGCCTACAGCAATCCCAACTTTGTGGCCGACGTGATCGCTCCGCCCGTCGCGGTGCGCAAGCAAAGCGATCGCTACTTCATCTACGACGCCGACCGCGAGCGGTTCCGTTCGTCCAACGACAAGCGCGCTCCCGGCACCGAAGCCAGCGAGGTGGATTTCGCGCTGAGCAACGACAACTACTATTGCGAGGATCACGCCCTCGAGTCGGTCATCCCCGACGAGGAGCGTGAGAACGCCGATCCGCCCATCCAGCCCGAGATTGATCGCACCGAGTTCCTCATGGAGAAGATCCTGCTCAACAAGGAGATCGCGTTCCAGTCGCGGATCGCCACCGGCAGCGACATCCCGGGCGAAACCCTCAGCGGCACCGGCCAGTGGAGCGACTACACCAACAGCGACCCGGTGGCCGAGGTCGAGGCCCACAAGGCCACGATCCAGGCGGCCGTCCAGGTCGTTCCCAACACGCTGGTGCTGGCCTACGACGTTTACGCCAAGGTGCGCCTCCACCCCAAGGTCACCGACCGCACGCAGTACATGCGGCTCGGGACGGCCGACCCCAAGACGCTGGCGAGCCTGTTTGACGTCGAGCAGGTGTTGGTGGCGCGGCCGCTGAAAAACGTCGCGGCTCCCGGTCAGACCGCCTCACTCCAGTATGTGTGGGGCAAGGACGCATTTCTGTGTTACGTGCCGGCGCGGCCGGCGCCCAAGCGCGTGGCCTTCGCCTACTCGTTCATCTGGACGATGGCGCCCGGCAGCGTGTCGGGCCACACGGTCGAGATCTGGCGCGAGAATTGCCGCAAGGCCGACATGATCCGCGTCCAGCGCTACTATGACCAGAAGGTCATCGCCCCAGGAGCGCTCTATCTCTGGAAGAGCGCCGTGGCGTAAGGCGAACGAAGAAGGAAAAAGTAAAAAGGCAAAAGTGAAAAAGGGGGCTGGGGCGGGGACATCGCCAGTCCGCGCCTCAGTCCCCTTTCCGTTTCATCTTGAAAAAGGCAGACCGAAGGTTTGAACCCCGAACCCATAAAGGGAGAACCCGCCATGTATTGTTCGCAATCTGATCTGGAAAAACGACTCCCGCCGCAGGTGGTGCGGGCGTTGACGGATGATGACGGCGATGGGTTGGCCGACACGGCCGTCATTGACGCGGCCGTCACCGACGCCGATGCGTTGATTGACACCTATCTGCGCGCGCGTTACACGGTGCCGCTCAATCCGGTGCCCGACGCCGTGCGCTCGATCAGCGCCGCCGTGGCGATTTACTTTCTCTTCACGCGCCATCACGAGGTCGTCCCCACCGAACACCAGAAACGCTACGACGCGGCGGTGCGTCTGCTCGACCAACTGGCGCGTGGCGAAATGGCGCTCGACGCGGGCCAGGGCGACGCCTCCTCCCACCTGCCCCAGTCCACCCGCGAACCCGAAGATCGAACGTTCGACGACGATTCGCTCGGCTCGTTTTGATCGTTGCGCGTTACTTCTGGCTTTCCGGGAACACGTTCGCCGGGATCGGCTGGTTGAGCTTGTAGTTCGACAGCTTCAGCGTGGTCGTACGCTCGTTGCCGTCGCCGCCGACGAACTTGACACTCAGGCTCTCGGGCAGCGTCCACTTCTCGACTTTCTTGTATTTCAGACCGATCGTCAGATCGTTCTGGTCGGCTTTGGCCTTCATCTCCGCTGGCAGCGACTGGCCCTCCCCCACCGGCTCATACTTGATGTCCACGTCGGCCGACCAGTTGGCGGTCTCGATATGCCAGCGGGTCGGCAGGAGCGCCTTCTTGTCTATGGTGTATTTCATGGAGGGGATGCGTGCATCCGCCGCCTTGGCCTGCGCGTCTATTGAGAACGTCTTTTCGTCCTCGCCCACGGTGCATTTGTAGTCGGCCAAAGTCAGCGCCAGGGGTTTGGGCACCATCCGCTCGCCCCACATGGCCATCTGGCCTTCGATCCGCTGCACCTGGTCGGCCATCGAATCCGGCGCACCGCTGACGACAAATCGCTGCTTGTACGGTTCCGACCAGTAGAACGTCACTTTCACGTTCTTCGCTTCGGGCGCATCTTTCAGCTGCTCGGCCAGCCGCGACGATTCGACGTCGGCCTGCAGCGAGCGCAACCCCGCTTTTTGCGGATAGTAGATCTTCGCATCAACCTTCTTGACCAGAGACTCCAGCTCTTCGGCCGCGCCAACCGCCCCCGCCCCAAAGCCGATCAGCACCGCCACCAGCCCGACCACCATCGCGTGACGCCGACTCATGACACGCCTCCTTGTGTGGAATACCCAACCGCTCTCTCCCACCGCATGATTCCGAGGTGGACATTGGGTTTCACGATCAGTGGAGCAAATGCTTTCGGCATGTCAAGCGAGTTATAGACCGCGGCATACGTCATGCACCGCGATCAGCGGTTCCAGGTTTTTCGCCTTGGCTGCGGCCAACGGTCGCGCTGTCCTGCCGGCGCTACTCTTTTGATGAAATCTTTTTCTGCCGGTTCTGAACGTAAGCGCTGCGGATCGCAACATAGGGGTCCAACGCTCCCTGGCGTAACGTTTCGTATTCGTTCTCGCCCAGCGAGTTAGTGTTGATCATACTCAACAGCTGGAAGGACCAGTGGCTGCGAATGGGGTCGAACGCGGAGTCGCCGATCAAGCCGAATGTGCCGCGCACGGAGGAGGGGCCGAAGAACGGCCAGGTCAGATAACAGCCCATGCCGATCCTCCACCGCCCGAGCGTTTCGTCGAAATCCGTGTCGCGCGGTTTCAAATGGAACAACCTCTCGGCGGGATCCCAAAACCCCACCACACCCAGCGTCGTGTCGGTCAGGAAGCGCACGAACTCGATGCCCGCATCCTTGAAATAGGCCTGAAAGGAGTTGTTGAACAAGCGCCCGGTGAACCCAAAATTGTAGATGAAGTTCTTGACGCCGATGCGCGTGAACCGCGGGTAGAGAAAATAGCGCCAACCCGTGCCGGCCGGTTTCAGAACCCAGAAGTACAACTTATCATTGAAATGGAAACAGGCGACGTTCCACGGCCGAACGGGGTCGCTGATGAGAGGCACGGCCTCGGGATTCTCTTTCTCATACTCCTTTGACAACTCGTCGAGGCCGGCGCTCTTCGTCTCGGCGGTCCGCGATTCGACGCGAGCGGAGGAATTGCCCCCCGCTTTCTCTCCCGCGTAGACGCCCAATGGCGCGCACGCCACCACCAGCGAGAGCATGATCACACTAGAGCTTACTTTCATTTTCTTTCACCTTTTCGTTTACCTGCTTTAGGAATTGCTCGACCGATCGTTTCACCAGGAGCTCACGAAACTGAGACCGGTAGTTTTGTACCAGGCTCACGCCTTCGCTCCGGACATCATAGAGAAACCATCTCTCGCCCGCCTTGGCAAGACTGTAATCCACGGGTGTTTCGAGGGCGCGCGCTTTCATAGACAACCTCGCGGCCACGATTTTATGCCGAGGAAATGGATCTGCTGAAGAATCTCGGCTATTGGCAGCGACGAGAGGAACATCTTGAAAACAGCGTTCAGAGAGAAGAGCGCGATCCGGCCCCTCTCTTGCGCTATCGAGGAGCGACCCCGAGCAGCTAGCGGTGAATTGGCGATCAGAGCTTGTGTGGTCATTGGTGTCTGGACAATCTACAGGAGGACCGGCAGATCGAGGCGTTCATCCCCCCTTCTTCTTCGCCGCCAAAAGGGCAAAGAGGGTTGGGACCGTGTCGCCGCTGTTGCGCTCAACTGTGATTGGCTTTACTTCCCTTCCGTTTGCTGCGATCTTTGCCGGCGTGGATTCCCAGACTCACAAGGTGTATTCAAGCGGTGGGTCGGTCTTGCAGCGCAACAAAGCCCTACGATTTGCGGACTTCCCGGCTTTCCCTTCAAGCGTCCTGCCCTTTCCCTGGAGCGAGAAAACTCCTTTTTCTGCGAAGGCTCCTCCTGGATCGTCCCTCGCGAAGTCTGGGTTACCTATGCCCTACGGGTTCGATCCCGTCAAGATATTCCGTGGAGGAACGGGTCTGGGAGGCGCATCTCACCTCCATTACGGACGACATGGGTGGCAGATTTGGAGTGCGGCGGCTCGACGCCGCTTTGTTTTGCCCCGGCTCGACGGGGCTGAGTCCACACTCTTGCCCCATGGAGGTGCGGTCTTCCGACGCGTCAAGCCGCGCCGGAGGAAAGCGGCGGAGGGCCGCCGCACTCCAAAGCTTCGCTTGGTGAGAACCTGTCTGGCTGGACTCTAGCCCTAAAACAAGCGCATTCTCTTGCATCAAACCGGCGCGGAATGGAAAGAGAATCCCAACCGTCATCGTTGGCCGAAGAGATCATCCGCGCGAGGCCAGAGAGACCGAACGGCCGTCCAGCGCAACGACTGCCCGCGAGAGTCGCCGCTCTTCATACGCTCGAAAACGCTCCCTCGGGAAGGAAGTGTGATTCTGGCTGAAGAGAGTGAGTCAGAGCCAACATGGTCGTTTCTTCCAGAGCGACGATGGCTTGCTCTCCATAACGGCGGTTGGGTTTCCGGCCGGAATGGGTTCCGGCCCGGGATCCGGTCACGGGAAATGTGGATCTGCCCGCCGAACAGCTATCTGGCGAACTACAGAATAGCTTTGTTCGGCGCGGGATGCAGAAGCTGGTGTTCCCGCGACGCGTCAAAACGCGCTGGTTTTAGGTCTAGCGGGAGCGGAACTGAGATGCGCCCGGGTCTGGGGGAGGGTCTTTCTTCTTCTATTCCTTTCCCTCGCCTCGAACCACTCTGCCCAGTCCCGGTCCTCCTTTTCCCCTCATTATCGCTGATTCCGCATCCCGCCTCTTTTACCTCACAGCCTCACAGGCTGTTTCTCATTGTCGGTTGTCGGTTGTCGGTTGTCGGTTGTCCGTTGATCTCTTCCGCCCTGCCTCACAGCCTCACAGCCTGTAGCCTCACAGGCTGTTTTTCATTGTTGGTTGTCCGTTTTTCATTGTCCGTTGCCCGATTCCCCTTTACTCCACTCTCCTCTGTGACTAAAGACACCCTCTCGTTGTGTTGATCATCCCCGGATGGCACGAGGTGTGCTATGGCTCATCGAATTTGCAGAATCCCCGGCGACGGCGTGGGCCACGACGTGATGGAGGCCGCCTCGCTGGTTCTCGACGCGCTCAAACTCGAGATCGAGTGGATAGACGCCGAAGCCGGCTGGTGTTGCTGGGAGAAGTATCAAACCACCGTGCCCGACGCGACTTGGAGGGCGCTGGAGGTGAGCGGGTGCTGCCTGTTTGGCGCCATCACCTCGAAACCCGGTATCCCCGGTTTCAAGAGTGCCATCCTCCAGATTCGCCAGCGTTTCGACCTCTATGCCAACGTGCGGCCCTGCAAGGCCTACCGGGGCGTCCCGCTCAACTATCGCGACGACATTGACCTGGTCATTTTTCGCGAGAACACCGAGGACCTTTACAGCGGGGTCGAATGGCATCCACTGCCCGAGGAGATCCTCGAAATGCACCCGTCGCTCCAACGGTTTCGCGGCCAGGACATCGCCGCTTCACTTCGGGTCGTCACGCGGCGCGGTTGCCGGCGGATCCTCAAGGCCGCCTTCGACTATGCCCGCCGACACGGGATCAAGGCCGTGGCCGCAGTCCACAAGGCCAACGTCATCCGGGAAACCTGCGGCATGTTTCTCGAAGAGGCCCGCGCCGTGGCCAGGGAGTACCCCGAGATTGAACTTTCAGAGCCCAACGTGGACGCAATGGCCATGTGGCTGGTCAAGCAGCCGCAGATTTACCGCGTCATCGTGACGACCAATCTGTTCGGCGACATCCTGAGCGACGAAGCGGCGCAGCTGGTCGGCGGACTGGGATTCGCGGCCAGCGCCAACCTCGGCGACAAGTATGCCCTCTTTGAGCCGACCCACGGTTCGGCGCCCAAGTATGCCGGCCAGTACAAGGTCAACCCGATGGCGACGCTCATTTCGGCGCGAATGATGCTGGAATGGCTCGGCGAAGACAAGGCCGCCGAACGCCTCGAAGGCGCGATCGCCAAAACGCTCGCCGACGGTCGCGTCCGCACCTACGACCTCGGCGGCAGCAACTCCACGCTCGACGTCGCCCGCGAAGTCGCGCGCAATCTCGGATAACCGTGGAGGCCTTCGGGCAGCGCCACCTGACAACGTGCGTGGCTCGCTCCGAAATCCAAACTCTGAAATCCAAAATCAGAAAAAGATATCCCCGGGGCTGATCGTGCCATTTTTCGAATCGTAACGTATCGTGGCGCGGTTGTCGGCTCTGTCGGGACCGATGCTGTACAGCCCGTAGCGGCTTCCGTCGGGCGTCGTGGCATAGCGAAACTCCGTGCCTGAAAACGGATCGGCCGGCAGAGCCTGGAAATAGGCAGGTACAAGCTCGGAAAGCTGCTGGGGATAGCGACCTTTTTCGAACCGATAGGCGGCCAGGGCCGTGGCGAGCTGCGTTTCGAGCAGCTTGGTCCACATAACGAAAAAGCTCGTAATCGCTTCTCCAAACTTCGGGGGGCCCCAACGTTTCACGATGGGATGGACTGTGGCCATCGTTCCATCGAGTTCCTGCTGAAGTGCGGCCTCGTTGCGGTACTGAATCGGGACATTCATCTGCTTGAACGCAACTTCCCAAACCCGCTTGTGATCCGCCTCCAGCAGGTCAATCTGTTTGGCTACCTCATCCACCGGATAGCCGTCTATTCCCATGTTTGCGAGCGTCTGGCGCGCTCTTTCGGGATTCTCTCGAATCATCTTCAAGAGTGACGGGAAAGAAAGAAACTCCGTGCGAAATGCCTCCCCAACAGGGCTTTGTGTGCTTTGGATCACCTTGAGGTGTGTGAGCGAGCGATCGAGCGTTGTACGGTCGAGCTGGCCCCGCGCGACTAATGGGTAAATTTGGTCGAGCGCCATGGACTGGATCGAGACGGATATGAGGCTGGAGATCAGCAATCCGCCGGTTGTGCCATAGTCTCGTCCCACCGTCAAAGCTGTCAGGTAATTGATCAGCGCATCCAGCCCTTTGCCCTGAGTTTCGAGGTATCGGCCTTCAACGCAAAGCATCTTGGCAAACGTTTGGGCGGCCAGAAAGTCGGGCACCGGCGTGTCGAAGCCACGGAACCCAATATTCCTGGCATAGTCGAGCATGGCCCCTTTTCGGATTTCCTGGAACGTCGGCTGAAACGCCTGAACGACCGGAATCAGGGCTGCGGCTTGTGGAGTCCAACCCTGATCGAGTACTTGCTTGATCAACTGAGAGTGCTGGCCCCACGTCTCTATCTTCGGCATGGATTTGGCGGCAACGGTGTAGTAGATCAACGCATTGTCGCGACCATCCTGCTTCCTCACTTCGATCAACGCTTTGACCAGCGGAAGCTGGCGGTCATTCGCGAACATCGTGAGCAGCTGATCGTCTGCATAACCCACTGCAACGGCTTTTGTGGCGGGAGTGGAGGATTCCGTCTTGGTGGGGAGCGCGCCTGGTTGGAGATTTGTTGACGGCGAGGATGGGCCGCAGCTGAGACCGATTGACAGGCTGATGAGCGCAGCGGCTCCCGCAAAGGAGAATCTGATCGGGTTCTCCCTCCAAAGAAAACGCGCGCCCCGTTTCGTTTTCCGGCACATGGTTCTCCTCCCTCTCCAATGGCATCTTTTGGCTTACGATGTTTTTTACCAATACTTGGCCCAGGAAACAAGGAAAAACTCACAACCGGAGGTGGAAAAGCTCCGGGTGGGGCATGCGACACAGCGGTTTGGCAGGTCCGTCTTCAATGGCGCCGATGGTTCATCAGAATTCCTGAGCCCGCTCGAGCGAATCGCCGTGCGCATAGGGATCCGTCGCGTCCACGACTTCGGCGGCAGCAACTCCACGCTCGACGTCGCCCGCGAAGTCGCGCGCAATCTCGGATGACGAAATCCCACAATAGGAGCCACAAGCGTCTAATGGTTTTGTTCCCGTAGCTGTTTGAGGAACTTCGATCCGGCTTTTTGACAGGATTCACGGGATTGGGAAATCCGGAACCTCACCCCACGGCCATCCTGTTCATCCTCTCAAGGCTCTAAATCGAGGTTTTTCAGGCCGGCCTGAGCAGAAAAACCATTAGACGCTATTGGCGAACAGCCTACGCCACTTTTCGCAGGCTAACAGCCTGCGCCACGCTGACAGCCTACGCCACTTTCGCGAGTGCCATCCGGAATGCTCGCGCTGGTGAACTTTCGCTTGACTTCGTTCCGCGGCCGACAAGCAATGGGGGACCGGTCATTCCTGATTTGTGTGGGGGTCGCTCCTATGCCCAGAACCGTAGTTGCCGGTGGTGCGGGATTCATCGGCTCTCATGTTTGTGAACGATTGCTGGCCGAAGGCCACGAGGTCGTTTGCGTGGACAGTTTCATGACGGGCACGCCCGAGAACGTCGTTCAGCTCCGCGACGGCCGATTCACGCTCGTCAAACAGGACGTCACCCAGCACATCGAAGTCGGCGGCGCGGTGAACTATGTTCTCCACCTGGCCTCGCCCGCCAGCCCGGTGGACTTCCTGAACATGCCCATCCAGACGCTGAAGGTCGGGAGCCTCGGAACGCACAATCTGTTGGGGCTGGCCAAAGCGAAAGGGGCGCGGTTTTTGCTGGCCTCCACGTCCGAGGTCTACGGCGACCCGGAGGTTCACCCTCAGACCGAGTCCTATCCCGGGCGGGTCAATCCGGTCGGCCTGCGCAGCGTCTATGACGAAGCCAAGCGGTTCGCCGAGGCGATCACCATGGCCTATCATCGGTTTCACCGGCTGGACATTTGCATCGCCCGAATCTTCAACACCTATGGCCCCCGCATGCGCCTCAACGACGGGCGGGTGGCTCCCAACTTCATCGGCCAGGCCCTGCGCGGCGTTCCGCTGACGGTCTACGGCGACGGCAAGCAAACGCGCAGTTTCTGCTACGTGGACGATTTGGTCGAGGGCCTCTGGCTTCTGCTCAACTCCGATGTGGATACGCCGGTCAATCTCGGTACGACCGAGGAGTACACGGTCGAAGAGTTCGCTCGTTTGATCATTGGCCTGGTGGGTTCGAACAGCGAGATCATTTACAAGCCGCTGCCCACCGAGGACGACCCTCGGGCGCGGCGGCCCGATACGACCAAGGCCGAAACGTTACTGGGCTGGCGGCCTTGCGTACCGCTCGACGAGGGGCTGAGGCGCACGATCGAGTGGTTCCGGTCGAAACTGTCGGTCGAGGAAAGAGCTTTCTGATTGTAGACCCTTTCGTCCAGACATCCAGCCATTTTGCGAAGATCTTCTCCCGTGGACGAAGTGGACGACATGGACGGGATGGACTTTTCCGGTGCATGAGTGGATGTCCACGACTCTCACCCCTCTTTGGTTGCGGCCGGAGGCCGCCTTAGATTTTGGATTTACCATTTTCGATTTACGATTCGGGCGCGTCCTGCAAGCACAAGGCACACGGTCGGAGAATGCAAATCCAAAATCCGAAATCGAAAATCCAAAATGGGAAGTTCCCCATGGCCGATGACACCGCCGAGAAGGCCCGCCCGTCTCGTTCGCCCGGGCTGCTTCTGTTGATCGTCGGGATTCTCGTGGCGGTGGCTTACGGCGAGACACTCCTTTCGCAGTCACGCGGGCGGTGGGTCGCGCCGCTGCGCGACGACCTGATCTTTTTTCAGTACGCGCGTTCGCTGGCCGACGGCCATCCCTACCGGTTCTTCCCTACGGCCGAGAGGACTACGGGCAGCACCAGTCATCTCTATGTGTTTGCCCTGTCGGCCCTATATGGTGCCGGCCTGAAGGGCGACCGCCTCATCGCCGGGGCCTTCGTGTTCAACGCGCTGCTGTGGCTTGTCACCCTCGCACTGGTCTATGCGATCGCCCGTCGGCTGTCGGAGAGCGTGGCGTTTGCGGCGGCGCTGTTGGCGGCACTGACGGGGCCGATCAGTTTCGCCTTTTTTGCGCTGCACGACATGGCCCTGGCGACGATGCTCTTCTTTCTGGCTTTCTATGGCCTGGTGAGTGGGCGCGCGGCGCTCGCGGGGGGGGCGCTTTTTCTGCTGAGTTGGGCGCGGCCCGAAGGGCTTCTCGTTTCGCTGGCATTGGTCGCAACGGCACTGGTGGCGCCAAAGGCCTCCCGACGACCGGCCTGGGCTTTCGCCGGACTGGCCGGGCTGGTCGGTGCGGCCAGTGTTCTGGGGTTCAATCTTGCGCTCACGGGCGAGGTCGCTTTCACCTCGATGAAAGGCAAGGGTCTGATGGGTCCCTATCCGCTATACGCCGTTCTGACCGAGTTGAGCCAAACGCTGGCAGCGGTGGTTCGCGAGATCTTCCTGGGAGGGAGCGATTCCGGTCGCGCGCTGTATTTCGTGCCGCTGATCGGGATTGCCGCGCTGGTCGGTTTTGTCCCGCGCTGCCGATGGGGTTCGGTCGAGGTCTGGCTCGCGACAAGCGCCGTTCTGGTTGTCCTCCTGGTTTTGGCCAGCGGGTTTGCCGGGCTCCAGCACGACAAGTACCTGGTTTGGATCCTCGCCCTGGCGGCGCTCTATGCGGTGGTCGGGCTACCGGCAATCGAAGAGGCGGTAGGCGGGCGAATCCGATGGCAGGTGCTTTACGCGGTGTGCGCGGTCTACGCGTTGGTGGGAACGACGTTCTTTCTGGGCGATTATGCCCGACGCGTGCTGGAAGAGCGGGCGGTGGTCGGGGCCGTGGAGCAGGCGCGGCCGCTTCTCGCGGACAAGGCACGCGTGGGTGTGGTCGCGGGAAGCGGCATCCAGTACGTGCTTGCCGACCATCAGGTCATCAACCTCAACGGCGTCACCCAGCGTTTTCCGGGTGTGTCGTGGGGGAACGTGGCGACGCAGGTCGAAATCCTCCGGCGCCATCCCGCGCTGCGGCCCGACGTTTGGTTTCTCGACGATTCGGAGCGGGGCGAGCTGGCTGCGGCAGGACTGGTCGGGCCGGTGCTTTTCTCCGTGCCCGCCTTGCTCGGAGCCGAGTCTCACGCCTCCTTCCAGGAGGCGACTTGCGGCATTCTGGACGCGGGCAGGACGCCCTTGACTTCGGCCGCGCTCCAGGCGGTCAGGGGTCTCCGATTGGTGGACGAGATGGAGCCCGGCTCACCCGAGCAGGAGACCTCGCACGACTATCGCCGCTTCAACCGGTCGGCGGGGATCCGTCTGGCGGCGAGTGTGATTTCCGCAACCTTGCAGGGACAGCAGATCGTTGAGACGGGTTATCCCATTTTGGGTGACGAGGAGTTTGACGTCACCTGTGCCGGGGGCCGGGACCTGTGGGTCGTGGCGCGAACGTCGCTGCGTCTGACGGCGATCAGCGTTTTGGGGCCTCACCGTCGCGAGCGAGTCGAGATTGCCTTGACCCCGCCGGTGCGGGTCGGAGTCTCCATCAACGGCGAGCCGGTGCCGCTGGAGCCCGGCGTTCTGACGCCCTCGACTGACCATCTCGACGAGAAGGCCTTCCGCATTCCCGCGCGCTATGTGACGACGCCGCTACGGATTCGAATGGCGGGCGACCATATCGCCTGTCATTACTGGTTTTATCAGTAAGCCTGGGAAAGGGGACCCTGGAGAGTTCTCGTTCGCCGACGGGAGGTTGGCCCGAACAAAATTCAAAAAAAATGCTTGGTGTTTGGCCTTCGGGGTGCTAACAAGGAAAATGTGAATCTGGAAAAGGGAGGATGCCCCTTGTTCGGAGCATCCAGGAAAACCCGTACCGCTCGTCGCATTGCCGACCGGGGCGTGAGCCGTGGACACCGGCCGGCACGAACCGGGCCTGCAAGGAAGAGATGGCGTTGGTGAACAACAGGAGGTGGCCATGATCGATCTGGAAAATCTCGTCGGGGACATGATCGAACGCACTGCTTCCGACCTGTTTCTCAAGGCCGGGTCGCGCCCGAGCCTGCGCGTGGATGGAACGGTCGTGGTGACCGAATACGAAGAGGTCAGTGTGGAGGACCTCTTCCAAAAGGCCCAGGAACTGATGAGCGAGACGCAATGGCAGCGCTTTCAGGAAATGAGGGAGATGGACCTGGCGTGGGGCGTTCGGGGTCTGGGGCGGTTCCGCGTCAACATCTTTTTCCAGCGCGGTTCGATCGGCATGGTCTTTCGTCATGTGGCCAGTGCGACCATGTCGTTCGAGAGCCTGAATCTGTCGGGGGTGGTTCGCGAATTGGCCGAACGGCAGCGCGGGTTGATTCTCGTCACGGGGACCACCGGATCGGGCAAATCCACCACGCTGGCCGCGATGATCAACCACATCAACGAAACGCGGCGGTGTCACATCGTTACGATCGAGGACCCGATCGAATTCCTCCACAGCGACAAGATGTCCATCATCAACCAGCGCGAGATCGGCTTCGACACCATGAATTTCGGCGAGGCGCTCAAGCATGTCCTGCGCCAGAGCCCCGACGTCATTCTGATCGGCGAGATGCGCGACCTGGAGACCATCCAGACGGCGATCAACGCCGCCGAAACCGGCCACTTGGTCCTTTCGACCCTCCATACCATTGACGCCGTGCAGACCGTGGAGCGGATCATCAACTACTTTCCTGCCTATCTGCATCCCCAAATCCGCATGGAACTGGGGCTTTGCCTGCAAGGGGTGATCTCGATGCGACTGCTCCCCCAGGCCTCGGGCAAAGGTCGAATCCCGGCGCTCGAAATCATGGTCGGCACGCCCCTGATTCGAAAACTGCTCCACGAGGGGAAAACTCTGGAGCTGCCCCAATACATCGAGCAGGGCGGCCATGTCGGCATGCAGACGTTCAATCAATCCCTGCTCGATCTGTACCGTCGAAAGAAGATCCGCATGGAAGATGCCCTGGCCTATGCCACCAGCCCGGATGAGTTCCGGTTGATGGCCGAGGGGATCGCCACGGGCGTCCGGGCCAAGGAATTCGACAGCGTCTACAGATAACGTGGAGCGATGAACTCAGAATAAAGCAATCTTGAATGGTGAATTTTGAATGTGGAATTGAGGGAAGAGCAGAAGACCGAAAGCTGAGGTTTGGGAGTGAGCTGAAGTCAAAAAGCGATTTTGAATGTTGAGTTGAGGAGCGAAAAAGACTTCGACAGGTGAGACCCGCAGGTCGCGCCTGTACAGGAGAAAAAGGGTTCCGAAATTCAACATTCAACATTCAACATTCGCTTTTGCCGTTCATCGTTCATCGTTAATCTGGGAGGTGCCTCATGGCCTTGCGCATCCGCCAGGCGCTCATCAGTGTGCATAACAAAAGCAACCTCGAAGGCTTCGCCGGGACTCTCAAGAACTATGGGGTGCGTATCGTCTCGACCGGCGGGACCGCGACCTATCTGCGGCAACACGGTTTCGAGGTGACGGGCGTGGGCGAGCTGACCGGCGCCGGCGAGCTGTTCGGCGGACGCGTCAAGACGCTCCACCCCTATATCTTCGCGGGCATTCTGGCTCGCCCCGATCATCCCGAGGATCTCCAGCAACTGGCCGCCATGGGGATGCAGCCCATTGATCTGGTGGTCGTCAATCTGTATCCGTTTGCCGAGACCATCGCTCAGCCGGGCGTCACGCTCGCCCAGGCCGTCGAGCAGATTGACGTCGGCGGGATCGCCCTGATCCGCGCCGCGGCCAAGAACCACGAGGGGGTCGCCGTGGTTGTGGACCCGCTCGACTACGAGCGCGTCTCGCGCGAGATGAAAACCAACGACGGCTGCATCGGATCGGCCCTGTGCAAACGCCTCGCCGTCCGGGCGTTCCACACCTCCGCTCAATACGACGCGACCATCGCCAACTATCTCGACTTGCTGCTGCAAAAAGACTTTGTTCCCACCGAAGGAACGGCGGCGGTTTCGGTCTTCCCCCATCATCTCGTGATCACGGCGGAACGGATCGCGGCGCTGCGGTACGGCGAGAACTCCCACCAGCTGGCCGCCGTGTATCGTCGCATCGGCTCGGTCGAGACGTCGCTGGCCTCGGCCCAGCAATTGCACGGCAAGGAGCTGTCCTACAACAACATCGGCGACGCGGAAGGCGCCCTGGAACTGGTTCGCGAGTTCGGCCGGCCGGCCGTTGCCATCGTCAAACACTCCAATCCGTGCGGGGTGGCGCTGGGCGATTCGCCCGCCCAGGCCTATCGCGACGCGCTGGCCTGCGATCCCGATTCGGCGTTTGGCGGTGTGGTGGGGTGCAACCGCGAACTGGACGCCGCTACGGCCGAGCAGATCTCCGAGGTGTTTACGGAGGTCGTGGTTGCGCCCTCGTTTAGCGACGACGCCCTGGAGATTCTCCGGCGCAAGAAAAACCTGAGGCTCCTGGCCACCGGGCCGTTCACGCCGTGCTCGTCCGAGCCGATGATTCGCTCGTTCGTCGGGGGCTTTCTCGCCCAGGACCGCGACATTGCCTTTGTTCCGCGCGACAAGTGGCGACGCATGACCGCGGAGGGACTCGAAGATCCGCCGGACTTTGACGGCCTGGATTTCGCCATGCGCGTGGTCAAGTGGGTCAAGTCCAACGCCATCGTGCTAACCACGCGGACGGCGACGGTGGGAATCGGCGCCGGCCAGATGAGTCGCGTGGATTCAATCAAGCTGGCGATCCAAAAGGCGCGGTCGCCGATCGAAGGCTGCTTCCTGGGCTCCGACGCCTTTTTCCCCTTCCGCGACAGCATAGACCTGATTGCCCCTCACAAGATTCGCGCGATCATCCAGCCGGGCGGCTCGGTGCGCGACGAGGAAGTCATCGCCGCCTGCAACGAACACAAGATCCCGATGTACTTCACCGGCCGAAGGCATTTCCGGCATTGAGGCTGGATCGGCACGACTGCGTAATTTCGTCGGACGCCGCGGGTTCGTCCGGCGGCTGAGGTGGGCGGTTTCCGCGTTTTTTTTGCTTGCGCGCTGCACGAACCGAAGCATAATCTTACGAGTAAGATGATCCGGAAGGAGAGCCGCATGGCAATCGCCGCCACAACGAAGATGTCGTCCAAAGGACAGATCGTCATCCCGGAAGCGATCCGAAACCGGCTGGGCCTCAAGCCGGGAGTGCGTTTCGTTATCGTCGGTGAAGACGACGTTGTCCTGCTGAAAACGGTTCGTCCGCCCTCGATGAGCGACTTCGACGCCCTGATTCAGAAGGCGCGACACGCAGCCCGGACCGCCAACATGAAGCGCCTGGACGTGGCGAGGGCCATAGCGAAGAGTCGAAGCCGCCGATGAGGGTCATCCTGGACACGAACGTCTTTGTTTCCGGTGTGTTCTTCTCGGGCCCACCCTATGAGATTCTCGACGCCTGGCGCCGCGGGAAGGTCGAGTTGATTCTTTCGCCTGAAATTCTTGAGGAATACCAGAGAGTCGGCGAGGAATTGGCCCAGCGTTTTCCCGGGGTGGACCTCGCCCCAAGCCTCGAACTGCTCGCCGCCAAAACCACCCTGGTCAATGCCGCGCCGCTGACCGAGAGCGTCTGTACGGATCCCGATGACGACAAGTTTCTCGCCTGTGCGGTGGCGAGCAGGACGCGGCTGATCGCAAGCGGCGACAAGGCCTTGCTGCGGGTCTCCGGCTACAGAGGGATTGTGGTTCTGCGACCAAGGGACTTTGTCAATACCTGCCTCAAGACCTCGCCGCGCGGTGGGCGACGCTGACCCGCCCGCTGCTTTTCGCCGCCTGCAACGAACACAAGATCCCAATGTACTTCACCGGCCGAAGGCATTCCCGGCACGAAGTAGCGCAGCCTGTCAGGCGATGTTTCTTTTCGCAGGCTACCAGCCTGCGCTACTCCCTCACCGGTACACCTCGCCGGTGAACATGCTCTCGATGAACGCGTCGTATTCTCTCTGGTGGCGAAGGGCTTCGTCGCGTTGGTGGACCACCACCTGGTCGGCGATGCTCTGGCAATAGCCGCACGCGTCGCACGTCGTCGCCTCGCACTCGCAGGTTTTGAAGAAGTCCAGGAATCCGTCCAGCCGCCGGTTCTCGATGTGGATCAGGTCGGACATCGAGAACTCCAGCATGCCGGCCACGCGCATCACTTTCTCGACGTTGATATGTTCGGGCTGGTTGAAATAGGGGAACCACGGCATGACATAGGAATCGCGGTTGGGCAGCGACAGCAGGTCGAGCAGGTTGCCGTCATAGCGGCGGTTGGCGTAGGCGGTGACGTGGTGGAGGAGCGCGCGGGTGTTCTTGAAGCGCTCGACCACTTTGAACTTCTGGTAGCCGATCGCTTCGTAAGAAGCCACGTCCTCGGGGCGAATCCAGCGCGCCTTGACAATCTCGACGGGGTTGGAGAACCGCTCGCGCGTGCAGCAGAAGTGCGGCAGTTGCAGATAGCAGTGGGAGTGGATGTGATGTTCCTGCGAGGCGTGGCCGTCGGAGATCACGTGGTCGGCCATCGCCGGGCAGGGCCACAGGCAGCAGCAATTGACGATGAGCTCCAGTTCACACGCCACGGCTTCGCGGATCAGGCGGAGCATGCGGAAATTGCGGTTGATGTTCTCGTCCACGATGATCTCGTCCACGCCGAGGTCTTCGTAGCGCCGCGCCATCTGAGCGTTGTTGACGCGCGCGACGGTCGAGACCTTGACCTTCACTCCGGGCGCGTGCGTTTTGACCAGGCGGATCATGAACGGGGTGCTCACGGTTACGGTGTCGCAGCCGATCTCAGTCACCCATTTGATCAGCTCGACGATGCGGCCGAATCCGTCGCGCGAATACTGGATATTGTCCAAACTGAGCGCGTTCAGGAGATAGTTGAACTTCAGGCCGTGCTCGTGGCAGGCGCGAACGAAGTCCGTCACCTGTTCGCGAGTGACTTGCGGCAAAAGGAAGCCGGGCCGCGGGCCGCCCACGGCGTCGAACGCGAGCTTGCCCCACAATTCCTCGACTATGCCGGTTTCAGCCATGGGCTTGAGCAATGCGGGATCCCAATTCGTGGAAACTCTCAGCTTCATCGTACTACCCTTCCTCAAACAATTGGCAATCGGTCATTCGATCTCGATGCGGATGCGGCTCTGAATCAGCTGGACGCCCAGCGAACGCCGGTCGCCGTTCTTCAGGTACTCATCGGGACAGAAGGTCTCACAGGAGAGGACCAGATGCAAGTGTGAGATTAGCTTCTCGATTGAGAAAGATTCGCCGATCGGTGTCATGTCGGGCGAATGGGCGACCGGTTGGGGTCGGCCTTCGTCGCTCGATTCCGCAAGGCTCATTTTCAGCGAGCGAACCGGGACAAGCTCCGCCGGGACGGGATTGCGAAGGGGCAGCGTGATGCGAACCCGGCGGCCAACGAGCCGTTCGCGTGCGGCGGGCGGGATGGGCAACCGCAGTTCGGCGCGGCCCGCCATCCAGCGCAGCGGATAGGGCGCCTCGGCCGGCATGTTCACGGCGGGGCAATACGGTTCGGCATCATACCAGCCGTCGAGCAGAACGGTCTCGTCGCCGCGAATCAGAAAGAGGTTCGGCGGCTTGCGGGCGGTCGCAAAAATGTTCCCCTGCCACCTTGAACTCAGCCGCCGCAACAACCCGGCGACCCATCCGGCCGCACCGGCCGACGCTTCTGCCTCTCGCCAGCAATCGGAGAACCGGACCTCCACGCGGTCGAAGCGATAGGGATCTTTGTTTTGGTCGGCCAGAAGCCAACGCACTTCGGGCGCGGTGTATTCGCGAAAATGGCGCTTGGACGGGACGGTCGGAAATGTCTCGGCCCACGGCGAGGTGAGCGGCGCGAAGATCGGCTGCTGTCGCCACAGCGCCTCCAGGTGCGCTGCGCCGGCGAGATTGGGCGTGGTGAGAACGAGCGCTCCGTCGGGCCGCAGCACGCGGCAGATTTCGCCCAGCGTGTGAAACGGATTGTGAGCGAGATGTTCGAGCACTTCGGTAAAGAGAACGGCGTCGAATTGGCTGCCCTCGTACGGAAAGAAGTCGCGCTCGGCGTCCAGCGTCTCCACCGCGAGACCGTGGCGATCGCAGGCGCGACGAAACGCTTCGTAGGGAGCGAACCCTTCGAGCGATTCGGTGACGATTTCGACCTGCCAGCCAAGACGCCGCGCGGCGAAAGCCAGGTGGCCGGGATAACCGCCGACATCGAGCACTCGCGGCGGAGCGCCGGCGGCGGGTGGGCGGAGTCGCTCGAGCGTCGCGAGGGTCTCCTCGTAGCGACGGCGATGGAACTCGAAATACCGCCGATTGTCGCGGTCCACATCGCCCGCGTAAAACTCGCGCAAGAAATCGTCGTTGAATTGAATCACCGCCCACTCCTGAGTTGGAACGCCGGCGGGGCCGCCGGCGTTCCAAAATCCTATTCGTATTCCACGTGGCACAGCTGGCCGCGGCAATAGTCCGGAATCTCATCGGCCAGGAAGCGGCGTCGCATGTCTTGCGCGATCGCGCTGTTCCAGACCTCCCTGAACGACTTCTCCTGCAGATTGCCAAAGGAGACCTTGGCCCAGCAGCAGGGACACAGCTCGCCGTTTTCGTTGATGTAGGCCCACCACCAGGGGTTGGTGCATTTCCGGCTCAGGGGCAAATGAGCCGCGGACGATTTCGCGCGCACCTCCGGTCCGGCCGAGCTCTCTTTTCCTTCGGCCGCGCGCAACACGTTGAGGATGGGCGGAGTGAGAACGTAGGAGATTCCTAGGCGGCACGCCTCGGCCTCGCCTTCGGCGATCATTCGGCGCAACAGCGGAACGTGATAAACGAGTTCTTCTTTCCGTACCTCGGGATCATCGTGGGACGTCAGTTCGAGCAGCTGCACGTAGATCTCGGGAACGCCCTGCGCGGCGGCAAAGCGAACCATGTCGGGCAGCCGCTCGATGTTCCGCTGCATGTACGAGGCCGCCAACGTCAGGCGCGGGACCGATGAGCCCAGCCGCCGTTTCCACTCGGTCAGCAGGCGAATGCCCTCGACGACCTGATCGAGCTTGGCGCCGACGCGCAGGGCCGCATAGCGCTCGGGATCGCTTTCTTCGAGCGAGAGTTTGACCTGCTGCACGCCGGAGCGAACGATCCGTTCGGCCCACCGGGGCGTGATGAGCGTGCCCGCGGTGGTCATGGTGAGATTGTTGCAGCCCAGACGGCGGTGGGTGTCGAGGAGATACTCGAATTGCGAAAAGAGGAAGTTTTCGCCAAAGGGCGTGAGATCGAAGTGTTGCGCGTAGGGCATCAGGCGGAGAGTTTTCTCGAGCACGGCCGGCGGCATCTCGCGGTCCACGCGGGTTTTGAGTTGGGCGTGCAGGGCGTGCACGGCCTCGACCGTGCGCAGGCAGAAGAAGCAGCGCAGGTTGCAGGCCATCGTGGAGCCGATCTGGAGGAGTCGCGGGTAGGCGGAGAGTTTGATCCGACCCTGCAAGAACTCGCGCGCGCCGAGATCATAGTTCCAGCGTTTCTTGTCGTGCGCCACGGCCCGCAACAGCCTCAGCCGCGCCCGCTTGACCCACCGTCCTCCTGCAATGATTGGATTCACCACGGCCCGCTCCTCACTCACCGATCCGAATTCTTACCACAAAGACGCGAAGACACAAAGGGAAACTTCTTCGCCCCTTTGTGTCTTGGTACAGCCCAACACAATAGAGGGATCAAATTCCTCCCCTTCAGAAGTGGGTTGTGATTCTCGCGGCCCCGAAGGGGCTAAGGCCAGTAGCCGGGGGTGATGCGCAGTGCAACGGAGCGAGCCCCCGGACCCGATTTCCCCCGATCAAGCCCCGAATGGGGCGTAGGAAACCGCGCCGCCCGGATTGTCTCTGCCGCCCCGTTCGGGGCTCGACCGGAAGGGAGGGCGTCTGTTCCGGGGGTTCGCTTCACTTCGTTTCGCATCACCCCCGGCTACTGGCCATCGCCCCTTTGGGGCCGCCGAAAATCGCGCATGCCGGCACGTAGCCTAATTCAACCCCTCTATTGTGTTGAGGTGTACGTAGCGGTGAATGGTCTTTTTTCATTTCTTTGCGAAAGCCAAGAAGTTGGGCCAGGAGCCGTCGGTGCGGGCCGTTTCGAGGAGAGCGGACAGCATCTCGCGGCCGCCCCAGGAGAGAACCCGCTGGGCTTCGGCCTGGGTGAGACTGGGGACGCGAAACTCCACGTCGTCCATTCGCCCGAACAGGACGTTCAGCCGCTTGAGATGGCTCTTGGTTTGCGCCAGCGGGGGCGTTGCCTGCTCGGCAAGCGGTGTTCCCGGTTTCGGAACGAAAATCGAAACATTGACCGCAAACGTGACGTGGGTTTGCGCCGTGGGTTTCGCGGCGAGGGCGGACCGGCGCGCCGCTTCGACCAGCGTGGCGATCGCCTCGATGTCTTCGGGTTGTTCGGTGGGCAGGCCGACCATGAAGTAGAGCCTCAGGCCGCTCAAGCCGCGTCTCACGGCCTGGGCGGCGAAATCGCTCACCTGCTCGTCCGAAAGCCGCTTTCCGAGAAAACGCCGCAAGCGCTCGGAGCCGGCCTCGGGCGCGACCGTGACCGACTGTTGCCCGCCGGCCGCCAGCAGTTCGAGCATGGACGGCTTGACGTCTTCGAGCCGAAGCGACGAGAACGACACGGCGAGGTTCAGGCCGCGGCAATGTTCGCAAATTCGCTCGATGTCGGGATGGCTTCCGACGGCGGGGGCGATCAGGCCGAACCGCGAGGTCAGGCGCCGCCCGCGTTCGATCATCTCGACGACCGCCTCGAACGGTCGCGGCCGATAGGCCACCGCGTCGCCGATGAAGCAGAAGCGGCAGCGATAGGGACAGCCGCGCGCGATCTCGATCAGGCAACGGTCGGCCAGCTCGGTGTCGGGGGCGATGATGGCCGAGAAGGCGTCGGTTGAATCGAGTGTGCGGGCAAAATGGGGCAGAACCGATTTTGGATTCTGGATTCTGGATTCTGGAGGGAACGCCGGCGGCCCGCCGGTGCTTCCGGCAAGTGGGACGGCGGATTGCGGAACCTCTAATGGTGGATTGCGGATTGCGGATTGGGGAGCAGCTTCAAGACTATTTCCAGCGAGAAGACCCTCTTCCCCGGATGGGAGACCAAACCGCTGCCGGGCGCCGTCGGTCACTTCGACACCCTCGATCGTCGTGATCGCTTCAAGAAACTGCTTTCGGTCGCCGCCGCTTACCGACCAGGCTTCGATGATTGGGGCGACCGTCCCTTCGCCGTCGCCCAGAACGAACACATCGGCCACGTCGTAGATCGGCAGGCGGTTGATCAGCAGGCAGACCCCTCCGGCCAGGACAATCGGCTCGGCCCGAGGATCGCGCTCGGCCGCCCGGACCGTGACGTTGTTTTGGATCAGAAACCGAACCATGCCGAGATCATCGAGTTCATAGGCAATGCTGAAGGCCACGAGGTCGAACTGGTCGAGGGGCCGTTGGTTCTCGACGCTCAACGCCGGCCGCGCCTGGCAAAAAAACCGCTCGGCCAGCGCGTAGGGCTGGTCGTTGATCCAACGATAGACCATCTGATAGCCCAGGCTCGACATGCCGGCCGCATAGGTATTGGGATAGACGAGCGCGACCTGGCAATCGGCCGGCGGGATGATCTTCGGGGTGCCGCGTTCGCGGGCCAGAATGCCCCGCCAATGGAGGGCGACATCACGGCGTCCGTCGCGAGGCGGCGGGGCGGCGCGCCGACGGTGGGATCGTTTGCTGAAAGAGGGACGACTCACGTGCCGGGCCGGCGAAGCGGTTCAGGTTCGGGCCGTTGCTCGGCCTCAGCGGCCCGGCGGGGTGCAAACATGACGCTCGAACCCAGGAAGCTCACGTCGGTCAGGGTGGCTCCTCCCGAGCGCGCCGGGTCCTGAAAATCAAACCAGACATCGTTGAGCGAAGCGTTGGCCAGCGCCTTGAATTTGATTCGGGCAAACTCGCCGCTGGGGTAATAGCGCGCCAGCTGGCTTCCCACGTGATAGCGGATCTCGCCTGTTTCGTTGTTCGCCAAATTGCTTTCAAAGACGTCGAAGGGGTAAGCGGCGTGGGCGAAACCGTCCCAGATGTTGATCCCCTCGCGAATCCAATTGCCCTGGTGCCAGTCCACGACCTGCAATTTGTTCGGATCGAAGAGAATCCGCGCGTGCAGGTCATTAAACGGCAGCCCGGCGTCGTTGCGCAGCATCAGGCCGACCACCCATTCCTCGCCTTTGGCGACCGTTTCGGAGGCGGCTTCGAGATGGAGTTCCACGCGCTCGTCAATCCGGGCCAGGGCGGTTTCGGACAGGGGTGGGATGAGTTTGCGCGGAGAATTGTCGCGCGGCGCCACCACCAGGAAGGCCGGCAACGTTCCGCCGGTCCGTTCGCCGGCCGCGTAGAAACCCAGGATGTTGCCCCCGCCTTTGCCGATCCGCGTTCCGCCCTTGCCCGCGAGAAAACCGAGCTCGGAGTAGAGGACCGGATTGAGCGCTCGCCAGCGAAGCGTCAACAGCGTGGCCGTGGTTTGCAGGATGCCTGAGCGCAGCTTGGCGGAGTATCGAATCTCGCCCTTCGAGCGGTTGACCTGCAACTCGCTGCCCTGGACGAGTCTGTAAATCGGCGCGTCGTTGACCTCTTCGGGAACCACGACCAGCGGATCATATTTGAGGCCTAGTTCAAGCTCGTCGAACGCCTTGCCGGAGGAATTGAAGACCAGGACATCGGTCTTAAAGTCGTCGCCCGTGCGGGTGAGAACCTGAAAGGGCTGGAAATAGACAATGCCTTCGGAAACCCGGAAGATGGCCTGGCCGGCGCCGCTCGATGATGGCATCGCGCCCGGCGGGGCACCCGGCGGAAGCAGCGGCCTCGGGGCACCGACCATAGCGCCCGGAGGACCGGCCATAGCACCCGGGGGAACCATTGTCCCGGGAGGCCCGCCGGGCTTGCCCGAAGGATTAGCGGCCCCGGTGGCCATGGCCTTCTGCTGGTCAATGGCCTGCTGTTGCTGCGAGGCCATCTCTTTCTGCTGGGCCTCGGCGCGGACATTGGCTTCGTCGAGGAACTTCTGGAGCCGGATCTGGTGGCGGCGGATCCGCTCCTCCCGCGACAAGCTGGGATCGTCCCTCAAATCGTCCGGGATCGTCGCGAAGGTAATGCCGGGCGTGGGGGCTGGGGTCGCGGCGGGAGTTGGGGTCGGCGCTGGGGGCACAACGGGGTTTTGCCCCACGGCGCCACGAACCGAGACCCATCCCAGTGCGGCCACGACGATGAGTCCCTGCCACCAGGGAGTTGTTTTGGCCTTCCGCATCGGCACCATGTTCTCCTTCAAAATCACAGAAGGAGCTTTAGCAAAACCCTTGCCCGCTTGTCCACGAAAAACCCCCACCGTGGCGTGGGCTGTCAGCCTGCGCAAAAACACAGCCGACAGGGTACGCTACTTTTTGCAACCTGACAGCCTACGCCACTTCAGCAACCGCAAAAGCAAGATCCGTAGCCGTGGTTTCGCCCCTCATCTCGCTCTCGATACTCACAAACCCCAATTCCACTCCTCGAAACCGATACCCCAAACCCTGAACCCCGAACCCTGAACCTTGAGACCTGAAACTTGAGACCTGAACCTTGAAACTCGCGCCCCCGGCGCGCCACCCGCTTTTTCGTTGTCTCCAATCCAAAACACTTGACAGGGTCAGAGGCCTTACGTAACCACCTGCTCATCGTAGTTGGCGGACCCAGGCCCAAAGGCTCTAGGGCAAAAACCAAGCCGACACTGACTGGAGAGGGACGATGAAGAAACGGCATCTTTTTACCCCAGGACCGGTTGACGTGCCGCCCGAGGTGCTGGCGGCACTGGCCGAACCGATGATCCATCACCGCGCCCCCGATTTTATCCCCTATTCCAAGAGCGCCCACGAGGGGCTCAAGTATGTTTTCCAGACCCGAAACCCCGTGATCACCTTCGCCGGATCGGGAACGGCGGCCATGGAGGCCTCGGTCGCCAATATGTTGAGTCCCGGCGATCGCGCCATCACCGTCGAAGGCGGCAAGTTCGGCGAACGCTGGACCGAACAGTGCAAGGCCTACGGAGTCGAGCCGATCGTTCTGAAGATCGAATGGGGCAAAGCCGTTACGCCCGCACTGATCGAGGAAACGCTCAAGGCCCATCCCGACGTCAAGGCGGTTTACCTCACTTTGACCGAGACCTCGACCGGCGTCCTGACCAACGTCGAGGCGATCTGCCAGGTCATCGCCAAAACCAAGGCCATCAGCGTCGTGGACGCGATCAGCGCGCTGGCCGCCGAGCGCTGCCTGAGCGACCCGTGGCAGATTGACATCGTGGTGGCCGGCTCGCAAAAGGCGCTGATGCTGCCGCCGGGCCTGGCGTTTTGTTCGGTCAGCCCCAAGGCGCAGGCGCTGATCGCCTCGTCCAAGTGTCCAAAATATTATCTGTCTTTCGCCAAGGCGCTGAAAGCCCTGGAAAAGGACGACACGCCTTTCACACCCGCCGTCTCCCTCATTCGCGCGCTGTGCGTTTCCACCAAGATGATCCGCGACGAGGGGATCGAGAACGTCTGGGCCCGCCACGCCCGGTTGGGTCGCGCGCTCCGCGAGTCGGCGGTGGCCATGAACTTGAAGGTTTTTGCCGAAAGCCCATCGAACGTCGTGACGGCGATTCGGGTGCCCGATGGCGTGGACGGCGAAAAGATCACCAAGATTCTGCGCGACAAACATGGCGTGACGATCGCGGGCGGCCAGGAACAACTCAAAGGCAAGGTGATCCGGATCGCCACGCTGGGCTGGGCCGCCGACCTGGATGTCATCACGGTGATCGGCGCGCTGGAGATGGCGCTGGCGGAGGTGGGTCACAAGTTCGAACGCGGGGCGGGTCTGGCCGCCGCCGTTCGTGCATTGAGTTGAGTGGGACCAATCGGACAGGTCAGACACGTCGGACAGGTCAGAGACAAGGGGGCAAGGCGCATGAGAGTTCTCGTTGCAGACAAAATCTCGAAGGAAGGGCTGAAAATCCTCGGCAACAAGGGGCAGATCGAGGTGGACTATCGCCCCGCGATCACGCCCGAGGAGTTGCTCCAGGCCGCGGTCGGAGCCACGGCGATCGTGGTGCGCAGCCGCGCCAAGATCCCGCGCGCCATCATCGAAAAAGGCGTCCCGACGCTCAAAGTGGTGGGCCGCGCCGGCGTGGGCGTGGATAACGTGGACGTCGAGGCCGCCTCGGACTACGGCGTCATCGTCATGAACACGCCCGGGGGCAACACCATTTCGGCCGCCGAGCAAACCCTGGCCCTGCTGTTGGCCCTGTCGCGAAATATTCCGCGCGCGGATGCGACCATGCGCCAGGGCCTCTGGGAGAAAAAAGGCCTGACCGGTACCGAAGTGTTCGGCAAGACGCTGGGCGTCATCGGCCTGGGACGGATCGGGAGGGAGGTGGCGCGCCGCGCTCGCGCGTTCGGCATGAAACTGCTCGGCTATGATCCGTATGTCGCCGACGAAGTGTTGAGCCACGAAGGCATCGAACGCGCGACCGTCGAGCAGATCGTCCGCGGGGCCGACTACATCACGGTGCATTCGCCCCTCACGCCGGAGACGCGCGGGCTGATCGGCGCGAAGGAATTCCAGATGATGAAAAAAACGGCCCGCCTCATCAATTGCGCCCGCGGCGGCATCATTGATGAAACGGCGCTGGCCGAAGCCCTCAAGGCCAAACGGATTGCCGGCGCGGCGCTCGACGTCTTCTCGCAGGAACCGCTGCCGGCCGACCACCCGCTGCGCAGCCTCGACAACGTGGTTCTGACCCCCCACCTGGGCGCGGCCACCGCCGAGGCTCAGGAAAACGTCGCCATCGAGCTGGCCCAGCAGATCGTGGACTTCCTCCACGGCGGCCTGGTCCGCAACGCCGTCAATGCCCCCTCGATTGATCCCAAGATTCTCGAAGAGATGAGGCCCTATCTGCGGCTGGCCGAGCAGCTGGGCAAGTTTCAGTCCTGTTTCCCCGACGGTCGCGTCACGCGCCTGCACATCCTCTATGGCGGGACGGTGCTCGACTATCCCATGGTCGCGTTGACCACCGCGGTCGCCAAGGGGTTTCTCGAAATGCGCGCCGAGCCGCCGATCAACTACGTCAACGCCCTGCGCCGCCTCAAACAGATGGGCATCGAACTGACGGACACCCGCAGCAGCAAGGTCTTCAGCTACAACAACCTGATCACGATCGAAGCGACCACCGAGTGCGGCAAGACTTACAGCGTGCGCGGAACGCTGTTTACGCCCGAGCTGCCGCGCATCGTCGTGGTCAACGAAAAGGACGTGGATTCGCTCCCCTCTGGCAACCTGATCATCATCGAAAACCGCGATCTGCCGGGGACGGTCGGGGGCGTGACGACGCTGATCGGCAAGCGCAACATCAACATCGCGCAGGTCACCTGGGGCCGCACCCGTCCGGGCGGCGACGCTCTGACGGTCATCAACCTCGATGATGCGCCGCCCCCGCAGCTGATCGAGGAAATCCGCCTGATGCCCAACATCCTGTGGGCCAAGGCGTTCACCATCTGAGAGTGGCGCAGGCTGTCAGCCTGCGAAAGAACACAGCCTAACAGGCTGCGCCACTTTTGCTCCGAGACGTTCAGGATCTCGCCGGAAGAACCGGCGGATCTGTCCGACTCCGGCGACCAGGTGGTGGTTGTAAGGACGCGGCGTGCTGTGACCTACCGTTTTCGACCCCTTGAGCTTTCTGTCTTGATCTTCTGGGCTGAATCCACGTACACCCGGCTTGAGAAAAGGGTCACCGATGTCCGTTTCGGCGAACGAATTGGTTGATGAAGCACTTGTGTGTCTCCGCGAAGGGAGGTTGCACGAGGGCGCCGAACGATTGGAACGGGCCATCGCGATCCAGCCCGAGCTGGTCAAGGCGTGGGGAAATCTGTCGGTCGTGCACATGCTGGAGGACCGGCACGAGGAAGCGCTCCACTGTCTCGAACAGGTTCTCCGTCTCGACCCGCACAACCTCGACGCCCGCTGGCGGAGGGCCGATCGGCTGGTCCGGCTAGGCCGGCTCGAGGAGGCCGGAGCGCAATATCGTGAGGTGCTCGAGCTTGAGCCTTCCTGCCACGACGCTCGTTGTGGGTTGAGGTATATGGAATGGCTGAAGAGAAAATCGGGGATTGCGCGGGGCAAATCGCAAGCGGCGTTGGAAGACGAAGAAGAAACGAAACACCTCAGCGCCGAACCGGATCGAGAAACCGCCCGGCGGCGAAAAACCGAAAATGAGCAGCGCGCCGCCGAGCACTTCGCACGCGGCGACCTGCGTTTGACCTCCCTGCCGGCTCACCTGCATCTTGAGACGACGACGCGGTGCAATGCGACCTGCATTATGTGCCGCCGGCTCTACCTTCCCGTTCCCATCCAGGACCTTCGGCCGGAGGTGTTCGCGCGGATCGAAAAGGAGCTCTTGCCGACGGTCGTCTCGGTCAATTTGTCCGGGATCGGCGAGCCGACGCTGGGGCGGGGATTCGACCGATTCTTCGAGGCGGCCGCTCGGTGCGGGGTGCGGATTCATTTTGTCACTAACGGGACGGCGCTCTCCCTGGCACGGCTGGAACGATTTGCCCGCCGGACCAGCCACATGGTGGTTTCGGTGGATGGCGCGAAGCGGGAAACGTTTGAGTCCATCCGGCGGGATATTCGCTTTGACCGGGTGATCGAAAGCCTGCGTCTTTATAAGAAGATGCGCGACCTCTACCCCGAAGCCGGCTCCACGCTGGCGGTCAATTTCGTGGCCATGCGGCGGAACATCGAGGAACTCCCCGCCGTGATTGACCTGGCGGCCGACGTGGGTGCTCACCTGGTTTTCGTCGCCCACGTCGGGGTCGGCGATCTGACCAGCGACATGGCGGCCGAACAGCTTTCGTATCATCCGGAACTGGCCAACCGGATGTTTGACGAGGCGGCGGAGCGGGCGCGTCAACGCGGGATCACGCTTCAGGCGCCGCCGAAGTTCAGCCCGGCAACGGCGCCAACCCCGTCCGGCCCTGCGTGGGTTGAGCGCTTCAGAAGGGCGACGCGGCTGCTCCCTCAACGCCGGCGTTTTCCTCAACGCTGCGCTCTCCCGTGGACAAGTCCGTTTATCTCCGTCGGCGGCTTGGTCCATCCCTGCTGTGGCAGCCTTCGTGTGCTGGGCGAGCTGAGCTGTCAGAGTTTCGAAGAAGTATGGAACAGGGCGCGCTATCGCCGCTTTCGCCGCCGGATCAATACCTTCCTGCCGCCGCTGGAATGCCGCCACTGCCAGCTGGCTCCGGGGATCAATGCGGGCAACGCGGCCGAGGTCCTCGCCCGCGAGGGGCTGTTGGTCAAGCTGCTCTACCGCGCCGAGGTGTTCGCGCGCGAGCTCGTCAACACAATCCGCAGACTATCTCGCCGCAAAGATCCCACCAAAATTGAGACGAACCCGCGATTGTAAATCGAAAGACTTCTACGGTTTCTGGAAGGTCTGCGGTTCGTGGGAGTATGAACGCAAGCCCAGTCGGGCCTTGGCTTCCGCCAAGGGAACAGTTTTCGCTCGCCCTTATCGAAGAGCAGCCCGTCCTCGATCGCTTCTCTGGCGTGAAGACGAGTTGAAACATTGATCTACGTGCGCCTGTGACGATTCTCGTCTTTGACGGACATGCAATCATCTGATCGGCACGTCAGGTTCTTCTTCCAACCATATGATTCTGATCTCGCGACTGGACGGGAGAGAAGTAAGAGCCATGCACACGCCGTTCGCCGGTCCACAAGAGGCCGCTGGCTGTTCAACAGCGTTTCCGAGCACCGGCGAGGCCGCCGGCGTTCCTTTTAGCTTGCTCCCAGCGGCGCAAAACCGATAGCCTTTGCGGGGCGTGAGGTCGCAGATGGCAAAGGGCGAGAACTTGACGTTTGGCCGCGCCGCGTGGCGCACGGCGCGCTATCGCATGAGGGACGCGCTGGGGTTGCTCGTCCGGCCGCGCAAGCTGCGGTTTGCCGTGACCAAGCGCTGCAACTCGCGTTGTGCCATGTGCAGCGCCTGGAAGACCAAGGAGTCGCCCGCCAACGAAATCACTCCCGGCGAAATCCGCGCCATCGGCCTGGGCAATCGGCGGTTCCTTTCGCGCGTCACCCACGTCAGCCTCACGGGCGGGGAACCAATGTTGCGCCGCGACCTCATCGAACTGATCCGGGCGGCCTCCGAGTCGTTCCCGCGCGCCTCGCTGAACATCAATACCAACGGTTTCGACACCGAGCGCGTCTTGTCGGCGGTCAACGAAGCTCTGGAATTCCATCACCGGCTGGCCGTGATGATCTCGCTCGACGGGTTGGGTGAGGTTCACAACGCCGTGCGGGGCGTGCGCGGCGTGTTTCCGCACGTGGTCGAGACGATTGACCGGCTGGTGGAGCTTCGCGAAGACGGAAAAAAGCTCTCGGTCGAGATCAACTTCGTCCTGACCAATCGCAACAGCGACCAGATGGCGCGGGTCTTTCATTTCTGCCGCGAACGCGGGGTCGCTTTCAATCCCATCTATCCCGTCTATGGCCAGCTTTACGAAAACGAAGATGCCGAGATTGGTCTCGAACGACTGGCGATCCGACAGTTTCTCAAGGAGCTGGTCGAGATTCGAAAAGTGGACGGCTCGCTGGCGTTGCGCGAGCTCGAGCACCAGCTGCGGGGCTTCCCGCGCGACTTTGATTGCTGGGCGGGGCGGGCGTTGTTCCTGATCGAGTCGGACTGCCGGGTGTTTCCCAACGGAGGCTGTCCGCCGGCGTTCTGCCTGGGCAACCTGCGCGACTTTCAATACGACTTCCGCGCGCTGCTCCGGTCGCCTCACGCGCGCAAGGTGCTCGGCCAATTGCGAAAGTGCCGCCTCTGCCGAATTCCTTGCGAGACCATGACCACGCTTCACGGGCCGGAGTCGCTGGCGGGCTATCGAAAACTCCGCACACCCGTCGTCCCCCAATCGCCAAACGACGCCACCCCATCTTCACTGAGCGGGCCGCGCCGTCACCAACGCGCGCGCTGATTCTCTGAAGTGCGGCGTCGAGCCAGCAGATTACCATCAGAATGGCTTTGTTGTAGCCTGGCCCCTTGAGGCTTTTGCAAAACTCAAAGTGGCGTGGACTGTTAGCCCGCGAAAGGTGGAGATTTAGCAACAATGCCTCATTTTGAGCGCTATTCACAGGCTAACAGCCTGCGCCACAGGAGTTCTGCAAAAGCCTCTCAAGATCGTCGTATCCGCCGAAATGTGACCAGGTTGGGACCAAAACAGTCCAATCCTCATAGGCCGGTAAATCACTGACAAGGGGCTGGACTACAACAGGGGTGGCGATTTTCATTGGTTTCCGGGTGCGGCGCTGCCTGATGGGGGAGTCCACAGACCGCCGGACATGCAAGCGTCACTCGTCGGGGCGAAGGCCCAGCATTTGCTCGAGGCGGGGGGTGGTCCAACTCAGCGACACGCTGGCGCCGGCGGTGGTCGGTTCGGTGACGTTCGCCACCCGGTCGCTCAACAGAAGGTTCACCACGTCGGGCCATTGCTCGCGCAGGTGGCGCGCGAGAAGCACCGACGCGGTGGTCTCGTTGCACAACACCTTGAGGTCCAGCTTCAATTGGCGGCGCGGCTGAACCTTGGCCGTGACCGCCAGCGATTCGATCTGCGAGGGCTCCAGGTCGGTTTTCTGAAACACCTGCCGCAGGCGCGCGATCGTGTCGAGCGGCGGCGGGTCGGTCGCGCGCAGCTTGGCCCAACCCTCCCAGCGTTGAGGAGGGACGAGAAGGCAGGCCCGCGCGATCACGTGCTTGCCGCCGGCGGGCAGGCCATAGTAGAGGCGATTGGCGCGCGGAGTCCTCGGCAACGGGCGTTCGAGCCGCGAGAGAATCTCGCTGAGCCATTCACGGTCGCCGGCCACCACGGCCGCCTCGCTGGCGATGGCGAACCATGGCGTTCCGGACCTGGCCCGAAACAGCAACACCCCGCCCGAAGTTTCGGTCTCCATGCCCTTCGTGGCTTCGCGGGCGCACAGCTCTTTGACCACCACTTTGAGCGGAGCGCCCATGCGTTTGAGCTCGATCACCCAGGCCCATTGCTCGCGCCGGCCGCGGGGATCGTAATGAAACAGGCCGATGGCCTCGCGGAACGTCACGACGTCGAGCAATTGGGAGATGTCCTGCTCGAGATCTTCGGGCCGCGATTGGACCTCGTAGGAGATCGGCCGAATCAGGGTCTCGAGGAAACCGGCCACGCGGGAGGACGAGCGGCTCACTTCGACCAGCACCAAGCCGTCCACGTCGGAGCCAATCAGGTACAGCGGATGCACCGGCGGCCGCGGCCGAACCAGCCAGATCACCAGGCCGAACCCCACCATCGCGACCAGGGCCAGGAAGCCTCCAGCCACTAGGCATCCCCATCCCCGGTGAAGGGCCACCACTTTCCAGTTTTCCGAGGGAAGCTGTTTCGCCATGCTCTTCACATATCTGGAGTGTACCGGTCTGACGCCGCCTGGCTCCGGCGTGGGACAGGTTGGCAACCTGTCCGACTCAGGGCGGCGGGGCGCTGGCGGCGGGTTTTGGAAAGATCGGACCGCGCGCCCGGGCCTGCGAGGAATAGGCATCGAAGACCAGGCGCAGTTCCTGGGCCGCCTTCTCGGGGACCATCGGGTTGATGTAGAAGCCCGTGCCCCACTCGAATCCCGCGATGCGCGTAACCCGGGGGAAAATCTCAATGTGCCAGTGATAATCCATCTCCACGGTGATGTCGCTGGACCGCCGATCGTAATCGGCCAGCAGGGGGGCCGAATGCACGATGAAATTCAGCGGCGGATTGTTCAGACACTCGGCAATGGCGAAGAGCGTGCGCTGGAGGGCCTGCCCCAGGTCGAGGAGCTGCTCTTTCGTGGTCAGCGAAAAATCGTGGAGATGATCCTTGGGGAACAGCCAGGTCTCGAACGGGAATTTGGAAGCGAACGGCTCGATGCTCACAAAGCTGTCGTTTTCGAACACAATGCGCCGCTGGTCGCGCGTTTCCTGGTTGATGACGTCGCAGAAGAGACACCGCTCCTTGAGCCGATAGTAGCTCAACGCGTTGGTCAGCTCCTCTTTGACCCAGCGCGGAGTGATCGGCAGGGCGATCAGTTGCGAATGAGGGTGTTCGAGCGAAGCCCCCGCGCCCAGCCCGTAGTTCCGAAAAATCTGAATATAGCGAAAGCGATTGTCTTTGAACAGGTCCCGATAGCGCAGGATGTACATCCCGAGGATTTCCTGCATTTTCTCACGGGTATAATAGGCCATGTGACCGTCGTGTTCGGGCGTCTCGACAATGACCTCGTGGGCGCCGATGCCGTTCATCAGGTCGAACATTCCTTCGCCGCGACGGTCCAGCTTGCCTTCGATGTGCAGGGCCGCATACTTGTTGGGAATCGTGCGAACGGACCAGCCCGGGGAATCCGGCTCCCCGCCGTCTTTGCGTACCGCGGCAATTTCGGGAGGGGTCGCCGATTCGTGGCCGCCGCAGAACGGGCAGAACCCCCCGCTGCGTGTGGGCGCCGACTCCGCCACAAAGTCCGAGGGTAGCGCATTCCGCTCCTCGGCGATAATCACCCATCCGTTGCTGATCGGATCCTTGCGCAAGGTGGACATGGACGTCACCGACTCCGAAGCACTTCTGGAATGAAACCGACCCTACCTGCTCCATTACTGCTGCATGACTGCTGTAGCAGCACCCGAACGGGCTCGCAAGCAAGAAATTGCAGGGACCGAGCGCTCGGCGCCTCTCAGTTTTGCCGAGTCCGGGGCTGGCGTTCTACCGCCCGTCCCGAGCTGTGGGCCACAGGCCGCGCGATGGGACTGGTGGCGTTCACGGCGGAGGGGTTCTGCCCTTCTGGGTCAGCCGTCTTTGAGCGCCTCGGCCAGCGCGGCTCGCGCCAGCAAACGCGTCGAGTCCAGCGTGGGCAGAGGGCAATCGCCGGGGTCAACGATCAACGGAATCTCGGTGCAGCCGAGCACGACGGCGTCGCAGCCGCGATCCTTGAGTCCCTGGATTACCCCGTTAAAATACAGTCTGGATTCTTCACGAAAGACGCCGTTGACCAGTTCCTTGAAAATAAGCTCGTCAATCCGTTCCCGATCGTCGTTGTCCGGAATCTCCCATCGGATCCCGAATGCCTTCAGCTTTTCCGGATACACGGGACCGGTCATCAGGTATTTCGTGCCCAGAATGGCGAGCCGCGAGAAACGGCGGGCGCGGGCCTCTTGCGCGACGGCTTCGGCGATATGCAGCCAGGGGATCGGCGACGCCCGCGTGACCAGCGGAAAGGCTTGGTGAATCGTGTTGTCCGGGCAGACGGCGAATTGCGCTCCAACTTCGGCCACTTTTCGCGCCGACGAAAGCACGAGCTTTGCCACTTCGGGCCAGTTGCCCGTTCGGATGTGAACCATGTAGTCGGCGAGCGGGTGAGTGTGCATCGTGACTTCGGGATGCCTGTGCTCACCCATCCGCTGCGGAGCTTCGGTGCAGATCGTCCGGTAGCAGAGCGCCGCCCCTTCGGCGCTGCACGCGACGATTCCGATATGCTTTGGCATTCCCGTATTCCTCCGAGAAACGATTGCTCAACCTTGGGATTGAGATGTCGCACCTGAGGCGGCTCTGGGCCGCAACCAAAGAGTGCTAAAAGCTGTGCATGAGAAAAGAGTCCACCCCGTCCACTCCGTCCACCCCGTCCACAGCCACTCGGGAAAAGATAGGCGCAAAGGGGCGAGATGACTAGAGGTAAATATAGTGGAACGTTTCATCCTTCTCCGCCCCCCGGACGTTCCAAATCATGTGAATGGCGTCGGGCTTCAGCGCCATCATCGCCATATAGACGTCGGAGCCGCAATGGTACGGTTCGATAGGCAAGAACACGCCGTCATCGCCCGGCGCCAGATCGAACAGGTGAACCGGTCGCTTCGTGCCGGGACGCAGGCGTTCGAGGCGGATTACACCGGCCTCCTCGGCCAGCGTCCAGCGAAACACGTTTCGAAAACTCAGTTCCTTCCCGGCGTCCGGCTTCCATTTGCCCTGCTCGGAAAATGTGATGGTCGCCGCGTCAAGGGTGGCGATCGTCACCGTCGCCGTTCCACTGCCGCTCCCGTTCGAAGTGCCGCTGCTGGACTTGGCAATGAATCGCAGCCCGCTCACGGCGCAAAGCCGAGCCCAAGCCTCTCGTAATCTTGATGCCGCCATATTCACCGTCCCCCGGCCACAAGATTTGCACTCTGCGAAAGAGCATCCGGGCGAACATCCGGCGCGGTCTCGGCGATCTTGCCCACCTGGCTCAGGTCATTGCCCAGGAGCACCACGTCGCGGCTGCCGTCGCCTTCGAGCTTCAGGAAAGTGCCGCCGGAGGCCCGTGGTCGGCACCCGCGAATCAACGCTCCCCGCGTTTGGATCAGATGAAGAATCGCCGCCGCCCCCGGCGCGTACACCGCATCGAGGCCTTCGATCGCCAGCTCCTCGACGTCGTCGCACACCAGCGCGTGGCGCAAGTCCGGCTTCGCGGTCCGCAGTGTCACGTTGCCCAGCTTCAGCCCTTTGACATGCCGGCAATAAAACCCATAGGCCGGCAGCTGACCGAACATCCCGCTTTCAGGATATTGTTGAGGAAGTTCGGGCACTTCCTTCGCGGCCCGATCCGCCTCTCCTCCTCCTTCAAAGGCCAGCTGGATGTTGTTCAGGGATACATTCTCGACGGGATGTTCCGGCAGACCCGTGATCGAACAGCCGAGGGGCGAGACATCCGTGGCAACGATATTGTTCACCATGACGTTCTTAAGCGTGCCCATCCCCGGCGCCGGCATTCCTTCCTTGAAGGGCCGCGCGCGGTTGGCCAGCCGCATGAAGATGGGCACCGAGACGCCCTTGATCGTGATATTGGAAATCGTGATGCCGTCGAGCCGCCCGCCATCCACCAGCTCGAGCGCGATCCCGGCCAGTCCGCGCCCACTGCCGCCGAACGTTCGCGGATGTCCGGGCGAGGTGACCACGCAATTGCTGATCGCGATGTTCACGAATCCACCGTTCGACTCGGTGCCCATCTTGATCGGATTGCAGAAACTCCTGGCCACGCAATCGCTGATCGCCACGTTTTCGGTCGCGCGGTCCAGCGTGCTTTTCATGGTGATGGCGTCGTCGTCCGAATCGAACACGCACTGCGCGATCGTGACGTCCTTGCAGCCGTCAATATCCACGCCGTCATTGTTGTGATTGGAGTGGTTCCATACGGTGATGCCGCGCAGGGTCACCTGTTCGCAGGCGAGATAGTGCTGCATCCACATCGCCGAATTCTGCAGGTGGACACCCTCGATCAGGACATCGCGACAGTTGACCAGCCGAATCCCGTAGGGCCGATCCACGTAAGGGTGCTCCCGGTCCCACTTGAACTCGGCGCCCTGGCCGTCAATGGTCCCGCGCCCGACGATGGCGACGTTCTCGAGATCCTCGCCGGCGATCAGGCTTTGGTTCACGTAGTTGTCCGTGTAGGAGCGAACGGCGGGGACGTTGCGGGGATAGTCTCGGAGCGCCGTGCTGCCGAGCAGGACCGCGCCCGCGTCAATCTTGAGCGTCACGTGGCTCTTCAAATAGATCGTGCCGGTCAGAAACTTGCCGCCCGCGAGCAGAACGGTTCCGCCGCCCGCCGCCGCGCAGGCATCAACGGCCTGTTGGATGGACTCGGTGCCAAGGGTCTTGCCGTCGGGCCGCGCGCCATAGTCCCTCACATCGAAAGCGGCGTCCTTCGCGGCCGATGCCGAAGCCGTGATGAAGAACAGGAAGAGAGCGGTGAAGAAACCGCGTCGCGCTCCGGACATCATTCGGCTCCTTTCTTCTCGAAAGTGGCAACATCTTGTTAGGCCAGGCAGAATGCTCATCCGTTGCCGTAGGGCGAGGCAAGACTTTTCATCCATAGAGTTGCTCGTTTCAACCGATTTCAGGCGGCAAACTTGAAGGCCCGGAGGAATACCCGGTGAATCCCAAGTTTTCACTTGACCCACGGCCCGGCTATTCTTGCAAGATAATCGAAAACCGAGAAAAGGAGAAGTGGCACGGCGATGGGACGTGGCATTTCAACGGGGAAAGGATCACGCACATGGGTACCACTTTACACTCCCGTTGCAGTGACAGCCATCGCGGATCTCGCATCCTGTCGCCGAATCACTAGGGGGCAAACGAAAGGAGAAAACGCATGCAAAACCCGCAGTCGGTCACATGGCGAGGCGCGAGTGGCGATGGCTACACGTATTGGGTCTATCAAATCCCGGTTGCATTCGTCACTGGGGTCGAGGGTAATTACGTATACTCGAAGCTCG
>Ga0315282_10000500_pt1 | contig 77298 bp, 62 predicted proteins | sample YL17G07_20_MG_FD_203693 | JGI IMG/M metagenome (GOLD analysis project Ga0315282, IMG submission 203693) | Sediment microbial communities from Yellowstone Lake, YNP, Wyoming, USA - YL17G07_20 | ecosystem: Environmental > Aquatic > Freshwater > Lake > Sediment | place: USA: Wyoming | collected... | reverse complement strand
CTTTGCCTGCGGCTTCCTTCGGATCCCGCCTCGCGGCGAACACCCTTGCCGTCCGGCTAACGGTTCCCCTTGCCGGGTCCGCAGAGGACTCTCACCTCCAAATGGGTGCGCCCTGCCGGGCGCAACATAGAAAAGGCGCAGAAACTCCCGCAGGAGTTTCCGCGCCTTTCTTATGCCAAGACGCCGCCCTAACTTCGCGGGCGTCCTTTACTTCCTGCGACGATACAACCCGCCGCCCAGGCCGACGAGGGCCAGCCCGAGGAGCGACAACGTGCAGGGCTCCGGTACCACCGTCAATACGAAGAGCGCCGGGTCGTCACTGCGCGTGTCCCACCAGACGGGGGTGGTCAACGGGCTGTCTACCGGCCCCTCGCCGGGACGGAGCGGGTTCGGGTAGAACGTGAACGTGTTCTGGAAGGTGATGTTATAGATGTCTCCGTCGGGAGTCATCTGCTCCGCAAACGGATGCCCAAAACCACCCGCCAGGACCTTGACGAGCCCCAGGCTCGAACTACCAGTGCCGGCCACAAAGGAGATGCCGGCGATCGTGGTATTCCTGAGCCACAGGGTAAGGGTAAGCAATGGAGATCCCGTCGCTGGAGGGACGAGTGTCCCGCTCAGCACAGGAACCTGCGCAGCATCGCTCGCGCCGTCGACTTCGGGGAACTCGTCGTGATTGCCGGCGAGCGCCCAGTTGGCCGGATCGGTGAAGGCACCGTCGGGGGCGTTGGATACCCAGTTCGACGGAGCAGCCGGAGAGAGCTGCGGAAAGTCTGCGTCAGTGCTGGTCCATAGATCTAAGCGGCCGGCATAACCGGCGTCCGTGTAACGACCGGCATCCACCAGGTCAACCCTGATGCCGAAAGCGGTGGCAGCGGTCGCACCCGCCGTACCAGTGCTATCGAGGAGAGCGACGCTCGAGATCTTGAGATCGTAGACCATTCCTACGATTTCACTGGTCTTGGCGTTTCCGTCGAAAACTGTCGCCGGAATGGTGAGGTTCGATAGACTCGCGACCCAGAGGATCGTGCGGTCCTCGTAGCCTACCGCAGGCACGTTGTGGAGCGCCCCGCTCGGCGGGGTGCCGGTGGCATACACGACCGGCTGCGGCGTGTCACCGTTGTAGAACGATCCGTAATCTATGAACTTCCCAAGGTACGTTCCCACGGGCAGCACCAGGGCGCTGGCCGGCGGCGGCGCGAAGCAAACCGCCAACAGTAAAACCAAGCTGACCAAAAGTGTTTTGCGCATTCCTCCCTCCATCTATGAACATGAACACACTTTATAGACGTACGTCACGCTCGGACTACCGTCCTCTTTGATCGTTTTTCCCTCCTTTCTGTCTGTCCCAAAAGTACCGCGCTGAAGGTGCCGACAATGATCTGGAAATCCACCCACCAACACATACGGCTGATGTACCGACAATCCAACCTCACCTTACGGCGCACGTCGCGGACAGTCCGGTCGTAGCCGGCATGCACCTGGGCAAAGCCCGTGATGCCCGGCTTGACGCTCAAGCGCAGCTTGAGCCAACTGTCGTAGTTGGCATACTTGGGCATCTCCTCCTTCAATCTCTCCACTAACTCCGGCCGCTCAGGTCTCGGGCCGATCAGGCTCATCTCACCGCGCAGCACGTTAATGAGCTGCGGGAGTTCGTCTAAGTGCAGTCGCCTCAGGACCCTTCCGACGGGCGTTACGCGAGCATCATCGTGCCCATTCGCCCATACGGGCCCTGTGCCGGCTTCTGCGTCGGGACGCATGGTCCTGAGCTTCAGGATCCTGAAGATCCGGCCACCCTGGCCGACGCGATCCTGCGAATAGAGGACGGGGCCGCGCGAGGTGACCTTGATCAAGACGGCGCAGGCCGCAATCACAGGGCTGGTGATGATCAGCAGTACGAGGGCACCCACCCAGTCCACATAGGGTTTGGCCGCCCGGTACTTGGCCTGCAGCATGCGCACCGCAAGGCCGAGGCAACCCGTTCCGATAAGTGTGATTGACGCTGGTTCCGGCATTGTGCACCCCTACCCCTTTAGTTACTCCTAACAGAAGCAACGCCCATACCATTCGGACACGCTGCCGGAATCGCAGTTTTGCCAAGGCATAAATCCCTTGTTGACAGGATGTTACAGCGGCAGGTTTAGGGGCGGATGGCGCCCCCGTTTGGCCTCACCCCTGGCCTTGTTGAGCCTTCTCGACACGGTGTGGCGATGGCAGAACACGCCCCCAACGATCTGGCATTCGGCTGAGAAGGCGGCTAACCGAAGGTAGCCGTGAGAAGGCTCAAGGAAGAGATGTCAGCATGGGCGGCAGGCCGCGCGACAGGAAGTCCAAAAGGAGCGCCCGGCCATGTTCCACTTGGTCAGGGCGGACAAAGGTGTCAACCCGGATAAGAAGGTCGGCGGCGGCGGGGTTGCCGAGCTTCCGCAGCGCCACGCCGGCCTGGTGGCGCCAGTAGCTGGTATTGAGGTGGGGCCCGCTCTTGTAGAAATACCAGACCACTCGGCGTCCGTCCCATCGGTCAAAGACAAGCTCGTGGACTCGGAGCGCTGTGCCGCCCGAGCAGTTAATGGTGCGATCTTCCGAACTGATGGTCGTGTAAGCTTCCCCGGCAAAGCACTGCTCCGGCGGATGGGTCCTCTTCCCCGACTGCTGCGACAGGACGATCACGAGTTCGACGAATTCACCCGAGTTATTGCTGTAGGTTCGGGAGAGGACATCGCGCGTGCCGAGGATGTCGTAGACGCGGTCCTCGAGCTTGAAGTCCCGCCCCCGCCAGTCCCCCAGGTGGCTGGGGAACGACGCGAGCACGTTCGTGGGTGACGCCATGGTTCGCGGCCATGCGAGGTAAGTGGATAGAGCCGCCGTCAGGGCAAGCACACAGAGCGCGGCTTTCGGCGGGTAGCCGGCCGACTGCCGTACAGCCCCGCCAGCCTGTCCATCCAAAGCCGGCTCGCGAGGGGCCTCAGTCGCGTTCGACGCGGAGGCAGGAGCGATCCGGAGAGAACGGAGACGGCCGAGCAGTGCCGACTCGACGGCCCACAGCAGCGCCAGGGCAACAACGAAAAGCAGTATTCCGAACAGGTCGTGCGAGTACCATTTCTCAGCGGCGGCGACTCCCCATACGTATGCCACCAGGGCCATCAGCGTGACGCGAAACACATTGGCCGCGAAGGAGATCGGCATGGAGAGGGCAAAAAGCACGAATTTGAGCCCTCGTTTGAGCGGAGAGATGTAGGCGTACAGGGCACCGAATGCCGCCAGGGCAATCAGATACTTGAGGCCGCTGCACACGTTGTCCACTACGACGTTGCCGTCCGGCACGCGGATATAGCTGCCCTCCCGCACGACCGCAAGCCCGAGGAACTCCATAACGCCGCTCGCAATGCCTGCCGCCAGGAGCTTCAGGTTAAAGCTGACCTTCTCAATCAACACCTCAGGCACGGGGACCATGAACGCCAGAAAAACTATGGGAAACAAAAGCTCGCCAAACATCTTCGTTCCCATCAGGGCGAGGATGAGCCCCGCCAGGACGCCTATCAGGGCGAAGCCGGAAAGGAAGCCCACCTGCCAGGCCGTGGCGACGATCTGGAGAAGGGCGGCAGCCGCAAGGACGCCTACTCCCCAGGCGCAAGGCCGGATGGGCAGAGCGGAGATCTGTTTGCGCCTTGCGAACACAAGTGCGACGCTGATCAGAGGAATCAGCCAGCCGTGGCTGTAGTAGCTGCCCGTCTCCTGCCACCGGGCGATCATCCACCGGGTGGTCCACCAGAATGCGCCTCCGAGCAGGATGAGGGCCGCTATGTACATGGCGCCTGCGCGTGGACGCGGCGCCCGGGGCTGGGCACGAACGACGACGCTCATGCGCAGGCCCCCTGTCTGTCGGTGCCCGCCGAAGTCGCCGTCGCGACCAATGGCGGTGGCAGGATCTCCAAATCACGGTAGGTGCCTGGGTTGCCTGGAAGGCCACGTTCCGCCGCCTTGATGATGTTGTACATCTCCCGAGCAGTCACGTAATGCAGCCTGTACGAACTGCCATCATTGTAGTGCTCGGCGAGGCCGCGATGCAGCTCCTGCATGGGAGGCCCGAAGAGCAGGGGCCAGTTCTCTTCATTGCAGCCGTGAGTGTATGCTTTCACAAAGACCCAATTCGGCCTGCCGGCGACGCAGACCCCGGTCGTAACCCAGGCGGCGACGCGCTTCCGCATGCCCGCGCCGTTCCCCGCCAGATTGCCGGTTTCGAGGAATGGACGGAGCCTGAGCGCTGCGCGCGGCCATGTCACGGCCAGCGGCCCTTGCACAATCATCAGATCGCCTACCGGCTTCCCTCCTTCGCGCACCTCGGAACCGTCATCATGTGACCGTGGGCGGTCTGGGTCATCTAAGGCATAGTAGATGGAGTTGATGCGGCGGGTCTGCGTGGCGGACGGAGCGGAAGGAAGGGTGAAGTCGGCATAGCACCCACACTCGGCAAGGACTCTCAACTCGTCATTCACGCCGCACCACCGCCCATCGGGACGCGAATTATCCAGCGCCCAATTGCCGTGCACAAACCCGAAGCACGGCTTTTCGTCGCTTCGGCGCGAGCCGAGGTGCCCGTGGCTGCGCAACCGGCCGATGAACTCGTGCAGCGTCTGACGAAGTCCGGCAGAGGTGTCATTGTCGTGGTGCAGGTGGACTTCGACCTCGCCGTACCCTGCGCGCACTAACTCCCCCAGCGGTTCGATGAGTTCCGCCCGGTATTCCTCAGCGGGAAAGAAGAAGGTGTGCCTCGGCGGGCTCCCGTCGGCATCCCGGAAGAGGCCTGCCACTTTCCGACAGTTCTTTAGCCAGTGGTCCACGCGTTGAAGCTCGACGTCTGCGCCCGGCCGACCCACGCCCGGCTCAAAATGGTCCGCCACGCAAAACATAATGTCAACCGGGCCCTCTCGACGCGGCCCGCCTGCCTCCCGCTTGCCCGCCCAATCGCCCCTCAGGTAGGCGGGCAGCCACAGCATCGCGCTTGAACTGTAGGCTTTGTGGGCGATTCTGAGCGCCCCCACCAGCAGGACTGCGCTGATAGCGACCAGATACAGACTCATCGCTCGCTTCTTGTTGGGAGGGGCTCGCGCGCCGTCCGCTGCCAGGCGGGACGCTGCAGCCCGAGTACCCCTTTGAGGAGGCCGAGGGCCAGGGCCGCGTTTATGGCTGCGAAGTAGGTCGCCAGCTTGAGCGGGCCGCCCGGCAGGTGCAGCCGTCGCAGGCCGTATCCCAGCGCCGCAGACCCGTAGAATGCGAGCTGAATGGCGAAGACCCCGTTCCAGAACGGCCGCCCCAGGAGAGCCAGATTCGCCGCAAAGGCTGCCACGAGAAGAAACGGCGTCAGCCACCTGAGGACCTTGTGCGACCAGAACGCCACCGACACGAAGCCTTTCCATGGGAGGAGCAGGGAGGAGCAGTCGCCGAGCGCCTGCCAGTTGCCGGCGCCAATGCGTACCCTCCGCCGAAACTCGTCGGAGACCGCGGCCGGGGCTGCCTCAAACGCGACGGCCTCGGGATCGTAGACGACTCGGAATCCCCTCGCCCGAACCTTCATGGGGATTACAAAATCATCGGTTATGAGGTTCTCTCTCAGGCGGGGAAAGATCTCGCGCCGCACGGCGTAGATGGCGCCGTTGGCACCGAGCACGGCGTTCAGCCGGCTCTCCAGTATCTTGAGTATCACCTCATAGTGCCAGTAGACCCCCTCGGCGGCGGCCAATCCCGCCGATGTGAGCAGCCGCAACTCTCCGCACACTGCGCCCACGCGCGGGTCGTGGAAATGCCGGGCCAGGTTGCGCACCGAGTCGGGGCTCAGGACCGTGTTGGCGTCCGTGAAGATCAGGATGTCCCCCAATGCCCGCGCCGCGCAGTCGCTGATCACTGCCATCTTGCCGCGCCGGCAGGGAAAGGCCATCACGCGCACTCCCCGGGCGCTGTATTCCTCGGCCACAGGCACCGTGCCGTCCGTGGAAGCATCCGAGCCGATTATGACCTCCAGGCGGTCCCCCGGGTAGTCCTGGGCAAGCGCGCTGCTGATGGTCCGGCCGATGACGGCTTCCTCATTATAGGCCGCTATCAGAATGCTCACGGAGGGCCATTGGACGTTCCGGCTCCGCCGGTCTGTCCTGCGGAGGAGGTAGGAAAGGTCCCGCGCAGCCTGCACGAAGGCAGCCAGCACGAAAACGAGCACCGGGTACGCAACGTACGCATACAGGGGCAACCCAAGGCCCAGGACCACAATCCAAGGAGACGCCGACATTCCTCAGTCCCCACAACTCGAAAGTGTTGCGTTCGTGAGCACAATCCAAACACTCATGCACGGAACAAGTTGAGGCGCCGCTGGCTCCCCCTATGGTCCTCTATCGCTATGACCTGCCGCCCTTGCCAGATAGGCCTCGATGTTCGAGCCGGCAAGCCTCCCCGTTACGGCATGCGCCCGACACAGCACGGTGTGGCCTTCACATCTTCGCCAGATCGGTACCCGAGCCGGACTCCAGAGCGTCATGCGTTCTCTTCCGGCGATAGTAATAGTACTGATCCGGCGGGGTGCCGAAGAAGCGATAAATAAAGCTGGGCACGTGGTGCCTGCGGTCCGTGAGAATGCAGCCAATCACCTCGCCGCCTGACTCCTTCACCTCCTGCGCGGCGCGCTTGACCACTTCGCGCGAGGTCTTCTCCAGCCGCGCGATGAGCAGGACGCCGTCGCTGTGCCTTCCGAACATGCACGCTTCACTGGAGGCCAGAACGGGGGGGGTGTCAACGATCACGAAGGAATAGAAAGTCCGCAGCTTGGCAAACAGCGCTGTGCAGTGTGCGGCAAGAAGTCCCTGATGACCATCTGTCGTCTCAACAGGACGCGCGGGGATTATGTCCACGCGCGGCACGGAAGTCTCATAAACGTTGTCATTCAGGTCCAGACCATCCTGAAGGATGTCGTTCAGCCCCGTGCTCGCGTGTATGTTCGCCAGCACGTGCAACGACGGGGCGTGCACGTCGCCGTCTACCAGCATAATCCTGCCCGGGTCAACTTCGCCCAGCGCCACCGCGAGGTTCAGGGCAACCGTGCTCTTCCCTTCTTCCCGCGTGGCAGACGTGACCGTGATGACTCTGCGCGGGCGGCCATCCTTCGTCTTCATTGCGAGCAGCCGGCCACGCACGGCGCGGATCTGTGAGGCCGCCTCCCCGGCCCTGTCGTGGACTGTTACAACGCAGGTGGAGACAAGCGAGTCGCCGGCGGCGACTCGCCTGATGCCAGCAACGTCCGCCGGCCGAGGCCTCTGTAACTGTTGAGTCGGTGAGGCCGCGGAGGGGTTCTGCCCCTGAGGTTGGGGGGACAGCCTGTCGGCCCCGCCGGACTTCGCCATTGCGCGAGAGAACTTTCCTTGATCAGGCATAGGTCGAAAGCCTTCCTATTGCTCCTGCCTCGGGCTCATGCCATGAGCCGTATAACCTACGGATGCGCCAACGTGGTGAACTTTCTCAGAAAAGCTCCTGGCGCGCCCGGGTTCAATTGGTCCCAGGCAATGATTGCCGCCACGCCCAGAAGGATCACCACCACTGTCAACAGCCCCGCACTGAGCAGCTTGCGCCTGCGGAGGGGCTTTGTCTCCCGGGCAGGCGCGATCGTGCAGATGCTGCCGAGGACGGGAACCTCCAGGTACGCAGCGGCGTCCTCCATGTCGCGGAACGATCTGTCGCAGTACTCCAGGCTGAACATCAGTGCTATCCCTAAGGCGATTCCGCCGGCGATGCATGCCAAAGCCATCCTGATTCGTGGCACATAGTAGGGGCTGGCCGGCTCGATCGCGTACTGCAGGACGTCCACGTGAGTGCCGTACTGGCCCTCGTCAACCTGGAGCCGTGTGCGAGCGGCTATCAGGCTCCGGTTGTACTGGTCGTAGTAATCGAGCTTCTCTTTCTGACGGCGGACGAGCTCGTTGTACTCCTGTTCTTGCTCCCCAAGTTCTTTGAGTCGGTTATCCACACCTTGTATGTTGGTTTCTACCTTCAAGAGGCTCGCCTCTGCTCCTTGCACCTCCCTCCGGAGGTTCAACCTGTCACCAAACAGCGTCTGGTACACCGGGTTTATTGCCTCCCGCTCAGTGCCGGAGCTTCGCGGCGGGGTTTCCGCCAGTTCCTTTTCGGCCGCTGCTATCACCGCGCGCAGTTGCTTCACAGCCGGATGGTCATCTGTCAGCCTAACCAGCAAAGCATCGAGTTCGGTCTTCCTTTGGTTGATCTGGGTCTGCAGTTCGGTAACGCGAGGATTCGCTTCCGTGGTCACCTCCAACTGGATCATCATGGGCACTTCAGGAAACTGCTTATCCGCTTCCGCCAAACGCCTTTTCGCGTCATCTGCGCGAGCCGATTCGACGGCTTTCTGGGTCTGGAGGCCCAGCTTCTCCTTCATCAGGTTATCCCTGACTTGAGGCAGATCAACCAAGTGCTGCTTGCGGTACTCCTCGAGATCCTTTTCGGCTTTAGTCAATTCCTCCTTGTACTGCTTTACGTACTTGTCAAGAAACTCCACGGATTTGTTGCTATCCTGATACTCGATCTCGTTGCTTCTTTTCTTGTAGGTGTCTGCTACTACGTTCGCAATCGTCTGGGCCATCGAGGGCGAGCGGTCAATCGCGGCAATTTCGATCATGTCCACACCTCTGGCCCTGGGGGTCAGAGATTTGATTGTGATTGCCCGCCGCAGCTTCTCCTGCGCCGACTGCCGCGCCGCGTCCGCGAGCCCTACGTCGAGTCGCGCCGAGTCCATAACGGTCTTCAAGCTTCCCTGCGTGAGGATCTCCACGCTCAAGGTGTCCGGTGACACGCTGGTCGTCTCGCGCGATACCAAAGAGTCGGGTGCGCTTCGGAGCACGGCCAAATCCTTGCGCTGGACAATGGCCGCTGCGCGGTATGTATCCGGTGTGAACCGCAGGAGCGGGGCGATCACAATCACGCCCGCCGCAAAAGGTATAAGCAGTGCCCACTTTCTCCTGAACACCAAGCGCAGGTAATCCCGAACGGAAGGCGTCGTTTTCATCGCTTCAATGCCTCAATATAGCAGCCTTACCCCGAACTTCACCCACTTACAGTCCCTGTCAACCTTTCGTCAGGAAGAGCGCGCCTTCTGGTCACGCAACCGTGTGCGGGACCTCCGCTCCGGCATCATCCACCCGCGCACTGCTCCCCGCGAAGGCGTTATCAGGGATGCGGATCTGTGCCGAGCAACTCGGACACGTCCCCCATTCCCCGGCCTCGTCTTCGTAGACGCCCACTGTCATCCCGCACTCGGGACAGGCCAATTGCGCTCGCCGCGCCGCTTCGCGGGCCTTCTGAAGAGTCCTCCCCGACACTCGATTCAATGAGGCCCCTTCCTGCGCGCCTATGAACGCGGCAAGCTCGCCGTGCATCTTGCGCACGCGCCCTGCGACCGCTTCGTGCGAAAAGCCGCCGGGCAAAGCCCAGGCGAGCCCGATCTTAGCCGAGGAGAACTTCAGCGTGCAGATTGCCCCGTCGTCCTGCCTAAGGTAAGCTCCGCTGTCCGCTCGCACGTAGCCCATCTTCGCTGCCAGACCCGAAAGGGCCTGCTCGGCCTTCGGGTCTCTCGAATGGCCGACGCCGCATATAAGAAGCGCGTAGTTCTCGCTGCCTCTTCGTGCAAACCTTACGCTCACCTCCAGCCCCGTGACCCTGTAACTGGCGACTTCCATGCTGGCGGCCGAAGGAGCAAACTCCGTCGGCACGCGGCCGCTTTCCATCGCGCGACACAAATCGTCCACGTTTTCGAACTGGTCGGCGGCTTCTGGGCTCGGGCGCTCGCCAATGGCAGCCGCGGGAGCCGGCAGTTCAGGCTGTTTCGTTGGAACGGGTTTTGGCTCATCCGCGCGCTCTGGACGCGTTTCCGGCGCTGTGCGCACCGGGCTTTCCAATCGTGGCCGGCGAGGCCTTCGCGCCGAACGTGATGACGGCGGCCGTGCCGCCGCAGAAGCACGCAGATTCGCAGGCTTCGTGTCAAGCAGTTCCGGCTCCTCCGCAGCCGCGCAAGGCAGTCCGGGCTGTGCGTGTTTTTCAGCGCGGAGCCGGGCGCGCCGCGGCTTCCGTGCCAGGCGCGACGATGGCCGCCGAGGTGCCCTGCTCCGGCATCGCTCCGATGGGGCCTCGCTCAGCTCTGCGGCCGGGGACGGCGGCTCCTCTTCCCCCTGCACGTCTGCGGTCTCATAAGACTCCACAGCCACAGCGGGTGCATGTTGCGGCTCCGTCGGCATTCCCGCGGCCGTCTGTGGCTCCCTTTCCATGTAATTCCCTTCCATCTCCGCCACCGCAGACCGAACCGTGTCCGGCAACACCCGGCGTTCGTCGCTCACATAGGCCTGGAGCAGAGCCTGATCGCAGATGATGTTCACGAGCCGAGGCACGCCGCCCGACGCCCTGAAAACCTCTGCTTTGGCCGCGGGATCGAAGATCTCCGACTCGGGGGCTCCGGCGACGCGCAGACGATGGTCAATGTACGAACTCACCTCCTCGCTCGCGAGCGTGCCGAGGTGGAACTTCAGGGCGATGCGCTGGTTAAGCGGCCGAAGCTCGTCGCTCTCGATGATGCGCCGCAGCTCCGGTTGCCCCACCAAGACCACCTGGAGGAGCTTCTCCGTGGAAGTTTCCAGGTTCCCGAGCAGACGGACCTCCTCGAGCACCTCCCCGGAGAGGTCCTGCGCCTCGTCCACAATCAGGACGGCACTGCGCCCCTCGTTCTTGCAGCCGAGGAGGAAGCCTTCAAGGGCCCGAAGCAGGGCGACCTTGCCCTTTCCATCCGTATCAAGCGCGAACGCAGACCCGACTGCCTGTAAGAACTCAAGAGGGGTGAGTGACGTATGGACGATCAAACCGGCCGCTACGCGGTCGCCAAGGCGCTCCAGCGCGGCCCTGCACAACATGGTTTTGCCCGCTCCGATGTCGCCCGTTACCAGGCTGAAGCCTTTCTTCTGTTCCACCGCATAGAGCAGGCACGCCAAAGCCTCTTTGTGCTTAGCGGTGGGATAGTAGAAACGCGGGTCCGGAGCTGTCGTGAAGGGGAACGCGCTGAGCCCAAAGTACTCCAGGTACATTGTTCGTCCATCCAGTCTGTGCGCCGCGCGTACGTCAGTGACCACTGCCACGGTTGTTGCTCGACAGGTTGCGGAAGGCCTCAAACGTAAGGACAGGAGAAAGGAGTTGCTGGAACGGGAACGTGACCTGCTCTACCTGGTAGCCCAGCCATGCCAGGACTGTCGGCGGGACGTAAACCACGTCGTTCTCAGCGAGCGAGACCTGTTCCCGCGCCGCGCCCTCGTATATAAGGCTGTCGAGGTCCACTTTGTAGATCTCCGGGTCATCCGGGTCGCCGCGGATCACCCTGACCCGGCTTGTCATTGCTCGGGTCGTGACACCGCCCGCCGCGCCGATGGCCTCGGCGACCGTCTGAGATCCGGTGTACGGCTGCATGCCTTGCCTGGCCACCTCGCCGTACACGTAGATCTGTTTGCTCTTGAACGCCGTAACCGTCACGAGGATGTGGACTTCCTTGTAGTACTTGACATACAGGGTCTCGAGCTTCTGCCGGATCTGCTCTGTCGTCAGTTCGGCCACGTTCACGTCGTTGACGAGCGGCAACGTCACCGATCCGTCGGAGCGCAACGCTACCTCACGGGTCAACGTCGGCTCGTCCATAAACTCCACACGTATGGCGTCCGGCGGAGCCACCGTGTACAGGGCGTTGGGCGGCCTCTTCGCCACGATTGCAAGTGATGTCAGCCGTTTATTCAGGTCGGTCACGTATGCGGCAGAGGAGCACCCTACCGTTGCCGTCAACGCTATCAACAATGCCGCTGCCATGTGGAACCTGTGCCCAGGCATACCTTGTCCCTTCCCGCAAATGGAGTGGACGGTCGTGTCTGATTTCCCGACATCACCGAGTAGGCACGAGACTGCAAAGCCCGTGCCGGGGTTCTTGCTCGGGAATGGCGCCTCATCTTGCTTCCGCGGGCGCCAACAGCGGGAACGATGGCATTGTACCGTGGAAGTTCTCACAGAATCAACACTCCCATGTGCAATGGCGGCAACACGGCGAACAGAAAGTGGAACGAATCCCTGATCTGGCCTCCAGCCCAGACAAAATGGCTATTGCATTGCGCTGAAGCACCCTAAAATCCGTTATCTGGCTTATTATGAAGTGCTTACGACAAAGCCTGTCCGTCCTGTATCAACGTCAACACCGGCCCCACACGTTGCGGTCTGGACGATGGTTTGCGGGCGGTTGCCGGATGCAGCCATTGTCCAGCTTTCTCGACAATCTCACCCGGCCGACTTCGTTACCGCTAACCTCTCTTAGGCACGGTGGGACGGCCCACCGCGGCACATGCCAAGGCCCTCGACAAGACTCGTATGAGCAGCACGGGCTGTGCTGCCGCCCAAGCCGCGGGCGCCGCCTTCGCCCGCACGACCGAGCAGCATCGTCGGCGTGGCAGATTCCCGTACAGACTACCCGGCATCTTGGGAGAAAGGGGCGAACAGCCGCCTCCCGACAAGCCGACGAGCGGCTTACCGTCCTCCGGGGCTGCCAGGAATGGCTGACACTGTCGCCTCCGCCCAGCATTCTCGATGTTCCTACGGCACAGGAGTCGTCTGGCCCAGCTATCAACCAAGTAGATCCGCCGTGGGCTGACACTATAGCCCAATTCTGCATGGCCTCCGAGCGCGCCCAGGAAGGCTTGGTTCGTGCAGAGCTATGTTTCCTCGCTTTCGGCCGTGTCCACGTGATACAACATGAGTGTTGACTTCTGCGGACAACATGCGCCGTTGCCTTCTCTGCGTGCCTCCTCCTCTTCTTTGGCGCCTTGAGAAGGCGGGGCGAACGCGCCATATCCGCGGCATGTCTTTTGCGCGACTGGTTGATTCGCCCGGCTCTGTGCCGGGCAGTGCGAGGCCGGCAGTCAGATTGGGGCACCAACCGTGGCTTACGCCGCTCTTGTTGTATATGTCTTGATGTTGTTTGTCCGCCCGCAGGAATGGGTTCCCCTGCTTCTTAACCAACGCCTCATGAAGTGGGTCATCGGAGCGGCGTTGGTCAGTTGGCTGGGAAGCCTCATGCACAGCAACTGGCGGCTGCGCGATGCCCCACAGAACTGGCTCATGCTCGGGCTATTCTTCGCAATCCTGATGAGCCACGTTGCGCACGCGTACCTGGCCGCCACCATCGCGGCATTCCTGGACTTCGGCAAGATCGTTCTCCTCTATCTCCTTATCGTAAGCCTGGTTACATCCCTAAAACGTGCCAAAGGGCTGGTGCTCGCAATGGTAATAGGCTGCCTCTTCATGTCCGCATGGGGCATCTGGCAAGCCCATAGCCCGGAGCACTACGGCTTTGCCGGCTACGGCGATCCCTACTATCGAGCTGTCGAACAACCCATTGTCCAACCCGATGGCCAGGAGAGCGTGATCTGGCGCGTGCGGGCTCTCGGAATCTTTCGCGACCCAAACGACCTTTCGTTGATGCTGGTGGCGGTTCTGCCGTTCCTCTTCGCAACGGTCCTTTCTGGCGCGGCGAGCCGTATGGCTCGTTTCCTCAGCCTGGCCGCGGCCGGGCCCATGCTCTATTGTATTTATCTCACCAATTCGCGCGGCGGCTGGTTGGCCCTCGCGGTTATGGTCGTGGCATTTTTCTACATCTACATCCCGAGCCGGAAGCTCGGCCTCGCCTTGGCGGGCGTGACGTGCATCGCCGTGCTCGCCCTCGGTCCGTCCCGAATGGCCACGGTCAGCAGCGACGAGGGTTCGGCGCGCGGTCGGCTTAGCGCTTGGGGCGAAGGAAACAGGATGCTGAAGAGTTCACCCCTGTTCGGCGTCGGTAAGGACATGTACGGAGACTTCAGCGAGCACGGCCGTGTAGCCCACAACTCCTTTGTGCATTGCTGGGCAGAGCTGGGGCTCTTTGGGTACTTCTTCTGGCTCGGTATGGTCATTTCAACCGCAAAGGACGGATGGGCATTGAGCCGGACGCAGCCGCCCAACGAGGCCGTCGCCGAACTGAGCAATAGTGGGACCGTGGGTCGCGAAAAAGTCCCGACAGCGGAGGCGCGCGAAGAAAGCGCCGAACTGCGCCGCATGGGCAGGGCGGCACTCGCCGGCCTCGTCGGTTTCATGGCCGCCGCATTGTTCCTCAGCCGCACGTACGTCATCCCGCTCTACGTCATGTTTGCGCTCGTGGCCGCGCTCCGCCAGATATATGACAGAAGCGACTACGGGCCGCTGCCATCGTCATTTAAGCCCAAAGACCTGAAGCTGGTCCTTGCGGCCGTGTTGGTGAGCATCCCCGCTCTGTACTTGGCGTTGAGGCTCATCCAGCGGTAGCGGCCCCCGGGCGGGAGCCCGGAAGCACGAAGGCATTGTGAGTCTGAGCCCTGGCCGGTGCGCGCCTCTGCACGCGGAAAAAGGGCACAGGGCATTTCCCCATGCACACCGATGACCGAGGGCAGGGCGCGGTTCTCATGAGATGTCTCGGAACCGGTACAGGAGAACGTGACTTGGGAACCGTGCGGCTGCGCATGCCGGTGGCAATCAAGGACCTGCTCCGTTGCCCTGCCTGCAGAGGGCGGCTCCTGGAAGACGACTGCGCCCTCAGGTGCGCCAACAACGCATGCAGCGCCCGCTTCCCTGCGATAGATGGCGTCCCCATCCTGCTGAATGAGAAGCGGAGCGTCTTCCGCATTGAGGACATCGCGAAGGGCGAGGCGCTCGCGTCCGAACTACAGAGAAAAGGCCGCCACCGGCTGTTGCGGAAGTTGATCCCCGGCACCAGCAGGAATATCAAAGCCCGGGCAAACCTGGCCAATTTTGCCAGGTTGCTGCTTGACCGATCCGGTGAGCCCCGCGTGCTCGTGATCGGCGGGGGCACGTTGGGTGCGGGCATGGACTCGGTGCTGTCCTTGCCGTCCATCCAACTTCTCGAAACGGACGTCACTCTCGGCGGCAGGGCCACGCTCGTCCTTGACGCTCATGACATCCCGCTCGCCGATGAGTCGTTTGACGGGGTCATCATTCAGGCGGTTCTGGAGTATTTGGTAGAGCCTGGACGGTGCGTGGATGAAATACATCGCGTGTTGAAGCCGCAGGGCCTTGTCTACGCTGAGACGCCCTTCATGCAACAGGTGCACGGAGGCCGTCTGGACTTCACTCGTTTCACGCACCTGGGGCACCGCCGGCTATTCAGGAGGTTCGCGGAGATCACCAGCGGCGCGGTCTGCGGTCCGGGAATGGCCCTCGCCTGGGCGTGGGAGTCCTTTCTGGCCAGCTTCTCCGAATCGCGCCGGACGAGGCTGCTGCTGGTGGCGTTCGCGCGTTTGACCTCTTTTTACCTCAAGTACTTCGACCACGTATTGGTCGAAAAGAAAGGGACCTACGATGCCGCCTCCGCCTTCTACTTCCTTGGCCAGAAGTCGGAACGGACGCTGCCGGACAGGGCGCTGACGGAGCTTTACAAGGGGATGCTGTAAGCACGAAATGCTTGAGATCGTTTAAGGCGCGTATGGCGAGTGAGCTGAAAAAGAAAGCGGTAAAGAGCGTCGCCTGGGTGAGTATCGGGCAGGTTGCCCGCCAGCTCATGTCTCTCGTTGTGACCGGGGTCCTGGCCCGGCTTCTAATGCCGGAAGCCTTCGGGCTCGTCGGAATGGCCGCCGTTTTCCTCGCGGTCATGGAAACTTTCCAGGAACTGGGCCTGTCCAGCGCCGTCATCCAGCGGCAAGATGTCACCGAGGAACAGCTATCCACGGTGTTTTCCATCACAATCATCTGCGGCATTGCCATCGCCGCGGTCGTAGCCGTTGCCAGCCCACTGATTGCAGCCTTCTACCATAAACCCGAACTGGCTCCGATCACTCGCCTGATGGGGCTCAGCTTCTTCATCACGTCTTTCCTGCACATCCCACAGGCGCTTCTCAAAAAAGCGCTGCATTTTCGCACGCTCGTCCTGATCCAGATTGGCGTCGGCCTCGGTTCGAGCGCAGTAAGCGTGATACTGGCATTCCTGGGGCTGGGGGTCTATGCGCTGGTCTGGGGCAACCTGGTGAATGACTTGCTCCTGGTTGCGGCCGTGTGGGCTGCCGTAGGATGGAGGCCCACAGTGATGCCGCGGCTCGCCTCGGCCTGGAAGCTGATAGCCTTCGGCGGCAACTTCACCGGAGCAGGCGTCTGCTACTACATCCGGAGCAGCGCCGACTCTCTCTTAATTGGAAGGTTCGTCGGAGCAACCGCTCTGGGCATCTACGGCATGGCATATCGCATCATGCTCCTCCCCATGCGGCGCGTGACCTGGAGCCTCTCCCAGATAGCGTTCCCCATCTTCTCAGTGGTGCAGGATGACAAGGATCGCGTGGCACGGGGCTATCTGCAGATGGCGCACATAGTGGCCCTCGTAACCTTCCCGGCGATGGCAGGACTCGTGATAGTTGCGCCTGAGGCCGTCCGCGTCGTGCTGGGCGAGAAGTGGATGCGGGCCGCTTTTCTTATCCAGGTGCTTGCGCTCATCGGTGCGCTGCAAGCCGTCTCGGCGCCCGTATCTAACGTGCTTCGCTCGCAGGGGAGGCCAGATTTACAGTTCGGCTACGAGGCGTTCGCGGCCGTCGTTGCAGTTGTGGGCTTTCTGGTGGGCCTGCGGTGGGACGTCGAAGGAATCGCCGTCTCTTATTCGGTGACCCAGGTGCTCGTTACGCCCATCCTTTTGCACCTGGGGTTCCGCCTCGTCGGCCTGTCGTTCCGCGCGTTCTTCGCCGCGTTGCGGGGTCCGGCCTTCGCCACTCTCGCAATGGCTCTATCAGTTCTGCTGTACCGCGAATATGGCCTGAAGGTGGCCGGATTGGGTCCGCTATGGTTGCTGGGGTCCGAGATGGTCATTGGTGTGACGGTGTACGCCCTTGTGCTGCTCCTGATCGCGCCAGGCACTTACACCGACCTGATCTCGTTGGTAAACGTTCTGATTGGCAAGACAAAGAGCGAGGCTGTGCCGGCGGCATAGGCTGCCAACGGAGGCCGACGGAGCACGGGAGGCGTCACCATGCCGACGAGTTCTCCAAAAGCAATCACCGACGTCCTCGAATGCATCAGCGCGCTTGCGCCCAGGAGCATTCTCGACGTCGGCTGCGGCTGGGGGCAGTATGGGTTCCTCTTCCGATTCCACCTGGACAATGGCCGCTGGTGTGAGCGGATGAACGGGGCCCTTGCCGGGCCCTCAAACCTGCAGATAGACACAATCGAACCCTACAAGCCGAATCTGACCGAGGTTCACGAGAGGCTTTACGACAGGATCTTCGTGGGCGACGTTCGGGACGAGATGGACCGCATGCAGGACTACGACGTGATCTTCCTGGGCGGCGTGATCGAGCACTTTGAGAAAGACGAAGGGCTTGCCTTGCTGCGCCGCCTGAGCCAGAAAGCCAACAAAGGGGTGGTGGTGTTGACGCCGCTGGGCTTTGCTCCCCAGGGAGCCGTGGGCGGAAATGAGGGGGAGAGGCATAAATCAGGTTGGTTCCCGGCAGACTTCCGGGCATTTCCTCACACTCAGGTGGTCCTGATCGGCAACGTCGCCGGTGACCTGAGGGTTCTGGCGGTTATTTGTCGCTCGGAAGCCCTGAGGCGAGAGGTAAGATGGTTGTACCATCCCGCGCGCTGCTTGCTTAGACAGGTCTGCCTCAGCGCCTTTGGCACTGCGCGGGGGACGAAGCTTTTCATCGCAGTATCCGGACTGCGCAACCTTCTGAAACCGTCAGGCTCGGAAGAACCACGACGCCGCACCGCCGCGGATTGAAGGGAAGCGTGGCGACGGCGGAGATAGACGATTGGCGCAGAGCGTCGGCGGGACGAACTCTTTTGTCATGGCCAGGCGTGGGCCTCGCCCGCGCGAGCGGTCAGATACGGTGCTCATAGCTGGAGGCGGCCGCTGGCAATGGTGGTCAGGCGGAACAGGGACGACCGTCCGGTCATCGCGTTCTACAGGGACAGCTTCGGCGGCTGGCGCGGCACCGATCAGTACCTGCACCGCTTGATAGAGACTTTCGACTACGACCGCTTTCGCCTGAGGATTCTCCTCTTGAGCCCCCCTGCGTGCGATCCCATGGGGTTGACTTCCGGCGCTCACCCCCTGGAGGTGGCAGTTCTGCCGTCTTCTGGTGCGGGTGATGTTGCGCCCGAGCCATCGGGGAGCGCGCCCTGTCGGCCTTCCCTTCAGAGTTGGTGGGTCCGCACGGCGCCGCAGGGCATGCGCTTCGCCATGGGCTTCGCGCGTGACGTCAGGCGCCTCTCAAAATGGCTACGGCCGCTCAGGGCAGACCTGATCCACATATTTGACGGCGAGCGCGACCCTGCGCCAGTGGCGGCGCGCCTGGCGAGATACCCGTGCATTGTGACATCCTATGCCTGTCTTCCCGACGCCGATCCCGACGCCGGACGCTGGCACAAGAGGCAGGCCGAGAGGCTTTCATTCAGGTGTGCAGACAGGGTGATCGTCAAGACAGGCGCGGCCGGCAGGATCTGGGCCAGACAGCTCGACGCGCCAATTGAGAGGTTCGCTGTTATACCCAACGGCATAGACCTGGCCAGATTCGAGAACCCGGCGGACGGCGCTAACATCAGGAATGAACTGGGCATACCGGAGGAAGCGTTGGTCGTGGGGCTCTCCGCTTCCCTGTCCGCCTACAAGGGGCACGTTCACCTGCTGAAAGCAGCGGTTGAAGTGCGGCGCCGCGTCCCGAACGTGCTCTTCGTATTCGCAGGTGACGGCCCGCTGCGCAACGAGCTGGAGGCGGAAAGCTCCGCCCTGGGGCTCGACGGCGCAGTCTGCTTCCTCGGAGTGCGCCATGATATCCCCGCGCTCACCCGGTGTTATGATGTGGCCGTGCTGCCCTCGCTTTCTGAGACATTCGGCTGGGCCGCAGCGGAGGCAATGGCCTGCCGGCGCCCCGTCGTAGCCTCTGCGCTGCCAACAATAGCAGAAGTCGTCGAGGACGGCGTGAGCGGCATCCTGGTGCCCCCGGCCAGGGCCACCGAATTGGCTGATGCATTGACCAGGCTCCTGAGAGACCCCGCGCTGAGGCGACGCATGGGGGAAGCGGGCTACCGGCGGGTCCGAGATAAGTTCACCGTGGAAAGGATGCGAGACCTGACGCTGGAGCTGTATGAGGGACTGCTCGCGCGAAGGCGGATGGCTGCCTGGCACAATTAGCCAACTTCCAGGCAGCTCTCGCACGTCAGGGGCGAAGAGAGAGGGCTTGTCTGAGGCGGCATGTTTTTTGCGCCGTCGGGCTGACAGTGGCAGGCGGAGCACCGACTGCATGGCTGCAGCGACAGCAAAACCGGAGGCGGAAGGCGTGACGAATACGCCCTTAGTCAGTGTCGTAGTGCCGGCCTACAACGCGGCCCCTTTCATTGGCGCTGCGTTGGACTCAGCGTTGGCCCAGACATACCGCCCCATTGAGATACTCGTGGCCGACGATGGCTCGACGGACGCCACCGCCGAAGTGGTGAAGGGCTACGGCCCGCCGGTGCGCTACCTCCGGGAGGAGAACAAAGGCCCCGCGGGTGCGCGGAACCTCGGCTTGCGTCACGCGCAGGGGGAGTTCATCGCCTTTCTGGACGCCGATGATCTCTGGCACCCGCGCAAGCTCGAATTGCAGGTGCCCCAACTGTTGAAAAGGCCGACCGTCGGACTCTGTGCATGCTGGCTGGAAGGGTTCCGTGACGCCGCGGAGGTGCGCTGGAAGGACCTGAACGGGGAAGTCGTGGCGGAGCCGGTGACCCATCGCCAGATCGTGCTGCGGAACCAGTTCAGCACTCCCACGATTCTCGCCCGCGCTGAGGCGGTGCGACAGGCTGGCAGCTTCGACGAGACCCTCTTCGGACCGGAGGACTGGGACTTTTGGCGGCGCATCATGCAGCACTGGGAGGCCGTCCGGTTGAAAGTCGTCCTGGCCGCATTCCGGGTGCGGGATGTGAGCGTAAGTTCAAACGCCGCACGGATGCTGGAGAACAACCTGCGGGTCCTGCGGAAGACGTTCGCGGATAATCCGGGCTTGCCGTGGCACTGCCGCCAGCGAGCCCGCAGTTATCTGCACCTGGACGCCTCGTGGACGTACCTGAATGAGTCCGCCGGCAAGGCGGCGGCCGAGTTCGCAATCTCCCTCGTCCTTTGGCCGTTGCCCATGGGGAAGGTCTACTGCAGGCCCTTTGGGCGGGCAAAGCTGACGACGCGGATCGCCCTTGAGTTGATCGGCATCCACAGAGCGCATCCCGCTGAGTCACCGCCCCTCGACGGGAGTAGCAAGGAGTCAGGCTGACGGGGTACCGGCAAGGTATGTACAAACTCAACTACCAACGGCGCACCGAAGAACCCCGGCGCCATGGACTGGCGCTCCATTCCGCTGCGTGGCCCGCCGGAGTGCCCTGGCGCGTCGAAGGGCCTCGGATCGCAAACTTGAAATTGTTGCCGTAGAAAGGGGAAGTGCTGTGCTGTCCCGAGCGAGGCGACTGATGGACGATCTCGCGCAACTGCGCGACATGCCACACGTTTCAATCAACCTGATGCATGCTCAGACAGCCGACAACGATCCGTTTTTCTCGCGCGTTGTCCGCGAATTCTATGAGGAGGCGCGGCGTGCGCACCCCAAGTTCCCCCTCATTCGGCGGTATGAATATGGCATTGCCGTCTGTGTGCTTCCCCCAAGTTTCGAGGAGTACTGCAAACGGATCGAGCCGGCCGGCCGTCGAAACATCAAGAAGGCAGCCCGACTCGGCTACCAGTTCCAGCGGCTCGACTTCAACAAGCACCTTGAGGACATCCGTGCGATTCTCACCTCGGCGGATGTCCGCCAGGGCAAGCCTTTCACGGAGACGGATGTCACCCCATGTGCAGATCCTCCTTCACGAAGCGAAACCCACGACTATCCATATTTCGGAGTGCTGCGAGAAAACAGGGTGCTGGCCTATGCGGGATGCATGGTCGCCGGCGAGATATGCATGATCAACACGATCCTGGGCCACGCCGATTACCTGAGCGATGGGATCGTGCCCATGCTGATAGTAGGCATCGCCAACACCCTGTATGACAAGTACACCGGCGTGAAGTATTACGCATATGGCACGTTTTTCGGTGCCGGCGAAACGTTGCAGCGCTTCAAGACCAAGTTCGATTTCCGCCCGCACCGCGTCCATTGGATTCTTGGGTAAATCGGTGAAAGAACCAGAGATGACGCCGCGAACTGATGAAACCGCCGTCCCCGTCAATCTGATGGTCCCCGGCGGCATCTGGTACCAATTGGTGTATCGCCAGCGTCGCAGCAGCCCCTTTCAGATGCGGGCCATCCCGGAATTTGAGTATCACTACGCCGATCGCGCTGCCGAACTGCTCCCGATCCACGGCGCGCTGCGGCGTTGCTTTGGTACGGCAGGATTCCTCAAGACGTTTGCCAAGCTTCTCTCTGGATCCCGGGCCTTCTACTGCATCATTCACAATCACCAGGTCGCCAGCTATGGCTGGGCAATGAAATCGCGCTGCCGTCACTATTGGATCGCCTCCGGAGAGGTCGTCGTCGGCCCGACATTCACAGAGCAGGAGTTCCGCGGGAAGGGACTGGCTACGTACGGGCTGAAGATGGCCATCAATTCCCTGATGGAGAGCGGACACTCAGTCTTCTATATTGACACGTCCAACGACAATATCGCGGCTCTGCGCATGATTGCCAAGTGCGACTTCGGCAAGCCGGTCGCAGTGTACCTGCGTGAATACGTCAAGCGCGAGGCCGAGTAAGCTGATGACTGTGGCTAAAGCGGCCGTCGTGGAAGACGCATAGCTATGGAGCTGCGCGGCCGACGGCGTGGCCAGGACCACCGGCAAGCTCTGGCAAGCACGTTGCCTGCACAAGCGGGCTGAGGTTGGAAACATGCATGGTTTTCTCGGCTGTCTCACTGAAGGTCAGGACGAGGCTGCGGCCCCGATCCAATGGATGACCGATTGGATCCGGATCGAGCCTCGCAAAGACGCCTTCGAGGTGCGCCGTCCGCCCTTCTTTTTCCTGGGTTCCAATGAGCCGGGCTCTCCTGGCAGCCCTGTGGCGTCCGGCCAGGATGGGGTCGTCGTATCATTTGCCGGGTTCATAGCTGCGGACCAACTGGCCGATGCGGAGCACGCCGAACCTCGCACGGACTCCGAAGTGGCCGCTGCGCTTCTGCGCGCCTACCGCAAGGGTGGAGCCGACAGCCTCGCAGGGCTTAATGGCCGCTATGTGGCCGCTGTGTGGGACCCCAGGACGAAAAGCCTTGCGCTCGCCAACGACATCTTGGGGTTGAAGCCGGTCTTTCTATGGTCCGATAGCGGAACCGTCTTGTTCAGCACCTCCCTCTGGCCCATCGCCTGCCATCCGCGGTTCAAGAAGGTCCTTGACCCGAGGGGCGTGCTCGATCTGCTTCTCTTCGGACACGAGCAGTGCGAGCGTACGCTGTTCGAGGACGTGAAGATTCTCGCGCCAGGGAGCGTGGCGCTGGCCCGGGAGGGAAGAGTAACATCGCGCACAGTGCGGGGGCTGCAATTCTCTGACGCCCGGTGGGACTGGTCTGTAAACAGGGCCGCCGACGGGATGTATGATCTCCTCAAGAGAAGCATGGCCCGGCTCGTTGGCGACGGGAGCAGCGTCCTCTTGCCCCTGACCGGCGGCTTCGACTCTCGGACGCTCTTAGGTCTGCTCCTTGAGCGACCGGTGGCGCTTCGTGCCATCACCCAGTCTGCTTACGGACTCTATGGGGACGACGCCAGGTTCGCACGGAAGCTCACTCGACGTGCGAAGGTGCCGCACACACGGGCACGGCTGGAACCGGACTTTCTGGCCCGCTATCGCAAAAGATCGGTGGCATTGGGGGGCGGCATGTATGACATCCATACCGGGCGCGCACTCTCCCTCCTTCGAGCCGCCGGCCCGGGGGTATCACAAGTAGTATCGGGCATCCTGGGCAGAGAATTGGCAACGGGGTTCCAGATATCCGACACGGCCTTCTCGACACCGGAGGAACACTTCGCTCTCGCGTTCGTCATGGCGAACCGGTACTATTTCTCTCCTGATCGAGCCCGGGCCATGGCCGACGGCCCCTCGGCCAAACTCGTGGATGACGTCGTGGCTGATAACAGACGGGCGCTCGTGTACGATGGAGCGCGTTTCTTCCAGCGGTGCTACAGCTACTTCCTGATGGTCTCGCGGCGCCGTTACATAAGCTTTCAACTTTGCTTCCTTGACCAGATGACGCGTATTGCGGCGCCGTTCTACGATCGTGACTTTGTGGACTTCATCTGCTCTCTTCCCTTCGCCGTGCTGGACGAGGAACTCGCCTACCGCGCCATGTTGGCACGGCACTTCCCCACGCTGGCGATAGTTCCGAACACCAACTACGGGCCGCTGCTCGTGTCCGGGCGCGGGGTCATAACAGACTTCCTTGACACCAAGTACCGTCAGTTCGTCCGCCGCCCTCTGCTGCGGCTTCTCGTCGGAACCCGATCCAGCTCGAACCATTCCGAGCATTTCGGCTGGGCCTTGAGAGGGCCTTCGCGATCGGTAGTAGACCACCTCACGGAAAGGGCGGAACTTCTGCAGCCGCATCTCAAGCCGGCGGAAGTGCAGGAAGCCGGGAGGCGCGCGCTCCGGGGCGATTGCAGTGAGTGCATGGGCATCCTCTCGCTGTCCGCCCTGGCTACGACACTGGAGATGATTGAGGATCCGCGAGAGGCGATACGGGCGTGGGCGCCAGAGAGCCACGAGTCGCTCCCGCAGAAGGGCGGCGGCTCAGACGGTGGCAATGGATGAGGAACGAGGAATAAGGCAGCCATGAGCGTCTACAGCACTGTATTCAAGCACGCCCTATTCCCCCTCTACGAGCAGGTCCTGCGCCGCCGGAACACGTTGCGGTACCTCGCCAGGCTGGAAGAACAGCAATGGCTCTCGCCCGACGAGGTCCGGGAGTTGCAGTGGCAAAAGCTCTTGCGCCTTCTCGGCCACGCCGAAGAAAACGTGCCCTTCTACCGCGAAAGGATGCGTGCGGCGGGGCTGTCGGCTCGCACAATCAACTCCCCGGACGACTTCTTGCGCCTCCCGGTGCTCACGAAGGAGGACGTTCGCGGGAACGCGGCTGCGCTGCAGGCGGCGGGCATTGCGCCGAAATCTCTGCACTGGAGCGCGACGGGAGGTTCCACCGGCGAGCCGCTGCGCTTTGCGTACGACCACGATTCCTATGAATGGCGCGTGGCCGCGGCCGCCCGCGCTGACCGCTGGGCCGGCTGGGACTGGGGATGCCGGCAGTTCTATATCTGGGGCGCCGCCCTTCTGCCCCAATCTGCCCTCACAAAGCTCAAAAAGGGGCTCCACAACCGGCTCCTCAACATGCACATCGTAAGCTCGTTCGATTTCACGGATAGCCTCTTGGAGGAGTACGCAAATCGGCTCAACGGTTTCCGGCCGGCTGTAGTGGTGGGCTACACAAACGCGCTTTACGAGTTCTCCCGTTTCTGCCTTGAGCACGGCCTGAAGCTCTGGCGACCGGCCGGCGTCATCGCAAGCGCCGAACGTCTCTACGACCACCAGCGCACAGCCATTGCCGCTGCGTTCGGCGCGGGCGTCTTCGATCGCTACGGCTGCCGTGAGATGATGAACATGGCCGCCGAGTGCGATAGCCATTGCGGCCTCCACGTCAACGCCGATAACATCTATCTGGAAATCCTCAAAGACGAGCGGCCCGCCGCCCCAGGCGAACTCGGAGAGGTGGTCGCCACGGACCTGAATAACTACGGCATGCCGTTCGTGCGCTACCGGAGCGGCGACATGGCCGTGGCGAGTGCGGACCGGTGCAGTTGCGGGCGCGGGCTGCCTCTGCTCGCAAGGGTCGAGGGGCGCGTGCTCGACGTGATCTGCACGCCGGACGGCCGCTCCCTGCCGGGCGAGTTCTTTCCACATTTGCTCAAAGACTTCGCGGGCATCAAACGGTTCCAGGTGCACCAGGACAGTTCTTACGCCGTCCGGGTCTTGATCGTGCCCACGGATGAGTTCGCGCGCGAGTCCCTCGATGCGATTCGCAGACACGTGGCGGCGAAGCTCGGACCGGAGACGCCGCTCTCAGTGGAACTCGTGGACGATATCCCGCTGACCAGGGGCGGAAAGCTGCGCGTGACGATCTCGGAGCCCTGGGCCAGTCGCGCCGCAGCTTCCGTGACCACAGGTGCCGCGCAGTAGAAGCATAACATCGCTGATGCACCCCGACAAGGGGGTGCCACGCCCAACGCGCCGTAGTTCGCCGTTGGCGAACGAACGCGGGGTGAGCGAGCACCTGCACGCGGAGCGGCCCGAACGGAGCGAGGGGCCGCGGGGCTACCGCAACGGGACTGAGCCGCGCGGCTTGGGCACGCGGGTGGGGAAGGTGGAGCTGCGAGTGCGGCGGACGCGGATTGAGCAAGGCAATAGGCCCGCCTTGCGATGGGCGGCCATCCCGGTTGTATTGTTACTAACGCTGGGGCAGGGGGCCTTCGCGCAGGTGTACGCCGGCAGCCCAATGCTTGTAAAGCGTGTTCTTGTTGCCGCGGACACAGTTCTCTTTGGGGAAGTGATCGCCGTCAAGCCACTCGGCGAGAGGCAGTATTCCTCTCTGAATCAAACCTTTAGCCTGCCCACGTTTGAAGCCGACTTCCGGGTTGAGCTCGTCATCAAGGGCGAAGAAGTGCAGAAGGAGGCCAAGGTTGAGTTCTTCAGCAGCGACCGGCCACGGTTTTTTCCGTTCGAATCACTGACCGTGGGCGAGCATTGCATAGTCTTTCTCAAGAAACCGGCGCAGGGCAACTTTCAATTTGCGAGCGAGAGCAAATCCAAGATCCTCGTTTCCGCAACGCTTCCCGCCGATCTGCCTGCCGGTCCGCCGGAACAGGTCATTGAGAAGATACTGATTGGCTCCCTCAATGACCCGGATCGTAAGGTTGTCCTATCCTGCATGCCCCCGTTGGTAGAGATCGGAGGGGATGCGTCACGGGATCCCCTTTGGAAGCTGGCCCAAAAGAAAGATCTGAATGACGAGGCCATCCGGGGCGAGGCGCTGGCCTTTTTGCTTTACCTGCAATACAAACCTGCCTTGGGCGAAGCCTTGAAGTTTCTCAAGGAGCCCACGTTGTCGGCCGAGGGGCAGGGAGCGAAGATGTTTATGCTATCGGCCATTGGTCAGCTCAGGAATCCTGAACTTGCCCCTGAGGTGCAGCCTCTCCTCGCCTCGGAGGATGCCAGAGTACGCCTGCTCGCTGCCATGGCGCTGCGGGGCATGAGGGCAAAGTCCAGCGTCCCCTACCTCGTCGGGGCGCTCGACGACAAGGACAGTGAGGTTCGCTATCAGGCGATGATGGGGCTCGCCGCTGCTCTGAACCGCAGAGGCGGCGGCTGGACAGCCAACGCGGACGTCTTTGCGCAGAACGAGGATCAGTACATCTCGAAGTGGAAGGAATGGTGGAAGACGGAGGGGATGAAGGAATTCATGCCGCCGCAGCCTCCGCCGCCAGCCACCCCATCGTCCGCCGCTCCCGAACTCAAAGAGCTGCCCAAACCCGAGCCAGGCGGACCAGAAAAAGCCGCTCAGTAGCCTTCTGCTCGAGGCCTGCCAGTCCTGAGCACGCCCCGGCCGAGCCTCACCTCCCCACGTCCGCCTGAGCCGGGGCCGGACGCCACCTCCCCACCTGCTTCCCTGCCGCCGCCAGCGCCAGCCGCCCATCCCCATTCCGTCGAGGACGGCCTCCGAACATTCGTTCGCGGCCTTCAGGCCGCCCGAATGTCGCCGGCCTCGACTATGTCGGCCCCATTCCGTCGAGGACGGTCTCCTTAACCGGCCTCGACCATCTGTCGCCCGACGTTCGCACAAGCGAACGTACGGCGACAGCCCGCAATCCGCCGCCGCCACCTCCCTCATCGCCAGCCACGTCTCGCTATGCCTAACTCCGCAGCTTTCGGTCCTCGCCGTCGGTCGCTTCAATCCGCAATCTTCAGCCGCTGTGGCGCCCGAAATCCGCGGTCCGCAATGACTGCCCGCGCGCCTCTCAGTTCGTAAAACGCGCGCCGGCCAATCCGCAATCTTTAGCCGCCGTGGCGGCCGAAATCCGCATTCCGCAATGCCTTTCCTTCATACTTCACCATTTGCAGTTCCCGCCTTCGCCTGCCCGCATCCTCCGTAGCCCCCGGCCTCCGTAGCTTCAGCGAAGGGAGGCTTGCGCAAAGGAGGACCCCCCGGTATCCTGAACCCCGTCCTATCGGAGGGAGAACGTGAACGGAAGCTTCCTGCATTCCCTGGGAGCGGGCCTCAAGACTGCCTTCCTCAGGTGGCGTGTGCGCCGTCTGAGCAAGCAAGACTGGAAGATGTGGCATAAGAGAGTCTTCGAACTGCACCCGGAGTACCGACGCCCCGCGCCGAGAGAAGCCGAGAGGGAACACCTGAGAATCTGGCGGCCGCTTCGCCGAGACGTGAGTCTGAACACTCTGCGCGCCTGTTACAACATGTCGGGCATAGCCGATCCGGAGATCATGCCGGAGGAACTTTACACCTCGGAAGTCGAAGCATCACTCAACCGGTACGATTTCTCCTACTTCCTCTCGAACAAGAACTTCCTCAGCCGCTGGCTGCCGGCAGACCTGTCCCCTGAGGTCTACTTGCACAACATCGACGGAGAGTTCTATTCCGGAGGCTACGAGTTGTTGACCCCGGCGGAAGTGGGTCAGGTCCTCAACCAGATTGAGTACCCGGTCGTGATAAAGCCAAGCATGGGCGCCGGCGGAAGGGATGTCAACTTTCCCTCAGACCGCCGCCGGCTCGAAGAACTCATGAGAGGCCGGCGAAACTTCGTTGTCCAGCGCAAGCTCCGGCAGCATCCTTTCTTCAGTCGGTTCTACGACCGCTGCCTGAACACCGTGCGTGTGTGCCTCTACAAGTCCTTCGGCGACGATAAGATCTACTTCCTCAACGCTGCCATGAGGATGGGCAAGGGTGGCTCGCTCGACAACCTGAACGCCGGCGGCATAGTGCGCTTCATCCACGAGGACGGGACGCTCAACGCCCTGGCGCTGGACAACTGGGGCGAGAAGTTCCAGCGCCATCCGGATTCCGGCGTGGACTTCACAAAGAGGGAACGACTGCCGAAATACGAGGAGCTGAAAGAGCTATCTGTGCGCCTGGCGCGGGAGGTCTACCTGTGCAGGCTTGTCAGTTTCGACTTCTGCATGGATGAAGCGGGGGACTGGCGCGTCGTCGAGATCAATCTCCGCAACCAGACGATCCAGATGGCCCAGTACGCCGGGCGCCCCTTCTTCAAGCCCTTCACCGGTGAAGTCATCGAATACTGCAAGCAGCATCCCCGGTGGACTATTATGCTTCCGCCATAGCCGCAGGCCGAGCCTCACAGCAGAGGCCGGCAGAGCCGCTCAGAACGCAGGGCAAGAGACATGGCCGGACCCCTGAGGATCATCCACGTTATCCGAGCCCTCCAGACGGGCGGCCTGGAGACGCTTGTGCTTGAGACCTGCGCGCGGATGGGACGGCTGCCAGGGGTCAGCGCAAGCGTCTGTGCCCTGCTGCCCGGGGACGGTCTGGAAGCCCGGCCGCAGTATGGGTCTGTTCGTTGCACCGTGCTCGGCGACCGGCAACGCCGCAACAGGCTCGCGATGATCGGCGCCCTGACGGGCTTATTCCGGCGGGAGCGCCCCCACGTCGTGCATCTTCATAACTTCCTTTGTCAGGTCCGCGCCGGCCTTGGAGCGCGCCTGGCGAAGGTGCCTGTGATCATTGCCACAAAGCACGGCTCCGATTGGCCCCGCAGTCTGGGCAGCCGCCGCCTGGCCGCCCGCTTCTATCGTATGGCCGACGCGCTTGTGGCGGTCTCGCCCGATGTGCGCGACGGGCTCCTGGCGACTTACGGTTTCCCGGCGGAGTGGGTGCGTTTGATCCTCAACGGCGTGGACACCGAGCGCTTCCGGCCGATGGAAGGAGACCGGGAGAAGGCGCGACAGGACATATTGGGCTTCACCGGCCGGCCCCTCGTGGGCACTGTCGGTCGGCTTGTGCTCTACAAAGGCGTCGCGACCCTTTTGGACGCATTCGTCACCGTGCTGCAGCGCGCTCCGGATGCACGCCTTGTGATCGTCGGCGACGGAGGGGACAGGGCCTCCTTCGAAGGCCAGGCGGCGAGCCTGGGAATTGCCGCACGCGTCAGCTTCCTCGGGAATCGTAGCGACGTCTCTGCAATTTATCCGCTCTTTGATGTGTATGTGCAGCCGTCTTACACCGAAGGGATTTCGCTGACCATGCTTGAGGCCTGTGCATGCGAGCTGCCCGTCGTTGCCACGAGCGTGGGCGGCAACCCTGACATCGTCGTGGACGGCCAGACCGGCCGCCTCGTCCCGCCTCGGGATCCCCGGGCATTAGCTGCCGGCATTCTCGAGCAGTGGGACAACGTCGGCGCGGCGCGTGCCATGGCGTGCGCCGCCCGCCAGCGAATGCTTGAACGGTTCTCGCTTGACCGCATGGTCCGGGATTATGTCTCCTTATACAACGAGGTCTATGACGGCAAGGCCCGGATGAAGCGATGAGGGACCCTTGCGATAGGGCGTGTGAATTGGGAAGGTCAGGACGCTGGCACGGTCGGTCCAAGCGGTGAGGAGCGCCTTCGTGGCACATGCGGACGAACCAGCGCGCGCTGCTTCAGGCGCTCTCCAATCGCCACCCTCAGGCGCGGATGAGGTGGGGCGCAGACCGCCGTTCTTCCTGCGCAGCCGGTCACCGCTTCGCTGGCTCTTCGCCCTGCCGTTCGCGGCCGGTTGCGCCGGCGTCGTGGCCCTGGTCGTCGCCTATCACTGGCCCCCGGTGGAGGCCGCTGCGTGTTTTTTCGCCGCCTGCCCGGTCTTCGTGTGTTTCGGCGCCACCCTCCCCCTTGTGCTCGCTGGTTTCTGGGGTCTCAAGCTGAGGTGGTTCCTGTTCGGCTGCGTTCTGTGGGCGTCCGGCTTCGCGGCCACGGATGACGTCGCGCAGTGGCTCAGTTTATTCCCGGGACGCGCCCGAGAAGCCTTCGAGTCACTGCATGGCGCTTTCCTGCACGGGGCAAATCACGCACCGCCCGGCCAGGAGGGTATGTACGTCCCGTTGCGCGTGGTCACCTGGAACCTGGCCTCACGTCCCCGGCTTGTCGCGAACGCCCTCCGCGAACTCGCGGACCTGGAGCCGGACCTCGTGTTCCTCCAGGAGGTCAACGCCGAAGTGCTGCCCGGCGCCATGCGGCGGTCTGATTGGTTTGCCTCGTACCACCTATCGGCGCGCTATGGCCGTGCTCTTGTAAGTCGCTTCCCGATCACGCCCCTTCCTGGCAGCCCTCTGCCGCCCACGCGGGGCGATCTGTCCCGCATCGAAGTGGCGCCCGGCTTCAGGATTTCCTGCATGAACGTTCATCTCGCCCGGCGCGTTCTCGTTCCGCGTCTGATCCGGTCCTGGAGCCCCGGCGGATTTGAAGACGCTATCGAACAGACGAAGCAGGGCCTTGACGAATTGCGGGATACGCTCCAGCGGCACTCCGCTCACGAAGCCCTGCTGCTGGCAGGCGACTTCAATCTGCCGCCGCACTACCCGGACCTTCGTGCGGCGACGAGAGGTATGATAGACACCTTCGCGTCCAGCGGCTTCGGCTGGGGCAAAACCGTCCCCGCCTGGATGCCTGTTTTCCGTACGGACATGATTTTCGTGCCCCCTGACGCGGTGGTACACTATGCAGGCACGGTTTCGACAAAACTCTCCGATCATTGCATGGCCATCGCGGAAGTCTCATTGCTGGCGAGCCGTTCTCCGGAGTCGAAATGAACCCAGGCAGCCTCGATGAGGAGCCAGGCGAGATGCACTGCTTGATCCTGAGCGACGACTTCCCAAACAGGCTCGAGCCCTGGCGCGGCCCCTATCACCGGCGCCAGGTGGAGTGCCTGGCGCGGCTCTGCCAAGTGACCGTCGTCGAGCCACTTGCCTGGCCGCGCCTGTTGGCGAACGTCCGGCTTGCCGGCCTCTTGGGAAAACATGACGCGTGCCTGGACGGGGTCGCCGTCCGGCATCCCCTGTTCCTCTACTTGCCGGTAGTTACGCGGGGGGCGAACTGGCGCGGCGTCCTTGCCGCGGCCAGGCGTGCCCTAAGAAGCGACCCCGGAATCTGTTTTGACGTCATCTTCGCCACCTTTGCCTACCCGCACGGCTATGCAGCGCGCGTCCTCGCGGCGGAAACGGGTGTGCCCTACGTTGTCAAAGTGCGAGGCAGCGATCTCCACTCGCTCCCGCCGGGCGGGGCCCGCAGACGGCTGACGGGCGAAGCGCTTCAGGGAGCGGCGGCGGTGATGGCCGTTAGCGGGAACCTTGCGGAGATCGCCGTCCAGCTCGGCGCGGACCCGGCCAGGTTGCACGTCGTCCTTAACGGTGTGGATGCCGGCCGGTTCCCAGCCATGTCCAGAGGGGAAGCCCGCGCGCGCCTCGGCCTGCCCGCCCAACGGCCGGTGTTCCTCTGCGTCGGCCACCTGCTGCCCGTGAAGGGCGTGGACGTCCTGGCCGCCGCTTTTGAGGCAATCTCGGGCACAGGGACGCTCCCGGACGGCGCACAGCTCGTCTTTGCGGGCGCGGGCCCGATGCGTCGTTGGCTCGAGCGCCGCCGTGACCGCACGGGCCGGCGCGACGCCGTCAGCCTGCTCGGACACATCTCGCGCGAGCAGGTTGCGCTGTACATGAACGCCGCCGACGTGCTCGTGCTTCCCAGCCGCAACGAAGGCTGCCCGAACGTGGTGCTCGAAGCGCTCTCCTGCGGCACGCCCGTGGTTGCCAGCCGCGTCGGAGCCGTGCCGGACTTGATAGACGATACCTGCGGCATCGTGGTGGAGCCGGAGCGCCCCGACGCGCTCGGTGCAGCCATGCTCCGCGCCCTGGAGAGGCGATGGGACCGCACGGCCATCCGAAGGCGCGTCGAGGCCATGTCGTGGGAGAATAACGCCGCGAAGCTGCACGCCATCTTGCTGGGCGCCGTCAAAGGCAGCCCCCAGCCCATTGAGGCCTGTGGAACGTGAAGCTGCTGACCGATAGATTTGAGCTGGTGGAGGCCCCCGAGCCCCGCCCGGCGTGTCTGCTCGGAAACCTGCGTGCCGACCTGCGAGCCAAGAGCATCTGGTTCTATGGCCGAGCGAGCGCCCGGTTGTCGTTGCGCATGCTCTGCAGCGACGGCTCGCTCTGCACGGTCCTTTACAGGCTGATGCGCGCCCTCAAGCGCTGGAGGCTGGGGCCGCTTGCGGCGGCAGTCTACAAGCTGAATGCATTTCTAACGGGCGCGGTCATCGGGCGCGGCGCCGAGTTCGGGCCGGGCCTTATCATCCTCCACAGCGTCGGCCTTGTCGTAAACACTGCTGTTAAAGGGGGATCGGACATCATCCTCGAAAGCGGCGTCGTTATTGGCGCGGAGAAGGGGCAATCACCCAGCCTCGGCGACCGGGTTTTCCTCGGAGCCGGTGCCAAGGTGATCGGCGGCGTGCGGATCGGGACCGAGGTGCGAGTGGGCGCGAACGCGGTGGTCGTGGATGACCTGCCGGACGGCGCGACGGCAGTTGGCATCCCGGCGAAGGTTGTGAAGGTGCGCGGGGGAGCCCGGTAGCATGTACATCCTCTTTCACCATCGCACGGCGGGCGACCGGGTCGAGCAGGTGCACCTGCTCGGCATGGCGGAAGCCTTCCGGGCCCTCGGGCACACCGTCCGCATCAGCAGCCCGCCCGGTTGCGACCCCGAGCGCAAGCAAGCGGCGGAGCTGAGCCACGCTGTGAGACCCGCTGAAGGCGCTCTAAGGAAGCGCATGAAACGGTTCGCGCGGAAGGCCCCGCCTGTCCTCTTCGAGGTCGCCGAGGTCTGCTACAACGCGTTCTCTGCGTGGGACATGCTGCGCTTGAGCCGCAGCGCCCGGCCGAATCTCATCTACGAGCGGGCGACGTCCAACAGCGTTGTTCCCACGCTGCTTGCCGCATGGTGGCGGGCGCCGATTATCCAGGAGGTGAACGTCACCACGGACGTCGGCCGCCTTCGACCGCTCGTCCTGAAGCGGCTGACACGGCTTATCGAGCGGTGGGCCGTGCGGCGTGCACGGTTAATCGTCACAGTTTCAGAGGAATTCAAGAAGGTGCTCGTGGAGCGCGGCTGGCCCGCCGGGAAGATCGTCGTCTGCCAGAACGCCGTTGACGAGCGCCAGTTCGACCCGGGAATCGTCCGGGCGGCCGAGAAGCCGGGCGGTTTCGACGAGGGCGCGGTGGTGGTGGGCTATGTGGGCGCTTTTGTCCCGTGGCACAGGCCGGAGATGATCGTGGATGCGGCGCGCGAGCTTGCGCCCGCCCACCCGGAGGCCCGGTGGCTGCTCGTCGGGGACGGCGTCGAGAGGCCGAGCGTGGAAGACCTCCTGCGCAGGCAGGGGCTCCAGGACCGTTTCTGGATGGCGGGCGCCGTGTCGCACCGCCTTGTCCCTTCGTTCATCATGGCGATGGATGCGGCCGTGATGCCGCACTCGAATGTCCACGGCTCGCCCATGAAGCTCTTCGAATACATGGCCATGGGAAAGGCGGTGATTGCGCCGCGGGTGCCCGCCATCGAGGAGGTGATTCATCACGAAGAAACCGGCCTCCTTTTCGCGCCCGGCGATCAGAGAGCGTTCCGTGATGCCATGGAGCGGCTCATCGGCGATGCCGAGCTTCGTGGCCGGCTGGGAGCAAACGCCCGCGAGCACGTCCTTCGTCACCACACCTGGGCCAGGAATGCGGCAACAATCCTCGACGCCCTGTCTCGCCCTGGGCAATAGGCTGGCGATTCCCTTTGCAGCGCGGCGTGTTCTATCGGGCGAGGATGCTGGAAAGCGACTTCAGGGATTCGCCGATGTACGCGATTTCGTCGAGCGTGTTGTAGACGGACAGAGAGACCCGGACCAACCCCCTCTGTCCGAAATGGCGCACCAGCGGCTCTGCGCAATGCACTCCCGACCGCACCATGATGTTGTACCGGTTGCATAGTATCGCAGCCACGTCGTCGGGCGACATGCTCCCCACGGCGAAGGACACTATGGGCACCCTGTCGGCGGAGGAATCCAGCGGAAAGGCGCGGAGACCGCTGACCGATGCCACCGCGTTAATCAGGGCTTCTGCAAGGCGGCGGCTGTGGTCTCGCACGTTGTCCATGTCCAGGCCCATGAGGAACTGGGCGGCTGCCCCCATGCCGAGGGTCCCTTCAATGTTAGGGGTGCCGGCCTCAAAGCCGTGGGGCGGCGGCTGGACCTGGAAGCCGTCTTCGCTGACGCTGGTCACCATCCCGCCCCCGAACAGCATCGGCGGGCGCGATTTCAAGAACTCCTCCCTCGCCCAGAGCACGCCGATGCCGCTCGGCCCGAACATCTTGTGTCCCGAAAAGGCCAGGAAGTCGCACCCAAGCGATTGCACGTCAAGGGGCATGTGACTGACGGATTGAGCAGCGTCCACGAGCGTCAGGATGCCCCGCTTCCGGGCTTCCTGGATGATGTCGGCCACCGGGCTGACAACGCCTGTGACGTTCGACACGTGCCCAAGCGCAAAGAGCTTCGTCTTTGGCGTGGCCGCCTCCAGGAATGCGCCAGGCGTAACCCGGCCCCGCTCATCCGGCGCGACGCACCTGACATTAGCCCTTGCCAGCCACGGGAGGAAATTCGAGTGATGCTCCGTCAGAGAGCAGATCACGTCGTCCTTCTTCGTCAGGTCGAGGAGGTGCGCTGCGAGGTTGATGGCTTCAGTAGTGTTGCGCACAAAGATGACCTCAGCCGGCCTGGCATGGATCAAAGACGCAATGCTGTTCCGGGAGTCTTCGTATAATGCGTCCGCCTCCTGGGCGAGCACGTTGACCCCCCTGTGCACGTTCGCACAGAGATGCCTGTAGTAGTAGTCCACGGCCTGGATTACACACAGCGGCTTCAAGGAAGTAGCCGCATTATCGGCAAATATGACGGGCCTGCCGCCCAACTGGCGCTCCAGGGCGGGAAACACCTTCCTGATCGCTTCAACGTCAAGCATCTTCAGTTCCTTAATCCACGAGTAACCCGGCGCGACCAGCCGCCGGCGCCCGCTTCAGACAACGCCCGGCGAAAACTGAGAATACACGAACCGGAACTTCCCCGAACGCTCGGGTTTGATCCCCTCCACGGACGTGATGTTGAAACGGCTTCCCGACCCGAACATCGCGCGGCATCTCCCTTCCAGAGCCTGGCGGTCAAAGCCATCTCCCAACCCGTCCGGCATGATTGCGACGTCGTACTGGTTCTCTGATCTCTGGACAAAGCGGTATGCGGCGATTCCGCCGAGCCCGCGGAAGACCTCGTCCACCTGCAATGGCGTCAATGCCCTGCCATTGCCGGCTCCTGCCGGCGCTATCAGGTCTCGCGTGCGCCCGTGTACGTGTTCCAGGACGTCAGTGTTCCGGCCGCACTGGCACGGCCCGTCCCCCACCTGGACCAGATCGCCAATGTCGTAGCGGATGAGGGGCATGTTGTAGTTTTCCAGGTCGGTGATGACAGCCCTCCCAATCTCGCCCGGCTTCGCTGGCACGCCGTCGCGGATGGCTTCCACCATGACGATGTTCGTCCTGACGTGAAGCTTGTGATGTTCGCACTCGTTGGCGATGTCCAGCACCTCCGACGCGCCATATTGCGTATATACTTCGCAACCGAATACTTCCCGGAGGCGATCACGGAGGGAGCCTGTGAGCAGCTCGAAGGTTGTGACCACGCACCGGACAGAGGGCACAGTCTTGCGCGCCTTCTTGAGGTGCAGGGCCAGCGAGCCCAGGTACACCGGGTCGCCGAACAGGATGCAGGGCTCCAGATAGGATATTATGCCCACGAGCTGTTCCAGATACTGACCGGGCGCGCAGAGGATGTCGTCAGAGGAAGGCAGTTCGACGAGAGGATCCAGGTGCCGCAGGAACCTGATTTTCTGGTACTTGCTGATCCACATGCCGGGCCCGCTCCGTTGCTCCTGAAGCGAGCAGGTCGCCGCAGTGCAATGGGGGGTCGTCAGACTCACGACCGGTATATTCGAGATCCGCCCCGTTCTGAGCAGCGCGCTGTATTGAATGGTCCGGGTCCAACCCACCTCCGGCCGGATGAAATGCAGGCTCTCCCCCGTGGACCCCGAGGTCTGTCGTATCTGGTCGGGCTGAAACTTCCGATCGCCCGCCACCAACCGGTCCGGGAAGTTCTGTCTTATCTCATCCTTTGTGAGCACCGGAATCCGCAAGAGGTCCTCCGGTTTCCGGATGCTTTCAGGTGTGACGCCGGCTTTGGGGAACTTCTCTCGGTAGAGCGGTATCCGCTCGCAAGCATACTCCAGCAGATTCCTGAACTTCGCCCACTGGGCCGCCCTTAACTCTTCGCGCGACCGGCGACGGTACATCCTCTCCTGGCCCCGCCAGTAGAGGTAGTAGCGATAGCGACGGTACGCTCGGTCCGCCGCATCCGCGGCGACTCGCGCGACATAGTTCATCCCGAACCCCTCCTAACCGCATCTATGGGGCGCGAGGCGGCCTCCAACTCCGCCATGACCTGCTCAACATGACGGAAGAAATGCACTTGCGCCTCTACTGACTTTCGGGAGGGCGCGCCGGGTGGAGCCGGCTTCGCCGAAGCCCTCTGTTGCCCTCGGTCCACAGCAAAGGCGTGCAGCAAAAAACGGGCCGCAACAACAAGATTGCCATTCTATGTTTTGCTGCCGCCGGCCGTCAAGCCGAGCGGTTTGCCGGCCCCTCCTGAGCCTCACTAAGCCTTCTTGCGCAATGAGATGCGCACGTCGGGGCTCAATCAACGCCCTGCCCTCGGGCCTGGAGTTGCTCCACCAGTTCCCTGTAAGCTCCCTGGTTGAGGCCCCGAAGTATCTGTATCTCGAAATCCCCCCAGGTCACGTTCCCTTCGATGATGACCGGCCCTCTGTCAGTCATGCCGATATCCCAACCGACCGTGTGCGCATGAGGGAAGGCTGCGGCCGCCGACCGTGCCACTTGCTTCACCTCATCCCACATCGGAAGCTGGAAACCCGTGAAGCGTATGCCGGTCCCGGGCAGGTCCGTGTGCTTGGCTTCTCCACCCTCGTGCTTGTCTCTTCCGTTCCCCAGGACGCCGGTCTCGGTGTCTACAAACACCTGTAGCCCTCCGCGCCGAGGCGCGTCCACGCCCAAGGGGTCCGGCTGGAGCTTCATGACCGTCAGCAGGATCTCCACCCGGCCGTCGAGAGTTGCCAGCGTCGTCACCCGCGCGCAGCAGAGCGTCTCCTCGGAAAACACGCGGAGCGCAGGATGCTGGTGCAGGCGCTCCTGGATAAGCGTGGTGCTGGGCGGTGCCGGCGACCCCGGGTATGCCTCCCGCAGGAGGTCGGGATCGTTAAAGTGCGCTACGAGCCGCTGCGGCGTATACACTTCGCCGTCCGTGCTGATGAAAGCAGGGGGGTTGCCCGGCTTGCGGCCCTTCATCACCAGCACCATCTGTGATTCCGCACTCTCCATGGGCTTGAACACTGCCTCTTTGACACCGCTGCTCTCCATCCAGCGGCCGACGTCTTCGGCGTTCCGCAGCGGCGCCCCGTCAGCAGCCCGGCCCCAGTGCGGGTCGTAAACGCCGTACAACTCAGCCAGCGGCAGCCCCATCGAGCGAAACAGGTGCGCGAACACCAGTTTGTTGTCTATGCAGAACTGGTACTTGGCAGGCGTGAACACATACCAATGCTTCTTCAGCAGCGACTGGCCTATGTAAGTGAGCTTTTGCTCCCACGGGATGGCCGGGTCGTCCAGCCCGTAGAAGTAGTATTCCGCGGCGCCCAGCTCGTTCCGCGATTTCAGCGCGAGTTGCTCTCGCACTATGCGAAAAACGCTCGTCCCACGACGGCGAGCGGCGGGCCGGGCATCTCTCCATACGCTCCGTGCGTAGTGCAGGAAGCTGCGCGGCAGTGTCACCACCTGTCCAAGCTGCATTTTACCCTCCCATGCGTCAGGATTTGTGCGGCCATCGAGCCGCCCGGGTCACCCCGGACCTTTCGCGCCTGACCGTTCGACGCCTTGTCCGAGCCGCAGGCCGCGGTTTCCGGAGCAAGCAGTTGCTTCGAGAGCCGGCAACGAGGCGCGCGCTCGCAAGTCCGCGCCGCGCCGCCACTCCAGGTGGCCCAACCTGGTCATGACGCTCCTGCCGCGAGCGCCCCAAACCCGCTGGCATGCCAGGAACAGCAACTGCCAATAACTAATCTGCTCAAAGGGAAGCCAGCCGTTTCGTTCATGTGCCACCACGGAAGGGCGGTTGCGTTGCATCACCAGGCAGTAAGCGTGGGCGTGCCCCTTTCCCTGTGCCCACCGCAAGACGTGCCGCAGCATGGCCGTGTAGATGCCCTGGCGCCGGTACGAAGGATCAACGAAAGCGTCATGGAGCCAAACGTCCCCGTCCAAAGGGAAGGAATGCTCGATCCAATGAGAGTCCCAACGGTTGAAAGCCACCCACTGGAATCCAGCCGGCACAGCGCCCATGCGCGCAATGAAAAGCACGTCGCCACGGTCCATCCGTCGCTCGTACTCCTCCCGTGGCTCCAACCCCCATCGAACAAGGCAGTCTATGGCCGGCGGACCCCCCTGTTTCACAGACAAATCAGCTTTAGACTGGCCGGCCCGGGGGTCCGAAGTATCGAGCCGGCAAACAATCGCCCGCTCGAAACGCAGGATATTATGGCGCCCAAGCTCCCATCGGAGCCCACGCAACAGCCGCCTTAAGGTGCCGGCTATCGGGCTACCATACATGCCCCGAACTCCCCGGCAACAACTCGACGGGCCTTCGGAACAGCCGGCAACGCGAATAGCAATTCCCGTACACGCAGGCTTGACTCAGCAAGTATTGTTCCGCTTCAAGTCCGTATGCCCACGCCGCCACACCAGGCGGCCGACCCTGGTCAGTGCGCTCCTGCCGCGAGCGCCCCAGATCCGCTGGCGTGCGAGGAACAGCAGCCGCCAATAACTAATCTGCTCAAAGGGAAGCCAACCATTTCGCTCATGCGCCAGCATGGAGGGCCGGTTGCGTCGCATCACGAGGCAGTAAGCGTGGGCGTGTCCTTTTTCCTCTGCCCACTGCAAGACGTGCCGCAGCATGGCCCTGTAGATGCCCAGGCGGCGGTGTGAAGGGTCCACGAAGACGTCGTGGACCCAGATGTCCCCGTCCAAAGGCAGGGAATGCTCGATCCAAGGAGAATCCCAGCGGCCGAACGCCACCCACAAAAATCCAACCGTCACGCCGCCAATGCGGGCAAGGAAAAGCACCTCACCACGGTCTATCCGTCCCTCGTATTCCTCCCGTGCGTCCAGTCCCCATCGAACAAGGCAGTCTATGGCCGCCGCGTCAGCCTGTTCGACCGACACGTCGGCAACGGAATTGCCGGCCGGCCGCACCGCAGTCCCCAGCTTGAAGACGGTGCCCCGCTCGAAGCGCAGGATATTATAGCGCGCCAGCAGCCGTCGGAGACCGCCCCATAGCCGACTTGCGATGCCCACTATCGGTCCGCCATCCTGTCCTGAAGCATACTGCCCACCGATCAACCGGCCAGTGCAGCAACAGGGAACGCGAAGGCCGCCGCCCCCGCACCTTAACCAAGCAAGTACCGTTCCCCTTCAAGTCCTCACGCCCGGGCAGCCTGGCTGTTGGTTCCGTTGTTTCGGGCGGCGAACGCCCGAAACCAGGCCTGCGCCGACCCAAGCACGCGAGTTTGTCTCAGGAATTATACACGATTATGTTCATTTTTCCTTACACCTCGTTTCTCTCCGCTGCCGCGCCCCGCCCCCCTCCTCGTCCATGGCGGGTGTGCCGTGCCTACCGGTCGGGGACGGCGTCAAGACGTCCCGCGCCTCACTGCGGATTGCAGCCAACCGGCGCATTTCGCAGAAAATTCGACGTCGTCTCCTTGACAGCCCAGCACATAACTAGTATACTCATGCGGAGAGAAGCACGGGGCGTCTCGAGTCACAAGCTTCGGTTCCGAGGCCGGCGGCCGCGCGCAGCGTCCGGCCAAAGGCTCTAACCTTTACATGGAGGCCACTACGTTGGCTACCGAAAAGCAGATTGCCGCAAATGCGGCTAACGCCACGCAGGGCGGCGTCAAGACACCTGAGGGCACAGCCCTGACCCGCCTCAACGCCCGCAAACATGGCATCTTCGCCGCAGCGCTCACCCGGTACGACGAGGAGGAACTCCACGGCATCTACGGCCGCCTGGCAGACCATATCATGCCGGTCGGCCCGGTGGAGGACATGCTGGTGGAGAAGTTGGCCCTCACCTACCTGCGCCTTCAGCGCTGCGCACGCGCGGAAGCCGAGTGCCACATCTTCACCTGGGAACCCGTCGCTGACGACCTGGCGGTGGAGCGTCAGGCCATGAGGGAAAGGCTCAAGTTGCACGTCAGCTCGTTCAGTTTCTGCCATTTTGAGGGCAGCGCCACGACCCTCGCCCGGTACGACACCTCGCTCACCAACCAGATGATACGGCTCCTTCACGAGATCGAACGCCTTCAGCGCCTGCGCCTGGGCGAGCACGTGCCTCCGCCGGTCGCGGCCGACGTAGCAGTCCACCTGCCCCCAGGGACGACGGACAGTGTCGCTCTCAAGCCGGCGGCTCCATCCGCCCCTGCGACCGAACCGGTCCGCAGGCTTGAAGAGCGCGGCCCCGCCCCGTCTCAACCCCGGGCGGCATGGCCCAGGCGACGATGAGGCAAGCGCCTCTAACAAGACGCCCCGTGGCCGCGACGAAGCGGAGTTAGCCGCAGGCCGGCGGCCGTTGGCGCCGTGGCACCTTCCGCCGGCACCCGGGCCGCGGGGCGCATTTGCCGTAGAGGCCGTAGACAAGGCGACCGCTCCCCGAACGACGCAGCCCCCCGACTGGTATGTCTTTGCCCGTCCATCAATGGGCCTAACCGTGGATTCACGCCGGTCTTGCTGGCCCTGGCCGCTCCGAGGCGTTTTTGCGAAACGAACCCAATTTGTCATAACCTCCCTTAATCCAAGGACCTAAATCATGACTAATTCGCTCATCAAATAGCGCACCGTCCCTCATACTGCGAGAGTCACACCGCGGTTCGCGGAACGCGCCCCGTGAACGTGACCAGCCGCAGGAACATTTCTTTAGGCTGCAATGCAACCTTGTGGAAATAGTTGCCCTCACCGGTTATAATGCGGACGCTGCATGGTCGGAGTGCCCGGGGCTCTCGCCACTGATACGAGCACGGCCGATGGTCGCCGCCCCGTCACATGCCGGAGCCCGCAAGGGCGCGCCGGTCAGCCCCGCACTGGCTGCCCTTCTCGTCTGCCTCCTCTTCGCCCTCTCCGGTTCCGTCGGCCTCGTCTACGAGGTCGCCTGGAAGCACATTTTCAGCACCGTCTTCGGAAGTACCACGTACGCCGTCAGCGTCGTAATCTCGGTCTTCATGGGCGGGCTGGCCCTCGGGAGCTTTGTCTTTGGAAAGCTCGCCGACCGCGTGCGGTGCCATCTGCTCATTTGCGCGCTTCTTGAGGTGGGGATAGCTACGACGGGACTTCTTGTGCACTTCGCCCTGCACCGCCTGGAACCGCTGTACAGGGCAGTCTTCCAGGCGAGCCAGAGCCCGGCGCTCCTCACAGCGGTGCAAGTGGCAGTCTCGGCGGCGGTCTTGCTGGTGCCAACCTTCCTGATGGGCGGCACGCTCCCGGTCCTCAGTCGCTTCGTGGCCTCGATTCGCGGCGGGGTCGCCCCCGCCGTAGGCATCCTCTACGGCCTCAACACGCTGGGAGCCGCCGGCGGAGCTTTCGTGACGGGCTTCGTGCTCGTCAAGGCCCTCGGCACGCGAATGACGGTCTACCTTGCGGCGTCCGCGAACCTGGGGCTCGCAGCAGCCTTCCTGCTGCTGTACGTGTTGTCGGAAGCGACAACCGGCGCCGGCCGTGAAGGGGCGCCTGTTCGCACTGAAGAGCCAGCGGCAGAGCCGCCCCTCAGCCGCGCCCGTTTGAGGCTGCTCCTTGCCGCCGTGGCGGTCTCAGGCTTTGCCGCCTTCTCGTACGAGGTCCTCTGGACGCGGCTTCTGTCGTTCCGCCTGGAGGCGACGGTCTATGCCTTCAGCATTATGCTGACGACTTTTCTCCTGGGGCTCGGGCTCGGGGGCGCCGTGGTGGGCCTCTGGAAGCGCAGCCCCGCCAAGGCCCGGTACTGGCGCGCCTATGGTTACCTGGAGGCCGCTGTCGGGATAAGCGGCCTGGCGACGGTGCTGCTCTTCTTCTCGGGACGCCATGGGTATGCCACCTTCGCGCAGCGCGTGGTCGGCGAACTCGGTTTCTCCGCCCTTGTCATGCTGGTGCCGACGACGCTGATGGGGGCCGCCTTCCCGATCGCTTGCCACCTCTTCGCCGCCGGGGTGCGAGAGACCGGCAAGTCGGTCGGCAGAATATACGTCTTCAACACGTGCGGGTGCGTCGCGGGCGCTCTGCTCACCGGGTTCTATCTCGTCCGGGTGCTAGGAACGCAGGGCTCCATAACCTTAGCCTCGTTCCTCATGATCGTCAGCGGCTCGACGATCCTGGCCTGGTCCTCGCTTGCCGGCGTCGGCCGGACCCGAAGTCTGAGCACGGCATTGCGCGCCCTCCGTCCCCTGCCCCTCATCGGCGCCCTCGGCATTGGAATCGTGGCCCTCACGCCCTCGGATTTTCTGGTGCGCTACTTTCTGAAGAACCAGTCCGTGACCGTATCCAACCCCAGCAAGCGGGTGTCGCTTCTCGGTTACGCCGAAGGGGTGGAGGGCATAGTCGTCGCCTGCAATGTGGGCGATGGTCACAAGACCATCGCCGCCGGCTCGACGGACGTGGCAGGGACCAGCTACGTCCTGCGCAACACGCAGAAGCTCCAGGCGCACATCCCCATGCTCATACATCCCGATCCCAGGGAGGTCTGCCAGATCGGCTTCGGCAGCGGCGAAACGGCTCGCATATTCTCAAGCTACGACGTCGCGCGCTTTGACTGCGTTGAGATCAGCCGGGCCATGCTCAAGGTTGCGGACGACTACTTCAAAGACATCAACGACGGCGTCGTCTCTCGCAAGAATTTCAATGCCATCATCATGGATGCCTCCGCCTACCTGCGCTACACAGATAGGAAGTACGACATCATCGCCAACGACGCCACCTGGCCAAGCCAGTCCGGCCCGGCCATGCTGTTCACGCTGGAGTACTTCCGCCGCGGCCGCGAGCACCTGAAGCCGGGCGGCATGATGACGAGCTGGCTGCCGCTGGACATGCCCACGCAGGACATCAAGACCGTCCTGAGGACCTTCCATGAGGTCTTTCCGCACGTCTACATCTGGAGCGCCTTGAGCGACCGCAACAGGCATGCTCTGATCGCCGGCTCCGATGGACCGCTTCAGATTGATCTCCCACGGTTCCGGGGCAGATTCGAGCAGTTTGCGCGCAAGGACCTGGAGTCTGTCTACCTGGACGACCCCGCAGTATTTCTCGCCTGCCACTTGAGTGAGGTGGAGGGGGCGGATCGCGAGCTGGATCGGGCGCCGCTCAGCACCGATTACTCTCCTGTGCTGCGGTTCATGTACTCCCGCATGTATGGGCCGGAGGACATGGTGGCAGGCGCTTTCCGGGTGCTGCGCGTGCGCAGAGACTCCATACTGAACCACCTGACGAACGCCCAGGCGCTGCCGGACTCGAAGGAGTTCCTCGCCAGGATCTCACGCTTCGACGAAGCCAACAAGCACCTTCTGCGCGCGCTCAGCACTCCAGCCCACGACCTGGACCTGCGAGGCGCCGAGCTTGCCCGGGCCGTGGCGCTTGCCCCCGAACTTCCCGCGGCGCGCCTAGTCGCCGAGGAGGGCAAGGCAATGGCCGCCCTCACTCCCGATCGGATCAAGGCCCTGCCCCTGCCTGACCTGAAGGATCAGGCCCGCCGGCTCATGCGCCAGGGCGCCTACGACAAGGCAGTGTCTGCCCTCAACGAGTGGGCAGCCAGGGAGCCTGCTTCCGCTGAGCCATACATGGCCTTAGGCACCGCTTACATGCTCATGCAGAAGCCGCAGAAAGCGGTGCCCCTCCTGGGGGAGGCGATAAGGCTTGACCCCCATGCCGTTGGGGCGCACTTCAGCCTGGGCGTGGCCTGCGTGCGCATGGGCCGCGTCGCCGAGGGAATTCCGCACCTGGAGGAGGCGGTGAGGCTTGCGCCGGAGTCCGCTGAAGCACACGCCTACCTGGGCACCGCCTTCGGCCTGGTGGACGATGCCGTGCGTGCATTGCCGCACTTGCAGCGCGCCGTGGAGCTGGACCCCAACCTGGCGGATGCGCAATGCAACTTAGGTGTGCTGCTCTTCAGGGCGGGCAATCACAGGGAGGCGATGCCGCACCTTGAGAAGTCGCTGGACCTCGGCCTGGACAAGCCCGGGACGCACCGCATGCTGGCGGAGGCGTATCGCGAAGCCGGCGACGAGCGCGGGGCAGCCCTCCATCTGAAGGCTGCCCAAGAGGCTGACTCGAAGTCACAACAGCCGGGCACGCTTCGGTAAGTTCGGAGTGCCCTGAGAGCCAGGATGACGCCCGGGCTGCGCCTCAGAATTCCTCAATCGCGAAGCTGCCGAAGGCCGGCTTCTCCACCTTCTCGTAATCGGCGAACTTCATCTTGATGGTCTGGTCGTGCGTGCCGGCCCTGAACACGATAGTGTCCACGCCCTTCAGTGACTGGTCAACGAAAGTCTTCATCCCGTACTGTGAGCCAAAGGGCGGCTCGGCGCCGATCTCAACGTCCGGGAAGAGCTGCTTCATCTGCTCTTCGCTGACCATCTTGAGTTCTTTCCCCGTCAGGTCGCCTGCCTTCTTGAAATCCACGTGCCGGCTTGCCGGCAGGACCAGCATGTAGACCTCATCCCCGCCCTTGACGACGACAGTCTTGGCGAACTTGTGCCCCGTCACGTGCTCGACAGCGGCCACTTCCTGCGCGCTGAAGGCCTGCGGGTGCTGGATCCGGTCGAAGGCCACCTTCTTCAGCTTGAGGAACTTCTGCAGATCCATTTGCCGCCCCTCCTTTCCCCCAAAGAGCCCGCCCGAGCCAAAGGGTGCCGGCCGTGGGCATGGCGGTCCTCTGCCCCTTCGACTCCATGCAGTACCATAACCCAGACCGCTGTGCGGGTCAATAGGTTTCTGCCGCGGATCTGCACTATCTTGTGCTGAGTGCCGCCCCGCGTTCGGACGGAAGGCGCACCGAGCTTCAGAGGAGATTCAGGCCGAGCCCGCGGGCGCATTCATGTGCCTGCCGGTACTCCTCGCGCGTCACGGGGCGCGCGATCTCGCTGTAGTCATGCGCGGCGTGCATGGGGCGATATTGGGCCATCACGTTGACGTACGTCTCGGGCGAGACCTGCTCAGCAATAAAGCGCAGCACCTCCCGGCTGTCCGCCGCATTGCCGGGCATGACCAGGTGGCGCACCAGGAGGCCGCGCCTGGCGATGCCGTCTTCAATCCGGAGCACGCCCACCTGGCGGTGCATCTCCTTGAGGGCCTCGCGCATCCGGTCGGGGTAGTCTCGCGCCCGCGCATAGCGGAAGGCTGCCTCGGGGTCCCAGAACTTGGCGTCCGGCATGTAGATGTCTACCGTCCCTTCGAGGAGCTGCAGCGTCTCCACCAACTCATAGCCGCCGCAGTTGTAGACGATGGGGATCGTGAGGCCGTCGAGGCGGGCGCGCCGCACGGCGTCCATAAGCCATGGCGTCACGTGAGTGGGGGTGACAAAATTGACATTCTCGCAGCCCCTCGCCTGGAGGGCCAGCATGACACGGGCAATCCTCGCCGGCTCCATGGCCTCGCCCGCAAGGCCGTGGCTAATGCCATAATTCTGGCAGAAGACGCAGAGCAGATTGCAGCCGGCCAGGAATATGGTCCCCGATCCGCCGCGGCCCACAAGGGGCTGCTCCTCGCCGTGATGCGGTCCCCAACTCGAGACGATCGGCTGCGCCCCCACGCTGCAGTAGCCCTTCTCGCCCGCAGGCCGGTCCACTTTGCAGAGCCGCGGGCAGACCCGGCAGGGGGCGGCACGGTCGTAGGCCTCGCACACAAGCTGCTCGGAAGGTTGAACGTCCACGGCCATCCACCCCCTCCTCAGCCGGGAAGCATCTGCCCTCTGACCCACAGCCATCCTGCTGCGAAGGCAAGGGTCAGAACGGTGACGGGCAGCCCGACCTTCGCGTGTTCGAGCCACGTTATGCGCACGTGCATCCTGTCCGCCTGGTCCACCACGATGATGTTAGCGATGCTGCCCACGATGAACAGATTGCCGGCGAGGGTGCTCGCCAGGGCCAGGATCGGCCCGGCCTGGGGGTGCGAAGCGGCAGGCAGCAGAAGCATGGTGGCGGGCACGTTTGAGACCAGGTTCGAGAGGGCCACGGTCACTGCGAAGAGCCACGCAGGCGCCCTCACGTTCACTCCCGCAGCCGCGACCGCCCGCATTATCTCCGCTAACGAGCCGGAAGTCACCAGGACTCGGTTCACGACGAACAGCCCGCAGAACAGGACCAACAGGTGCCAATCAATGAGCCCGAGCATCGTCCGCGAGGCCATCCGCATGCTTAGAAGCAGCACGCCGGCAGCGGCCAGCGCCAGGACCTCGCGCGGCCATGGGCTGAACAGGAAGGCCGCCACCAGCGCTCCGAGGAGCGCGAGGCCTTTGCCTGCCTGCCATGCGTTGAGCGGCGAAGTCGCCACGTGCGGCGCAAGCGCGGCAGTGTGCCACCTGCCCCGGAAGCGCGCGCAGACCACAAGCCATACGGCGGCCAGGCCCAGCACGACGGGCACGCAGGAGTCGAGCAGGTAGCCCGAGAAGGACAGGTGCAGCGTCTGCCCGATGAGGATGTTTTGCGGGTTCCCGATGAGCGTCAGGGCGGAGCCCACATTGGCGGCGCATGCCAGCGCCAGGAGGTAAGGCACCGGATTGAGTTGGCGGCGGTTGCACCCCTCGATGAGGAGCGGCGCCATGGCCAGGCACACGATGTCATTGATCAGCACGGCGGACAGCAGCCCCGCCACGCCGGTCACCAGCGCCAGCAACGCCGGGGGCGAGACCTCCAGGGCTGCGATGCGGCGGGTGAGGGCCGCATAGAACCCGCCGAGGCGGAACTGGGCCGAAACAACCATGAGGCCCAAAAGAAGCGCCACGGTCGAGACGTCCACGGCCCCCCACGCGTCTGTGAGGCTGATGTGCCCGGTCGCAAGCAAGGCGATGGCGCCCAGGAGCGCGATGCCGGTGCGGTCGAGCTTGAGCTGAGGGTACTTCCCCCAGATCATCCCCACGTAGACAAAGGCAAAGACGATCACCACGGTCAAGTCCACCAGCCGCGCCCTCGCTAATGACCTTCAAGGACCTGAGACGCAGACGTTGAGAGCCACGTCGGCCTCTCTTTGTTTGGATTCCCGAATTCATTCCACTATAATGGACCGGCTATATCCTGGCAAAGCGGGTTGCCGTAGTAGGGCTGCGGAAGGATCGGTACGGCAACCTTCCGAAAATTGAGTCCCCCGCTGCAAGCGCGATGGGGAGCCGTTCATTCGGCGACGGATACCTCCGGACAAGAATACGAGGTACGGAGGGGAGGTTAGGGCGGGGCTCCCTCCGCCCGCCGGGTCGGAATGGGGAGTTCACTGTCGTCTCGGGTGTGCATGGCCGCCAAAGAAAAGTCCCAGGAAAGCGGAAAGCCGGGCGCAGCCAGCTTCGAGGATAACCTCGGGAAGCTGGAAGAGATCGTGCACCGCCTGGAGGAGGGGAACCTGGCCCTCGAGGAATCGCTGCGCCTTTACGAAGAAGGCGTCGAGGCCTTCCGCCAGTGCCAGAAGATGCTGGATGAGGCGGACTTGAGAGTCCGCAAGTTGGTCCAGACAGCGGAAGGGGGATTGCAGGAAGAGCCCTTCGAACCGCCTCAGCAATGAAGCATCCGGCCGTTCCGCGGCGCACCGCCGCCGGCACCCGTTGGCCCCGCGTAGAAAAAACAAGAACGATGAAGACCGTCATCATCGTCGGCAACAAGGCGAAGGACGCGGTGCACGCGGCCGTCGAGAGGCTGGAGCCGTGGCTGGCACGGTCTGCACGAGTGCGGGTGGACCTGGACCTCGATTCAGACCTTGCGGCCGACGGGGTGGACTTCGCCGTGGTGCTGGGCGGCGACGGCTCGGTGCTGAAGGCTTCGCGGAAACTCGCCCCCCAGGGGATACCGCTGGTCGGCATCAACGTAGGCACCTTCGGCTTCTTAACGGAGGGCGCCGCGGACCAGTCGGAGGCGATCCTCGCCGACGTGCTGGAAGGCCGATATGAGCTGACGGACCGCATGATGCTCAAGTGCGTGCTGGAGCGCGAAGGACGGGAGGTGCTGAACACCCTCGGGCTGAACGACGCAGTGCTGGCCCGGACGGCACTGTCCCGGATCATCACCATAGACTTCCAGGTCAACGGCGAGCTGGTTACCACCTACCGCGCGGACGGACTGATTGTTGCGACGCCGGTGGGCTCGACTGCCCACAGCCTCGCCTCAGGTGGGCCGATCGTCTTCCACAATCTGTCTGCGTTCATAGTCACGCCCATCTGCCCCTACACGCTGAGCAACCGCCCACTTGTCCTGCCGAGCGACTGGACAATAAGCCTTTCCGCACGGGACTGGGCCGAACGGCCGGGCGTCACCGTGGACGGACAGGTGCAGTTGGAACTTGCCGAGGGCGACGTGATCCGCGTTCAGAAGGCCCCCGTGCCGCTCCGGCTAATCCAGACCGGCAGAAACGCCTTTTTCGAGACGCTGCGCAACAAGCTCGACTGGAGGGGAGAGCCCCCATATGCGAGATAGGAAGTTCGAAGTCGTCGTCCTGGAGCACTTCTGTAAGGGCTGCGGCCTGTGCGTCGAACACTGCAAGCAAGGCAAGCTCTACATAGTGCAGAAGCCCAATAAGCGCGGCATCCAGATCGCCGGGGTGCGAGCCGAAGCAGGCTGCACAGGCTGCCTGCAATGTGCCACAATCTGCCCCGACGCCGCCCTGGAAATCACCCCTCTTGAATCCGCCGGCAGCCGGACAGGCACGAAAACACCGGTTGGCGAACCCGCTTCATGAATCCCACAGACGCCAAAATGGCCTCTGCAAAGGGCGGCAGCATTCTCATTTCCGGCAACGAGGCGGCCGGCGAAGCCGCCATACGAGCTGGATGCCGCTTCTACGCCGGATACCCCATCACGCCGCAGAACGAGTTGACGGCCTACATGGCAGATCAACTGCCCCAGCGCGGAGGGGTCTTCGTGCAGGCCGAAAGCGAAGTGGCGGCCATCAACATGGTTTACGGGGCCAGCGCCGCCGGGGCCCGCGCTATGACGTCTTCCAGCAGCCCCGGCATTAGCCTCAAGCAGGAGGGCATCTCCTACCTGGCGGGGAGCGAGCTGCCGGCCGTGATCGTCAACGTGCAGCGCGGGGGCCCGGGACTGGGAAATATCTCTCCCGCTCAAGGCGACTATTTCCAGACGACGCGCGGCGGCGGCCATGGCGACTACAAATGCATCTCCCTTGCGCCCGCCGGCGTCCAGGAAGTCTGCGACCTGACCTACACGGCTTTCGATCTGGCGGACGCCTACCGCATGCCGGTCATAGTGCTCAGCGACGGCATGATCGGGCAGATGATGGAAGAGGCGGACTTCGGCCTTCTGCCTCCGCCCTCGCCGCCGCCGAAGCCCTGGGCCGTGACCGGCGAACCGGGCAGGAAGCGCAATCTCGTCCGGTCTTTCCGGCTGAGCCCCGATGACCTCGAGGAGCTGAACCTGCGGCTGCAAGCAAAGTACGTCGAGATAACGGCGAAGGAGTGCCGGTTCGAACTGGCAGGGCCGGCCGATGCGGATGTGCTCCTGACCGCCTACGGGACGAGCGCGCGCATCTGCCGCCAGATAGTCGAGCGGCCTCCGCGGTCCCTGCCATTCAAGGTGGCTCTGTTCCGGCCGATCACGCTCTGGCCGTTCCCCGGGGTTCGGCTCGCCGAACTGGCCGAGAAGGGACGCGGGATCCTGGCAGTTGAGTTGAGCGCGGGCCAGATGGTAGAGGATGTACGGCTGGCAGTTGATGGGCGCTGCCGCGTGGAGTTCTACGGACGCATGGGCGGCCAGGTGCCGGCCGCTACGGATGTGACGGACAGGTTGATCTCGCTTTTCGGATGAGGCCGCCGGGCGGCGCGGAAGTGGAAGGTTCGCCATGACAGCACGACCAGGCCGGGAGAGTGGGAAGATGTTGCTTTACCGGCGCCCGAGGCTCCTGCGCGCCGTGCAGACGCACTACTGCCCGGGCTGCGGCCACGGGATCGTGCACCGCCTAATTGCGGAAGTCATAGAGGAATTGGGCGTTGAGGAGCAGACTATCGGGGTCGCACCCGTGGGCTGCGCCGTGATAGCCTACGACTATATAGACATTGACTGGACCGAGGCCGCCCACGGGAGGCCACCCGCCGTTGCCACCGGCCTGAAACGCATCCATCCTGATAAGATCGTCTTCACCTACCAGGGAGACGGCGATCTTGCTTCCATCGGCATGGCCGAGACCATTCACGCCGCCAACCGCGGCGAGAACATAACCGTGATCTTCATCAACAACGCGGTCTACGGTATGACCCAGGGCCAGATGGCGCCGACTACCCTTGTCGGCCAGAAAACCTGGACCACGCCGCGTGGCCGAGATCCGAAGGATACAGGCTACCCCATAAGGATGTGCGAACTGCTGAATCAACTCACGGCCCCGGCGCTGCTCGCCCGAACCACGTTGACCACGCCCCAGCGTGTTCGTGAGACCAGGCGGCTCTTGAAAAAAGCCTTCGAGTATCAGAAGAGGGGCGCTGGTTTCTCCCTGGTCGAAGTGCTTTCGCCCTGCCCCACCTACTGGCGCATGACGCCCATGGAAAGTTGCCGGCACATAGAGAGCGCCATGGCCGAGGTCTTCCCGCTGGGTATCATCAGGGACGCAAGAGCTGGAAAGGCCGGAGGATGACGCACGCGGCACAGGCGGCTGACGAACGCCATCAGCAGGCTGACGGCCAGGAGCATCGCCTGATCGTGGCGGGGTTCGGTGGGCAGGGCATACTGACGCTCGGAAAGCTGCTCTGCATGGCCGCCATGCGGGAGGGGAAGAAGGTCACGTACCTGCCGGCCTATGGGCCGGAAGTGAGGGGCGGGACCGCCAACTGCCAGGTCGTCATCAGCTCCGAAACCATCTACAGCCCGCTGGTGGAGCAAGCGGACTCTGCTATCATCCTCAACCAGCTTTCCTACGAGCGGTTCGCCCGAGCCCTCAGACCGGCAGGCCTGCTGCTGGTGAACAGTTCAGGCGTGGACACGGACGCCGTGTCCCCCGCCGCGAACGCAAGAGTGGTCCGATTGCCGGCCGCGGAGATCGCCGCCGACATGGGCGACGTCAGGGTAGCCAACGTGATCATGCTCGGCGCATTTGTGCGGGTCACCGCCCTGGTCGCTGAGCAAACCTGCGCGACGGCTCTGGCGGACCTGCTCGGGCGCCGTAAGGCCGCCTTGATCCAACTCAACGAGCAGGCGTTCATCCGGGGCGGACAGTTGGCGGAAGGCGCCTGATACTGCGAGGTTCACTTTGTCGCCGCGGCTCCGGCGGGCGCTGCCGGGGTCGGGGCCGGCTTCGGCGTTCCAGGAGCCGGGGCGGCCGCTCCGCTCGCCTTAGGGGCTGTTGCAGGCGCGGGGGCCGGCGGCTTTACCACAGGCACCGGCGGCAACTCGACCTTCACCGACCTGAATTGCCCGACCGACACCTGCAGTGTCTCGAACTGACCCGGCTTGTCCTGGCAAGGCAGGTCCGGCATCACGTAAAGGCCGTCGTCCCAGAGGACCTTCGGCGGAGCGCCCTGCCATTCCACGGTGACCAGCCATGACTCCCCATCAGCAGCCGCCGCTTCCTGAGCCGGAAAACCAATGTAGTCGGCCAGAATGCTGGCATAGCCTCCCAAAAGCCCAAGCGAAGTCCCCCTGATGCGCACGGCCTCCCCCGGCAGCACGGTGGCAGCGCGTCCCATCAAGGTAGGCCTATCCGCCGGCACCAGGCAGGTGACTCCGTTGAGCGTATTGAAAGCGAACCCGACAGGAACGGAGACCGGCATCCCTCCGCGCACCGTAGGCACGGTGCGCAACGCCGGCGGCGGATCGGAACCGAAGGTCCTCCCGGCTTGATCGGTGTAGTCAACGTTGACCGGCTCGCCCTGCGTCGCATACCGGTAAGCCACGCCGGCAGAGTACTCGCCGTAAGTCTTTACGCCCGCCCGCAGCCCCTCCAGAAGGGCCGTCTTCCGAGCCAGCGCATCCCTGAGTTCCGCCGGCCTCAGCGCCTCGACGGTGATCTTGACATCGGCGGTCTTGCCTGGACCGTGCGTGCATGGAAAGCTGAGGGTCGTGGTGCCCGGCTCCGAGATGATCTTCGGCTGGGTAGCCCCAGGGCCGAGTATCTGAAGTTCCCGGTGTGTCGGGGTGCGCTCCGTCGCAGTCAGCATGACGGAATCCACCATAACATGCTTCTCACCTACTGCCGTCCCAATGACTGTCCCTTCCACAGTGATCTGCTGACCGGGGTTGAGGACCATGCGACCTCCAAGCACGGCAGGGGTCACCGGCCAATCCTGCGGGAGCCCGAACAACGTCCTCAGGGCGTCGGGGCTCGAGTAAGGCACAAGGCAGACCAGGCCGGCTGCGGTGCGGAATGCAACCGCCGGCACGTACTCCACCCCGCCCACGACAACTCGGGCGACGGCGTCCGCGATCACGGTTCGCCCCGCAAATGCGTCGCGAAAGCGCACGTCGGCCTGAAAGTTGTTCAGCGCCGCCTGGTAGACGTCCGCGGACGCGAGTATCTTGTAGTGCTTGACCGGCACCTGGATGGTCACCTGGGTCCCGGTGGCTCCTGCCTCCTGGGCCTCAACCGCCCACGCCCCCGCAATGGTCAGCACAGCCGCCGCTATCGCCACCAGCTTTGCTCTCTTCATGGTTCGCTCCCAACTCATGGACGGGAATTATCTGGCTCCGCCCTGGATGATACATGCTGGCGTTCCGCTGTCAACTGTAGCGCCTGCGGTCCAGCCCGCGTTCAGTCGCCCCGCGGCCGGACGCCGAACCTGCTCTCAAACAGGCGTTCCTCTTCATACCCGCCCTCGGCAGCCAGGATCGCCGCTCCGAGAGCGGCGGCAAACTGCCCGCATGGCGGCACCGCCGGCTCCGTGCCCAACCGCCGGCCCAACGCCGCTCTCAACGCGCGGCTGTGCGAAGGGCCGCCATCGAACAAGACGGGCGAGTCCCAGCCGGTTTTCGCTACGAGGCCGGCGACCTGCTCCGCAACGCTTTCAAAGACGCCCGCGGCCACGGCCTCTTTGGCCACGCCTTCCGCCAGGAGCGAGACCACCTCGGATTCGGCGAACACCGTGCACGCGCTGGTGATCCGGGCCGCCTTGTTCGCGCTCACCGCGAGCGCGTCGAGACGTCTGAGGTCCACTTCGAGCACCCGAGCCATCACTTCCAGGAACCGCCCCGTGCCCGCCGCGCAGCGGTCGTTCATCACGAAGTCGCTGATCAGCCCGTCTTCATCGAACGTGATGACTTTGCTGTCCTGCCCGCCGACGTCCACGATCGTGCGAAACCGCGCGGGCACCATCTCGGGCACGGGTGCTTCGCCGAAGATCTCTCCCAAACCATCCCAGTGCCGCCAGAGCCACGCGGCTCCAACAGCGTTCGCCATGATCTCGCTCACGTGCGCTCGCGCGGCAGCCGCAAGGTTCCGCCCATACCCGGTTGCGCAGACTGCCGCCGCACGTCCCTCCCGTCCGCAGGCCTGCGCCAACAGCGCCTCGCACTGGGCGGATATGTCCGGACGGGTGGGCTCCTCCAGCCAGGAAACGGGCCGATTGTCCGCCGCGACGAGGACTTTCACCGCCACGCTGCCCACGTCTATGCCGACCGTCACGGCCATTGCTGAAACGCCTCCCCGCGCGCCGCGGCTGCAACCTCGAAGGCCGCCCATGCCCAAGGGCCGGTTACACTTCAAGCATGCGCTTCAAAGCAACGCTCGCCCGTTCGCGGATCTCGTCCGGGACGGTGACGACGTTAGTCATGCGGTCCAGCGCGAGACGTATGGAGGCGAGGGTCGTCAGACGCATAGACGAACAGACGCTCCCCGTGGCGTAGAACTCCTTGCGAGGGTTCTGCTCCTGCAGCGGGTGAACCAGGCCCTCTTCCGTGCCCACAATGAACTGTTGCCGGTCGGACCGGGACGCAAAGGCGAGCATCTGCGACGTGCTGCCGATAAAATCCGCCAGCCGCCTCACGGCGGCGCTGCACTCCGGGTGCACCATGATGACGGCGTGGGGGTGCAGCCTCTTGAGTTCCCGTATGGCTTCCGGGTTTATGTTGGGGTCGTGCACGTAGCAGCGACCGTCCCACGGGATGACGTGTTTCTTCGTGCGCTCACATACGTAGGAGGCCAGGTTGCGGTCAGGCACAAAGAGAACGTGCTCCTGCGGCACCGACTCAACCACCGCCACGGCATTGGCGGACGTGCAGCAGGCATACGACTCAGCCTTGACCTCTGCGCTGCTGTTGACATAGCTCACAACGGCCGTGTCGGCCGGCAGCTCCCGGAGCCGCTCGCGAATCTGTTCGGGCGTCGCCATCTCAGCGAGGCCGCAGCCGGCGGCCGGCTCCGGCAAGAGCACGGTCTTGCCCGAACTGAGGATGCTCGCCGTTTCCGCCATGAAACGCACGCCGCACAGGACGATCACGTCGGCTCGCGCTTTCGCCGCTTCGCGGCTGATCCCCAGCGAGTCCCCCGCAAAGTCCGCGACGTGTTGCACGGACGGCCGCTGGTAGACGTGCGCCAAAATGACGGCCTTACGGGTTCTTTTCAGCTCCGCGATCTCCGCCCTCAAGATCGCCGAGTCACTTTCCGCGAATGACATTTCTGCCACCTCTCGCTAGGCCTCGACCGCCGTTGGAGAGTCACGTCAGCTCCCTGCAACCTCATCGCGCAACGGACCACGCCGGCAGTTCCTTCTTCTCTTTCCGTCCGGGCATTCCGTTAACGCGCTCTCGGGCCATCCTCCTGAAACGCTTCCCTGAAGAGCTTCAGGGCGCACAGGTCCCCGCACATCGAGCACCTGTCCGCCTTCTCCTCCCCCGCGAGCATTGCGCGAAAACGCTCGCCGGTGAGCGCGTGAGCAAGCATAGCATCCCAATCGCGCGCCGCGCGCGCTTTGCTCATCCGTGTGTTGAACTCGCGCGCCTTCTTGGAACCCTTCGCCAGGTCGCCCACGTGCGCGGCAATCCTGGACGCGATGACTCCTTCCCGCACGTCGTCCGCGTCGGGCAGTCCCACGTGCTCACGGGGGGTCACATAGCAGAGGAAATCCGCGCCGCAGGCCGCAGCGAGGGCTCCGCCGATGGCGCCGACAAGGTGGTCGTAGCCCGGGGCCACATCCGTCGGCAGAGGCCCCAGCACGTAGAAAGGCGCCCCCGCGCAGAGCTGCTTTTCCAGGCGCACATTCTCCTCAATCTGGTCGAGCGGGATGTGGCCCGGTCCCTCGATGATCACCTGGACGCCGGTCTCACGACAGCGCGCCGCCAGTTCGCCCAGCACCCTCAGCTCACACAACTGCGCTTCGTCGGTAGCGTCTTCGATGCAGCCGGGCCGCAGGCCGTCGCCCAGGCTGATCGTCACGTCGTACTCGCGCGCCAGGGCGAGCACCTCGTCGAATTGCTCATAAAGGAAATTCTCGCGCCCGTGAGCCTTCATCCACCTCAGCAGAAAAGTGCCGCCGCGACTCACCGCCCCCATCAAACGCTTTGATACCAGGGGCATGGACGCCTGCGTCACCCCTGCATGGACGGTCGCAAAGTCCACGCCGTCCTGAGCATGCCTCTCGAAGACCCGCAGGTACGACGCCAGGGTCATCTCCTCGGGGCCGCCCTCTTCTATGGCCGCCTGGTAGATGGGCACCGTGCCGACCGGCACGGGTGAGTGCGCGATCACGGACCTGCGCACCAAGTCAATGTCGCCGCCCGTGCTGAGGTCCATGACGGTGTCCGCCCCGGCCGCCAGGGCGCTTCGGAGCTTCTGTATCTCGCCTTCCGGCGTCCCCCTCAACGGGGAGGTGCCGATGTTGGCATTCACTTTAGTGCGCAGCCCCTCGCCGACGCCGACGGGCTGGACGTTCGTCCGCCGGCTGTTGGCGACAATCACCGCGACCCCTGAGGCAACTCTGCGACGCAGTTCTTCCGGACCGAGTCCCTCCTCGGCGGCGACGCGCTCCATCCGGCTTGTGATGGTGCCCTGCCGGGCGCTTTCCAATTGAGTCATTCGCACGCCTCGCTCCGTTGCAGAGCGCACAGACGCTCCTGCTGCGGTCTTTCAGGATTCCATGCGACTGCCTGCCCGCTCACCCCTTGACGGCCCCGCGGCCGCCTCAAACGCCTACATGCGGATTATACTGGCCCCCGGCAGGCAAGACAACGCGCACTCCAGCGCGGCGCCTGGCCTGACGAGCAGGTGCTCACTTCCTGCGGAGGGCCCACAGGAGGGCCATTATGCCAGCTACGGTTGCGGCGAGCCCCACAAGGAGCACGAGAAGGGAGTGCCGCTGGAGGAGGCCCCTCTTGGCCGGCGAGTGAAACACGGCGCCGGCCGGCTGCTCGCCGGCCCCACCGGATTCCGTCACGGAAGGAGGGGGTGCGCCCTCGTCGGCCGGCAGCGGCTCCGCGGGTTCGACGGCCACCTGCAGCTTGCCCTTTGCCGCGGCATCAGCGATGCGGCGCAAGCGCTCGCGATGAGGACCGGGCGGCAAACAACGGGCGGCCTCAAGCCAGAATTTCCTGGCATCTGCCTGGTGACCCAGGACGTACAGCCGCTTCGCCGCCTTGATGCTATCAAGGAAGACGGTCCGGGTCCGGGCCCGCTTGAATTGCTTGACTGCCGCCTCTCCCGTTTTCGTCAGAGGCCCCTGGCGCAGCATCGCCTCCAGCAGGGCTTCGGCCGTGTCGTATCTGCCTGCCTCAAATGCGTCCCGGAACGCTTTCACGGCGGCGTCGGCTTCGTCCGCCCGGGCCTGGCCGGAGAGTTCAGCCTTCACTGTCATCAGTGCCGGGCTCCTGGGCCAGAGCTGTTCGGCTTCATGAATAGTCTCAGCAGCGGCCTCATTCTGACCCATGCCGGCCAGGCGCACGGCCTCGCGCGTGAGTTCCTCGCAGGCGCGATGACGCGCTTCGATTTCATCCGCCAGATCCGCCAGGCCCGGCGTGGCCGGCGGCAGGGATTCCAGTATGTTCACCGCCTCTTCCAGCAGGCCTGCTTCCATTCGCGCCCTGGCCTCCTCGAGCGTGCGCGGCAGGTCGCCGGCGCGGTCGGCCTTGGGCGGGCGCCGATGTGTCGAGACCTCGGCGGTTGGCGTGGCCTGCTCCTCAGGCTCCGCCGCCTTCCGCATCATCTCCATGAGCTGGAGCCCGTCCGCGGGGCGTTTGTGCCGGTCAGGGGCCAGGCACCGCTCGACTATGGGCCCGAGCCCCGCCGGCCAGTCAGCGCTCGCGACATGCACGCCTTCGCCATTCGCCGGCACCTGCGTCCCCGTGCAGCACTGCCAGAGGATGAGGCCGAAGGTGTAAACGTCCGACCTCATGTCGTAATCGCGGGGATTCTTGCGCTGCTCGGGCGCACGGTAGGGGTGCATCAGCCGCGGCTCCAACGCGGAGCAGCCGCTCTCGTACTCGTCCAGCCACACAGGCAGCGCAAAATCGCTCAACAGGACCTGGCCATCGCGCAGGGGGAAGACGTTGGATGGCTTGAGGTTGCCGTGAGCGCCTGCATTGCAGTGAAGCTCGCATAGGGCCGCCCCCAAGCCGAAGGCAAAATCGCTCAAGTTGTCCCGCAACCACTGGTCGCGGCCGAGCTGGTCCGCGGCGGACCCCGCAGGCATGTAGCGCATCACTATGTAGTAGTAGCCTTCGGTGCGGCCCCACTCGTACAGGTCAACGGCGGCCCTCTGCAAGCCCTTCCAGAAAGCCAGATCCGAGGCGAGCCTCTCATAAGCCCCGGCCGACCTGAGATTGGCAGCGGGTATTGCACGAACGCAACTCTCTACAGCGCCCTTGACGAGCGGTTCGGTGCGCCATAGCAGGGAGAACGGGTCGCGCGCGATCAGCCCGCCGAGGACCATTCCCGCGAACTCGGAGCCTTCTTGCAGAGGCGGCGCGCTGTCCCGGTCCGAGTTGTTCTTGGTGGATCCCACCGCGTAGTTCACTCCCCGACATGCTGGAAAGTGCGTCCGCGTTTGCTGCCCCATTGTAGAGCAATCGCAGGGCACTTTTCCATCACTGTTATCCTCTGGAGAGGGCTTCTTGACGGTGTCGGCGCTGACGCGGCCGGTGCCGACGGGGTCTTTTGTCAGGAAGGGAGAAGGACGCTGGCCGAAGGAAGGGACCGTATTTCGGAGGACAGACGGCCCTTGTGCGGGAACACGCAGCGCACGGGAAGCTTTCCGGCATTGGGAACACCAATGCTTTGTCGCGCGCAATGCAATTGAGGAAGCCCATCGTGTGCCAGGCCCGCAACTGGCCCTTCACGCGCCTTGCCGCCCTTCGCCCGAGCATCCGTGGGCCTCGGAGAAAGCTTTTGCGCCGAGGTCTTGGACCGGCGGAATCCAGCCTTCAGCCGGAGGCGCAACGCGGCTCGCGCGGCATTCTGTTAGAGGCTCTTACTTCAACACGCACACCGAGGCCGGCGCCAGCAGCCGCAGCATCACGCTCTCGAAAATGATGAACTCATAGGCGCCGTCCATGGGGCCCACAAAGCCCGTCACGAGATCCTGCCCCACGACGATGGTTCCGTACTGGCTGCCGGTGGCCAACAGCACGCCTCCCGAGGAAAGGGCGGGCACTTTGACGATGCCGCCGCTCGCAAGCACGCGCAAGTGCTCCAACTCCGTGAGCCCGCTCTGCGGGTAGCGCCGGAACAACAGGTTGTAGCGCGCCGGCGCCAGTCCCAGCGCGTAGGGCCCGTGGTAGCCGGCCTCGTCCAACCGCGTCGCAGCGGCAATGGTATCGTCCGCTGCGGCGCCCGTCTCGTCCCACGGATTGAGGTCGAGCGACAGGACTCCCTTTGTGTTGATCAGGCCCTGGACTCCGAGCGCCTTGGAGCCGTTGAACAGCAGCTCGTCCTCCTGACGCGCGCATGCCATGGCGGCCTCGGCAATGACGCCCGCATCGAGCGGGATGCCGTTCTCCTCGAAGGCGGCGATGTCCCGCGCTGAGAGCCTGAACGTCTTCCTGATGAGTGCGACAGGCTTTGTGGCGCTTACAACCACATCCACGCCGCGCTCCGCCGGGGTCTCGACGACCTGGTCGGGGCCCGGCATGGCCTTGAACCCGAGGCCGTAAGGCCCTTCCAGGTGCACCAGCCGGCGAGCCGCAAGCTGGCTCTTGGCTGACTCGGTGACTACGAAGTCCATCCTCTCCCAGGCCTGTGCATTCAACGGCGCGTCATCTCGATGCAAGAACTTGTCGGCCATGTCTGTCTCCTTCCTGTGACTCTCAAGGATCGCGGGCGGCCTCTATTGCCTCAGGTCGCCTATCGTTGGGCTCTTCGCGCCGGACTGGCTCGATGTCACGGACTGGGACGGAGCGGACGCTTGCGCGCCCTTAAGCCCCTGCGCGATGACGTTCACTTCGTCTGCGCCTTGAGCCATCAGCGTCACCTCATCGGCCAACAGGATGTTCAGCAAGCGCTGGAATTCGCCCGCATGCACCCGTTCCTCGTCCGCTATGTCGCGGAGGACCCTCTTGGCCAGTTCGTTATCCGTGGCATCCGCATGGGAGAGGTACAGGTGAACGGCCTCCTCTTCAGCGGACAGGTTGAACCTTATCGCCCTGGCAAGCTCAGCGTCCGTCATCTTGCGCCCCGGCACAACTCCCGTAAACGGGTCCACGAATTGCGGCATCGGTGCTTCTCCTTTCACTCGCGCTGCGGGCAGCCTCCCGAAAACGGGTCCAGGCCGCCCTCGCCAGCCTGTTCCCTCACTCCTTAAGCGCCTTCATGATCTCCCGGCAGAACGCAGGCAGGTCGCTCGGGCGTCGGCTCGTGATGAGCCTCCCGTCAACGACCACCTCTTCGTCAGAGTATCTGGCGCCGGCAGCCTTCAGATCGTCCTGAATCCCCTTCCAGCAAGTCGCCCGCTTGCCCTTCAGCACCCCCGCCGAAATGAGAACCTGGCCGCCGTGACAAATCGCAGCAACGACCTTGCCCGACTCCAGCATCCGGCGGGCGACGGCCACCGCCCTGGCGTCCAGGCGGACAATCTCGGGGCCCCGGCCTCCCGGGATCACAAGCAAGTCGTAGGCGTCTGCGTCTACGTCCGCAAACGCCAGGTTCGCCTCCAGGGTGTACCCGTGCTTGCCGGTGACGTTTCCTCGCATCGGCGCAGCTACATCAACGGCGATGTCCGCCTCCTGAAGCCTGTAGTATGGATACAGGAGCTCCGTATCCTCAACGCCGTCGGCAGTCAAAATGATCGCCCTCATGGCCGTGCCCCCTTCGAAGGCTTTTGACGCGGCCGAATTCACGGCCGCGCATCCCCTCGTCCCCCAATCACCACTATTACCCTTTTAGTAAATCCTGCGAGGTTTGTCAATACCAGGACGCGTCAGGCAGACCATTGGGATCGGCTCCTGGGCCCCGCTTATCTCTTTGACAGACCCGGGCAGACTGGGTGCAATGACGGACACAGGGAAGCCCCAGATTTCCGCCAATTTCGGAAGGAAAGCACTGATGAGGCCCGGCGAAATCTGCGTTGTGACGGCGTGGCTCGTCATCGCTCTATCGGCGCAGTCCGTAGCTCAGGCAGACGTACCCGAACAGTTCCGAGTCCGCGGGGCACACGCGAAGCCGAATCCGTACCTGGCGGACCCTGACCTCGCCTCCCCTCGCGCAGTGCAAGTCGAGGCAACCGCCGAGGAGAGGGCGCGCGGATTCATCGTGTTCTCAAAGCCGCCCGGCGCCGTTGTAGCGGCTGATTACGTCCCGGCGGGGAGCGAGCGCTGCGCGGCCATCGAGGTCCGGGACTGTCCGGGACAGTACGGGAATGCCACGTTCACCGTCTTCGCGCTCGCCGGGGCAAGTTTCCGCACTGCAGCAACAGACCTTGCCGCGCCCGGTGGGGCAAGGATCGGGGCTGAAAACCTTGACCTGCGGGCCGTGCGCTACGCCAAAGTGCGCGGGCAAGGGAAGGCGGAGAGCATTCCGCTGCTGATCGAGGCCTTTGATGAAAAGGCAATTCCCGAAGGGCGCCTCCAGCAGTTCTGGATCACGTATTACGTCCCGCCCGCCACGGCGCCGGGCGCCTATCAAGGGCAGGTGGACATCTCAGCGGACGGCACTCGGAAGCTGTCGCTCCCGCTCCGCATCCGCGTCAACTCCTTCCGGCTTGCTGAACCCGACGTGAGCTTCTACATGTATTATGGCGGGGAGGCCGACCCGCAGACCCTTCAAAAGCGGCTGGTGGACCAACGGTGTCACGGCATGAACGCGGGCATGGTTGACCCGCCGGTGACGCAGGAGGGCGATCTGAAGCTGGACGCGGTGCGGCGCGTGTTGGATGTGTACAAACAAGCAGGCTTCGCCAGGCCCGAGGTCCGCGTGGACTTCTGGAACCGGGTGACCTCGGAATGGCTGAACACTCCCGACAAGAGCATCGGCATGTGGGGCCCGTGGTTCCGCTACTACCCTTTCACCGACCGGCTCGACGAGAGGTATGTGCGCTCCGTGCAGACAATAGAGGAGGAGACGCGGCGGCGCGGACTGGGGCTCATCCTCGCCGTGGCGGACGAGGCCGGCAGCCATGCCTGGACAATCAAGGCCACCCAGCACTATAGCGAGCTGATCAAGACTCAGGTTTCCGGCGTCATCCGGGAGCTGACAGTGGGCGGCGGCTGGGCCGGCGGCCAGCCGGAGGAGAAACTCTGGAAGGGGCTCATCAACGTGTGGACCACCAACCGCTGGCTGCCCGACCGGCTCGCAGCGGTCCGGGGCGACGATCCGCATGCCAGGATCGAGCTTTATAACATGGCAGGGGCCGGTTCGGCCGCGGGCGGCCTCATGTCAGCCCGCAATGTGTTCGGGTTCTTCAACTGGAAGGCTCGCGCGGACGGCGTCACCCAGTGGGTCTACTGGCACCCGGGCACGCCGGAGCACAACTATGCCTGGCCTGCCGAGAACCCCTTAGATGGCATGGTGCCGACACTGCGCTGGGAGGCCGTGCGCGAGGGGACAAAGGACCGGCGCTATCTTGCTACGCTCGAGGAGCGCCTGGCCGGCAAGCAGGGCACCCTGGCGGATAGCGCACGCAAGTTCCTCGCAGACATCACCGCGAAGATCGAACTGCGCACCGAGGACTACGACCCGATCGGCGGCGGCCGAGTGCCTGCGCTCCCACCCGAGACATACGACGAATGGCGCGCCAGGATTGCCGACCTCATAGAATCCCTGGCGACGCCAGGCGGTTAGAACGCGCTCGTTCACTGTTCGGCGCTAAGGGTTCGCTTCGGCTGGGTCCGCGACTCCGGCAGCCCTCGTTCTCTGCATCTCATGGAACAGCCGCACCGTTAACGCACCCCCCGATATGACCCTCATGTGGGTAGCAATAAGGCGCCAGAACAGCACGACCCAGACCAGCGAAGAGGGACGGACAAAGCCCTTCACCACGACGGCGATGCCGGCCTCGGCTCCCCCGCTACCGCCCGGCGTGGGCATAAACACCACCAGCAACTCCACAATGGCCGCGCCTGCTATGCATTCCCAATAGTGCACATTGTCGCTAAAGGCAGCGGCGCACAGAGGGACAATGGAGAGGTAGGCCAGGGCGTGCCCGATGGTCAGGAGGCCCGCGCCGATGAACACGAGGGGCCGGTTGCGGAATCCGCCGTAGAGCAGATCCCAGCCGTCCTGCGCCGTCTTCTCGATCCAGTCAAGTGTGCGCCGCAGAAAATCGAGATACTGGGCGCGGGCGGCTCGCACGGAGGGTGCAAGTGCGAGGCGTTTCTTTAGGATCGCCCGCGCGGCAAACGCGAGCACAAGGAGCGCTGCGACCACCGCGGCGATGACGGCCACCACGGGCCCCGCTCTCCTGAGGAATTCGTGGAACTGCTCCGGTTCTGCCAGAGCTATTGTTGGGAAGGCCAGGACGCCGACGAGCACCGGCAGGAACGTCTTCATCCCCGTCACCGCGGCCGCAGCCCCTGTGCTGAAACCCCGCCTGACCAGGAGCCACACCATGCTCACCTCGCCGCCGAGGGATGATGGCGTGATCGCTGAAAAGAAGGCGTAGACGAGCACAAGACGCACCGCCTCGAAGAACGGCAGACGCATCAGACCCAGCCAGCAGAGGAGTTGCAGCCGAAACGCATCCAGGCCGATGGCGAGCACAGCCAGAGCGGCGGCAAGCGCCAGCGGCCCGAACCTGACGCCCGACAGCGCCTTCAGGTCCGGTTTCTGGCCCGACAGAATCCAGACGCTCGCCAGGCCGAGGAAAGCGAAGACCAGGAATGGCCACGGGAATCTGATGCCGCCCGCTGCACTGCCCGGCGGTCTCGCGACAGGCCGCTCGGTTTCGGGCCCTGACGGTGTGGAGGTCATTCCAGTTTCCTTCCTTCCCGACTCCGCGTCCTCACGACCTTGGGAGCCGCTGCCCGCCGCTCGACAAAGCCGGCCCCGCCGGGCAGACGGGGAGGGGCGCCACAGGCCGGTCCAGTATGGCTGGCCGGGATTGTGCTGTCAACCGGACGGGCCTTCGGAGCCCAGGATCCTCAGCGCGAAGGGTTGCTTAGTTGGCCGGCGCGGATATAATCCCATCAGGTCTGCCCTCGCCGCAGGCCGCCTTTGAGCCCGTCGAACAGGAGAAAACGCATGAGGTTCGGTGGCCCGTTGTTCGGCAACGTCGCCGATCCAGAGGCCTGGGTGGCAGCGCTTCAAAGGAAGGGCTTCAGGGCCGCATACTGCCCGCTGAGCGATGCCCGTGACGCAGATGCCGTCAACGCCTTTCGCGGCGCAGCCGAGAAGGCCGACATCGTGATCGCGGAAGTCGGCGCATGGAGCAACCCCATCAGCCCCGACGAGCACGAACGCGGGAAGGCCCTGGAACGCTGCCGGGAACGCCTTGCGCTGGCAGACCAGATCGGGGCGCGCTGCTGCGTCAACATAGCCGGTTCGCGAGGCAAGAAATGGGATGGCCCTCACGCCGACGACCTCACCCCAGAGACCTTCGAGCTGATCGTGGACAGCGTCCGCAGCATCATTGATGCCGTTCGGCCATCGCGCACCTTCTATGCGCTCGAGACGATGCCCTGGATGTACCCCGATTCAGCGGATAACTACGTGGAGCTGATCAAGGCAGTTGACCGTCCGCGGTTCGCCGTCCACTTCGATGCCGCCAACCTGATTTGCAGCCCCCAGCGTTACTTCTACAACGGCGCCCTGATCCGGGAATTCTGCGAGAAGCTTGGCCCCTTGATCAGGAGCTGCCATGCGAAGGACGTCCTGCTGGCCGACAGGCTGACCGTCCACATGGACGAGGTCCGCCCCGGCCTCGGGGGCCTGCACTACTGCGTCTTCCTGCGCGAACTGGCGAAGCTCCATCCGGATACTCCGCTCATGCTGGAGCACCTGGCAACAGAGGACGAGTACGACGCGGCCGCCGCCCATATCCGCTCAGTCGCCAGGGAAGTGGGCGTCAATATAGGCTGATGGTCAGGTGCGCTCCGCGCGTTGCTCCGCGTGCGCCGGGTTGACGTCTGGCGGCACTACCACACCAGAGGGGGGAAACCTCATGCCGCGAAAGACAATCAGCATTGACGACTTGTTCAAAGTGCGCGCCATCACTGACCTTCGCCTTTCACCCGACGGCCGCCATGCCGCCGTCTGCGTCCGAAAGCCGGACCCGGACGAGCAGGGCAACAGCAGCACTCTCTGGCTCTATCGCCGCGAGGATGAGTCCTTCGAGCAGATTACGCGCGGCCCGGCAGATGCAAATCCAGTCTGGCTGAACGTCAACACGATCCTCTTCGCCTCGTCAAAGCGGGAGAAAAACGAAGAGGAAGCCGACAAGCCGTTCCCGCGCACTCGCCTCTACACTATGTCCGTTCGCGGAGGCGAACCGGCGCTTCGCGCGACGCTGGACGGGCACGTCTGGGACATGCAGGTCTCGCCCGATGGCAGCCGCCTCGCCCTGGCTTTCTCGCCGAATCGGTCGGCTCCGGCAAGGCAGCGCAAGGCGTGGGTCAAGGCCTCGCCGCCCACCATTCCCGCCCACCTCCACTGGAAGCTGGACGGCATGGGCTTCCTGCCTGAGCAGCATCCGTCCATACACGTCATGCGCACTGCGGGCCGACGCTGGGGCGGGCCGCGCCTCTTGATCGGAGGCCTGAACTTCTGGGACACGGGCATACAGTGGGTTGACTCCAATCGCCTTGTCTTCGTCCGCTGGGACGCCGACAGGAAGGACATCGTGACGGACATAATGCTGACGGACATGCGGGGCCGCGCACGACGCCTCCCCACGCCCGTAGGCCCCATGGGCGGCGCCGCGCCCTCGCCCGACGGCACGCGACTCGTCTTCTGCGGCAACGAGGACCCGCGCCGCGGCGGTTATCTGCCCACGGCCCTCTACCTGCGCTCGACCAACCCCGCGGACCGATCCTGGACTACCCTGGTCGCCACCGACGGCAACCTGGGCGAGCAGAAGACGCTTTCCGACGTTTTTCCGAGCGGCCCCGGGGATTTCCGCTGGGAGGACAATGCGCACGTCATCGGCCTGCACTCGATCCGCGGCCGCACGGAATTGGTGCGAGTCGAAGTCAAGACCGGCGAAGTCGAAGTCCTTGCAGGACAGGTCGGCGTCGCGCAGATGTTCGACGTGGCAGGCGGGATCGTCCTCTACGCGTGGGGCGACTACTCAAGCCCCGGCGAAGTCTACCGCCTCGGCCGCAAGCGCCCCCTCAGCCACCTGAACGCGCCGGTCGCATCTCGTTTTGACGTCGTGCCCGAGCGCTGGCAGGCTCGCACCGAAAAGGGCGTGTTTGTGGATAGTTTCCTCTGGGCCACGGCCGCGCAACTGCGCGCGCGGGCTCGCTCGCTCCCGCTCGTCGTTTACGTGCATGGCGGCCCAAACGTGCAGGCGGGCGAAGGCGCATTTCACGAGTACGTCTGGCTCGCCCACCAGGGCTACCCTGTGCTGGCCCTGAATCCCCGCGGCTCCACCGGCTACGGCGCTGCGCACGGCGTCGCCATCTGCGGCAATTGGGGCGACAGGGATGCCCACGACGTGCTGGCGGTCCGCCGGGACGCGCTGCGCCGCTACCCCCAGTTCAATCCCGACCGCACTTTTATCGTCGGGGGCTCATACGGCGGGTTCATGACGAACTGGATGCTGACGCGGCATCCGGGCGTCTTCCGGGCCGGCGTGTCTCAACGTTCCATATCCAACCACATCAGCTTTTGCGGGACATCGGACTTCGCCGCGCACTTCGCTTTCTCCGCTCTGGGCATCGAGAACATCTGGGAGAACCCCGTGCACGCCTGGGAACTATCGCCCCTGTCGCAGGCGCCGCGCGTACGCGACCCCCTCCTGCTCCTTCATTCTGAGAACGACCTTCGCTGCCCCCTCGGCCAGGCTGAAGAACTCTTCGTGGCTTTGGTCGAGCTGGGGAAGAAACTGAACGAGGACGTGCGTTTGGTGGTCTTCCGCGGCGAGAGCCACGGGCTTTCACGCGGCGGGAAGCCCGAGAACCGGCGCATGCGGCTTCAGGAGATACTCGGGTGGCTTAAGAAGCACGACGGGCCGCGTCCACGCCCTCAGTCCCTTTAGATTGGCGGCACGGACCTCCGCGCCAGAGCCATCGGGCACGGGGTCCTGGCCGCATTCGCTTCCGTTCGCCGTCAAACGGGCCGCTCGCCCGATACGAGGTCGCGCACCGCTCGCGCTATCCTGTGATCCGTGATGTCCCGCAGTACGCCCTGGACAGCGCGTTGGCCGGCCTCTGCGCTCTCATTGCTGGAGAGCAGCGTCATCTCTCCCCAGTAGCGCCGCCCGCCGTCCCGGACCATCAGCACTTCCGCCCTCTGGATCTGGCGGCTCCTTTCCAGGGCCGTGCGAAGCAGGTCTTCCAGTTTCTGCCGCGAGTCGGTGGCTGCCAGGTCGGCCAGTGACATGCCCTGGAGCCGCTTGACCTCATAGCCGGCTATCGCCGGCGCTGCCGGACTGCACCAGGTGATCTTGCCGTCGGCACTGGCGGTGAAGAGCATGTCAGGCAGGGCTGCGGCAATGCCTGGGAGAGAGCCCTCGCCGGCCGGCAGGGCCGCCGCCTGCACCAGCTCGACGACCGGGTAGAAGTGCTCGACGCGCTTCGCGCCATGCGATCCGCCCTCGATGGGTGTGCTCCAATAAGTGAACCTGGCGCCGCCGTCCGAAGTCAGCTTCAGCTCGTAATCCCTCAGTGCATCGCCCTTCTCGTGCGCCCGTGCCACGGTGCCAACGAAGCGGTCGGCGTCTTCGACACGGTTGCGCAGGTTATCGCCTACGAGGGTCGCGTACTGACTGCCGACGACGGCGGCCCTATCGCGTCCGAAGAGCCTGGCCGCGGCCGCGTTCGCCCAGACCACGCAGCCGTCTGCGTCGAGCACGACGACGCCGCACTCAAGTTTGTCTACGCCCTCGTCCAGGATCGCGCCGAACTTGCGCGCCTCCGTCCAGAGTTCAAGCTCGGTCTCCTCCGCCTTCTCCACGGCAATCAAGGTTAGGACAAGGCAGGTCCCGCTATCGGTGCTGAAAGAGGCCGCGCGCAGCTCGGCGGCAAACGCTGTCCCGTCCGCCCGCTGCAGATGGATGCGCGCCGCCGATTCCCGTCCGCCCACGGCCGCACCGAGGCATTCCCGCAGCGCTTCCTGCTCCTGAACCGGGGCGAGCCCTTCGACGGGCTGCCCGATCAGTTCGGGCTCCGTCTGGTCGAGCATCGTGCACAGACCCTGGTTGACGTACTCCAGTTTGCCGTCCGATCCGACCATGGCCACGCCGGCATTGGCCTTCTCGGTCAGGTTGCGGTACAGCCATTCGCGGGTCCTGATCATGGTGGCCACCCCTTTGGCGCCCACTTCCTCGCGCAGCAGCACGATCGCGCCCGAAACCTTGCCCGCGTACGTGAAGACGGGCCAGGCCTGCATGCGGAAATCCTTCTCCAATTCCTGTTGGCGGAACTGCCCGTTAGCCTGTTCCCCGTGTTCGAGCACATGCTGCAAGGGGCAGGACTCCGGGGGCTCCTCTTTTCCGTAGAAGATCGTGGAGTACGGGCGGCCGATAAACTCGTCAGTGCCTTTCTTGAACTGCTTCATTGCGGCCTGGTTCGCCTGCAGGATCGTCAGGTCGGCATCCACGAGGATGAGCGCCTCTCCAAGAGCGTCGAGGCTCTCGGGCCACGTTGCCGCGCGCCCTTCCTTTGCCTTCCCCTCTTGCTCCCGCACCACGGCATGGTCCCTGCGAGCCCACTGGGCAAGGATCAGGGGCAGGGCACTTGCGAAATGGGGCTCCTTCACCTGGTGGTAATCGGCGCCGGCCTCCAATATCTCCACCGCGGATTCAGGATCCCATTTCTCAGTGAGACAGATCACGAACAGAGTGGGGCGCTTGATCTTCAGTATCTTGATCAGGCCCGCTGCCGCATCCGGGGCGGCGTCCCAGTCGAGCACCGCTGCATCGTGATGCACGGTGCTGCTCATCGTCTGGGACGTGGAAACGCCGTAGTCCACTGTGGACACCGCCGCATCCTTTATCGTGCCTTCCACCGCCTGGATGATCGCCTTCCGATCCGTCTCAATGTTTTCGATGAGCATCACGCGCAGGTAGCGGTCAAGGTTCAGCTTCTGCTCTTCAGTACGGACGGTGGGCCTCGGAGGCGGTTCTTTCAGGGCGGTCGGCCTTGCAGCGGCGCGCTGTTCTGCCTCGGCGGGTGCAATGGTGGCCTTGGCTCCCTTGCCTTCCGCGGCGCGGCGCCGCTCGGCGGCCTCCACGCGCTCGAGCGCTTCGTCGGCGCGCGGGTAGCCCATTTTCCGCGCCCTTTCCAGGGCAATATGGGCCACGTCAAGGTTGTCCACTTTGTAGAGACAGACGCCCAGGCCGAACCACGCGCGGGCGTCGCTGGGGTCCGTTTCTGTCGCTTGAAGGTACACTTCGACGGCGTCGGAGTACCTCTTGTCCCTGACCAGTTCGCCGGCTTTTCTCAGCAGATAAGTTGCTTTTGCCATCCTTTTTGCCTTCCTGAAGGCGGGGGCAAGGCGCTCCCTCGACAGCAGTGGCAAGGTATTTGCGTAGAGCCGCCTAAGTCTCAGCGGGTTACCGACTTGGGTACGCGCCACAGCTTGTACGTGATGTCCGTCCCCATTGTCAAGCCTTGCCTCGTTGCGGGCGTTTCATAGGGTAGAAGGGGCTTTCTTCGCGCGATGGCAGTTCGCTAAAATGTAGCATCAAAGTGCGCTTTTAGCTGTGTCACCGTGCGCAAAACGAGTACCGTCGAGGTCCAATGCCCATGTCTGAACGACAGAGACCGCAAAGGTACGGACGCTGCCTCATTGAGCGGGAGATAGGCCACGGAGCCCGCTCCACCGTCTATCTGGCCTGGCACGAGGGCCTCCAGATCCCGGTGGCCGTCAAAGTCATGCGGAAGGAGGCCGCACCTGACGACGAACTTTTCTCCGAGCGTTTCCTGCGGGAGGCGCGCATCGCGGCCCAACTCACCCATCCCAACATCGTGCGCGTCTACGACTGCGGCGAGACGGAAGATGCGTACTACCTCGTGCTGGAATACATCGAAGGCGAGAGCTGCAAGGACAGAATGTCACGCGGCGCAGGCTTCGATTGGCAGAGCGCCGTCCGGATCATCCGCGAGGTGGCCGACGGGCTGAACTACGCTGCCAAGAAAGGGATCATCCATCGAGACCTGAAGCCTGAGAACATAATGATTGACAAAGAAGGCCACGTCCGCATCGCGGACCTGGGCCTGGCAAAGCAGGTCGGCGTCGGGCGCGGCTCCGCAACGGCTGACGGCGACGTTCTTGGCACGCCCTATTACATGAGCCCGGAACAGGTCAGGCAGCCGGGTGAGGTGGATTTCCGGTCGGACATATACTCCCTGGGCGCCACCCTTTACCACATGGTCACCGGTGAAGTGCCGTTCGAAGCCGCCACGCCTTTTGAGATAATGACCATGCACCTTACCGAACCACTCGTCCCTCCGCAGGAAAGAAGGCACGACTTGCCGGAGGCGCTCAGCGACGTGGTGGTTCGCACCATGGCCAAGGAGCCCCAAAACCGCTACCAGAGCTATGCGGATCTGCTGCGGGATCTCGACGGCCTTATGAGCGCTGCCGCACACGCCCCTGATGTCTACATGGCGGCTGTGGAGGAAACGCTGGATCAGTCGCCACCCGAACCTGAACTCGCCGTTCACCGCGCAACCGCCGCAGCCGCTGAGGAGCAATCCGCCGAGCCCCTTGCCAGGAGCGAACACCAGGCGCCGGAGCCGGAGGAGGGCCCTGCCCCCATCGTTCCGATCGCCCGCAATCAACTGCCCGTCACACAACACAGCGTGCGAGCGAAGGTGATGGGCGTCGTTGCCGCGTTTGCCTACGCGCTGTTCATCGCGTGTATCTACTATCTGTTGGGCGGGCTGATCAAGCCGTTCGTTGGTGCCCTGGCGGTCATGGCGTTTGCGGCCTTTGCTCTGTTCTGGGCCGTGCGTGTGGCCCGCCCAGGCGCCGGCGCCCAGGCGGAGCTTCCCCACTCGGTGGACGAGCAGTTCAGCGCTGCTCTGAGCTATGTCTGTGAACGGCTGGACCTGCCGACGCCTTATGTCCACATCAGTCCGCGGCGGGATGAGCAGACGCTGGCCTACAGCCTCTTCACTCGGAAAGCAGCCGTGGACATCCCCGGGGGCTGGCTGCAGGAGGCCGGCCTGAGCGACGAGCAGATGAAGGCGTTTGCCGCTCAGAGCCTTGCCGGCCTGTACAACGGCGATTCCGACATCCGGACGCTGCTTTCCGTCCCCGTAGCGATCCTGAACGCGGGCAGGCGGGGCTTCAAACGCCTGGTGGAGTTGCCCCGCGGGCTGAGCGCCCGGGCGCGGTTTCGGCTCTCGCAGGGCACAGCGGCGTTCGGCATCGTGATGCTCTGCGTGCTGATTGCGGGGCTTTTCCGTGCCTCCTTCCTTGCGGGCGTCTCTGGCCTGCTCTTCGTCGGCCTGCTGCTGCTCGTGGCAGCTTTCGAGCGGCATTCGCTGCAGGCAGGCGACCCCTTCGCGGCGAAGGTCGTGGAGAACCTTGGGGCTGTCAAGTCCCTGATCGCCGTATCAGGCCTGGCGGGCCCGGAGCAATATCACCTCCTGATGGAATGCATGGGACCAGGCCTGGCGCTTAAAGGGCCGGACGGGCCTCTGTCGCCGGAGGAGCGCCAGGAACTCATCGAGAACATCGCCGCCCACTACAGTGCAGCGGCCCACGTTCCGAACACGCTGGAGACGGCCCGACGGCTCTTCTCGGCACAGCCCTCGGCGGCCGACCGCCTGAATCGGCTGGCGTTGCTGCCGGAGAGACGGCCCGCCGTGGTCGCAGCGATGGCGCTGGCGCGGCGAGCTTACGGTCGGCTGGTCGGCTTGAAGAGCGAGGGGCGGACGAGCATGGCGGAACTCGCAGGCGTGAGGACGTACGTCCTCATCGGCGCAGTGGGGGGCGCCTTCGCGGTTTTTGCGGTGCTGTTCCTATACCTGAGGCGCAACGCCGAATATCCTGCCCTGCTCGCTGCGAACGCCGCATTGGGGGCGGCCCTGGGGCTTGCCGTCGCCTGCCGGAACCGCGTCGAGGGCATCACGGTCGGCAGGTTAGGCTGGGCGACAATTGTCGCCGCCGTCACGTTCGGCATAACGATGATGCTTGGCTTGTGCCTTACGGAATGGGCGGGTACCGACATGCTCGCCATGGAGTTCCCCGTCTTCTTCGTCATCGTCCTGCTCATGTCACTGGTGACCGGCGCCCTGTTCGTCCGCTGGGGGCCGAAGTCTCCGAGATCGGCCCGGTTTGCGCCTCGCAGCAGCAGAGCGCTTGCATCCAACAAGGTTGCGGCACTCGACCGCGAGGGCTCTACAGGGGCGGATGCTCTGAGCCGAACGCCGGCGGCGAACGCAGGCGCAGACCGGGATCGCGAGCGGGTCTTCGAAAAGCAGTGACCGCCATCCCCGCATCCTCGCGCGCGCTCGGCCAGCAGTGCCCGGTTGATTTGCTCCCAGGGTGGCATTAAGCTGAAGAGTGGGTTTGCTGAATCCTCGTAGAGGCGCTGACCCACCGTATGTATTCGATCCCTGCCACAAGGGCAATCCGATGAGAAAAGTCACCCACACCGGCAAGGTCGTGCGCATCGCCGATGGCAAAGCGACGATCGAGATCCAGACCAGCGAGCGGTGCAGTACCTTCGCGTATCGGTGCGCCTGTTGCCACTCGCTTGAGGCGGAGCCGAAGAAGGTAGACGTCCCGCGGGGCGATTTGCAGGAAGGGGAGATCGTAAGCATAGGCATTCCCGAGTATAGCTCGTACCTGAGCACGTTTGTGATCCTTGGGCTGCCTGTGATCCTGTTCATTGCCGGCGCGGTAGCCGGCTGGTTTCTTGAGGGACGCGCAGGCGGCCACGACATGGGCATCATCATGGGCGGGCTGTGCGGGTTCGTCGTCGCAGTGTTCGTGGCAGTCATAGTGAACCGAAAGCTGTCCGACGTCGCCAATAGTGATGTGCGGCGGCTCAACGAGGTCGAGGCCTGACCGCCGGCGCAGCGCCGGGCGACGGCAGCTTGCGATGCGGACGGATTGGCGGGAGCGCAAGGAATGCGCCTGCCGAAGCCGTGCCGGACTTTACACTTGACTCCGCGGCATGCGACGGACAAACTACGTGCCTGCGGGGGAGCATGCGTCGCCTTGGGAAGGCCGGCGCGTTTGTAGATTCCCGGTAGAGGACTATGCAACTGCCCATCCTGCGCTGCCTGAGCGAAATCAGCCAGACCGGTGCGCGCTTAAGCCCCGTTGAATCCCTCCCGGTTTTGGGGGCCTCGCTCACGCTTGTCTGGGCCGCGGTCTTTCTCGCCTTCGGCGTCCTGGGCGTCGTCCTCGTCCTGTTAGTGCTCAGGCGTCCGGCCGAACCCCTGTCTCCGTGGGACATGCCGCCGGGGGCGGAAGGCACGCGGGGCCAGTACCTCCAGCACTTGAACAGGCTGCTGCGGGCCATCCGCACGATCAACAGCCTCATTGTCGCCGAGCGCGACGGTCGCCAACTGCTCGAGAAGGCCTGCCGGTCGCTCACTACCACCCGCGGATACAGGATGGCGTGGATCGGCGTGGTCGAGGAAGGGACCAAGGTCGTCCGCCCTCTCAGCCAGGCCGGTTTCGAGGAAGGGTATCTTGAGCAGGTCACAGTGACGTGGGACGACGGGCCGACCGGTCAGGGCCCGACGGGGCGCGCCATCAGGACCGGCGAGCCGTACGTCATGCGGGACATTGCGACCGCGCCTGAGTTCGCCCCCTGGCGCCAGCAGGCACTGCAGCGCGGCTACCGCTCTTCCGCGGCCCTGCCGCTCAGATTCAAGGGGCAGATTCTGGGCGCTCTGAACGTCTATTCGGAGATGCCCAACGCCTTCGACATAGAGGAGGTCGGACTCCTCCAGGAGGTTGCCGATCACCTGGCGTACGCGCTTGGCTCTATCCGGCTGGAAAGCGAGCTGGCCGCCGCCAGGCAGCGGATTCAGCAAGCAGAGGCAGTCCAGGCTGCCTTCGAGCACGCTCCCATGGGCATGGTCGTCACGGACAGAGATGGCGTCATTACGAGCATAAATCATCGCATGCTGGAGCTACTGAACGGGCGCACGTCCTCTGAGGAGTTGGTCGGCCGCGTGGCCCTGCGAGACCTGGACCTGTTCAGTGCCCCGGGCATGCGGTCGCAGCTCGACAAGGTGCTCCGCGCTGCCCAGCCGGTGCAGTTCGAGTGTCACGCCTCCGTCGGGGGCGGAAGGGTGGAAACGCTCTATTGTCGAGGCGTGCCGCTCGTTGAGGAGGAAAAGGGGTTGACACAAGCCCTTTGGCTGGTTGAAGATATCTCCAGTCGGCGCCGGATGGGCGCCGACGACGAGTGAGGCCACGCCGGCCCAGACAGCGCAAGCTACAAGGCCGCGTGAGATGTGGGTCGGCCCTTCAAGGGCCGAAGAGAGGCCGCCTGCGGTCGTGCCCGTCTGTTGCGGGATGACGTCCGCGGGCTCTGACGGGCGGCCTTTCGCGGTGCGGACGGCTCGCCGAAACTTTCGGTGCGCTCTGCAATGCGTTCCGTCCGGAGGGGGACGGGTCGCGACATTGTGGTACGTTCCCGTGTACTTTCCCCCTGGTCGGAGGGCCGAAAGCAGATGGATAATGTCAGCACTGTGCAGGAGAGGCTCACGCAGGCGTCTGAGGGGAGGGCAAAGAAGCTTTTCTGGGGCTCCCTGCTCCTCAACGTTCTCATCATCGTTCACCTCGTCTACCAGACCCAGCAGCCGGGCGGCCTCCTGTCCGTTGCCCGGACGGTGCTGCCGGCAGTGCTGCTCTGGTCTCTGACTATGACGGCGTATGCTTTCAGCACGCTGAACAGCATCAACCGTCACCGGGCCGAGCGGCTGGCCAATGCCTTCACGGACCTCAGCACCGGCGTCTTCAACCTCGACTACCTCAAATCCTGCCTGGTCCACGAGCATAAGCGGGCGCTCGACGAGGGCACCACTGCCGCCGTCGTCTATGCCGACATGGTCAACGTTGACAAAGTGAACCAGAACTTCGGGCATGCCGTCGGCGATATCGTTCTCAAAGCCATAGCGAAGGTGATATCGAACAACGTGCAGCGAGGCGACATCGTAGGCCGCGTCGGCGGCGACGAGTTCCTGATCATCATGCCGGAGAGCACTTTGGGCGAGGCGGAGAGCGTCGTCAAGAAAATCCAAGGGGCGGTCCGCGACTACCGCCTGGAGCTTGGAAAGAGGGGCACCATAGATTTCCTTAACTGCAAAGTCGGCGTGGCCATCTTCCCCGGCGAGGGTGACACGCCGGAAGACATTATAGCGGTCGCCCAGAAGAAGCTCGGCGGAGAAGCGCCGCAGTCATCCAGGCCGTCCGCCAGGCCTGAACCCGCTCGGCCGGCCTGAGCGAAAGGTTCCACCCCGGGTGAGCGGCGCCGATCCCGCCCGTTACCCCCTGCGCGCTTTGCTCAGGAAGTGCAGCGCCAGAGCGCCTGCCACAACCCCCAGGGCGAAGGCGCCTAATAGCAGCATCGAAGGCGGCAGGTGCGGCTGCCAAAACAGAACGTTGAACGGGATGTTCTTGTTGTTCTGGAAGAGGAGGATCAGTCCGATCACCACGACAGCGAGGACGGCGCCGAACTTCACCCGTTTGGGCCAGTTAGCCTGGCTCCGCGCGCCTGCTTGCGCAGCCATCAGAACCTCCTGTTGTCAATGCCGCATGCGGCCGGCCGGCCCGAACCCGGCGCCCTATGGGTTCGCGTCGCCGGCCGGGCCTTCACCCTTGTCGGCTTCCTCGTCGGACCCTCCCTGCATATCGGCCTCCTCCTCGAGGTCCAGGTTGAGAAGGTGACCGAGCTTTTCCTTCTTAGTCTGCAAGTAGCGCAGGTTCTCGCGGTGCGGCGGCACCTCGATGGGGACCCTTTCCAGGATCTCCAGCCCGTAGCCGCTCAGGGCATGGAACTTGCGCGGGTTGTTTGAGATCAGCCGCATCTTCCGCACGCCCAGGTGGCGCAATATCTGGGCCCCGACGCCGTACTCTCGCTTGTCCGCCGGGAAGCCGAGCTGCTGGTTCGCCTCTACTGTGTCCAGCCCCCGCTCCTGCTGAAGCACATAGGCGTGAAGCTTGTTCTCAAGGCCGATGCCCCGGCCCTCCTGTCGCATGTACAGGACAACGCCGTGCGGGGCCTGCTGGATCATCTGAAGTGCCACCTCGAGCTGCTCCCCGCAGTCGCACAAAACCGAATGCAGCGTGTCGCTCGTGAAGCACTCGTCGTGCACGCGCACCAGCACCGCGTCCTCGATCGGCGGGGCCGGGGTGTTGTCCGGCGTTCCGATCTCGCCATGGCAGACCGCCACGTGCTCCTTCTCGTCCATCAAGGAGCGGTAGTAGTGCACCCTGAAACGCCCATATCGCGTCGGCAGGTCCACGCAGACGCGCTTCTCCACCAGGTATTCCGACTGATGCCGATGCCGGATGAGGTCGGCGATGGCGCAGATCCTGAATCCGAACCGGGCTGCCATCCGCGCCAGTTCCGGCAGCTTGGCCATACTGCCGTCTTCGTTCATGACCTCGCAGATGATGGTGGCGGGCTTGAGGCCGGCCAGGCGCGCGAGGTCCACCGCCGCCTCCGTGTGGCCGGCGCGCACCAGCGTTCCGCCGGGCCTGGCTAAGAGCGGGAGGATGTGACCCGGCCTGACGAGGTCGTCCGCTCGGGCGTCGTCAGCAATAATCGTCCGGATGGTGCGCGCGCGATCGTGCGCGCTCACGCCCGTCGTTATGCCGTAGCGGGCGTCCACGGTCACGGTGAACGGCGTCCCAAAGGCGCTGCGGTTTTCCTCGACCATCGGGGGCAATTCCAGCTTCGCCGCAAGCTCCGGCCCGATGGCTACGCAGAGGAACCCGCGGGCGTTGTTGATGAGGAACGCAATGGCCTCCGGCGTTACGTGCTGGGCGGCCAGGCAGAGGTCCCCCTCGTTCTCGCGGTCTTCGTCGTCCACCACGAGGACGAATTTGCCCTGGCGGAGGTCCTCGATGGCCGCAGGAATGGAGCAGAAGACAGCCTGGTTGTCTTTTTCGTCGGACATTTTCCGAGTCCGGGCAAGCCGTCGCCGGGGCAGAGTGCTTCGGCGCGGCAGCAGAGCCGCATGGTTAAGACAATATTATACCATTGGGCCGGGGCTATGCGCGGGGGATAACGTCGGCGCAGCTACCCAAACGGGGTAGCCGGAGCCGTCCTCGGCCGG
>Ga0315282_10000499_pt1 | contig 77371 bp, 103 predicted proteins | sample YL17G07_20_MG_FD_203693 | JGI IMG/M metagenome (GOLD analysis project Ga0315282, IMG submission 203693) | Sediment microbial communities from Yellowstone Lake, YNP, Wyoming, USA - YL17G07_20 | ecosystem: Environmental > Aquatic > Freshwater > Lake > Sediment | place: USA: Wyoming | collected... | reverse complement strand
CCAAAACTTTAAAAGTGGGGAATGTCATTATTTGTTGTGAGAAAAATGCAAGTGGATGCAACTCAGATTATAAAAATTGTGCAGGTCAAATCTAAAGATAGAATAGCTCTTCCCAAGGAGGCAAGAGAGCTTTTAAACGTCAAGGAAAATGAGCATATAGCATTTATTAAAGATACTCCGGGGATACGTGTTATCAAGGTCAAACTCGACTTGAGGTGAACTAAAATGAAGGTAGAGGCACTATTATTACAATCCAAAAGGAACTTTGTTGAGCTTCGAAAGAGCCCACTTAAACTTTTTGTTCGTGCAAAGGGGCTAGAACCGATTGGCATAATGACGAAAAGAGTGCACAAATATGACTCGGGCTGGGGTTCCATGCGAGTTTGGGCTGTTGGGCTCACTTTTGATGAGCCAGGTCTGGGAGGCTTGAGCGTAAAAGCCAAGAGATTTGAAGAGCCACTTGATAGAAAAAATCGGAGGACGGGAGAACTCGAAGATTTAGTTCAGATGGAAAACGACTTTTTAATTGTAACGGCAAGAAACACCTCGGACCCTGATGATGAGAATGATGATAATTTTCAATATTTCATACCTCCACATTCTGCAAACCGCATGAAGGACACGATTGATAGGGTTCGGGAGCGTGACCGCATCATACAGGATTTGGAAAAGAAAGTAATGGAAACAGAGCAGGCAAGAGATTTCTATCAGCGAGAGGCAGAGGCATATGGTAATGAAATCAGGATGTTGAAAGGCAAGGTTGCCAACGTCTCTGAGAGAGTTGCCAATGCAGAGCAACAAGCTGACCACTACAGAACCTTGGTCAAAAAAACACAGACCTCAGCATTAGAGGAAGAAGGCTTTATGGACGAGAAGCTGACCGGTGCAAGAGTAAGAGGTGGATTTACTGCCAAGGACAGTGCTGACGTTATTACAGAATCTGCAAAAAGGCAGAAGGAGGCACAGAAGCATCTCACAAGTATCGGGGCAGGGCAGATGTCACCTGAGTTTGCTACAAAATCAGATTTGACAAATATGGAACGTAAAATCATGGAGGCGATTAAAGTCGTGGCAGGTAAAGAGGAAAGGAGAGCCCCATCGGAATCGCCACCGCCACTACGAAAAGCTAAATCGCCTGAGGCTGAGTGATGGTATCAACAACGCTCTACAATCGGTCAGATATAAAAGAAAACCTCGATGAGATATTTACGTGCATTAGAGTTGGTGATTATGGTAGTGCAAAGAACGCTTCGGATAAACTTCTGGACAACCTTATGAAGTATTACAATTCAAGGGGTGTTGATGCCAATCATTTCTATGAACTTTTTGAGGATTTAAACTATGGCTTGCTCTATAACACAAACAATCACTTTAAACGAGAATTAGTACATAATTCTTTGAGAGAGATTATTAAGAAAATCAAGTCATCAACTGATAATCCCCTTGATAGGTTGAAAGAGATTTACGGGGATATCAGACACCTACTTGGCGATATAGACAAGAAAAATGCTACAGAAATCATTGACTGTTTCGATGAGATGGCAGAGCTGAAGCCTGAAATAGAGGCTCTTGGTGGCACTGTATACAATTACTACGCAATAATGATGCAGAAAGTCGGCGATTGTGCCGCAACAATACGACGTGTAAGCAATATGGTAAAACCTAATGATACAGTATTTACTCAGATTGAAAACAAGTTTTCAAATTTGTTCCAATCGATAGAAAAGGTACTAGCCCCGCCGATAAGATTAGAAATATCCCGCGGGGAAATATTTAATAAGATAAAAGAAGGGATGCCCATAGATGAGGTCGCTGAAGCAACAGGACAGACCGAGGAGGATTTGAGGATGCTGTTCCAGCAGGAACAAACTTCAAGGATGGCTGAGGTCAACTACCCTAGGGCTTGAGAGGTAACTCTCAACGCAAGAGTTGATTAGGAGACCAAAAAATGGTAGAAGTTAATGAAGAGAAACACATACACACCTTGGAATGCCCCTCTAGTTCCAAGCTCTGTGATTCTGTGATTAAACATGGTCAATGCGGCCAAGTGTTGCAGAATTCCAAAACCTTTGTTAACATCTCCGAAGAGGACCAACATCAACATACAGATGGACTTAAAGTTAACGTGTATGTATTGCATCAAGATGGAACACCTTTGATGCCATGTACTCCTGCAAAGGCACGACATCTCTTGAAGCAAAAGAAAGCGAAGGTTGTAAGCAGAAAGCCGTTCACTATCCAATTGTTATGGGATTGTGAGAAAAACATTCAACCCATAGAACTTGGCATTGATGGTGGATATGATAATATCGGTTTCTCTGCAACTACAGAAAAGAGAGAATTAATGTCTGGAGAAGTTACTTTAAGGACAGACATACCAAAGTTACTAAAAGAACGAAGAATGTATAGAAGGAGCCGCAGGAATAAACTCTGGTATAGACAATCACGCTTCGATAACCGTGCAAAATATGATTGGTTAGCCCCAAGCATCCAACACAAATTAGACAGTCATATTCGGTTAGTTGAAAAAATCAAAAGGCTATTACCTATAACTCAAGTGATTGTCGAAGTAGCCAAATTTGATATACAGAAAATCAAGAACCCTGAAATCACTGGTGAACAATATCGGGAAGGAGAGCAACTTGGTTTTTGGAATGTTCGTGAGTATGTGCTGCATCGTGATGCCCATGAATGCCAAAATCCTAATTGCAAAGGAAAAACCGATGTTCTTAATGTTCATCATATTGGTTACTGGAGAGGCGACCGTTCTGATAGACCTACTAATCTCATAACACTTTGCAGGGATTGTAATGACCCTAAGAACCACGCGAAAGGAGAATTATTAGGGGGTTGGAAACCTAAATTGCCTTCTTTCAAAGCAGAAACATTCATGAGTGCAATTCGATGGAGATTAGTTAATACCCTTGGTTGCAAGCATACCTACGGGTATATTACTAAGAGTAGACGTATAGAATTGAAACTGCCAAAATCCCATGTCAATGATGCTTTTGTGATAGCAGGTGGAATGGCTCAAGAGAGATGCAGACCGTTTCTTGTTAAACAAATAAGGAGGAATAACCGTTGTCTTCAAATAAATCGTAAAGGGTTCAAACCATCAATCAGAAGACAACACTATAATTTTCAACCTAGTGATTTAGTAGAATATAAAAATAAAGAATATCGTTCTGGAGGCACACATTGCAAAGGAACAAGAATTTATCTTATTGACGATTTAAATAAAAAAATTGAAGTTAATATCAAAAAAGTAAAATTGATTTGTTATGGAAAGGGAATCCAATTCGCTCCTTGGTTAAAAGCAGGAGCCTCGGAGATGGCATTATGAACGAAAAAACAATCACCATCTATGAGTTTATAGAGGCACATTGCCCATATTGTAGATATGTCTACTATTCAGTTCTGCGTGACTTGCAGGTACGTAGAATAGAGCTTAACAGGAAACTAATGAAACAGGGACATTTGCCAATGCCTCCTCTGGAAATAGAACTGGTAGACGTACACGGGAATATGGGCTGTGAGGAGATGCAGTGGTTTCAGAACTATTCCGAGAAAATGGGCGGAATGTTCACACCAGCTGTGCGTATAGGAAAATTCGGCAAGGTTTACTATCTCTGGGGGAAGGAAAAGAAAGAAGTATTCGAGGAACGTGAGCTGTCAAATACTGAGAAACTCAAGGCACAACTTATCAGCGAGATACAGGACATACTTTCAAGGATTGACAGAAACCCCATATTATATGACAAAGACTATTATAATAACACTAGGCAGATGTTCATCCCACAGCCTCATGTTATGAACACGCCATTTGGTGTGAGGTGGGACTAACGAGAAAGTTTTATACAACCAAAAAGCCAGGTGCAAATTTACATCAGGCAGTGGAAAATCCAGAGTACGGCCGCAGTCAGATTCTTGAGGTAGATTCGGACGGCACAGTTCTTGGTCGTCTTCCATACCTCCCTGACACGGAATACATGTACGCACCAGTGCCTGACCCTGCTTATGATAAACCGCAATACGTCGTAACAACCGAGGGTGAGTTGGAGATACCCAGGATAATACCTGAGGATAAAATTACTGTTGGTGAAAATCCGTTCATTCAGCTCATATATCGGTATGTCAAAAGAGCGGGTGGCGCCACTGAAGAGGATATCATAAGGCACATGGTAAAGGAAAAGAGAGTGATACGCCCCGATAAACGTGGTCTGAAACGCCTGAAAGCTTATGTCGCCGAGATGCACAAAGGGAAGACATTGGGCGGGTTGCTTTTAGTCCAAGATAATAGATTTGTTGTCGGTCTTAAACTTTCACTTGGTAAACATCTTTTGGATTTTGTTACCGGGTATGACCCTTTTGAGTACCATATAATGAAATACGCTGAGAACAAAGGTGTCGTCAGCAGGGACGAAATCCACAGATATCTGTTGGATAAGCTGAAATGGGCTAGAACTGGAAAGGTAGTAGAGCATTATATTGAAAAACTTTTAAAGGAAAAATGTCTAAAATTTGTCGGTAAAAACTGGTTCGAATTTAAGAGATTTCCAGAAATGATTGGATATCATGAGCCGAAAAAAGTACCTACTGAATTTGATTAGTAGCTTTCCCCGTAGTGCGATACTAAAGAACTCACATCAAGGTAGTTGATTATACCATCTTCTATGATATCTTCTGGTATCCAGTCTGGTACACCCGATTCACCGTAATGTGATACAAGTGCGGAAATGTCGAGATAGTTTGTACATCCATCTTCAGTGATGTCCCACTTCGGGTATTCTGACGGTCTTGTCCTGAACGTGTAATTTTCTTGCGTGGTCGCATTGCCATCATCTGCTAGAACGTTAACAGTATACCACGTATCGTTTACAAGACCTGATAGAGATATATTGAACGTTCCGTTTGTGGCGTTTGACCAATATGTCCATTGACCGTTAGTGCATGAGATGTTAAGTCCAAACATGTCGCCATCCTGGTCTGTGACGGTTGCATTCCAAATTAGGGAAAGGTTTAGTCCTATCGAACCGTTTAAAGGATATTCATTGCTAATGGCTGGTGCATGGTTTACACTTTGGTTCTCAGCTTGTATTTTCAATGTCTGTGCGGGGTCTCCAAATAGATGAGAGCTGTACCAGTTGTAGCACCACGCATGGTCAATGCCGTCTATTATTGCACCTAGCTTATCTAATGAGTATGTTTGTGCTTTGCCCAATTGCCACTCACTGGAATCAGCAGTCTGATTGAAGAAGTAATCCCAGAAATAGCAATTTAAAAGTTGGCTTGGACTGTCAGTGTCGATTGTACTCCCATAACCATATCCTGTATTCAGCACAAGTGCAAAGGCGTGCCTGTCCGAGTGCCTGCACATCATCTGTTCGCAACCAGCGTAACCACTATTGAAACGCCCCGCTAGGCAACCCTGCGAGTAACCGAAGAACGGTTTTGTGTTGTATCTGTAAAGCCAGTTCGGCAGACCGAAAGGTGTATCGTAACTGCTGTGGTCAAGATGATTAACAATTGAGAAGTTGTCGTTTTCAACTGAATTTGAAAAATATGTCTTGTAGCTTGAGCCCAAATCAGCATGATAAAGTCTTTCATTCGTATTGATTTGTTGGTCAGGATTATCTGCATTCCACTCCTCAAAGCCAGTGAATGTGCGGTATGTATCGGTTCCAAGACGCAACTCTTCCATGTATTGCTTTGAAGTTACAGTCCAGCCAAGGGCTCCGCCCCAGAAAGAAGTTTTGTTGAGCCATGCAGTGTCGTCGCACTCATCATACCATATTATTTTGTCGACTGCATTTTGCACCATCGTTTCGTTGTATGCTGTTATCCGACCGATGTAAACCTCAGCGAATTTATCGTTTGCACCAGTGTCTGGTCCACCGCCCCACACGCCGCCAGCAGAGTAATACCAGTTGCCGTCCAAATGGCTGTAATACATGTCGCAAGGCATCGTCTTGTATGCATCGGTTTCAAGTCGGTCTGTAAAAAGCCTGTACGGAACTATCTGCTCGCTTGGCACACCGTCCCTCCAATCACCGCCAAGCAGAACGTAGTCAGTTCCCCAATCCTGATAAGCATCCTTTATGAACTCACGGATATGAGCCTGCGTGTCGTTGAACAAAGGAGTTGTGTTCCAATAATCTGGACAAGCATCTATATCTTGCACTGTTATTTTCGTACAGTTGAGATGACTGAAACTACTGCGATGGTCTATGAGTGGTTGCCATGAGCTGTTCAACGACGCATCTGTTATGATTACGTAGTCGTATTTTTCTGATGGGCTACAAATTCCTCCATCGTATGTTGCTCCATATTCCCTATTGAATGGCAATATTGGTGCATCTGTGAATGAAATCGTGAATGATATTTTGTCGTAAACATATATCTGGTCTGTCTGTGGATTGTAGTTCACGGGTCTCATCGATACTATGAGAATAGGTATCCCACGTGCATATTGTAAATCCACATTTAGCAGGTCGTCAAATTCAAATTCATTTTGTTGATAATGTGAAAGGTTGTAAGAAAAAGAAGTATTATTATCATCACCAGAATGCGTGAAATCCTGTGCGGGAATTATTGGATTAGCAAGTGTGATTTTAGATTTCAAATGAAAATATGTTGATATGCTTCCAATCGTTTTCCCGACTGGCAATTCAATGTTGGTCACATAGATTGGCAATAAGGGACATCCTGGTGTGTTGCTTGATAGACAATCATCAAGAGAGATGATTGAAAATGTGCCTTGTGATGTTGATAAAGTGTCTATCTGCAAATTGGAGAAGTCATAGGTGTACGTGATTGTCTGGGCTGTTGTGGTGTAAGCCGTACCATGAAACAAGGCAAATATCAGAATGAAGATGGTCGACAATATTTTTTTATCAATAGCTCTCACCATAGTGTGAAACCAATGCAGAAACATCCAGATAATTTGTATTGCCGTCATTGTTTATATCCCAAGGCTGAGAGCCTGGTGGGGACACCATTTCGCCATAATGCGACACCAAAGCACTGACATCAAGATAGTTTGTCGTGCTATCTCCATTCAAATCCCATGCTTTGTTAGTATGGAATGTCCAGATGGGACTCGTTGTGTTTTCAATGCCGTCACTAACAACTACATACCAATAATAATCAGTGTCATGTCCTATTAACTGATAATCTGGCAACCAGATGCCTGCAATTGAATCGTTTGTGATATCTGTTAATGTTGCTATTGTTGTCCCATTCTGCCATTTGAAAACAACCGTCATGTTGTCGCCATCGGGGTCTGTCACGGTACAATTTAGATATAAATATACATTAGTGTAAGGTGAGTTGTTTGTCGGCGTTGGGTTGTTCGGTTCATCTGGTGGGTTGTTCAGCACAGTAGTGAATGTAAACCATTCGCTGACATTACTGTAACCGTCTGATGTGTTCACCCAGACTATATATTCGGTTGAATAGGTAAGATTGAGGATATCGAGATAAATCGTACCGTTCGGGGCTGACCCCTCACCGCTAGTGTTCATGTCTCCGTTACTGCATGCGAGACTCCACCATATCGTATCACCATTATCGTCGGTGATGTTAATGTTCCATGTAAAAGAGAGTGGCTGTCCTATCGTCCCATTCGGTGGGTTCTCATCTGAGTATGCAGGCGGTGTGTTATTCCGTGTGGTAAAAAGATACCACGCACGAGTCCAGTCGGTGCCATCGGTTGCATTGACCCAGACTGTGTATGTTGTATTATAATCTAAATCAGATAATTCAATATCATAAGTTCCATTAGTCCAATCATCATAAAATTCATATTCCCCATGACTGCAATTAATAGAAATATCCATCAAATCGCCTTCGGGGTCATTTACATCAACTGTCCAATCCAAAAAATCTATGGGTTGATTAATTGAACCGTTTGCTGGATTTTCATTGGAGAATACAGGAGCATTGTTCGGTATGTTCATAGTGGTGAATATAAACCACTCAGATATACCAGCGTATCCGTCTGTAATATTTACCCATACTGTGTATGTTGTTAAATAAGAAAGACCTGAAAGTGCAACCTGTATACTTCCAGTTGCCGATGTCCCTGATGCCGTCTGACTGTTGTTGCATTCGATAGTCCAATTCATTAATTCATCTGGGTCGGTGATTGTGCAATTCCATGTTAAAGCAAGAGGTTGGTCGATTGAATTGTTCGTTGGATTCTCATTTGATATGACTGGGATTGTATTCGCTTCTGTTGTAAATGTAAACCATTCTCTTGTCCAGTTAGTCCCATCAGTTGCATTCACCCAAACAGTGTATTCTGTTGAGTACGAAAGACCAGAAATATCCAATTGTTTAGAACCGTTAACATCATTATTTGATGAGTTGCTTTGTGAATTACTGCACTCTATCGACCAGTCGAATGTGTCGCCATCTATGTCTTGTATAGTGATGTTCCAGGTCAATGAGGGAGGCTGACCAGTTGAGCCGTTTGTCGGTGAAGGAGTTCCAAAAGCTGGTGGATAATTTATTATATAATCCAAATACCAAGTATCATTGGCTGAATCACCCGTTATAAGCCATAAATGATTATCATAGACGACGGCGGAAGAAGATAACCAGCATCTCTCTGACCAGCTTGCATTATCTATTTGTTCAACCCAATTCACACCGTCAGTTGAATACCAAACATCGTTACGAAGAGTACCGTAAGAGAAACCACCCATAATCCACATTTTATCATCATAGACTTGGGTTCCATGTGCATATCTGCCAGCCCAACCTGCATTATCTGTTGCTAAAGTCCAATTTGCACCGTCGGTAGTCCACCAAACATCATTGTAACCATCAGTAGTGTATCCGTTTTTCATTCCACCCATTACCCACATTTTACCGTCATAACTAAGCATTGTATGGCAATCTCTACCAGCCCAACCTGCACCTCCTGTTGAAGTCCAATTGACACCATCTGTTGAATACCAAACTTCATTCAAATAGCTATTATCATTAGCATTATGATAGTCTCCACCACTAAGCCACATTTTTCCATCGTAAACAACTCCTGCATTAAAAGCATTTGATGTCGTATTAATATCACTTGTCGCTTCAATCCAATTTATACCATCAGTAGAATACCATGCATCTGTAGAACAATTATCCCAATTACTGCCGTTAGTTCCACCAATAACCCACATCTTTTCATCGTAAACTAATGTAATAGAAAGGTATCTAGGACTCCAACCTGCATGCTCTGTAACTAAATTCCAATTTATACCGTTCTCTGAGTTCCAAACATCATTTTTAATTCCGTCTACAGCACCTCCACCCAAGACCCATAGTTTATTATCGAAAACTAAAGCACCAGAACAACCACGTGCTGACCAGTTAGCGTTGGATGTTGCTTCGTGCCAGTAATATCCATCAAAAGTGGTAAAAGTATAGACAGCAGAAGTATAATTACCGCTTCCCAGGTCAGTTGCATTAACCCAAACTGTATATTCAGTTGAATATGATAGTCCAGAAATATCCAGTTGTTTAGAACCGTTAACATCATTATTTGATGAATTGCTTTGTGAATTATTACATTCTATTGACCAGTTGAATGTATCACCATTCAGGTCCTGTATCGTAATGTTCCATGTCAAAGAAAGAGGCTGAAAAAGCGAAGCATCTGCTGGACTTTCATTAGAAAAAGAAGGCGGTAGATTTTCAGCAATTGTATTAAATGTCTTGTCTGCACCCGATGCCTCCCCAATACTGTTATTTGCATAAGCACAGTAATGATAGAGTGTCCCTCGTATTAATCCTGTTGCATTAAAGGAGAATGTATCTCCTGTTGCATGAGTATCATTTGATGTTGAAAGAGCATAGATGGTGCTTCCATAAGAAACACTTTCTGCTACAAATGACATGTCTGATTTCAAATATTGACGTACCTTCTTTGTTGTTTCTCCACCTGCATAAATATATAAGTCATCTTGTGTTAAAGCCTCAATTTCTCCACCGTAGGATATTGTTTCTGCTTTCTTGGTCATATTGGATTTCCAGTATTGGAAGACCTTATAGGTTGTTCCCCCTCCTGCATAAACATAGGTGTCGTCTTGTGTAAGGGCATAAACATCTCCATAGGATGCCTCTGCTTTCTTAGTCATATTTAAATTCCAGTATTGATACACTTTGTTTATCGCACCACCTATGACATAGACGTAGTCCGTATCACTTACAATCTTACGAACACCACTTCCATAATTAGCCGATATACCAGTATTTGTCATGTTGGATTTCCAGTATTGGGAGACAGTGCTTCCAGTACTAGCATAGACATAGGTATCATCAACAGCGATAGCAGTTATATCCCCACCAATCAAATCTGTTTGTGCTACAAATGACATGTCCGACTTCAAGTACTGGTAGACTCTCTGGGCTTGTCCTCCAGCATAAACATAAAGGTCATCCTGTGCAATGTCACTGATGACTGGGTCATAGGATGCCTCTGCCTTCATTGTCATATTGGATTTCCAGTATTGAACCACATTACCATTTGTCTGCCCCCCAGCATAGACATAGTCATCATCCTCTACAATAGCCCTGATAGTTCCACCATATGCTTCCGTCTCTGCCACTTTTGACATATCTGATTTAAAGTACTGATTTACTGTCTGTACCGATGCACCCCCTGCATAAACATATCTCAGAGCAACTTTAGTTCCATATTCTGTCGTTAAACCATATTCAAAACCAGTAATGCTGTTTTCTCCACCATCATCCGTCAATGTTCCTTGTAATGTCGCATAAGTCGTTCCTACTTCCGTAGCATCATTAGTTGCAACCGTTGGAAGCGTTGGGTCAGCTTTTACAGATGGCATGATTTGAATGATTGTCGTTATCATCACTAGCGAAATTATTATTGAGATTGTTTTTTTCATCATCATTTTAATCACCTAATAAGTCTCACCATAGTGTGAAACCAACGCAGAAACATCCAAATAATTCACATTTCCATCATCATTGATGTCCTCTGGTATCCAGCCTGGTGCTCCCGATTGACCGTAGTGGCTGACCAATGCAGAAATATCAAGATAGTTAACAACACCATCCTGGTTGATGTCCCATGATGGGTAACTAACATTACCACCATCAGTTATTGTCCAACTATGATTATCAATAAGGTCTGCTCTAGCAACACTTGCTGGACTTGATGCGGTATACTTAGAGTTGCCACCACTAAAGGTGACACCTGATTGTACGGTTTGTGCTCCCCAACCGATGAGAAGGCTGTTGTAGTTTGCAGTTGATAATGTCACCGAGTCGAACATCTCTGTCATGTCTGTTACTTGTGTAACATCCCAACTTCCAATGTCCTGATTGAAGGCAGTTGAATCATAAAACATCCCAGCCATAGATATTACACTTGATGTGTTCCAACTGCCGATATCCTGATTGAATGCAGTTGCTCCAGCAAACATCCCAGCCATAGATATTACACTTGATGTGTTCCAACTGCCGATATCATAATCGAAACTTGAAGCATCAGCAAACATGTAGCTCATGTCTGTTACATTTGCAGTATCCCAAGAATTAAGAGGTTGGTTGAATGAAGTTGCGGTATCAAACATAGATTGCATATCCGTTACGTTTGATGTGTCCCATGCATTGATATTCTGGTTGAATGCAGTTGCACTAGCAAACATACTAGTCATAGATGTTACACTTGATGTGTCCCATAAACCGATATACTGGTTGAATGAAGTTGCACTATCAAACATATTTTGCATATTCGTTACGCTTGAGGTATCCCAACTTCCGATGCTCTGATTAAAGGCAGTTGCATCATAAAACATATTATTCATGTCAATTACGCTTGAGGTATCCCAACTACTAATGTCTTGGTTGAAAACAGATGCACCAGAAAACATGCTACCCATATCCGTTACGTTTGCAGTATCCCAACTTCCGATAACACCATTAAATACGGTTGCATCCTGAAACATACTTGCTAACGTTGTCGTCCCTGTCAAATCAAGAGCATCTGTAGCTGTGCAGACCAGGTTCGCACAACCAGTAAAATAAGAACCACTGTTGCCGACATTCAAAGGACCCCAATTAGTTATATCTGTTATTTTTAGTCTATCTCCGTACCAGTTGAATGTCCAACCAATGATTGTCCCAACAATGTTTAATGTGTAAGTCCCAGATGACGCATATGTATGGGTGGCATTGGCTTGGTTCCATATAGTAATATAACTGCCATTCCCATCACCCCAATCAACTGTGAAATTATACGTCCCCGTAGCTTCCAATGGCAATGCAATCGAAGTGTCATTGCTTGAACCATCGCTTGTCAAAGTCGTATCCCAGGTTGAAGTGAAAACGGCTGGTACTTCTGGCGGAAGTGAGCCGTTAAATGGGTTCAGGAACGGATACTGGTCGCTGTTATTTGTTCCGACAATGTATGGGTCTCTCGAATCCAAATCGCATATCAAATCGGAGCCTGGCATATCTTGGTCTACACCAGAATAATTATCCCATGTACCGTGACCAGACCAGTAGTTGCCACAATCAGGATAAGATAAATTCCAATGGTTCATTGCATCATTAACAATAGTTGCATGTTGGCTATTGTCTACGAAATTGTTATGATAAATCCAGTTCCCCGTAATGCCCCAACCCACTTCAATGCCGATGTCGTTATCTGTAATATTATTACTATAAGCATAGTTGTTGTTACTAAGTGTTGAAAATTGTATGCCTGTGTGTCCATCATGAATTGTATTGTTAAAGATTTGACTTTTTTCAGAATAAGATACATAAATTCCAGGATTGCAATCAGAGATATCATTGCCCTTAATTACATCATGGATGTCCGCATAGGGTATGCCCTGCATATAAATGCCTTCATTACATTGCCATATCTTGCAATCCTCGATGGTGTCGTATCCTCCCTTTACCATAATGCCCCAGGTTCCATCCCATACCTCACACTCGCTGATTGTAACATTGTAATAATCCTCCCCCAGCTTCCCGATGGCTATGCAGTGATAATCATGCAAAGCATGCAACGGGTTGGTGACATTGAAACCCGTGATGTTCACCCAATCAGACAGGATTGTAATTGTTGATTTATATGCGTCAACACCGACTACTTGTGGTTTTGAGGTTGTGTAATTTCCGATGAGCTTGATATTACTCGTTTCAACAAGAACATTCTCATTGTAAACATCGCCATCACCGTTAACAAAGATGATATAATCAGACGATGCGTTTTCTACAGCATACGAAATCTTGTTGAAATGTGTTACACCCCAGCCAGGCGTTCCTGAATTGTAATCTGCATCAACATAAAGATATGTGTAAAGCGTTTCTACTATATTAAAAGTATGACTTGAACTTTTTTTGGTGTGATTTGTCGTATCATTTGCCCAGATGAAATAAGTATAGATTCCCAAGATAATATACGTATCGTTATAATAGAAATTGTTACCACCATCTTGGTTCATCGATATGTTTGTTGTCGTAAAACCAACGGGTCCAGAAATATTGATTTTTACCGTGCTGAGATTTGTATCATCAGTAACGGTACAAGTGATATTAACATAGCTATTGTTTAGCTGTGGATTTGGATTTGCTTGAATGTTTGATATTACTGGAGGATTGTCTTCTCCGCCCACACCAGATAAAAACGACAAATCATCACTTGCAAAAAAATCGACATCTAGTCCATTTTCAAAAGCAAAACAATAACCAGTCGCTGGAATATTTGTTCGATTGGACGATATGTTCGGATAAGATGCATATAAAAAATTAAAGAAAAAAGTTTCACCATCGTAATCATCATATGATAGATTCAGTAGTGCATTCCAAGAATTCGTATAATTGATGTAGGTAATATTATGACCAAGTATATCTCCAATATCATTGTAAAATTCCGTTCTCCAAGCAACATGAACAGCTTCATCAATCCCATCATTTGACAATGCCATCGAAGTAGTTTGAATTTTGTCGTAGTCTTTTTCATCAGAATAAAGAGTAGTAACAGCACTCCAACTAGAACCATTAAACATCGTATACTCTATTGAACCAGGACCAGCTACGGCTATAGTATAATTTATCCATATGATGTGTACGTTGTCTTCACTATCTATTACTATCGATGGAGCGTAAGTACAATACGTCACGGTATCATCTGGAACTGTCAGATTAACATAACCTGACCAGTCTGTCCCATCAAAAGTACGGTATTGAATATAAGAAAAGTCTATATCTGAGCCGATATAATCAAAATCTTTTGTTAAAACGAAGTGAACAACATCTGTAGAATTTATAGCAAAAGAATAATATGCATCGTAATTACCGTCTGGTGATGAAACATTATAGAACGTACTCCATGTCAATTCTCCTGTTTCCAGTATACCTGTAGAATATGTGTACCTTGTTTTACCCCAGCTATCATTTAGCCACTCTACATGCACAGTATCCGTACTGTCTATTGCTACATATGGCTGATAATTATAATTATTTTCATCTAATGTTAAATTGAATGCTTCACTCCAACCCCCATCATAAACCTTATATCTAACAGTTGACCTATATGTATCAGTCATATCGGGGGCTCCTGACCAAAATACATAAATCCTATCCAAACTATCGACAACTATACATGGAGCTTGTTGATTATATTCTGGAGCATCAAAAAAAGTCAATTGCGTTGCTTCAGCCCAAGTAGTTCCGTTGTCAGTTGAATTAGTAATCCATATATCTATACCAGTGTCTTCTCTTGAAAAAACAGTATACAAAGTTCCGTCGGAAGTTCTTGCCAATGTTCGTGCGTTGCCGTATATGGAACCACCCCTGGAAATGTTTGTATTCAGGGCAATAGCAGTATCAGAAAATTTATACTGAGAAAACAGTTGAAGCCCCGATAGAATTAACAGCGACATTATCACAATCGAAATTATTTTTTTCATTTTTATCAACTCGATTTTTAATAACTCTCACCATAATGTGAAACTAAACCGCTAATATCGAGGTAGTTTGTTGCACCATCATTGTTGATGTCCCAGGGCTGAGACCCTGAAGGCGACACAGATTCGCCATAATGCGATACCAATGAACTGATGTCAAGATAATTCACTGTGTCATCTCCGTTCAAATCATAGGAACGGCAGGTGTGGAATGTCCATGTGGGACCTGTGATGTTTGCTTCGCCGTCATCGACTGTAACGTACCAGGTATACTCGGTGTTGTGGCTCATCATCATGAAATCGATGATTGTGAACTCGGCTACGGTGTTGCTCGCCACGCCATGGATGCTGTTGATTAGCGAGTTGTTGCCCCAGTAGAATGTGACATTCATGCTATCGTTGTTTTGGTCAATGACTTTTACATTCATCTTGGCGTTAATCAAAACGTAATCTGAGTTGTTTGCTGGGTGCTCGTTGGTCGGCTGACTGGGTGGATAATTGAGAGTTGTATTGAATGTGTACCACTCTCTCGTCCAATCGATGCCGTCTGTGGCATTCACCCAGATTGTATAAGTTGTATCGTTTGTCAAGTCAGATAATGAAAGAGATTTTGTTCCATCTATCTCTCCATTGGCACCGCTCGATTGGCTGTTGTTGCATTCAATCGTCCAGTTGAACGTGTCGCTGTTCGCATCCGTAATGCCAATTTGCCATGCAAATGATAAAGACTGGTTTGTCGAGCCGTTTGCTGGATTCGGTGTTCCAAAAGCAGGAGCACGATTTATATCCGATGGGAGTGTGCCGTCAAATTGATTTAAGAATGGATAGTGGTCGACATTGTTCTCACTAATATTGTATTGGTCAGGCGAGTTCAAATCACAGATAAGGTCGTAGCCGACTAAATCTTGATTTGCACCAAAGTAAATATCTTGAGTACCGTGCCCTTCCCAGTAATTACCGCCCCCAGGATAAGATAAGTTCCAGTAGTTGGCTGAAGCAGAAGCCCATGCATGCCGTGCATTATTAATGAAGTTGTTATGATATATCCAGTTTCCAGAATCGTCAACATATATTCCATAGCTGTATGTCTCATTTGTTGAATCGTGGATTCTGTTCCCTACAACAGTGTTTCCTCCAACTTCAGTACTTAATTGAACTATACTAACACCAGATTCAGGAACTATTGAAGCTCCTGAGATATTATTGTACCACAAAACATTATTCCCTTCAGTCCAACTACTTATTGTACTTAATCTGACAGGTACGAAAGTTCCTCCAGTGATATTACAGTACGATATATTACCGTATCTGCCTTGTATCGAAACAACAGTAGCTCCTGTAGCTGTTAAGTTGCATTTTGTAACGTTGACATAATTAGCCCTGCTGATAGCAATAGCATTATTTGATGCACCATTTATAGAAAATCCTTCAATATGCACTGGAACACTAATACTTCCACTGATAGTTATTTTACCGTTAATCTGTGGTTTTGTCGCATTATAGGCAACCAATCTCAACTGTTTTTGAATCGTCAGACTCGCAGTATAGGTTCCTGGATAAACTGTTGAAGTTCCACCCGCTGATGCATTTGCAATACCTTCGGTTATGGTTTTTACATGTGTAGCATCATACCATCCAGGGGAAGCATCATCATCCACCCATGTATTGGTGGCGTCCGCAGATGCTATCGGGAAAAACAGTTGAATTCCTGAAATAATTAAAATCGTCATTATCAAGATTGAAATAGCTTTTTTCATTTCTAAACACCTTCCAAGTTTAACTTCATAACGATACCTTCAAAGATATAATGATATTTATTATTAAAAAGGTAATGACAAGTACGGTATACATCCCAAAGATATGACAACTAGCGTATGAGTTATAGATTTATCAGATTGAAGATTATCTCATACTAAAGAAAATCGTGGGATTCTTTAATGAATTTTGAACGATTAAAGATTTCTTTAATTATTTTGTCCATCTCATCCAGATTATTTCGGCTATAAGCAAAGCGGCTCCCGCGATAGCCATCAGCCAGAAATAGTACAACCCTATAACTATCACTGCAACATCAAGCAATACTGCAATCAACTGTGTCGAGGAGGTATTTAGATATGTTTTTCCTTTAACGACCGTATATGCCAGGTATAGCCCTATCACAAGAAGGAGGATGGTTCCGCCCAACAGTAGATAGTCGACAACTTGTAGTGTTTGTAGATTGAATACAACCGCCATGTTCTGCGTCAATGTTATTGTCCTTGTTTGCTCCTGATAGCCTGCCTTTGCTACATGTATGGTATATATACCGTCTGCAAGTAGAATTGCCATTCCGTTTTCACTTGTTGCAACGATATTAACCGCTTGAGTGCCAATTCCCTTATATATGAGGATTATAGCGCCTTGAAGAGGAACACCTTTGAACATTGCTGTGACTAAAAGGGTATTGAGTAGACTTGGACTTGTACCACCATGTGTAATTTTTCCAGTTATGAAAGACCAGTTGGTTGCTGGTGCTCCTGCCGGACCTAAAGTTGACAGTATTCCGTCCGACGCATTGACATACCAGCGGTATATTGTAGTTTCAGCAAGTGTGGGTATAGCGACCTCCGCAGTTCCACCGCTTGCGATTGTGTCAGTTCCAATCAGTGTACCATTCGCCCAATAGAATTGTACGGTTATGCTGTCTCCATCAGGGTCTGTAACAGTACATGTAAGTTTTTTCTTATCTGGTTTAACATTTGTTGCACCGTTCGCTGGTGATGGATTGGTAGGTACATTTGGCGCTGTGTCAATTTTTGTTGTAAAATTATACCATTCGCGTGTCCACTGACCGCTACCGCCTGAGTCCGTGGCATTTACCCAAACTATATATGTCGTGTTATAAGATAATCCAGATAAAGATAAGGACTTTGTTCCATTCGATGATAGAACCGAACTAAAATTGTTACCGTTGCTACAATTTAGCCAGTATGCAAATGTATCTCCCTCTGGGTCGTTTATTGGTATGCTCCAAGTCAATGCTAAATTCTGACCGGTTGAACTGTTTGTCGGGCTTGGCGTACCAAATGTTGGCGGACTGTTTGGAACTAATGCCGTTGCATCATCCTGTTGATATGCAATGCTGTATAGGTTTGCCGTTGCATTCCACGACCAAGCAGAATAATATATGTGTTCGCCTGGAGTTAAACCAGGATGAGGTGTTGTTGTTCCAGTATCATTATACACTCCACTTCCACCAGTTGGAGTTGTTGGATTGGAAACAGTGCTACAACGTATGACTGTTCTATCTGCGCCTGTTCCTTTATTCCAAGTAAGATTAATCTGTGTTGTATTATAAGCTGTAGCGGTAAATAATCCTGTTGAATCTGGATGAACATAAACGGTCTGCGTATATTTTGTTGTTCCTGGGTCAATGCCACCAAGTGCTGTTCCACCAGCAGTTATTGTAAAAGTTGCAATACCACAACTAGCTGCAACCCACCGTGTATTGAATGCTGTCGCATTTGTATTGTTAACAGTTATTGTTTGCCACGCCCATAACCAAGGATTCGCATACCCAGCACTGTTTGACACATTAGTAGTGGGACGTAGAAAAGTGACTGTATAGTTTTCATCATTCGAGGCATTCAACAATGTTCCCTTAGACAGTGTGGGGCTTAATGAACTGTAAGTTAGAATCCCCGCAGGAAGATAAGTTAAATTATCTACAGCTATTGTGTCTATCTCTGAACTGATATCACCATAAATGTAACTGTAGAAAGTAGCACCAACTGTGACGTTCTTACTTGGTTCCGTAAAACCCATGTAGTTTGGTCCACCATTTAATGGTTCGTATCCACCATCAGCAGAGACAATCATGGTTGTTGGCACTAACGAAAAGACCAGCATCAATAATATTACTATTACTTTTATTGTCTTCATTATTATTCACCTTTTAATATGAAATCTCAATTTAGGACACCAAATAAAGCAAATTGGGGCGATACGCCCCCAGACTTTAGTTTTCGCCCTATTACCAGAGATATTCTTCTCCGCCTTTTCTTAATGCCGGTATTATCTTTAGGTTTGGTTGGAAAGCTTCGATGGTTTCCTTTTTGAACAGTGCAGCGAACAGTACTACATAGACAATTACCGCTACTAGCGATAATGGCTGTGCTGTCAAAAAGCCGAACACGGCATTAACTAGCGCCAGAATTGACTGGAACGCTAATAACCACCATGTCCACGTTTGTCCCTTAGCGACACCATAGGCTATTATGGCCCATAGGGCTAGGCTCAGAACTGCTGCACCATTTAGTACATAAGTTCCAGGCACTGCACTGGGGGTTGCTGGTACATTTGGCGTTATCAGAGATGGTCCCATTGTAACGGGGCTTAGTGGATTGTTTACACCAGCGACACCTGCGAGGGCGCCGATGACGCTAATTACCACTACGGCAAAGATTAGCAAAATCCACGGTCTTTTGGTTTCTAGTATTGTTTCCATATTATCAACTAAGAAATGCTTTCAGTTATTATAAGGATTATGGCAAAATGCGTATACATCACTTTTTCATCTTTTTAAGGGTTGGATACAAAAACAGTATGATTCCTATTATTACAAGAAACAGAATAATATATTCACTTGAGATTTGAATAGTCGGTGTAACAGCAGGTGTTTCCGTTCCCAATGATTCCAATCCCGCTTTAGCATCAACTAAACCGTATCCGTATGTTGTGTCATATTGGGCAGTTGGCAGTATCTTGCGGTCTGCTCCTTTCTTTATTGCATTTTCTAATTGCCAAGCAGAATAATTCTTGTGATTTTCAGCTATCAACGCAGCTACGCCCACTGTGAGCGGTGTTGAGAAACTTGTACCACTTGCAACAATTTCATTACCTTCATCGTTGAACATTCTTACGTTAACGCCTGGTGCGACAACATCAGGTTTTGGTTTCCCATCAACAGTACCAGCTCTACAGGAAAAATAAGCAATTTTGCCATCAAAATCGACTGCACCAACTGTAAGAACATACTGAGCCTGACCTGGGCAATTCACTTTCATCGTGCTTGGTACTTCTGGATGACCGTTTCCGGCAGCCACAATCATTGGTATGTTATATTTTAGAACCATATTGTTTGCCTGGCTATCTAAAATACCTGGTGCAAGCCAGCCACCAGTAAGTCCAATCGGGGATGCCCCTATGGAATTACAGCAAATGACATATTTATCGGGGTGGTCTATCTTCCATTTTGCAACCCAGTCCCAGCCTTTTTTTATGTCGAATAGCTGTGCCCCTCCACTTGACATGAATACTTCGACGTTTAATAGGTCTACTCCGGGTGCAATGCCCTTTATGGTCTCATCCTGCGATGCTATACAGCTTGCAACAGCAGAACCATGCCACATGACGTATTCGCCGTATAACTGAAGGCTGTCTACCACTATGCTTTTTCCATTTCTCTGGAAGATATCTAAATCTGAATTGATGCCTGTATCAACGACTGCGACTACTATGCCATTTCCTGTCAATCCCTGCTCCCACAAAGGCAATACATCTAGCATGGAATATCTGGTATCTGCCAAGCCTAAATCCGTCTGGCTTTCAACCGACTGCGGTGCATACCACACTACTATGTTCCTGACTATCTGTTTTACATTTGGATTTGATGCAAGTTCCGATAATTGTCGTGCATCTATTGTTACTCTTACTGCATTGTCTGAATAAATAATACTATCAGTAACAAAACCATTCAACGCTTCTACACTTTGAGTGAAGACATCTTGGGCTTGGATAGTAGCCATTGTGCCTGGGGGTGTTTGAAGTTCTATTATCACATCTACCAGCCCCGTCTGGTTGACCAGCGACGCATCCATTATTGCAACAGTAGTAACACCGGGCATCTTAACAGTGCCCGTGCTAAAAGCTAATGCAACTAAAGCCAGAATGATGACAGCTACGCCTATTATACGGTATGTATTTTTTTCCATAGTGCTGCCTAGAATTTATCAAATATTTTTAATAGGTTTCCGCCTGTTGTAATAAAGAGCCCAATAAATGCTGTTATAAGCACTCCTGCATCAGCAACCCATCCGACAGGACCGAACATTGCAAGTATGGGCGAAATCATTATCCCGCCTATCATCATCATGAGCAACAGGCATTTTAGCGGCATGGATAGGCAGGAAAGGGAGCCTAAATCAGCTATATGTCTCCCTCCTTTCTAGCTATAAGAAAAGCAATCAGAACCATGAAGCCAAGGATTAACGCTACCCCGGGCATAGGCATTCCTGCGATGGTTGTGTCCTGTGCGGTTGGCGTTACTGTGAACGGGATTACTTTTTCTTGCATCGGCTGTGATTCTGTGAACGGGTCTGAGATGCAGGCACAGTATGCCCTTACCACGATGATGTTTTTCCCAAGGTTGTCAGCGTTACAAAATGCCCTGCCTTGTATTGTCGTTGTCTCACCGGCGGACACTGTTGCGTATGATACCACTTGCTCTTGCAATCCTTTTTCATTCCATGAGAGCATGTCAACCTGCGGTGCGAAACCCTCTGGCGTGTTCAAGAACTTTATATTTGTCTCATCAGATACTTTTGTTATCTGGCTTGCATGGAAAATCGGAAGCATCTTTCCGTTGGAGGTGAATACGCCGTATTGTGGTACGTTGTTCTTCCACAGGCAGTTTATTTTCCAATTTGTATTTTCTGTCGATATTTTGTAATCAGAATCGGACCATAGCACATCGCCTGGGCTAAGTTTTCCGTTTCCATCAGTGTCCTTGTATATTGCCATTTTTATATATGGTTCCGGCCATGCAATATTTGGTGTGAAATATATCTTGAAATTATAGTACATGCCTTTCGCTGGATTTTCAGCCATTGTATTGAACGTTGCACTGCTACTTGTATAATCTATTGTCATCGGTATCGCATTTGAAGACGTGGTGTAACTTAATGTTGTAACTACCTGTTCGCCTGGCGTAAACGAAAGCGGTGCGACTGAGAATTGCTGTGCATTAGGCGTTGATTTGTATATTGTTGGTATGCCAGTATAAGCGACGCCGAATGCAAGGATGAACAATGATACCAGTGCAAGCGTTGTAACCCTTTTATCGACATGCTTGTTGCCTAATATTCGTGATGAAGACCTGTCAAGTATCAGGAATGAGAACAGAGCTGAAACAAACACCGGAATGATTAGAGCGAACAACGTTACTTGCAGTCCGCCTGTAATGACGACCCATATCATCCCACCAATCCAACCGGTCAAAGCACCTTGTAGTACTAATAATGCATTAAGTTTTAATGACCTTCCTTCTGTTACGACAAAACCGATTATCAACGATGTGAGCATACCCAACATTCCAAATAACATTACTTCCATTTCTATCATTTTTTCTTGCCTCCCAATAAATAGCGTTTAACAAGAATGGCTAGAATGACCATCACGACCAAAGGTATTACGATATATATCAACAGGCATTGGCCCATCTTTTCGACCAGTGGCATCAAGAACCAGAGGGATATTCCACCGCCCAACAGCATCACAAAAAACATTACTACGCACATTATTCCAAATTGCGCATATGTTTCTTTTCTCAATTTTCTAAGCATGTTTTCTTTTTCTCCTGCCTAAGAAGGCCATTATATTTATAAGAACTATTATTACAACAACTATTATTGCAATCAAAAATAATACATCAGGCGTTGCAAATGAAATCTCAAAACCCATGATGTTCCAATATACATACATTGGTGCACCCAGGCTGTCCATCCAACCACTGTCCCCAACATAGATTGGTGCTAAAATTGTTGTACCTTGACTGTTGCTCCATGTTATGAAACCGATTTTATTTACGTCATAGAATTTTGCTTTCACAGTCCACATCCCGTATGTTGCAAAAGCAGGTATTTCTATAAGACCAGCATCATCTGAAATCTGAAACTTCGATTCACCTATCCCCGCACCAGACATTTTGTTAACACTATTAATTGATTTATCTATCATATATACTGTGTTTCCATATGGGTCTATGAGGTACCATTTGACATAAGCAGGTGTCCAACCGCCTGTAACAATACCGATTACTGGCCAACCTTTCGTCGATAGTTCAAGATTCGTGACTTTGATATTTACGTAATCCCCTGGTCTTGCTTCTTCCTGTGCTGACGCTAATGTTGAAAATAAAGAAAGAAAGATTATCGCTAGTATGATTATTTTTGTTTTCATGGTATTGGCTCCATAAAATGATATAATGTGGCTGTGTCGTTCTCATAATCGTATATGCCAAGATATTTTACTTCTGCGTATTGTGAATTGGGTTTATCTTCCATCATATCAAGTTTGTTTTTTTTGTAGACTATTATATTGTATCCTTTTTCAAAAGGACCGCTGTATACATAATATTGTGTACCATCTAATGGCACAGGAACATCTTTAAAAACAATACGTGATAGATTTCCTGTTGAATCATATTTCCATCCAATATCAATGACACCGTTTGCATCAATCGTACTATTGTCTACGTATTCTTCTTTAGCATCAGGATAAACACCTTGACCGTATATGTTCACATCACTTGAATTGGGCAAAATATAAATTTTGTAAGTATAGCCAAGTTTTGGCTCTAACATGCTTTGCGACACACTGTATTGAGTAGCTTTTATGTATTGTTCACTTAACTTTTCATTATATGTTCCTTTCTCTGTAATATTAGTTGTAGTGCATCCGCTAAATATCGATACCGCTGTCAGCATGAGGATTATAACTATTATGAATTTTTTCATTCTTTCTTTTCCTTTTTGTCTCTTCTTCTTAACAGTGCTAGTGTAACTCCAACTGCAACGATTAAACTTATTAGTTCAAATCCGGGTATACCTTTACTTGTCATTGTAATTGTTGCTGTTTGGCTTGAAGAATCTAATTGGACTGTTGACGTAGCATCTGAATATCCTGCCTTTGTAACTTTTATTGTTTTTGAACCAGGTTGTAAATTAAATCGGGCTATGCCGTATGTATCAGTAGTGTCTGTTGTACCATCTACATCAACTAATGCACCTGCAATTGGCACTTGGGTCTGCCCTGCTGCAACTACAGTTATTGATAAATCATATGTTATTATGTTATCTGATATCATCAACACTTCTTTTGGTTCATCTGCCGTTATGACCATTGATTCTTCATGGTCGTGATAGTCTGTTGCCGTGACTGTCAATGAATAAATTCCAGTAGGGACTTGCAAGGCCACTAATCCATTTGCATCTGTTGTTCCTTCATCTACTGTTCCGCTGACATTTCCTAATGTGACTGTGGCACCTGCCAATTTACCTGCATCTGTAGAAATAGTGAACGTTATCGTGTATTTTGACGGTGGCATTGGTACGCCTTCACATACATCACCAATTCCGTCTCCATCGGCATCCTCTTGATATGGATTGAACGCATTGGGACAATTATCCACTGTGTCGAGTATCCCGTCACTATCGGTATCTGTTGGAGGTGGGGGAGGTATTGGCGTGCTTGAAACAAGAGATACGGGTATGTTCTTAGCTGCGGTTATGACAATTGTTCCGCCGTAATATGTGTTATATCCTGATTTAGAGACGATAAGAGCATAATTGCCAGATTCGATTGTGAATTGTGTCACACCATTTACTGTTGGTTGTGAATAGGAACCAAAGATTACCGTAGCACTATCGATTGCCGCATTTGTGACACTATCAGATACTAATACAGTAACCAGATATTTAGGCGTTGCAACAACAGAAATTGTTACCACGTCTGATTCTCCGCCTGGTTGACCTGCACTGTCGATTGCATGAACCATCAGGTAGATGTTTCCAACACGGTCTGGAGTGAATGTAAAGTAAAACTGACCCTGGCTGTCTTTTGTAGTGATTGATGACGATGAAAAAGCATAAGAGGCACTTGTCGTGCTATAGTATTTGGCCCACCCATCGAATTTTGCTATAGGACTGTTAGTTATTGGATTTGGCGACGCCGTACAATACACGGATATTGCGTTCCCCAGTATGAATTTAGTTCCGCCAATTGGAGATGTTATCTTTGCTTTGCCGGGCACTACACTCAAATCTTTAACGACAAATACTTTTACTTCGGATTGCACCATCAGACCATTAGTAAGTCTAATCTTCCATCCAGCATCCGTTCCACCGCTTGCAACTGCATCCATCGGTATCTTCCATGTTGCAGTTGTTGTAGTCTTCTCTGTGGTGAAATATTTAGGATAGCCTTGTGCGGTATCCGTATATGAAGTGCCGTCTGGTTTGATGATTTCTAGTTTCCATTGTTTTGATTTATCTGTATTTGCTGCTACGGGTGATGTAATACCAGCCGCACCTAACTTCAAATTGAATTTGACAGTCTGACCTTCTTGGTAAAGATATTTTGCGTAATATTCGCCTGTACCTTCAGCATTTGCTCCACCACTAGTACCTACTTTATTGTATCCATCGACATCAACTTGCCCATCACCAGAGTTTAGCAATGCGGTATCTGATGCGATTTTAGTATTTGTTGGATAATATTGCCAATAAAATACTAACCCCAGAAAACCTCCAAACCACGAATTGTAATCTGCCCAACGTACATATAAATCTGCCGTCATGTATCCATCTAATGGTCCTTTTAAATAAAATAAAGAGGTTTCTGTTGGCAATGCAGATGGATATTTTGTATATGCTTTAACTTCATTTCCTGCCGAATTTCTATTATATACCCACCAGTCGCCCACTAAGTTCTGCCCAGCGGTCCAACTAGCACCGTTTGGCTGGTATTGACCAGCAATACCTGGGAACTTCTGCCTGTTAAAATTCGTAATAAATCCTGGTTCACTAACAAAATCTATGTAATTGCTATCGTAACCGCCATCCCATGCTAACTTGTGAGAAACGCCCGATGTATCAACATATTTTATATCCCACCAGTAATTGTTGAGGAGGACCATTGGATAACGCCCCACAGCCCCAGTTTCCCATTGCTGATAATAATCTAACGAGCCATGCAGTCCAATCTTTTCACTGCGCTTTGTACTGCTGTACCATGCTGTTACATAAGTTTGCTGGTCAAATAGCTCAACACCAGTTGTTCCAGCAACCAGTGTTTTACCCTGTGTTCCACCAGTCCAGTGATTAAAATGCGTTCCGACGGCAGAATAATCCACTGTAGCGGTAGATGGATTTGATAATATTTGTATCAACGTAGGCGAACTGGTAAATAACAAAGCCACTACGATAAGAATTGCAATTATTCCTATTATTTTTGTATTCTTATTCATCGTTTCTTCCTCCTAAACAATTTGGGCGTTTTCCACATGCCTCTTTTTTGATAGAAATACATAACTACTCCGATAATGACAATTATTATAATTGCAAACAGAAGCCAAATCTCCCAACCACCAGGAATTATAGGCGTTGGAAGGATTGCTCCAGAAGGAAGGACTTCTATAGTTATTTCCGCCGGTTTCTCTGATTCCCTTCCTGCTACGTCATGTGACCATACCTGTACTTTAAATTTACCTGCTTTGGGTGGAGTAAACGTTAAAGTTCCTGGGGATACCGTGACTTTTTGATATAAGAATTGATAATTATCATTATCGGAAAAGTATACACATCGAACCCAGAAATAAGATATGGATTCATTGGTAAGACTATTTATTTCACCCGACATAGTGATTGTGACTTGGTTGTTCAAACTCAATTGTGTGACCGATGCAGTAACCTTTGGTGTTGGTGGAGCATTTGCCCTAACATCAATCGTATTGACCATTATTGCATCTGTTGAGAATAACGTATTTCTAAGTTCTATCCTCCATTTGCTGTCACTTGTACCTCTGACCCATGCATTATCTGGCAGTTTCCAATTGTATGTTTCACGGAAGTAATCGTAAGTCCATTCTTTCAGCATCATGCCTGGGCGACCATCTTGTGGGAATGCCCATAATTGCCATTTCCCTGATTCTCCTATGGCTGGACCACTGTAATCAGCAGTCACTTGTATCGGTACTGTTTCTCCGTTTTCAAACATCACAACATCTGTTCTTGCATGCCCAGCGATATTGATTGCCCCTTGACCAGAAATCAAATAACAATAATCTCTTGACATCGTTTTATACCAATGCTCAATTCCAAGAAAGCCACGGAAATAAACCACAAAGGATATCCTCAATGCACCAACATGCGCACCAACTATCTGTACTTGTATTGCCGGACAGTCCATTCGTTGATAACTGTCGCCCCATGGTGGCGTAACGGGATTATAGTTAAGTGTTTTAGAACCCACACCGCCAGTAACTTTTGCGTATCTTGTGTCTACTACATTCAAATCTACTATAGTAATCCAATCTCTACCTGCTTCTTTCAGCTCTACTTTGTAATATGCTGTTTCTGGGATATTTGTTTCTATCCCTGAATTTTCATATACATTTCCCTGGATTGCTATTCTTTCGCTCAATGCACCTGTAAGTGTAGCACCTGAAAAAGATGTCACATATACCGTATCAGCCATCAGTTCTTTATCCGGCCAATCAACAGTACCTGGAATATCGTTACCATGCCATACATCTTCAACATAATGCAAAGTTTTCAAGTTGTTTACATCAGCCAAAGGAATACCTGTATGATATGTTGGGTCTGCTGCAAGAGGGTTAAAAAGGTTTGGATTTGTACTGAAAAGTAATATGGCTACTACAACTACAGCTATGATTAACACGAATTTGCTCTTTTCTTGCATATATATCAAATAAGTTAATGCTTCAAAACTATAAAACAATTATGTCAATAGAAGTATACAAAAAAAGAGAAAAGAGAGAGGTTTTATTTCTTTTTCGTCAAGAAGATAAAGCCTACGATTACAGCAACAATGACAATTCCTATAGGTATCCAGTTAGGAACACCTGCTATTGCTTCTTGTGTCAAGATATTAGTTGGTGCTGGCGGTGTTGTTGTCCCTGCCCCTGCACCTGCGGTAGTCCAAGTAAAGATGGCGGTGTTATCGGAGACATCGATATCGACATTTTCCATGTCAATGCTGCCAATTGACCAATCGCTGTCACCAAGGTCATGATTATTGATTTCAATGGCAAGTGTTGATTCATCGAGCGTGTCAAATGCTCCGTCCCAGATGGCATTAGTTGGGTTGATTGTCCACTTTGCTTCAGTGAGTTCGTCAACCGAATTAAAGTCCACAGTCACTTTATGCGATGTTCCAGTTATATCCTCATCGACATCATTGGGGTCGAGGTCGTGTGCCGGTCCCATTTTTTGGTATGTAATTTCAGTATATGATAGGACGCCAACAGTTATGTCTGTATCATTCACCCAAACATTGTCTGCTGTAAAATGACACGAACTGGGATAGTTAAACAGTACATCAACGTCTGTCACGTTATATTGGTTGAGTGAGACAGTGACGTTATCAGTAACGCTCCAAAGCCCACCAACATCCGGTATGTCGTTATCCGTCTCATTTATATGAGTTGTTACTGCGGCTAACCATTGGTCTGCGATGGGAACATCAGAACCCCAGAAATGTAGAACTATTGTATTGTTGGTTACATTGCAAGAGATGTTTATCCAAATTATCGCCGTTGTATTGTCTGGCACATTGTCAATGAAAGTGTCGTAAGTTCTGGCATGAGAACCCATTCCATTAATTTCCGCATAAGTTATGATGGCTCCACCGTTGCAAACTACGGAATAATTCAGTCCGTAAGTTGCATTTGTCGCTGTGATGTTAAGCAACACATTAGCGGCACTGTAGAGTTCAACGAATTCACATGGCAGGTAGATGGTATTGTTATAATACAGTGCACCACTGTCATTAATATAATAGTCGAAGTCTAAAGTCCCTGAAACCGCTGTCACTGTTACCCGGTCGTCTGTGGTGGGTATAGCTGTGGTCGATGGCACCATCGACAGGAGTAATATAAAAGCTCCTGCAAAAACTAATATCATTATACTTTGTTTTTTCATAATTAACCTCAAAAACAACATCAAGCTAGAATGTTTTATACTTTAGGACAAAACGAGTATACAGAAAAATAAAAAAAGAAAAAAAGAGATAAGGGGTAAAACCCCTTCGTTTTTAGTTATTTTGTGTTTAGGTTGTGATTGTGAAATCAACTGAGTCTACGTTGTCAGCACCAGGCTGCCAGACGTACAATTCACAGTCAAGGGTTGCCCCATCTGGGAAGTCCTCATTGTTGTGCTCTAAGAATGTCACTGTGACTGTTACTACTACACTAGCACCAGCTGGTATATCTCCAATGAGTCTGTCGTGGAATACGCTGTCCTTTAGCAAGGTAACGCCAGTTAACGTACCGTAATCAATGGTTATGATTACATCATCAAGTGCGTCATCAAGGTCTTCATCAATACCGGATGCGCCTGTCTTCGGGTTTCTGAGGGTAACAATTAGGCCCATTGCATCAATTGTTTCATCTGTGTTTTCGATGGTCACGTCTTGCGATACATCTGTATCGGTTGCAACGTTACCGGATGCGTTTACGGTTGCAGTGTGGTCAAATATTTCTGATGTGTCCCATGTGAAATCAAGTTCAGCTACTTGGTATACTGCTTGTGGTGCTACTGACATACCTGCTTGGTATGCAGCCGGTACAGTAGTTCCTTGGTCGTAGTAATACATTCCGCCAGCTCCTATTGCTGCCGCTACTAAAGCGACTAATATAAATGCTCCTATTGCTTTGTCTGCCATTTTTTTTCCTCCAAATAGGTTTTTTATGACGGGCATCTTGCTACGCAAGTGTTCCGCCTTTGAAGATAATACTTCATTGGGTTTATATACAGTTATCAAATGAGATACTCATAGGATAGGAAAACGATTGTGTGTGAGGTTCTCAAATGAAATCATTTAAATAGTTTTCGCTGAGAGACATACCAAGTTGCCGTAAAAATCAATGATAAAACAATTGAATAAGTGATAAAGGGCAACATCGTATGTGCAAAATAGATGTAATTGACAATCCCCGGAGAGAAAGTATCTATTAAAACACCAGATACGATGAGTATAGTGCAAACAGCTATGCCGAATTTTATCGGCAATGGTATCTTTGGAGGGCCATAGTACCTAAGATTTTTTGATTTCCATGTCGATAATTTTCTTCCATCAACAAGTTCATTCAGATAGTTTATTATGGTTCCTTCTGAAAGTCCATATGGTGCTTTCTGAAAATGTTCCTGTATCTCTTGTAATTGGGCACTTCTTACATGGGCAAAACGTGTTTTGACGAAATCAACTATGTCCGTCTTTGCGTCTTTATGTAATTTGTCCTCCGGTACCATGACTAGCTTGTGTCTCACGTTTGTTTCTCCTTATCGCCATCCACGCTATGAATATAGCAATGAGATTGTAAATAATAAGGGTTAGTATTCTAAACATCCAGCTTTCAGGCAATAGCCAAAAGTAAAGCATTGCCGCTATTCCCAACAGTACACCAGCAAATATGCGTACATTATTGCTTCCTTTTCTAAGGTGAAATAAATCTACCGTTATAAAATCCATCATCGTTACTGAGCCTAAAGCAAAACTTGTGATGAACACAGGGTAAAACGGAAAAGAAATATTCAGTAGATAAAGCAAACCAAAAATGAAGTAACAGACTAAACCGGTGACGTAGGCTCCAAGACATCGTGAACAGGCATAAACGTTTTCTCCAAAAAGATTGATTAGTATATAATGTTCTTTGTTATGCTGCACAATACGGAACACACCAAGTATTGCTCTTTTCAGAATGGAGACCTGTTTCTGTCGATAGGTTGCAAACGTCTGATTACATGATGGGCATCGCCAGAAAGTCTCCTGCCATACCGCCCAATAATGGTCATCCAATAGAATAAGTGACATCTTACAGGTTTCACACTCAACCATCTTTTACTCTCGTTATTTCCTTTTTGCATGAGTTCGCAAATTATATGTTTATCAGATTGAGGTTTATACTCATCGCACGACCTTCAATCTCAATGGATGACCCACGGCACCCTCTATCCCGTCCGCCATCCATTTCTGGAAGGCATTTGGGACTGCTTTCTTCATGATGTCAAATCCACCGTTCACGTCTGCATTCACAACATGCCCTTTTGCTGTTCTGAACAATCCGCCTTTCCGTTTTCCAACATACTCATCATGATGTTCTATCGTTTCGTTATCGAAAAATGAACACACAGAAGTATGGCTCTCGTCTGGCATCATAGTATTAATTCCCTGTTCCTCTGCTTTATATTGAAGCATGTTGATGAGCTGTCTATACGGTATTGATGAGAATGTTTGATTATTTCGTCTACCAAGAGTTGCTTTGTGTTGCCAGTCATCATTGTACCCGATGACCAAGAGACCGATACCACGTCTGTCCAGATGCTTTATAATGGCGTTGCTAACCTTGTGCAGATAATCGTGCATCTTCTTTTTATACTTGTCCGACAATCGTTTCATCTTCATGCCTTGTTTGTCTTGCTTCTGCAAATCATAGATGCTTTGCAGTCGTGCCCTTTCTTTCTGGTAGAATTGGATGATTGACTTCACAGTCCCGCCTTTGATAACAATAGGCTTACCACCTGTGTTATCTACGATAGTTGCAAGGTTGCGAACACCCAAATCGATACCAGCCACAATACGTTTGTCTCGCTTCGGTGCATTAATTATTTTATCGTAAACAATCTCAAGAATATAGCCAACTGCACGTGGAATAAGACGTACTTCCCTCAGTTTTTCTATAATAGGTCTCACTCTGACCTTTGGCAGAACTTCATCCATCTTTTTAGGGAATATTAGTACGTTGTTTTTGATGCTCACTTGCTGATTAGTGAAAATCAGCATGAATACTCCATCTTTATGTTTGTATTTCGGAATGCCAGGACGCCCAAAGAAAGCACTGGGAATTTTTTTGTACTGTTTCATGGCATTGAAAAAACTTTTCCAGTTCCAATCAACATATTTAAGAATTTGTTGGCCCGTCTTTGCAGGAAGAATCTTATAGTTCTCTGAATCCTTCAACACTTTGGCTAGTTCATTGTATCTAATCCGCCGGCCCGTGTTGAATAATTCCTGGCGTATCAGATATGTTGCTTCATTGTATAGGTTTTTTGCAATGTGGCACATCCGATTCAGTTCATCGGATGGTTTCAACCATATCCGTTCAACACGTTTTGTTGTTATTTGCATATTTATTTTTACTCTATTTGTTTTCAACACAAAATATATATGCAGTGGATTATATAAATATTGCTATCCATCCATTATCCATCTATATTTTGAGAAAATGGAAGATGGTCGTAAGAAGTTTATCAAAATTTGCTAAGAAACCACCCGTACTATTCATTGGCAGATTCATTCCGGTATAAACTAAAAAAATTACCAGCATAAAGAATAAATCTTTCCTATTAATTTCATCATCGAATAGATTTTTGCTTCCCCAGCCTGCCAAAATAATTAGAATGGTCCACAGTGCGTATCCTCCGATATAGAACTTCAGACCAAGATAGCCAAATACCAGAGACATGCCAAAATAAGTAACCCAGAGAATTATGAATGTCAAAAGGAAATATGCAATGCGATTTTTTAAGCTCCATGCTTTGTTGCCAACAAGCCAAAGAGCAACAATAGCAAGGATTAGAACGATTGCATAGAACATTGCATTGCCAAGGAATGTATGAGGGTCTTTAGTAAAGAAGTATGCATATACTATGATTGAAAGGATGGATAGAGCCAAGAACAGAAAAAATACCTTAAATGGTGCTATTTGCCAGGTAGCTAAATGCCCGCCTTCGGGAGAGTCGGTAAAATGCTTATTAAAGAGCAATTTCTTCAATTGGTCAGCCATAGATATCAGTCTTGTATCTCTTTATAAGGATTAAAGTTTTGCGTTGACAGTCGTATACATAAAATTTAAAATTTTAAGTAGACATATCTAACTTGTCGCCAACCAAAGAAGTGAGTGATTGACGTTATTAGCATTGCGACAACACTTCTCTGGCTTTTAGCGAATTAGAAATGTTACTCATAATTCTATTGTTGATGTGTGGGTGGAATATAGCCGGCTCTCACCACCTCAGCCATCAACAATCTCGAAATGATTTGTTTATTTTTATATTTTTTGTTTCATTTCTCTGAATTTGCATGGATTTTTATCGGTTGATACTGAAACACGTATGAAACGCTTCACAGGTATTGTTTCTTTGCAGACGTACGCAGGGTGCTGTAAATAAGTCTCTGGTTCAAATATGCCATTATCGGGCATTAGAGTTAGACCTGTTGCATCAACAGTTACCATTAATCCTGCCTCTGTTGTCTCATTTGTGGCATAATGCATCCAATCGAACGGTAATTTAGATAGATATATCCCTTCAACCGCATTTGTGATATTCTTTGGCATTTTTGGAACAAGACCTTTTTTCAATATTTCTTTTAAGTTTTTCCTAGATGTACAATGGTATAGAACTATTTTTTTATTCATCTTCATCATCTTGTAAGATGGCAGTAAGCTTGTAGACTAAGCCCTCAGTATAATTATAGATATCCGAATCCTTAGGTAAAGCACTCAATCTTGCCTTTTCCTGGTCACGCCATTGGCGGAGTTCATCAAAAGTACAGCTTTTAAATTCTTCATCAAGTTCGTCCAAATTTCCACCACCTTTTCTTTTTGACCCCGATTGCTCCTAATAGCTTTTTGTTTATCTCCTCATCTGTAAAAGAATATGCTCTGGATATCTCCCTGTAGCCAGTGCTGATGCCTTTCAACAGGCGCTCTATTGATTTTGTCTCCAAGTATGTCATCCATTGCGGTGTGCCGATTTCCTTAAAGTCGGTATTGCTTACTCTATGCACCGATATCCCAAGGGCCGGGTGCATTCCTCGATAGCTCTTTAGAAGCAGTAGATTAATGTGCTGAGTGAATTTGACAAGAGGCATCGCCTTGATTTCGATTTCAAGCTCTTCTACATCGCTTTTTTGGTAGCCCATCATCTTTTCCTCTGGTAAAACAAATATTTTGGGCATGTTGAATTTATCTATCAGGAACCACAACACACTAGCTACATGGATGCATATTATGGAAGAATTATCTCTGAATTTGCCCATAGAAAAATCCTTGCAAGAGCAATCTATGAATAAATTCGCCCAATACTCTTCACGCTCATGCAAGTGTTGTGGCAACTTCTCAGGCAAATAGTTCTTTACTATAACCGTGTATTCATCTTTTTTATTAGAGGACAATACGGTTGCATGCACATCGCCACCATGTACCGTTGTGACTGCTGCTTTGATGTGTTTGTTTTTATAGAGCTCATGACCACGTTTAATCCTGTCATCTGAAACCAATTTATGAACTTCCCGCAGTTCTCTTGCCTTTTCATATTTGAAGACGTTCTGTATTGCCTGAAACCAATATGGAGCTATGTAGGTACTGGTCAACGGTAACTTTCGTGGATGACACTCTTTATCTTCCACAGTCATTATATCGTCTTTGAACTTGTATACTTTTTTAGTTTCTCCCATCTGTCACCTTGCATACCTGATTATGCAACTGTCGCAAACTGCACAATCATCAAAGAAGTAATCTTCAATTGTAACTGGTCTTCTATGTACAGTGCAGAACATCTTTTCATTCCATGGCCGTACTAAGAATCTTTTTTCAACAGGGGCATTTCTTGGCATTTTCATATTTATTTACCTACATACCTACATACGTAAATCCCCTTGTCGGTGCTATCTTTGGCTGTGGGTAGTTAACTCTTTTCAATGGAGTAAATCGTATTTCGCCTTTGGTGACATCTTCTGTATTTCGATTGAATTTGCCGCTACTTTTCGTTGGTATGACCTCGATAATAGTTCCTTCAGCGAACACATTTTTTCCGTCTGTGAACATTATTTTGTTGCCATCTATATTTTTTTCAGAGCCAAGCCAGAGTGTTTGTTTGGGTGGTCGCAACATCGTCCAGAAACAGTATTCGTCTTTACCGACTTTATCAGCAAATTTATGTTCAATTTTTTCCCTTGTCGTTCTTATCAAAACGTCAGTCATCTAATCAACCTTAACCAGCGGTTTCTCTTGGCGTTCCTTCATCCATGGCTTCAGCTCATCTTCGTCCAGTTCAAGCTGTCCTCCATCCCTCTCTTCACTGTCGATGACTATGCTCGCCTCTTCATCTAAATCACGGTCGTATCCGGCTTTCAAGTCATAAATCATGCCGTTCTTGTAAACTGTGATTTTGGTTATCTCGGTGCTTCTTTCAATTTTTATGTCGATAATCCTGGCGTATTTCAATTTCTTTAAAATCTCGTTATATTGCTCTATACGCCAATTCTTATTCCAACAATTACTACAAAGACCTTGTTCCAATGGAGACGGTGCGGCTTTTTCTTTATCTACAAACGTTTTACACTTTTTACAGCTGTACGCTTTTCCTTCTTTAATCATCAGCTCTTGCCGTTGCTTCTCCAATTGTTCTTTTTGTTTTTCAATAGCTTCCATCTGTTTTTGAATTTCTTCGCTATTCATAATTCACCTCTTATTACAGTTAGGGCATTTACCATCTTTATCAAGTAATTCCCCGCATTTATCACATTTAACAAATATTGTCATTGTCATACTTTTCATCTCTAAACTTTGGATATTGTTTTATCTCACTTCCCCATTCAACATTATTTTTTAGAAATAATGGCACATTTAAGAATTTGCATCCTTTTATTATTTCTTTTATCGTCTTCTTTGCTGGCTTGAAGCCTTTTTTTGAACCTGTGAGGAAACCGACTATGACCCAATCAACACAATAGATGTAATTTGAAACATTATCATCAAGTAGCGGCTCAAGGGATACGAAAGTATGTTCAACGTATGGTTTTGAGATTAATTTCATTATCCTCCATCGGTCATTAAAGCAAGTTACAGAAACACCCACAAAACAGTTTTTAGGTATTTTTTTGGTGTCTTTAATCCTCTGAGGCTGTTTGGTTAGAAGGAAGTAAGTATGTTGTGGTGTTTCTTTTATTACCTTGTATACTTTGTCTCTCCATTCCTGCTTGACATCTTTATCCCAGAAATCAGACATGCTATCTGCAAATATCAATGATGGTTTTTTGACTTTTTTTGGTTGGTCTAATCTTTCAATATGTATGTGCGGTTTGAAATTATAACAATCAATACATCTCTGCTTCTGTCTTTTCGCTTGATAGTAGGCATAACACCATATCTTACCTCTCTCATCTTTGCACTGTTTTCCACAGCCTACGATGGCATTCCAAGTATAGCCTCTTGAGCCATCTGGATTTTGAACCCATTCTATCTTGGTTCTATTCATATAGCGTGGATTGGATTTGAACCAATGATTATTTGCTCATGAGGCAAACGTGTTGTCCGCTACACTACCACGCTGTTATTTGACTTTCTTTTTCTTTTGCAAAGTTGGATGACCAACAGGTTTCAATATGCCACAGGTTACTGGTATTGCTTCCTCCAAAGTAGATTGCCATTTTTCAAGTTTTGGTGGCTTCTTTTCGTCAGGCAGATACACATCTATGTCGAATTTTGCAAAATGGTTTTTAATTCTTTTAATGCTATATTTTTGGTCTCTCATATTCTGTACAAGTTCCTCTATTGCTTTCTGTGTTATCTTGCGTGGCTGGTCCATACCACGCATCATTTCTTTTGATTTTACATTGAAATTGTTTATAAGCATGTTCATTGTCGATGCATGTGCACTCGTGTTCATCATCATGGTGCTACCGAATAGCTTATCTTTTATGAGTATCCTCCCGTGATAGCAGAACCTTGGTTTCTTTGCTTTCAAAACTCCACCACCAGTACCGGTCGGTCTAAAGGCGTTCCGTTTATGCCGAGTACCTTGCACGTCAAGTGTGATATATCGTTTTCCTTCATCCTCATTGACAATCGGCCTGCCTCTTCTCTTTCGATATAGCCGATGTGTATTGTGCCAAATGATACCTTTACGGCATTCCTGTCCCTTGGGTTTGTTGGCTCTCGCTCCATAATCAATTCAGTACCAGCTTTGATACTTTTCCAAATATCCATGTGATTTTTAATTTCACAGAATGTTATTCCAACAACGCTTGCGTGTGTCATGTTTAGTCTCCTGTGTATTTCATTACCATTTTTAAATTACTGCCTTTGCCTGAATAATATTCGCCCCTATGCTCTCTTAGATATCGTATCTCTGTTTTATCCAATTCTAAGCATTCTTCTCTAACTGCATTGATTATTTCATTGACCAACGCCGTATCGTCTTTATAGCGTAAAGTTGGCAGTTTCCCGCTGTAATCAAGGTCTTGTAATTCTTGCCAGCTCTCATTTTCTTTAAGTTGTTCGCGCATATCATCGAAAAATGGCAGTTCCTTGTGTTTTACATGTTTGATTTTAAATTCGATTGAAATGGTATCGTTCATCATTTTTTTGACGAAATCGTCAAGGGTTACGTCAATATCTACATCTTCATACGCCATTTTTATTTTCCTCCAATAATTAATTCAATAAACTCCCTTGCTTTGCTAAACGTTTTTCCGTGTGTAAGTACAACGTGCCTTTTTCCATCATTTATTGAAGTGAAAGGTTTCTTGCAAATTGAGCATTTGCATGGTCTGTAGTTATAAACAACATTTGACATCATAACCATGTCTCCAAAATGACGATATCATCTGTTGGGTCTGGCTCAAAACGAGTTAGATTTGGATTACGTGAAAGCAACTGTTTTCTTACTTCCTCTACAGTATCCTCTATTATTTTTTCTTCCGTAGGTTTATCATTGAGGAATTTCCTTGCTACAATCTTATTTGGATAATCACTTGGGTGGTCGTAGACCGTCCATATTTCTACTTCATTTATAGTTTGACGTTTGATGCCTCTTTCTTTTGCAATTTGATGAATTTCATTTAAAATGATTTCTTTCGGTATTTTAGTAGCAATACTGCATTGGTCATTTTCGATTTCCTTTATTAAAGATGATAATATTTCTGGATAGAAAATCAATTCTTCAATAGAAAATATATAGAATGGGGCATCTGAAAAACCATCATCGTCAACTGTACTAAAACTGAATACATTTTTTGTGATATTTTTTTCGTCCTCTGGTGCAGTTACTATACCAATTCCTGCTATAGCTGCACCGGTTGGATGAAAAGCCATGACTGAAATGCAGCTTAATTTTTTTCCATCATCAATGAATAATCCATCTTTTTTTAATATTAATTTTCTCATAGGTCTACTCCTCGTTCTTTTCTGTTAAGTCTTTTATCTGCATAAAGTATCGCCAACGCCTCTGGGATATAGTAGAAACCGTCTTTGTCTTTCACATAAAAGTTTCGTTTCCTTGGTATCGTTACACCTGAAATCAATTCGTGAAATGTTTCAACACCCATATGTGAAGTTCTGTAAATAATTGAAAGCGGGTATCTGCCGTGCCCCACACATGAACCAGCCGTTTGTATGCCGTTAACGTTCAATAGGTAAATCATATCACGTATGCAACTGTCAACCCGGAATTGCTTTCCATCGTCCAGTTTGCATATTACGTTGCTTCTTTTGTCAATGTTTTTCAATTTTAATCTCCGTTTTGTTTCTTCCAAACTTAGTCCTCCAGGTTATCCAGCTAGTTGTAAACTCTGTCCTTTCAACTAAACCTTCTTTTTCCAATGTAAGAATTGATTCTCTCATCGATTGCGGATTCATATTCATTTTTCTTGCAATCTGAGATATTGTAAATGTATACTCTCTTTTCAGCCTATTGTATTTATCTTCGAGAGATTTCTGCACTAATTTTGAAATCATCATGTAAGCCTCTTCAACTTGTTGTTATAACAACAATTATATTTTTTGTAAAATAGTTCTCCTCTCAGTTTTAACATTGAATATATGTAACGTTCCTTGCGTTTTGACCAATTCATTTTTCCTCCAAGAGATGAAAAAATAATTCGTTTAAGAGCCAATCTCTATACTGCTCTGTTACATCGTATTTTCCACGGTAATATCCATAAAGTTTTACATAAAATTCTTCCCATTTTTTGTATATTTTGTTGTGGTTTAATTCAAGTTTAAATATATTTTCTTTGCATTCCTTGTATATTTTTACTTTCTCCCGTAAACCACCCATACCACCCGCATCACATAAAAGAACCCATTTTTCATCAACAAAAGGTGCTATCATTGCTTTTGGTTCAACCGCACATCGCTTTACTATTTCTTCGCCCGTTCTAATCAAAACATCAGTCATGTTTTCCCCCATTTATGAATATCTCTCTCATAGTTTATGCTTATCAGCGTTTCAATCAATCTGTCTGGTATCTCCAAATCAATGTTGACATCAGTGGGTTCTGGCGGGTTTGGGTATCCAGCATAAACAATTATACCGGTAATCTCATTTCGTAAATCCTTGTATTTTTCCCCATTATGAAAACCAAATAGTATTTTTCTCATTTCGTCACATAGAAACATCGCACATGGCAATGGAGGACGCTTGCATTCTGTCTTGCAGAAAGCCTCGCAACATTTACCGCCGCATGAACTTCTACAGAACTGTCGAATGTGCTTCTTGTCAAGCCATTGTTCGATAGTTTCCAATGCTTTTTTATATTTCATGTTTTTACCTTATAAAATATAATATCACAAGACCTTCCAATAAAATTACTTCGCCAGCAAGTAAGCCCCGCCAAATACAATCTATGAACATCCTTGCAAAAAAGCTCATCCATTGACCTTCTCAATATTTTTGGGGATAAATTTGAACTCTATTCCTTTTGCCTTGTTTTTCTTTAGTTTTTTTATCAGTTCCTGATTGAGGTGTTGTTCGTCAGTCAGCAATACACCGCAAAAAGAAACATTTTTGTTGTCCATCAAAGGTCTTACATCTCTTTCGGCAAAAGCATCACCAGCTATGTCAAAACGAAGTTTAAACGATGGTTTTTTATCAGATGGTGCTGTAGCTTGCAGGAGGTTGTTAGTCCCGAATACTACATAGTTAAGACCTTCTGCTTTTGCTTTTTTCATGTATTCGATAAATTCATCAATGCTGAATACTAACGTCTTCATGATTCCTCCCGAACTGCAATGTTCCAAGGTGCAATCTCCTTTATAATTGCAGTTTCAACAGATGAATGAGAAATCCGCTTATCGTTCTCTGTTTCTACAATAAATTTTTGCTTCATTTCATTCTCCATCAATTTATTTGCATCTTTTTTGCCCTTTTTATCAAAGTAGTATGTGATACACCCATTTCGCCTGCTATTTTCCTCCAGCTATAGTTATATGCTCTCCTTGCTCTTACGATGTTCCAATCTATCTTCTTCTTTTGTCCGTATGTTGGCTCTCTGAAATCTTTTGGCCTCGTTTCATCTGGAGAAAAAACCTCTTGCTTCTCCAATTTATAATCATTAATTCTACCTTTCAAAGTATTAAGACAGTTCTCGATTTTGTTAATTAGTACCCGAATCTCCTTAAATTCTTGCTCTTTCATTTCTCACTTCGCTCCCAATCTATGTCAACATCTATTCTTTTCAAAGTGGCTTTCAGCTCATCGAATAATGCTTTTGCATATTCATCTGGAAGGTCTATTGTTATCTTCATGCAAACTCCTTCAACAATCCTGGATTTTCAGCAAAGTTTCCAATAACTTCGATGCAATCTTTCATACTTACAAGACTACAAGATACTTTATCACTCCAAAAGATAGTATACTGCAACAATTTTTCATCCCACGATACGAGACCGATAACATCAGCTTTAACAACATCTTCTGCATATATCTCTTTGCCATCCTTATCATAAGCACCAGTAAATTCATTTTTGGAAAGAAGTTTGTATCCCCAACCCAAAAAGAAGCCACCGTTCTCAAGTTCATCTATTGTTCGGAAGGTTGCACGAACTTTTTTAGTCCATCTGGTTCTGAAAATATAGCGGATTTTGATTTCTCTCATTTACTCAACTCCTCAAGTTTTTTTTCAATATCCCTACGATTTAAATTGGCAACATTCTTTTCAAGCGAGTGTGCATATTCGTCAAGCCTAACTTCCAATTGATTCTTTTTTTCAGAGGGAACGAAGTTCTTCAGGTAGCGTGCAATCGCCTTCGGTTTTTCTTCGTCTGCAAGTCGTTTGATTCTTTTAATTGAGAGTTTCATTTTTCCCCGCCTTCGTATAGTATTTGCATGATGAAACGTATACTATTGGTTTGAAAACTTTTGGATGGATACATAATCCGTCATCGTTGTAAATACAGGTTTTACATTTCTTCATTTTTTAGTTCCTATTTTTTAATTGAAAGTTTCATGCCCTGCTTTCACTCCTGATTTGCAATATTGCTGTTATAGTTTTCTGGTGCACCCATATTTTTTTTATTCAAACAAGGGTCACATATCGCTACATATTTTTTATACGTGGGCAATGGGATAATCAAGAATTTTCCATCATTGTCTTTTTTGCAGATGGAACAAACTTCCTTATGTATTTCATATATAAATTCTCCATTTAGCATCATTATTACTCTTTTTTCGTCAGTGTTGTTCATCAAGTATCACTCCACAGGTACAACAACGGTCTGCTTTCAAATGGCAATAGAAACCGCAGATGCATTCCAATCGACCATCTTTCTCTGTCATCTGACAATTGCATTTCGGACATCTCGGCTTCGGTTTAATTAATCTCAGCATCTTCTTATCCCCTATTTCGCATTTCCGGCATCTTTCAGGAAATTTCATTGCACCTTCACCATCGGTTTACCCGTCTTTGAATGCAATGAAAAAGGAATACGTTTTATTCTGCGATAATCGTAAATTGAAACATCAACCCAGGGTTTAGAACCAACAGGTACTGCTTCATTGGGTTTCATCTCAACCCATTTTTTGTCTTGTGTTTTGTATCGTTTCCCATTTATTTCTTTTATCGGCATACTCATCGGTATACCTAGTTCACAGCATGTATCCATTACAAGGTTTTTGATAAATAATACGTCCCATCTACCACGATTCCAACAGTGGAATCCTCTTGATGTGTCCCATAGCTCTGTTTTTTCATATCCTTTTTTTCTTAATTCTAAAGTAAGTGAAATTGCATATTCTCTGGCTTTGGGTCTATCTGCATCTGTTTCAATATCTGTATCTATAAATAAATCAAAGCCCGTAATCCATTTCATAAAATTGAGATTAAGTTGCTCTCTATCCTCTTTTATTTTCTTGAAATTAGATGAAATCGGGAAAGGTATTTTTACTGATGCAACCGAATGGTAGATGTCAAATAGGTTTTCTGTCAAGTTTAGGCGTTTGATATAATAGTCTAAATGTTCAGGTTTAAATATTTTGCAGGGACGCAAAACCAATTTGTGTCCTTTGGTTTCCCTCATTATAACAATTTCTCTATATTTGCTGTAGTAGCTTATTTTTTCAAGATTTTTATTGTCCGAGTAGTATTCTCTCCAAAAGTCCATATCAACCATTTTCAGCCTCCAGCATGTGCACTGATAGCGGTTTTCTGTTTCTATAAATCCATTCTCGGATAGCATGAATACTAATACTTGTGAGAAATGATATCTCTTCGATAGTATGCCCCATTTTTCGTAAATTAATTACGTCATTATATTGCTCTGGCGTATGTATTGTTCTTCTTGAAAGGTTGTTTCTTCTTGCAACTATACAAACATAGTCTTTACTTACATCTAATTTATTTGCTATTTGTCTCAAAGAAAGATTTTTATTTTTATAAAGATGTACCATTTCTTCTATTCTTTGCTTACTGTACTCTCTTCGTTTATATTTTTTTTCTGCTTCGGTAATTGCTTGTTGCAGTAGATTTTGTCTCCTTGTCATTATTAGCCCTATCTTCTGTTCAAATCTAAACAAATTTGCATAGCCGGCAATCCTTAAAACCGAAGATTCACGAGACGGGGGAGAGTAAATTTTTGAGTTTATCTCAAAAATATTTTTTAATATTTTTTCAATTGGAATTAGATTTTCAACATATTTTGAAGTCAGTTCAATATTAATATTTTGTCTATGGATTTGTATGCATCCATCTGTATCTATCAAGCCTGCTACTAAACCTGCTAATGATTCTGGCGTATTTAGAAAGGGCGGGATATTATATCTGTGTGGTTCTAGTTTAAAGGGTTTGAGAACTTTACATAATTTTTTAGAGTAAATACCCACTTGGACGGCTTTGCCCCAATATTCATATGATTGGATGCCGACTGTTGATATTTGGGGACAAATTTCATTAATTATCGTTATAAGCGTTCCAATCCAGTCTATATCCGCAGTTGTTATAATTATCCTATTTTGAGATAAATTTATATGTCCGTCTCCAAAAATAACACCAATTAAATAGCCAAGGGAATAAGTTGGTTCTAATTTTATTGGGTACATCCTCCATTCATCATAGCATTTCTTGTTACAAAAATGGTGCTTCCATGCTTTTATTAAACAATTTCTTCTTTTGGTTTTTTCTCCACAATTGTCGCATTTTATCTCAGCATTTTTATTAATTAAGAGTATGTCCCATTTTTTAAATCTACTGTATATGGTTCCTTGTGATATATGATGCATTTTGCTAATCTTAGTAATTGTGCAACCTGATTTATACAAATCAATTATTTCGTTTTTTGGTACATCTATCCAATTAGGATGGTTGGCACAAATTCTATTTTGGGAACGCCATTTCCCATAGCATTTTCTGTTGCAAAAATGACGCTCACATGTTTCTATTTCGTATTTATTTCGTTCAATTTTTTTTCCACAGTTATCGCATATTGTCTCTACCATATCACAGTCTCCACATCAAAGATTAATTTGCATTTTGGGCACTGCACTTCTGCATCTATCTTTGCTCTGGTTTCCAATCTGCCGAATTTATATGCCCAGTCATTGCTCCATTCATCTGTATCAAGGATATCGACAATGTGCCCGCAATATGGACATTTTACATTCAGGCTTGCAGACCAATATGCTTCAGCTTTCTTTTTTTCCTGTTCTGTGCCAGTTCCACTAAATAGGTCAGTTATTGGGTCAGTTACCATTTTTTCTTACCCCGTTTGAGAAGATATTTTTGTGTCCATTATTCATTGCGATTTTATTTAGTTTTCTTATTGCTGACCAGTCCCAGAACATTTCGCCTCTGTCCTTTTTTTCTTTGAGATACAATGGGTGGCACTCCTTACAGTGGTAGTCGTTGACATCCTTTACATCCGATGGATTTACCTTGCGGGTTTTTCCACAATAGTTACATATGGCTTGTATCCTTGCCCCCTCCCTTGAAACACGTTTTATAGACTATACTTTTTCTTGATTTTTCTTTCTTAACTATTATGCCTTTTTTTTCCAAGTTTGGCATATTGCGTGATACTTTTTGTCCCGGATACTTCAGTTTTTTTGCTAGTAGTCTGCATTTGAACGTGAAATCTCTGCCCTTTTTAGCGTACATCGCTTCCAAGGTGCTAGTTATTTCTTCAGGTACTCCCATTCTCAAACCTCTCCAATGTTGTCAATTGACCTGCTTTTGTGATTTGAAATATTAGCCAAAAGCCAAAAATCTTTGAGTTCTCATAAAACTTATTCATCAGGTCATTAAACTCTGCACGTCCCCAATATGAATATGTGTCATTTTTTATTTCTTCCTCAGTCAGGTCATAGCTCCACCGGTACTCCCGTTTTACAAGCTTGGCTTTTCCTATCGCCCTATTGTCAAGAATTACATAAAACTCTTTGCCGACGCAACCATCGTAATATTTATCTTTCCTTGGAGAATATGCCCTAAAAGTCGTTAGTGTTGCTCCCTCTTTAAAATGTCCTGGTAAAAGTTTATCGTATGGTTTGCCATCGATTAACGTAAATGACAAGTTCATGAGACGACTCTTAGAAAGGAAAAAGGAGAAGTGTCCGGTGAAGACCTTTCCCCCCAACCTTTCTGAGATTGTAATAGTTTGTCAATTTATTAATTTTTGGTATTTTTTAGATTTGGATTTTTATACCCTCTATCGCACTTACAGTAGACATATGGTCTTATGTCATTTGATGAGTATTTGAAGTTTTTTTTGCAGTCGACACAGTAATGTTCTAAGTCGCCTTCGTCCTCTTTAATTGTCACAATAAGTTCTGGTTTGGATGTAACTTGCTTTATCTCTGGCTCCTCTTTTTTTGGCTCATCCTCAAACAACTTCTGCTGATTTACCAGATTCTTTCCCTCCAATGACCATTTTTTATTGAGAATAAAATATCGTGAGGCACGCCTGGCGTTTCGCTTCTAAGCAAACTACGTCTGATTCTTTCAGGACAATCTTGGTATTTCTCACGTAGTTCAAAGTTCTTCTCCTTTGAGATAAATTTGTTAAATATGAGAATGAGGTGCACTCCCCTTTTAGTTTTATACAATATACTTTGGCAATTAAGTTCTTTTTCAATTTGCTTCATACGTTTTTTTGCTGTTTTTATAGGTACATAATCCCAATCTAATCCTATTGTTGTTTTAAGCATATTGCATCCTCCAGTGTTTTCATTTTTTTGAAAGAATGAAAGTTTATATTTTTCTTAATTTTTTTTAGATTTTCGTAGTTTTGTCCTAAATATATTCTGCTTTCCATGCGTGTTTTTACTCTATTCAATTTAGATTCTATTCCAAATTCGGTTAACATTTTTTGAATTGGAATAAGATTTTCATAATATTTAGAACTGATATATAATGATGCTAATCTATTGTTATAAATTTGTATGCAGCCTTCAGCATCAAAAAAGCCCGATAAAAATCCTGCTTTGCTTTCCTTTGTATTTAAAAAATCTGGTATAAAAAATCGTGATTTTTCTTTATATGGTGAAAGAAACTCATATAATGCTTTGCATGGAATTTCTATGGTATATAATATTTTTACATTTGGTCTTTCTTGAGTTCGTATCCTGAAACAACCTGGATATATCTCTGACAGCATACTCATAAATACTGATATTGAAGATAACTCTGTAGAACAAAAATATGTTCTATATGCCTTTTTATAAAACCATCCATCACCAAAAATAGCACCGACTACATACCCTAAGAAAAATGTTTGTCTTTTATTTATTTTTGTAAGAGACCATTTTTTTTCGTAACTAATATTATATTTTTTGATATAAAAATATGTAGTTTCCCTTGCCAAACCGTAGCATTTTCCTATTTCTTTTAATGTTCTATTTTGTTTTACATATTGTTCGATTAATTCTCCTTTTGTTGGAATTTTATTGATTATTCGATTATTTCTTCGTGATAAATGATAACAAGCATTTGAACAATAGTTGTGATTTTTTATTTTTGCGTGAATAATATCAATCTTTTTACCGCAATTGTTACAAGTAATTGACTTTCTTTTTAATTTATACCAACTAGATAAACATTTTTTGTTACAAAAATTAATTTTACGTATTTTACAAGGAAAACGCTTAATTTTTTTTTTACAGTAATTGCAGACTGTTTGTTTCATCGTCATCACAGTATCTTAATTTCTCCGAGTTTTTGTTCATGTTTCTCAAGTACCATATCTATCTTTTCTTTATTTTCCATGTTTGTGACGTATATTTCGGTTCTAATGATTTCACTTCTTTCTTCTTCCAAAACCTTCACCATCCTTATCTTTTTTTACCCATAAAGCAGAGGAAGGACAGCAGATTCATGATAGGAAAGGAGTATATTTTTCCTATTTATCTTTGAGGAGGAGTTATTATTTATGGAAACTCCCTGCCCGTCCTCTTTTGCCTGGGTTAACCTGTAGTTCATATTTCTAACCATTCCAAATATTTTTTTTCAAGAAGTCTACACCTTTTTACTAGAGAGTCTTCTGGAGTTGCCTTAGCAATCTTCAACCATCTTTTGTAACAAGGTTTGCATAAATAACCTTCATGTTCTACATAATAGATGCATTCTGTTCCTTCTTTTTCTTTGCATTTCTCACATTTAACCAAATCCTTCCCCCTCTTTGCCTTTTTTCAGTACCTCTTCTAACGTGGTTTGACCGGTTCTTAGTTTGCGGTAACTTGTACTTCTGCCATGGTATCCTTCTGCCCCTTTTATGTCATCAGAAACAAGCTCAAAACGTGACGCAACTTCAGTTACACTCATGTCGTACCACTTTCTTGGCAACATAGCTGATGCTCTTGCTCTTGTTTCGCTGACCGTCTTTGCATCGTGGTCTAAAAAATGAATCTTTGTTCTCCGTTCTGGTGCTTCTACCAACGGCTCTGATGACACACCTTCGCTTACTTCACTGACAGATGACGTAAGCAGATTGTAGTATTCGCTATTGTACGTATCGAGCCATGCCTTCATCACATTTGTTGATTTGGTGCCGATGTTTTCAATCTCTTTTGTGATGTTCCCTTTCGTTTCAAACGGAAACTCATAGCCGTGTATTTCTAAGTCCCTTGGGTTCACTCCTTTGCCCGTTATGCCGAAAGTTACCATACCTTCAACATTGTAGCCCCATAGTTTCAATCTTGAGAAATACCTTGTTATGGTGCCGCCTACTCTTACTTTCAACTGTGTTCCTTTTTTGCCAGCTGTTCCTACTTTTATTTTGTATTTTCTGCGTATTGACACAGGGAAACCTACTACTTCTGCACGCCATTTCTCGCCTTCTCTTGGCACCTGTAATGACAATTTGGGTCTTTCAGGGATGTCTATCCATTTGCCCTTACTGTCCATATATTGCATCAGAATCATCTCAGTGGGGTCTATGCGTGTCCTTTCGCTTATTAAAGTCTTTATACCAAGTCGTGGTAATTCAACGTCAGAACGGCCTCCGGCCAACACTGCCTCATAGGTTTTGTAATAGGGTTTTGTAACCTTTTTTTCCGTGCCTATCTTCGACGGTATGTATTGACCTGCCCGCCTTGCAAGTTGCCCAGTTACCTGCATAGCTGATACCCACTCTTCAAAGTCCCTCTCATCAGTAGAATATTTGCTATATAGCTCACGCAGTTCGTCAAGAGTATATTTTCTTGGTCTGACAGTTAGTTCTATCATTTATACATCCCGCAACAACCACAGGTTCTGCGTTTGTCAGAATTTTTACTGCGACAGTTCTCACAAGCCCACATAAGTTTTAACAGCCCACCTTTTCAATATATTCTGCCACACTTATTCCACTCTTACTCGCCTTTTGTTTTATCTTTTCATATATGTTTGGATTGAGCATCAATGCCTTTTTTTTGGGTTCTTCATCAAATTTTAGGTCTATACCACTATCCCTATGCAATTTTTGCGTAATAGCTACTTTCAATCCCCTAGGCATGTTTATTAAAAATTTGGTTTTGAGCCATTTGTGCAAATCTTCTTTGGCAACGTAATATATTCGTCTAGCTATGTAGTCCTTGAACAGATAGGCCGCTTTCCCGCCACCACCAAGTACGATGTATTCCAATTTACCCTCGCTAGCAAGTCTTTTCAATCGTTTCCTGGCTGTGTTTGTCTGGTAACTGAATATCTGCTCTAACATCCTAACAGTCATAACCTTATTTTTTTTCACTTCGTCTAGTATCTGCTTGTCAGTAGCCTTCATAATTTGTTTTTCAAATCCTGATTGTATGCCTGCATTTTTGCACCAGAAGTTCACTGTGGATATGTATGTATTGAATTTTATTGATGCTTGCCTGAATGACATCCCGTTTTCTACTGCATCTAGTATACTTAATTTTGTTATTGTTCTTTCGGGTACATCGAATTTTTTGGCAATTTCCTTTACAGGCATACCTTTCTTGATTGCTTGTATTATTTTTTTAGTGCCCAATTCGCTATTTTTTCCATCTGCTTCCACAGGTCCACATCCTTATTCATTTCATCCCAAGCCTTATCAAACCCTTGTTCATCGCTAAAAAACCATTTTTTACGCCAACTGAAACGCTGAAATTCACTCCAGTCCACGTCGTCTCTGATTATGGCATACATTGGTTTAAGTTTTTCAAATTGGTTATTTATTGTTGCCTCTTCATTTGCTTGTTCGACATCAGCACATATCTTGATAAAAGTAACTGAATTTGCAAGGAACTTATCAGTAATTATTGCCACAAAAAACACTTTATCAACTTTTTGTTCCATCGGAAATCGTAATATGTTATTAATTATTAAAGTTTTAGTTTTATTTAAAAAGCTATTTATCCCTAGCTGGAGGTGGAATGTGAAACCTAAATAATCTTTTTACTTCCTTCCTGCATTCTTCAATATTATTTGTTTCGGTCATGCAATAGGCAAATTCCTCTGCTTCAATCTTATTTTGAAACTCCTGAAAATTGCCTACAGTTCTAATGTGACCATTATCTTTATTGAAATCTCTCACAGAATAAAGACGTGGCAAATCCTCCTCTCTCTGTTCGCTTGTAACAAAATATTTGTCTCCTATCAGCTCACCTTTTGTTTCAACTATTGAACTAAAGAAACGCATTGTATCTTCGCTAAAGAAAAATTGACCTACTTCTTTGTTTTTCTTTATGACTTCATCCATCGAAACCAATTCATCATCTCCTTTTTTTTATTGGGATGACCTTATATTCACCGGATAGGGGGAAAAAGAGAACGCCAACACAAATTAGAATGATTACAGCAAAACCTATCAAAAATATGAGCAGGGGCATCGGTAACAGCTGCTTCTGATATATTGAATAGAGTATGACTGTCGCTATGATGAAAAATAGTATGACTGCACCGGTTCTTGATTTTCTTTTTGCCATCAATTAAAAGAATTGATAGTAATTATTTAAGATTTTGTTCACAAGAGGTATACTTATTTTTTTGATAAATCTTCCACTTCAGCAGCATAGGTTTCATCCCAACCAAGGATACAATTAGCTGTTTCCTCGCCGTTGTCCTCCTCTTTTACAATACAGGTTCTTGGGTACGCAAGTGCACTATCTGTTTCTATGATTTTTAGAGGCACTCCCAACTTATCAACTATTGGACGTAACTCATTCAAAGCAAGTGTGCACGCTTCACATCCATGCCCTTTTATTTTTTTGCTATCTACTGTGATAAATTCAACACGTTTTATTCTACTCACAGACCAATTCCCCATCTTTCGTACGATAGCATTTTTTACCTTTTATTATTGGTTCTTGTTCTTTAAAAGGCTTCTCTCTTTTTTCCATACATCTTGAATTAGATATATCTTTAAAAAGTTTTACCTTAGTAATCGCTTCCACGATAATCTAAATTATCACCTAAAAAATATAGGTATCTTTCTTCTTCGTAATTCTCCATGGATATAATCTCTCAATCTAAGTTCCTGCCTTTGATACCTTTCTGGTTCTACTCCCACACGCCCCAACGACTTTTTCTTTGTTGTCATAACTACACAATTAGATGCGTTTCGTATTGAATCACTTATTATTGCATCTTCCTTATAAAACTCATTATCGTATTTAGCCCAATAATTGTTACAGTCTATTCCCCACTGTGGTCGCTTTACTCTATCCAATGTCAAATCTACGGCTTCGCCATGACGATATAGGTTCATCACAAAATGAAATTGGTCTGGCTGTCCACCTGCCCCCATCCCAACTACAACAGGGTCATCTGACGTCAGGTTTTCTTTACCTTTCTCCATATTTATATGTTCAAGGTGAATGAAAAATGCCCCCAAGTCCCCTTCTCTGTAATAATAGTCGAATAGCCCTATTGCCTTTTTGTTTCCTGCAAGTGTCTCTACCATCTCCAGAGTACAAGGTATCTCAAAATCTCTGTCTAATATTTTGCAAAATGCATTACTTGTCGAAAAACAAACCCCCCCTTTAATACCCTCTGGGCATCCCTCTTCTTTTAGTATCCTGTCCCATTTTTTTACTGCATCATTGAGGATAAATTGTTTAAATGCTGGATGGATTTTTCTCATCTCTACCGCCATATTCATTAGCCCATTCCCAAAGTTTTGGTATTCCCTTATCAGCCTCTCGTGACGTATGGAATTTGCAGATGGGGTGTAGGTCGATACTCAGGGCATGTTCATGTTCGCTATATATTGAACACCCTTCTATTCCTTTTAAAAAGTCTTTCGCATCTTTTATTTTATCTTTTTGTATAGCGACGTCCCCCATAATCCAATAATCGTGAGTGCCACCATATGAGACGTCAACGATTTCGATGTGGATATGTTTCCCCTTTGGATGGGATATGATAAAGCTTTCTACCTCTGTAACTTTATTTGGAATAATCCTTGGCTGAGGATGTAGTATATTCCATTTTAAGGTATTTTCACTCACGGCGTTTCCTCCATGCAATAACAACAAGTGCTAAGGCGATTAGCGATATCGCGGTTTCAAATCCCGGTGTCTTTTTGGTGGGTGGTGTTGTAGGTGGTGGTGTAGATGGTGGTGGCGTTGGTACTGTGCTTTTTTCCAATGCTTGTGTATAAATCATGTTTTTATCAACAGTTATTGATAGTGACTTTGCAGTATATCCTGATTTTGAGATTACAATAGCATATGTGTTTGGTATTAATTTGAAGGTCACAGTTCCATTTTCATCTGCGTATTTCGTATCCACATTTTTAACTTCAACCGTGCTGAGTGGCGTTGTATTAATCTCTAAATCGTATATTATTTGTGATAGTGTTACTATTACTGTTTTTGATTGGTCAAGTGCAACTGTCTCTGTTTTCGGGGAATATTTATCCTTTGTGACAGTAACACTATATGTTCCCTTTCCCAGGCTGAATACCGCACCAGCCGTGCCTGAATTGACTGATTTACCAGAGGTAGTTACAAGGCATTGTGCTGGTACAGTCACGATGGTCAGTGAGTATATCGGCGGTGTGTATGTTATTTGCTTTATTTCATTGTTCAGACCCAATCTTATAATATTATCATCTGACGCATAATTATCTAAAATTTGAACCGACATAGTATCAGAAAGGGTACCGCCGACCGCTATTTGCTCTGATTTTTTAGTATAAAGTTCCATGTCCCCATAGTTTTCTCCTCTTTTCCATTTATCAGCCCACAAGGCAACGTATAATGTTCCGGATGCCCTGCCAGTATTTGTATACTGATATGAAACAGTAAGAGTGTCACCCGCCTTAGCAGTTGTTGCAGACACCTGATAATAATCTAATGTAAAACTAGGTAAATTTGGTTGAACATTAATTGGAAGATTCGATACACATTGACCACCCTCCCAACCCACATTAGTATTGTATATTTCTATCCAGACGTCACCATGAAGGCGATTAGTTGATGATAACTCTATAGGACTGAAATCGCACACAGCAGTAACCGTCTGTCCAACAGCCAATGCACCGCCTGTTACAGTAGTTCCTTTAACCCGATTATGGTTTTTATCTTGTATCTCTACAGTCACCTTCCATTTCGTAGGATTCCCATAACCTTCACTCTGTTTATATGTAAGCGTATAATCACAGCCTTGTATTGATTCACCATCATAAAACGTGGCGTATTTTTGATATACATTATCCTGGTTTCGCCATCCTAACCAAGCTTGTGTTATCCACCAAGCACCTTGTGTATCTACTGTAGTCTGCATAGGTTCTGGCTTTAAAAATAATACATAGAACGAACTTATGAGAAGCAGCAAAAGGACTAACGTTATTGCTAATATTTTTTTAGTTTCTTTTTTCAAACTCTCATCTCCTTTAATACTTCACATGGTTCTTTCTCAATAGCTGGGTTCAATTCTGGGTCTCTAGTTCCCCAAATATAGACTTTTGAATTAGGACAAGCAAACAAAAAACTCCCATGTGCTGCAACCATTTCGTAAAACATTTTTTTATCTGGTTTACCGACCCACGTATCCAGTATTATTGTATCTGGGCAATCAGTGACTTCCTCCCCTTTTATTTTTTTCCACATTCGTTCATCTGCAAAAGAAAATACATTTTCATTATGGATTGTGATGTCTTTTGGTATCTTGTCCTTCATCAGTTTTATTACGTCTTTATTACGTTCATAAACATCTATCTTTTTGACTTTGGGATTCTTTCGTAAGGCATGTAAAACCAATCCAAGACCAAGACCGCCGACGAGAACGTTTCCTCTGCTTTTTTCTGCAAGTCTTTTCATTCCTTCCCAATGAGAAGGTATATCGACCATCCAGGTCGTTTTATTAATTTTAAGAGAGGTGATTGGTATCTTGTTTTCAACGCAACAAAAATCACTGTTGTTTACCCCTTCCATGACGTAGACGTTTTGATGGTCATATGACCGTTTCAACTCTGCCGAACCGACCTTTTCGAGAGGATAATCTGTTGCTGGTGTCTTATATGGTTCTGGAACTATCCACACGTTGCATTTGAGCCGTGCGAAGTTTCTCTTTTGCTCTTCACAAAAGCTCATGCTAGTCTCATTCTCCTCTTAAAATAATCAAGAGTATGCTTGTTAAAAAACAGATAGCTTAGTGCAGCAAAGCTGAAAACTGCAAATGCCATTTCCGTTATCATTATTTTGCCCACCACTTTTTAGTTTTTTTCTTTTTGTAAATATATAGTAAGATAACTATTATTAGTATCACTAACAATATGATAATACTCGCACATCCTGTAAATATCATTCCGCTTAACTTTTGTTTGAATAGTATGTTAACTTTATCAAACTGTACGATGCCGGCTCCCCACGTATTCTTGTCACCTTTTGGATAGCAACTCTCTTTCAGTGCCTCTTCCATTGCATTAGATATTGCTGATTTGTCCCAGAATAGTGCTTGTTTTGCCTGGTCTATCAATCCTCGGTTCTCCGCAACTATGAGTGCCACTCCGGCAGCCACAAGAGGGGTTGCCATGCTTGTTCCACTCACTTTTCTTTCCTCAGAGAGCCATGGTCCCCAGATGCTCTCCCCTGGTGCTACTACGTCTGGTTTGTAATAGTTCATGCCACCTACTGGACCACGACTGCTCCAATACGCAATTGTATCATCTTTCAAATTTAAAATTCCTGCAAGTTTGTCTTGAACATACCATTGCGGGTCTTCAGCACCAATCGTTATCACTGAATCGGATACGCCGGGCGACGCAACCGATGATGATACCGGTCCCTTGTTGCCCGCTGCTACTATGATAATAATGCCTGCACGTTTTAATTCATCACATTTTTTTGTCAACGGGTCGCCTGGTTTACCGAAATCTGTGCCCGCACTTATCGAAACTACATCTACGCCTTCTTTCATCGCCTGGTCAAGTGCATCTAAAAAGATTTGCGTGGTACAACCACCCGCCTTGTCAAGCATTCTGTATGAAATCTGCTTTGCATTCGGGGCTTTTGTCTGAAGGAGATATGCAACAGCATATGCGCACCACGTACCATGACCGTTTTCGTCTGTACCGCTTGGATAGGCATGATTGTATTCTACCGTGATTTTTTTGAGATTTATACCATTGTATTCTCTTTGTGTTACGCCAGTGTCCAAAACCATTATCTTGACGGTATTGGTTGTCACATCTAGTTTATCTGCCCTTAATAATTGATACATCTCCGGAACGGTATAACCTGGATATTTTGGTGGCTGTATTGGTGGAATGTGTGGCATATTGCCGACATAAATGCGTTTGGTTGAGTGGTCTTTTGCTCCCCATTTATCTTCGATAGTCAATGTGACATCATAATACCCTGCTTTTTTATAGATATGTGTTGTAGAACCTGTTGCCGTTTTAGTCGTACCATCGCCAAAATTCCATTTCCATGAAATAACATTCATTGAGCATACATCTTCAGAAAAAGTTACTGTATCGTTGACTGATGGATAATATGGTGTCCAATAGAAATCAGCACCCATACAGTGTCCACCTGAATAGGGATATATCAATGGATACCAGTCATTCCCACCACCTGGGATAGTATATGGGTTCATTGAGTTCTCATCAACTATGCCATCGATACCGGGAATGCTCTGAGCTGAACCTTTATAGTTGTCATATGCACCTTCAGATGGCTCATCAAAATCATCCCAGTAATTTCCGCCAGATGGATAAGTGTCATTCCATTTTAGGTTTGTATTGAGCCCATCATCATCAGCTTGGACACGATTACTTATGAAATTATTATGATAAATAGAAACATTTCTTGAATGGAAGACATAACATCCTGAACCACCTATATCGCCATTGTCTTCGATTGTATTCTCAATGACAGTTACATTATTTGCAAAATCTATATCTACACCGTTATGACTATTGTCATGTATATTATTGCCTATAATCCACATGTTGCCTTCATAGATAGTACCTGCGAGGGCAAGTCCTTCTTGGTTATTCATTATTTCGCTATATTCAATGGTAGTATAACTTCCGATACCTAATATTCCAGTGTTCTCCATATCCTCTACAAGACAAGAACTGATGGTGGTATAATATGCATCAGGTTCTAAGACTATACCGTAAAATCCGCCACTAACCCTACAATTATCTATTTTGCAGTTTTGAGTTTGACGGAATTGCATACAGGCGCTTTGGGCAGAAATATACTCATTTTCTATTGTTAAATCTTTGATAAAAACATTAACAGTATTTGATATTGGACCCCAAGGATATTTTACATCCGAAATCTCTATTGTAAAATCAACAACACCACCATGCATTGATTCACCGTGTATTATTGTCGTATCACGGTTTTCCCCTTGAAGTGTCATAGAGCGATTTATCCAGAGGTTGTCCAACTTATCGATGCCGACATCGTATGTTCCAGCCGAGATATGAATTGTGCCTCCCGTTTGTATTGTATCTATGGCATCTTGTACGTCGTTCCAACGCGTTTTTCTCCATTGCGGGTCAGACGGACCGTAAGATGGGGCTACATAATTATTTACAGGTGCAGTAAATTTTATTGTTATGAATGAATAAACAGCACTTACGGATTTCAAGCCGTTTGTCGCATTTACATACCAAACTACAGTTGTGTAATATGGGAGAGTTGAAACTATGCTTGTTGTTTTAATGCCATTATGGGCCCCTGTTTCACTTTTTGCAGTAATATATGTTCCCTCTATCGTATAATCAAACGTATTGCTTGCATCTTCTATTCTAACGCTTACCATTGATTGTGTTAAGCTGATGTCTGTTGTCCCGCTTACTGGAGATGGGTCTGATAATATCGGTGGCAAACTCGTATAATCAATAGGTGTCATTGAGGGATAATAATCCACCCCTGAACGACCGCAGGAATACGGTGTATCAACAATGCCATCACTTCCCAGGATGTCTTGGTTGGGACCTGAAAAGTCATCGGTGAAATCGAAATGGTCATACCAATAGTTCCCACCATTGGGATACGTCAAGTTCCATAGATTTGTAGATGGTGGAGTCGGTACATCGTCTATCGCAGAACAGTTTAAAAAATTATTATGGTATGCAAGATTGTAATCGCTGTCATCATCATTATAAAGGCAGATGGAACTGTCCTCAAAATCGTTTTCATAGATTTGCCAGTAAGAGGAATGGTCAAAAAATATACCTGCATTTGTACCATTGTTATGTAAAAATATATTTCGTGTTATTACTCCATGGTCTGCATTGTTTAGATATACGCCATCCCCGCCATTATTTGTAATTGTTAATTTGCTAAGATTTACATAATCAGCAGTTATTTCAAAAACAATACCAGAACCGCCTCCGTCCACTGTAACAGTTGAAGCTGATACTCCATAGATATTGACTTCTATATCGACAACAACATTCTCATTATATGTACCAGCACCAACAGAAAGAGTGTCTCCAGCACTTGCATCATCGATTGCATCTTGTATTGATGAATAAGTCAAACTTGTGCGGAGGTTTGTTACGACATTCACAAGTGGGTCTGCATGAACATGAATTGGTAGATAGCTGAAAAGAACTAACAGACAAATAAAGACTACCAACTTTTGCATATTAGAACTAATCATTTGTAAATTATATAAATGATTTGGCTAATAGAGTATACTTCAAAAATCTACTAAATCTCGATTTTGACTTTCCCTTTAAGTCTCGTCGTGTCTGCCTTTATATCCCATTCAGTCTCATTTATTCTGCAAGCTAAGATTTTACCATCAGGACTTGGCAAACATTTTCCGACAGGTATCTCTTTCAAACTTTCTGTGTTGAACAGTTCGTTAAAATCAATTTGTTTATTTTTTTGTTGTTGTGGCTCAGGCATGAAGGGGTTAATACCGTTTTAGTTAAAAAAGTTTTAGTTCATTGCTCATCTATTATTATATTTAGGGGTGCATACACCAAGGATGGACGACTAGGAGATGCACCCCCTGAGGAGTATTTATGGACTTATGATTTATGATGGGTTTTTCCCACAATAGATTTTATCTTTTTGGATGATACAGACGGCCCCCGTCTCAAATTCAATAACAATCCTGCATTCAACACCTAATCTTACGTCTTTCACACGTTCAATGTTTTCTAAAATTATTGGATAATAATCATCTCGCTTTAGGTTTATTGGTACTTCGTATTTCGGTACAATTCTAATTTCGTCTGCATACAAACCTACTGCTTGGACATTTTGTATCGTTCTCATATTTTTCACATCTAATAAATATTACCGCAGATTCTTACCGCACTGGATTCTATCTTCTGATATGCGACAGATTGCACCTTTTTCGAATTCTATAGTTGTTCCGTGTTCACGTGCAACATATTGGTCTTTTACTTGTTCCGTATTATATGCAACCAACTCGTATCTATCTCTTGGTAATACCACTGGTTCTTCATGTTTTGATATAATTCTGATATTATCTAAGAATACTCCAATCCGCTCAACATCTTTTATTATTCTCATGTTTCGCCTTTTTTTTACCCCAGAGGGGTTGGGAGCTACCAAGATTGGTTTGCTCCCTAGTCTCATGAATGTCAGGGTTGGAACGTTTAAGTTTCAAGCCCTTCAAAACTAGATAGTTTACAATGGTTTTAAAGATTGCTTACAATTGTGTATACAAGGGAGGTTTTTTAATTTATTGCTTTTCATAATTTGCATTTTTAATCGCCTCAAAGAAAGTGGGTGGCATACCCTCAAATTCCATATGTTCTGGCTGCGTCAGGTATATCAAATTATCTTCTGAGTTGGCTTCTTCAAATATTAATGTAGGGATTAAATCATAAGGCAAAACTCTAAAAGACAGCAAATCAATTGAAGAGATATCGGACAAACACAAATCAATATACCTTTGGACAAATACTCTCTGAGGAATTATATGGTGTACTGCCATCTTTCCACCATTATTACCACTTATCTCCGATACTGCATTTGCATGGTTTATAATTTTTCTTTTTTGTATAAACCAGTTTTCACCATAGTGTGGAAAATAGCCACCTTTCCAACAGGGGGAAAGGGGGCCTGGATGTTCTTTATGCCATTGCCCGCCCTTGCGTGCCATTTTTAGTTTTTTCTCTGGATTGTTTTTATAATAGTCTTCCAATGCATTATTATATTTTCTATGGATGCCTTTATTCCAAATATCATGGTTTTCATAATATTCTTTTTTAGTTTTGCTAACTTTTTCATTTGTTTCTTTAGGTCTTTTTTTTCCTGCCCAAGCTCCTTTTTTTCCTAGATAACCACGGGGATGACCTTGTTGCCTTATTCTCAGTTTCATACCACAGCTAGCACTACATGTTTGTTGGTCTATACTTGGCATGTTATAAAAGATACGCCACAAATCGGACAAACTCTCTCAAATCTAGTTATTATGTTACGTTTTTTAGCATTTAATTTACCAGCACAACTTTTGCTACAAGTTTGTTGGTCTATATTATGAGTTGGAAAAGAAAAGTCGCAGACAGGACAGATTTTTTCAATCATGTGTTGCCTTTTAGTTTGTCTCCAGATGTCCGCATTGATTCCTTATATCTAAACCATGTAGCGCGACTTCTTCCAGTTTTCCTTTTAAACTCTGCTATGCGTTCATCTTCTGTCTGGTAGCTTGGGTCGTTAACAATCTCTTCTACAACTATGAACGCTGGGTTTTTCTGCAAAATGCTCATCATGGCCAGTTGCTTCCAAAGGTCTGGTTTATTAATTCTTTTTGAATAAACCTTCTGTTGGAAGCATTTAATCAAAGTCCGTATGTTAAGGTCATCATTTGCCTCAGATGTGTTATCTTGTATGAATTTTAGGACCTCCATTCTATCCTCAAGTGATAAACCACGGTAGTCTTTTTTACTGACCTGTTCCATGATATTTATCATTTCCTCATAATCTATCTCGACTCTGCATGAATTAATCCTTGTCAATATTGCATTCAGATGTAGGTTTTTCCTGTTTAGTTTGTTTGTTATAATAATCATTCTGGCGTTAAGAACAAAAGCATTTGGGACATAGTTTCCATTCGCATCCTGCATCGGCTTTGTTGTCATGTAATGGATTATGCGGTTATTGTCCTCACCAACGGGCCACAGACCTCCTTTCAAAAAACCAAGTGCTTTGGCGTTATCAAGTATACCAATTACATCGTCAACAATTAGCACTTCTTTGCGTCTGTTAGCGTAAAGCCAGCAATATAGTGCTTGTGGTGTAGTAAAGCTATCGGTATATGCATATTCTACATCTTGCAAAAGGTTGATTATACGCCATGTTTTTCCTATGCCGCCAGGGCCTTCAATTACACACCCGTATGCTGCACCTGTTTTTACCATCCCCACATAATTGTCCATTTCCATGTAACAGCTACTATCGAGGTTTTCTATTTTAGAGTCTCTTAGTTGTTTATCTACTTCTTCTTCTTTTGCTTTTGCGTTATGTATCTTCTCTAGTTTTATTTCCTCTCTGGTTTTCTTTTTTTCAGAAGGTTCAACCGCACTCTCGGTCTCAGTTTCATCTTCTTTCTTCAATTGCTCCTCATCTAAAAGGTCAGATACATCCAATTCATCTTGTGCCATAAAAATCAAAAAACAAAACATTGCAAGCTATATAAAGTTTGAGATTTTGAGACTGTTTATTTTATCTCCGTTTCGCTGCTTCAGCAATTTTTTTGTGTACTTCATAATGTGATACTCTTCGCTCCATGCATTCTTTGAATTCATTATAAGTGTCGCTTGTAGAAATACATGCAATTATTTTCTTGTTTTTTCTTTCAAGTTCCTCTATTTTTTCATTATCCGACATTATTGTCTCCTTATCTTTTTCTTCTTTTCGTCCAAGCTCTGTTTTTTATTGTATCTTTAAAAAAATCAAGGACTATACTAAAGATTGACATCCAGACCATTACTTGCAGTACGGACGTTAATAGTATTATTAATGGTATGCTGGAAGTGATACTGAAAAATACTAATAGGACCACTCCGACTAAAATCATACCTATATGCGTTATCTCCAACTGTTCTTCTATAAAAATAAATGTCACGGGTATGACAATTAATGTAACTCCTATCCATATCACAAGGGACTTTGCAACCCAGTCTGAGAAACCAGTTTGACCGATTAATATCAAAAGGATTGCACCACAAACGACACCAATTATAATTTTCAAGACAAAAGCATCATCCAATTCATAACCAGCTATACGCACATGTAGTAGCGACATATTAATCAATTATCAATTTTATCTTCTAATCTTTTTTAAAATATCTATTGGCTCTGGTAGCCAGCTCTCATCTCTACTGACGAAGGTTTTCTTCATCAGAACGCAACCAAGAATACTGTGTTCGCTTATCCGCGCAATGGCTATTGTTATTGGTATCCATCCTTTTTTTACCTCACTATCAATGTCTTCATTCAGAACGTATGTATCAGAGCAAAATGTAGTATATTTTTCTTCCATACTCTTCACCTCTTTTATATCTTCTCCAATATTTCCCCTGTTTTTGCATCAACTATACGGCATTCAATGGCCGTCTTTATTGCCTTCATCTTCCCAACTTCTCTCTTTGCTTTATCAATGGTTTTTGTTGAGCCGCCATATACCCAGTTCCTTGCCAATGGATTATCTGCTTTTGGGTCTTTGAAATCAACATCGATATGCCCCATAGGGTGTTCCTGTTTGGTTCTGTCTATCGTCCGATTTAAATCAAAAGAGAATACTATTTTTGCATAGCATTTATTTGTTTCCGGGTCGTATTCCCCACTTAAATCTTTACATGTTTTTATATCCATATCAAGATTCCTTCTCTTTATTCCTCGCAAGCCTTTAATACCTTTGAATTGGCATCTGATAGTTTATCGTTTAATACTATTCTCACATTTCTGCATTCGCTAGAGATATCGTGCTCTTTACAGTTGTGTCTGGCTATGGCTAAAGCATCATGAGCTTCAGCATAGTCTAATATCGAAAGCCAACAATCTTCTTTCATCAATATTCCTCATTTTTTACTTTATTTTTCCATCGTAATAGTTTAACTTTTGCATACTAAAGCAACTAAAGAGGTTAAAGCCTTTCCGTGTTTGTGTTCATCCATCGAAAGCATACCAAGTATAATTTCGATTTGTTTCTCATTATGGTCTGATGCCATCTTGGAATACCTTTCGTATACTTTCGTTGACATCTCCTCGTCTGCAATCCATTCATCTAGTTTTTTGCAGAATTCCTGGCAGCAGTTGAATTTTTCAATCAGTTTTTTGCCCTCGGGGCTTTCAAATGGTATGAACTCTTGGCTTCCCAATTGTAATTTTCTAAACTCCCTTAAACGCTCATCCATCGTATATCCATCAACTTCTGGTAATTTTCTCATATATTTCCCCTCATTTTATATCTATCACATCTCCAAAACAATAATCAATCCAGTTCATCACATCTCTATTATCACTGAAACTTCCCTTTTCTGTTTGGTCTTTCTTTACTTTTTCTTTAAGACACCCGACAGCAGATTTGAGTTTCTCTAACTTTATGTTTGGCTGGGTATAATTACCATAAGGTTTGTATGACCAATTAGTCTCTTTATACCGTATATCTTCCTTTTTCAATGGTTCTGTAGTCATTATTTATAAACCTCTTCTCCGACACAATCATATAGTTCGCTTCTTGTTTTAACGCCTTTTTCCTCTACGCACCCTATGTATGTTTTTACAAGTTTATCTACCCACGCTAGAGTATCTCCATCTTCTCCCCATCGACCACCCATAGCCATACCAAGTGCATCGTATAAACGGTATCTCGCACCTCTCATGTCAAAATTAAACTGTTGGTTAAATAGCATCGGGTCAGGTATGCCTTGTGGCACGATGTAATCTATTGATTCCTTTATTGTTTGCATTTGGTCAGCTGTCATAGTATTCGCTATGGTATCGCTTGCTTTCTCTATCGTCCTGCCTACGTCCATTAACTTTTTCCATAGCGGTGAGAATGTTCCTTCCATCAATTATGAATGATTTGGTTGCTATAAAAAGTTTAGTTCACAAAACGCATACTTTTTAAATTAGATTTGGTTATTGGTCAATATGCCAAAATTCATTGAAATAGACGTCAAAAACAAGAAGCATACCGAGTGCTGTGATGTTCTCAGTACCACTATTGATGAGCTTGATAAATATCAGAGTACACTTGAGAACTTGAGAAAAGGTCAGATTTCGCCTGAAGTTGAGGAACAGATAGACAGCAAAATAAATGATTTGAGATTTAAAAAAGTCATATTAAAGGATAAGGCAAAGAGATGTGGTTGCAGAGAGCCGAGCTATAAATCTTAGAAGAAATGAATTATTTTTTAAAACGTTTTTTTAATTCACGAGACAAATTCGTTGTATTCATTAATAGACATTTCTCTTGGTTTAGTGTAATATTATATTTAATTTCAGCCATGTTTCGTTTTCTCCTTAATTCCAACTACACCAATCTTTAACGTGCCATCTTTAACTGACTTCAGGAGTTGCCTGTCGAAGGGGTCTCTTTTGTTTAGAAGTTCTTTATAACTTTTCATATCCTCTCATCCTCTTTGACAAGGACTATAGTATTTATATCTTTTTTACCTTCACGTTTCCAGCAGAATTGCACGGGCTCCTCACGGAATGATTTTTCACCTGTACCAAGGAATGACTCGAATTCGTTTTGTAGGTCTTCAAAAAAGAATTGCCGTTCGATTTCCATTTTCTCTTGGATTGCCTCCTCTGTGATTTTCCCATCAAAGACACCTTCTCGTTTATCATCTTTCAGCTGTTCCTCGGTATCCTTCTGGAACTCTTTTGAGTAATCGTAATATTTTATGCTTTTTTTGAAGTTTTCGGCATCTTCTTTATTTTTGAAACATGCACAAGGATATTCATTGTATTCGCTCCAGCAGATGCGGTGTCCTTCTTCGATTTCAGCGTTATGTGCCATGTAATCGCCTGTCCAACGACCTCGCTTTTCCGCAATAGCAATCATCAAATCCCAGTTCAAATCCCAGAATGGAAATTCTGAATAACCACCCCAACCGATGATGCTGTCCGTAATCATCTCCACCCATTTTTTCTCCATCGGCATCGGCTGTATCTTTACACAAACAGGGGTAGTAGATATTTCAAGTTCAGCCCCTTCTGCTTGTTTTGGTTCAAGCACATCCACTCCTACGTCCATCTCCCTTGGGAATATACCTGCGGTTGGCATCGGTTTCTTCCTTCCAAGCCAGTTGATACGGTCTGTTCGTTCACCCATCACATATTCACTTGGGCAACCTTTTATTTTCTCTTCAACTATCTTTGTTACGGGCCTGCCAAGAAAATCAACCATCTCTTTTCCAACCATTCTATCCGCTTTCACAGGATGTCCACGTTCATCGGTTCGCATTACTTCTTTTTTTCTTATTTTATCTATTGGTTTCATAGTTGTTGCATTTTCAAGACACGCTTCCTCAACCCCTATTGTACCGATAGGACATACATTGAATTTGCAGAACTCTGATTCATCCACGTTCGGGGCGTTAACATCTATCTCATGCATCTCATTGTTGGCTCTTACATAATGTTTTCCTGGGCTGAAATCTCTCCCCCTCAATGAATCGTTAATACTGGGGTCGTCAGAGTAAACTGTTTTTGTCCAGCATGCGATACGCATTTCCTTCATTTTTCACCAATTTTTAAATCTCTTTTCCCAGAATTTCCTACCCTGCCCTATTTTTTCGCAGTCGATGGTTTCAGCAGTCTTGAGTTTGTCATGAGCTACACTTCCCTCGTGCCTCCAGCTACCATATGGAAGTAACGGGTCTTTTTCTACTGAGACGTCTTCTGAATTGATTTCAAAAATTTCTCCTTGCATTCCTAATCCTACTTTGAATGCAGTTCCACATGCAAAAGTTACCGCATCTTCCTTGTCCTCAAAAAAATAAACATAACCTGGTTCGGAACAACGGCTTTTTCTGAACTCCTCTGAGACAGATTCGCATCCAGTTGGGTTCAAGCCATCGTTTTCTGCGATAATTCCTAAAGCCCTTGCCGTTCCGTGGTATAACTTCATTTTCTAATTCCTTCACTCAACCTATAGAAATTCTTATGTTATCGGGCATTACTTTTAGTCTTGCTATAACTAATTCCTTCCATGCGTCCTGTTGCTCTTTAGTCATCTCATCAAAGTTCATTTTCTAAGTTCCTTTAATATATCCATTTGCTCTTGGGCTGAGAGCTCTAGCATCCCTTTTCGCCATTCGTGCCATTTTTCTTTCCAATTTTCAGGGTATTCCTTTTCAAGATGTGCACGAGTGATGCACCCTTCTTTCAGCAACCCTATTGCATAATTTACTGCATCTTTTTCCCTGCCATCAAATCGTATTGGTGAGTAAAAATCTACTTTCAGTTCTTTTTTATCAACATTATATTCAACGCTTACATCTTGACCGCGATATGGCCCACCAGAGCAAATTAGAATATGGTCTTTGCATGGTAGGTCTATCTCTTTTGCTATTCCTTCGCACACCTCACTGACCCAACCTGATACTCTGTCGTTTCTTGCTGTTTCCTCATCTAATTTCCATTTTATCATTTTTTTGCCTCCAATTCGCCCATCATCACATCTGTAATTGTTCTATGACCAAGCATTACCTCATCAATAAGTCCGCTGACACGCAATTCTTCTACTTCATTGCATTTCTTTTTTCTTGCACTAACAGCGTATCCGTAATTGGATATACTTAAACGCCAGTCATCCCTGTGAACAAGCCAATCGGGAAAAACAGATTCATCATCAACTGCTTCAAGCCATCTTTTATAAACATCGTCAAATAATTCGTTTGTGGGGTGTGTATTGAGGTCACTGCGTATCTCTACATGTGTATTTTGAGCATAGCATAAAAAGAATAAATCATTCCGTGCGAATATGCCTTTTAAATTATGGTCTGGCCTTTCAACGCTGTTATCACGCCAATCTCGTATGAGAACTTTTACCTTATCTTTTTTAAGGTGGCATGCACCATCATCGGTCATTTTCCCATTGTAGCTCTCACACGCTTTCATAAACTCACGATATTGCAGTGTATTTGACTTTTTAAAGTAGTTTACCAGGTCAATCTCCATACGTCCACCTTATCCGGTCCCACATATCATTAAGATATCCAACCTTTTCTTTGACATACAGTTCATGGAGTATCGACTTAGGCCGACCTTATTACGTGACACACCAAGAATTATAGCATTTGCATTATTCACCATATGAAGCGGAACCCACCGTTCATCTGTGTCATCATCAAGTGTTTTAATAAGGTCAAGGTTTACTATGTCTTGTTTTTCAGTAATTTTGTGAAGCAAATTAAATTTACAGGCGATAATTGTTTCTTTGTTTGACTTGCTATCGCATAGTTTTATTGCTTCTTCAATCTCTACCATCTTTCCTCTTCTAATCAATCATGCTGTCTACAGTTGTTCTTATACCAAGCAACGCAAGTTGTTTTTGCAATTCGCTATATAGTAGATTCTTAAAATTCATTGATTGCTGTTCAACTGCATCTCGCCCACCATATCTAAGGTATATTCTGTATCCACCGGCGTATTCATCCCTTTTGATTTCAATTTTATCAAATTTTATGTAGTCTGAACTTTCATCTTTTATACCGTATTTTTTCAAGAACGTAACCAAAGGGTCACGACCATCTACATGCAGGTTCACAAAGCCACATGGGAACCAGTTATCTCCAACATCAGCTCTGAATTTATTTTTTTGAAGCAACGTACGGTTTATTGCATCTGTAAGCGTTTCTGGGGTTAGGGGTCTGTGTTCTGTCGTTGACATACTTATCATTGGAACACCATCTTTAGTTTCAACAAAACCGATTGGTTTGGTTGGTGGATTAATCCTTTCCAACTCCCGTCTTTCCAGCATCTTGAACGTACATTCCGACATTAGTGACAATTCAGCAAGAGGTATTTCACATAATAAGAGATTGCTCTCTGCTAAAACAGGTACACGCGTTCCATGAACTTGCGGGCATTCCAAATCTGCTTCTTTCAGATAGCTATCGTTGATGTAACAGAAATCACCGTTTATGGTGCCTCCTATCTTTTTACAAACTTGTGCATTTTCAAGCATAGTGACCAAAAAGAAATCAACTTCTATCTACTTAAAAACTATGTCAACAACGGCATACAATTTTGAAGCGGTGAGATTTGAACCTTCAATACTGTCACCAGTAAGCACCCGTCTCAAGCGGGGTACAATCCCTGATTCTGTCATCTCACCCTACGCAGGAAGTAAGATTTGAACTTACGTGGTATATTTCAACCAATAGGTTAGCAACCTATCGCCTTTAACCACTCGGCCATTCCTGCCTAGTGCCGACGGCAGGATTTGAACCTACGGGTTTTAACCCCTACGGGACTAGGTCTCTCCAAGTTGGCGATTGTTTGAGCATCGCCCAAAGTTTTTAAGCTTCGCCCAAAAATTCTGTCTAGCGCCTTCGTCAGACTTGGCTACGTCGGCAAAAATAGTCTTATCCAATGTAATTAGTCCCGTAAGGGACTGAGCCGTAACGACTCTAGCAAACTGGATAAGATTTTGTTTTTCATTAAAAAGCAAATATTGTTTTTATTTATAAGAGTTTTGGTCTGTCAATAATTTTATATACTCCCTTTTTTATTTCTTTTTAAATGATTTCCATTTACTAATGAGTAGACTCTTTGGAGATGGAATAAAGTGATTTAGAATGTCTCGACAACGTATGTCTCAGAAGTGTAATGCGATTTTTAGTGGGATAGCCTGGGGTAGACATATAGATAGTGTCGAGACACCGACGGAATATTAGTTCCCCTTTTTAGTGCCACCGTAGCAAAAATTGGCTTGCACTCCCCCTGTAAGGGAACGAAATATCGGTTCGATTCCGGTCGGTGGCTTTTTTTAAGCGGTTGTGGTCTAACGGCATGACTTCTGGTTGCCAATCAGACAGTCTGGGTTCAACTCCCGGCATCCGCATATAAAAATGGAAGAATAACAGAAAAGAAGATTATTCTTGACGTGGGACGCTTTGCCTGCATCCATATCCCAATGGTAGGGAGTTGCGCTTCCAACGCAAATATACGGGTTCGATTCCCGTTGGGTGCATCCGACAGCAAGGCTGATGACCCTGGTTATAAGTTCTTTAATCAAAAGAACAACTAAAGCGTGTGGGAAGGCGTACGCTCCTCTCACAGCGAAACCTGTCGGGACATATTCCGTGTTCCAACGATACTGCCCCCTGAAGGCGGTGACAACGGTTCGAATCCGTTCGGAACTATCATAAAATCCCGTAGTCTAGTGGTCAATGACAGGGCTTTGAACCCGCAAACCTCGGTTCGAACCCGGGCGGGATTATACGGTGTGACGGACAACTTGGATGTCCATTAGCCTCATAAGCTAAAGTATGGAGGTTCAAATCCTCCCACCGTAATGGGGTTATGGTCTAACCAGGGAAGATAACGGTTTTGCAAATCGTTGACTGAGGGTTCAAATCCCTCTAACTCCATAGGTCTCATGGTGTAATCAGGTATCATATCTGACTGTCTATCAGACGATTTGGGTTCAAATCCCGATGAGACCGTCCGTTCCCATAGTCTAGGTCGGACAAAGATAGTGGGCTTTCGACCCACAGTCATGGGTTCAAATCCCATTGGGAACACTGGTGAAAGAGCCATGAAAAATAAACAAAAAATATATGATGCCATCCTTCAAGATAAGGATGAGAAGCGAGTGATAGAAACCAGTGGACATAAGATGGTAATCGAATATCATCACAGACCAAATCATGTAGGACCTAGAAGCACTTACACAGGATTACCAATCTGGGTCGGATATACGAAAGCTGAGGCAAGTGATGGAAAATCATTTGCTGAAGATGAAGCAAAATGCTGGACGGATGAACCTTTCAATTATTCACAAGCAAGAATAGTTGTAACAGGAAGATTGCTGAAAAAGTTGAATCTGCCAACAAGTCTTGCAGAACAAATAAAAGAGTAGAGGGAAACTTCTACTTCGTTCCCATGGTGTAGAGGCAATCACGCTAGGTTCTCGGCCTGGAAACTTGGGTTCGAGTCCCGATGGGAACATAAGGACTTGTAGAACAATCTGGGAGTTCGCTGTCCTGAAGAGGCAGACGTTGTAGGTTCAAATCCTACCAAGTCCATAGGCGTGTAGCACAATCTGGTGGTGCAATGCGTTTACAACGCATCGGTTGAATGTTCAAATCATTCCACGCCTATGACTCTCTGGCGGAATCTGGCAACGCCCTTGACTGCAAATCAGGTGATTCCCTGTTCAAATCAGGGGAGAGTCTCTGGACCTATAACGTAGCTAGGTAGCGTGCTGGACTCTTAATCCAGAAGTCAAGGGTTCGAATCCCTTTAGGTCCGTATGAACCTGTAGTGTAGCTAGGTCAACACGCCTGCCTTTTAAGCAGGTTGTCGGGAGTTCAAATCTCCCCAGGTTCGTTGCGAGTGTGGCGTAGCTTGGTTTCGCACCAGACTTATAATCTGGCACCGCACAGCTCTGATAAAGCTGAGAACGGAGGTTCAAATCCTCCCACTCGCACTCTGGATGTGGCAGAAAGGTTATGCGTTCGGCTGTAGACCGAATAAATATCGGTTCGAGTCCGTTCATCCAGATTTTGGACTCGTAGGATAGCTGGATAGTCTTTCTCCGTGCGAAGGAGAAGAAGTGGGTTCAAGTCCCATCGGGTCCGTGGGCGTGTATATCAGCTTGGACAGATGGCTTGGCTTCGAACTAAGAGGTCGTGAGTTCAAATCTCACCACGCTCGTGGAGGTATGGTGTAGTGGTAACATGCTGGTCTCCAAAACCAGAGATATGGGTCCAATTCCTATTACTTCCACTTGGGTCTGTGAGGTAGTCTGGTTATCCTCCCGAGCCTGGAACTCGGATACTCAAGTTCAAATCTTGACAGACCCATGCCCTTGTAGTATAGTGGATAGTATCATGGACTTCTAATCCAAAGATGAGGGTTCGACTCCCTTCAGGGGCATATGGTAGATGTGATGTAATGGTAGCATTATGGTCTGTGGAGCCATATGTTAGGGTTCAAATCCCTACATCTACATGCATGGGTAGCATAACCTGGCTAATGCTTCCGACTGTTAATCGGAAAGATAATGGTTCAAATCCGTTCCCATGCGTTTTATTCAAAATTTATAATTTTTCATGTCGCCGCATTCTTCTGGTACTAATTCATTCCTCTTCTTTGGAACGATACAGTTGAAAAAGAAGTGGGGGAGCAATGTTGTGTGCATTTTTAGTTTTAAAACTGATTTAGCAACATAAATAGTTGGTATTTCAACACCAAGATATGTTGCATCTTCGTGAGTTCTTTCTGCCAATTCTTTTCTCAGTTCTGAGACGTCCCAAATGGAGAAGTCCGTTGCGTTGCGTTGTTTCAACGTCACATCTATTATTTTTCCTTTATATTCATTCCATGCATGTTCTATAGGAATTGGAATGTCTGTTGGTTCTACCCACCCTTCAATATATTTTATGTCTTTATTGCAGATGGAAAGCGTTTGTGCGTTTCGATAGCATTCCTTAATCGGATATTTTCCCAGATTTTGAAGTTCCTTTTCTGCTTCTTCAGTTAGTGGACCTCTTTTTTTCTCCTTTGAATTATTTAGGATGAAATCATAATACGCAACATATTCAGGATTATCTCGTTTGAGATACTTTATGCCTTTTATATAGTTTGTAAGACCGGGTTCGAGTTCCATATCTATCACAAAAATACTATTATTTGCCTGCCTTTGTCCTCTGGTAGGTCTCTTCACCTTTACCGGATATGCCTTTGTCGTTCCATCCTGCCTTTCTTAGTTTACCGCCTATAGTTATCATTAACTCAGTATACTCTTCAAAATTATCCATAAGTTCAGCCATATTGTGCTTGTCGCCTTCGCCACAGTAATGACCATCATCGCCGATTACCGTTTTGTCTGCATTTTCCCTGATTGTATCTAATATCTTACATGTCCTCAAATGATGTTCGATACCCGCATATTGTGTTTTTGAATGATTTCCTGTCTGGTATCCTTCCTTGCCCAAAACTGGTTCACCTTTGAGTGTTTCCCATGAGCATGTTCCTTCCCGCCCATCAATCAGTTTCATCATATTATCGGGCATCCGGTGGCCGAAAGGACCTTCTCCTTCAAACACGGGGTCATCGAAACCATATAACTTAAACCTTGCTCTCTGCATAACATAAGACTGTTTCAACGCCTTTTCCCATGGCTCAAAAATCAGAGGTACGCAAACTCCCGTCTCACCTTGTTTTCCGGTACATGCAACAATAGACAACTTTGTTTCTTGCACAAAAAAAGTATTGTCCAACTTTTTCAAACTATCGAACACTCGCTGTATGCATTTTTCATCATTGCATCTCACAGCCCATTGAATAGTTAGACCCATTTATTTCCTCTTTAAATATTCAAAAAAGTTTCTTTGCCTTTGTACAATACACCCATTCGGTTCTGCCATTGATGTTGCAATGCCATAATCCATTCAATTTTATTTCCTCTGGAAAATCTCTATGTCTAGTAAATATTTCTGGACCATGAATAGTGATATTTGGGTTTTTAAAAGCATACGTCAGGTCATGGTTCATATCTTGAAAATGCTTAAACCAGCGATTGTATTCATAAGATTTTCTGAGAAATGCCTTCTCAGGGTATTTCTTAATGAGTTCGTCAATTTTTGTGTCTGTCGTTGGTTTATCTGGTCTAAAACTAATCGTTCCATCTTTTTTGATAATTATCTGATTGCACAATACTTCCACATTTACCATAATTCGCCTTTTAATCAGTATATGCCACGTCACATATAAGTTCCTTAAATTCTTTAAGTTTCTTTTTATTATGTGGAGAATAACTGCCACGATTGCTTTTACTAGCAACCCCTAATTTTTCTAATTTTTTTCCCACATCCCCAGTTATATTCAGCCGTTCAAAATATCCATCACAACTTTCAAGTTCTTCTAATAAATTGCATAATTTAGAAGTGGCATCAAATACAATGCCTTCTATTTCTATTTGCTTGGTGATTGTAGTTGTAGTTACGTATCTATCGGGTAACTTTTTGTATTTTAGTTTTTCTTCCATTTATTATCACAAAACTAAATCTATATCTATCTACTTAAAAACTGCTACAAAAGAAGTATACTAAGGGCTGGAAACGTAGTTCACAGGACAACTCTCCAGCCCCTCTTCCTCACATAGGAGGGAATGGGATAACTGTGAGGCAAGGCAATTGCCTCAAAAAAATAATAGATTTGGAGTTTTTAATCTTTTTCATTACATTTGCTCTTCGATTTTCGATTACGGGTGTTCTCATAACAGGATTGGCACATGCCTTTAACTTTTGCTTTCTTGTGGCAACCGGGTGTGGAACAAAATTTGCCCTTGTTCGCCATGTTCTTTCTAATATGCTTGTGCCTCATATATATCCGTGAGGGGTGAGTTTGAGGGAGGTGATTTTATGATACTGGAGTATCTTTATGGGATTTATTGTCCCTCAGCTCACCCAAGCAAAAATAGATTAGTTTGTTTTAAATGTTGCTATATACTACACAAAAATGTGCCATTAGTTGTGCATTATAACACAATCATTGAACAATCGCAGTAGGGTATCTGCGATAGTGAACGCCGTGTAGTTTAACAACAAGTATTTAAATTGATTGATAATCCATTTTGAATGCAGTATTTAAAGGATTGAAAATAAGCAATTTTTGTGTCCATTCTATATAAGTTTGTTCAAAATCGGTTTTGAATGTTTACACGACTTTAAATGCTGTATTTGATAACTGTTGTAGCATATTCTTAGTGATTTGATGCGACATGATGGCTTTGGCGGATTCCATGGTAATCACATCAGGATACTCTTTTATAAAATCACGTATGTCAAATTGCTTTTTATTGTCCTTGTTAATCCAATTTAAAAACAATGAAGTGTTGTCAGGTGTACCTATTTTAGTTGGTAAGGCTTTTATTTGTTCAGGTTTTTCTATTGAAGTGACAGGAGTAAAAAGTTGCTTCTTCAGCAAGGTTTGTTTAGCTTTTTTAAGTTTTATATTTTTTATACGTTCTTTGAAATATATCCCTTGACAAGTTCTGCAAGTATTTTGAACGCCTAACTTGTCTTTTTTAGATTTGTTAAATCCAGAAAGGGGTTTTGATATTCCGCATCGGGAACAAACTTTTTCAGATGAGGGGATGAAAATGGGTTTTGCTTTTTGTACCCCAAGAAAGTTTGCCCCGGTCATAGATTGCTTGCTCAGAGCGATTTGGGAGTACTCCACTCTTTACAATGTCTGGGGCCGACATGTTGGGATAGACTTTCCTGAGTGTGTTGTCCGCCTCTTTAGTCCAAACGTCGTTTGGTTTTTCTATTGGCTTTTCTTCTTCAGTAACCTTTTCGTCTTGTTTATCAAAGAAATTCGACTTTGACATCTGGATAAACAATTCAATCGACTCTTTGACCTTCTCGACATCTAAAAATATTCTATTGTCAAATTTAAAACCATTAATAACGCCAGCATCCATCTGGTATAACTCAAAGTCGTAGTATACTCCATTAATATCTATTTGCGTCTTTGTTTTTAAATCAGGCATCACTCTGTAATACTTTAAAAGGTGTTAAAGTTTTGTGATTTTTTCTTTTATTTTTCTGAATTTTGTTGGATATCTCAAAGTATAATCAACGGTAAGGTCATCTATCCCTTCTCTTGCGGCGAAATATCCTTTAACATATGGTTTAACTCTTGCCTGAAAACTTATCTTTTCTCCTTCCTCTATTTCGCCCAACTCATCAAATTCTTTGGTATGGTTAATCCACAAATGGTCGGCAACATGTGTACCCATTGATTTTTTTACATCAATCAGCAATATTGTTTCATCATAATCGACCCATTCACCGTTCAATAATTTTGGTTTGTACCTCTTCTTTTTGCCAAATCTCTTGAAAGTTGCGATGAATGTCTTCCTTGTTTCTCGTATCTTTTTTAATTCTTCACGCATTTACTGACCTTTTATTAACAATTGCTAATGCGCATTAACAATGCATTAATTCGCATTCTTTCGCATAAGATACCGTGCAGGTGGGCGGATATACGCATTTCTCAAAAGAATCAGGACGAAAATCTAATCCCTATCTGTTTCCAAATGCTGGTAGATACCCGCCATTTTCCAACGATATGCTCTCACCTGTCTCACGTCTTATCTAACTTGAAGTTAAACTAATGGTATGTTCCTGCCAAACCAGTTTTTGATTCCTAACAAATATAGTTTATTTAGTTTGACCGCTTCCTCTACCATCATCTTGATGAATAAATCCTTGTTATATTTCATGAAAAGGACGGCTTGAAAGTGGTCCATCATTTCAAAATAGTCGTCAAACGGGTCGTCCTTGTGCATCTTGAGGAACATTTTAAAATCTTTTATCGGGAACTCCTTTGGGAATTTCACATCGTATTCTTTGCCAAGTATTGTTATTTTCTCGCCAAGTATCTTTAGTTCCTCCATAATCACATCTCATATCTGTTTCTACTGATGCGTTTTATCGCTCTATTTTTGAGCAAATATCGTATGCCACATCCAATTTCATGCACGGCATACGGTAGATTTGTTTCCTTGTTGATTATGTGTTTTGCATCATATTTTGTAGTAAAATATTTCTTGTCGTTTTCCTTGCAGTAAGTTAGGATTGCCTCTGATGTTGTTTTACTCTTTGGTGGTGTCATTGTCTTTCTCCAGTTTTGCACCACAATACTCACAGACGGTTGGTTTGTAAGCCAATATTTGTTCCATTGGCACACGTCCCGTTCGTCCATGAAGCTCTGGTGATTGTTGGTAACACGCCTCGCAGACAATATGGTATTCGAAAGGGTCTGCCCAAAGGATTCGTATGCCTTTCTGCTTTGAGACATGGTTGTGCCGTTCTTTTTCATCCTCTAGTTTATCGACAAGTTGGTATATCTGTTGTTTGTACTGCTTTTCGTCTTTAATAAGTACCATCTTGTTTCGCTCGTCCATCGGATTTAGTATCGTTGCTTTTTTAACTGCTTGTAACTGCTGGTCTAGTTGCTTATTTGTTTGTATCGGTTTGTCTTTTTTTTCAATTATCAGTTTTTCCTTCTTCTCTTCGTGGATGACTTCCCATACGCCCATGCTGCTAAAACGCACATACCCGTCATCTCTTAACATTCTTAGGTAGTTCTTTAGTTGTTTCTCACCCATGGTGTTTGTAGCTTTTCTGAGTAGCTTAAAAAAGTCTGTTGTTGATATGGTCTTGATGTCGCTTGCTCTAAGCCGTTCTCCAAGTTCCTGTAGTTCGTTGTTTTTCATAAAATAGAAACGTGTTTTGAGTATTTAACTATTACGACTACGTATAATTCATATACATATCAACGCACAGCAAATGTATTCGTAAACTTTATTAATTGGCTACTTATTTGCTGTTTGGTGAATGATGGGGAAAACAAAATTATTGACATTTGATGAATTTTTTATGAAAAAGGGTGCGATTTATAGGGATGCTTCTGTTTTTTCACCGTCTTATATCCCTGATGTTTTTAGGTTTAGAGAGAAGGAATGGAATTTAATTGGCAACATATTTTCAAGTTTCTATGATAAAACCAACATACACGTCTACATCTCTGGACCACCTGGAACAGGAAAGACCCACATGGTTTGTAAGCTCATTGAGGGTTTCAATGAACATGCAAAACAAGATGCATTGCCATTCAATTTTGTCATGATAAACTGCCAAAAATTAACATACCCTGGTGTAATAGGGGTACTTGCACAAAAATATGTTCCTGAATTAAAAGTTGGGAAAAAGAAGCCGGGTGAGATTTTCCCATATATTGTAAATGGCCTGAAGGGAACAAATACCTGTTTCATTTTCGATGAAATTGATAAGATATTGCCAAGCGTCCCCTACACCAACCCGCATGATTGTTTGTTTGGTGATTTTTCAAGATTACATGAACGATGGGGAATTAAGCAAACGGTTGGTTGTGTTGTCATTGCAAATAAGCCAAATTTAGATTCAAATATAGACCCGTCTACACGTTCTTCATTTATACCTACACGTATTTGTTTCAAGGATTATGCCGCAGGAGAGATTTGTGATATTTTATGGGAACGATGCTGTGCAGGTTTTCAACCAAATGTTGTAGAGTTGGAAACTGTTGCAAAATTTGCCAATGAAGTATCTGATTGTTCGCATGATTTACGCACCGTGTTTAAGGTTTTTTCCGCGGTTGGTTCATATGTAACGAATCATGGCAGGCATAAAATCACAAAAGAAGATTTGTCGGCCGTGTTAAGAATCACTGAGATGGAAGGGACTGTTGAAATAATTAATAGTTTGAATGACATACAAAAGATTTTATTGTATGTAATTGCGCAAATTCAAAAGAAGAAACCAAGAGATAGATTTGCAGTTACAACTGATGCTGTGTGGTGTGGCTATGAATCATTTAAAGATGAGATAAATGCAAATGGCGGAAAGGGTGCAAAAACATTAGAAGAGAGGACACAACGACACATATTAGAGACGGTAATGAAAAAGTTAGAAGCCCAGGGTTTGTTCAGTACGGGCATCAAGGGATGCGGTCGTGCAAGTGGGCAACTTAAATATTTTCATATAGAGGAAAAGGATTTTGATAAAATATATACTGCAATTTCAGAAATCATAAAGAACGATTGGGGAATCGAAGATGCTCATTCACATTTTATGAAGAATTATAAAATAATTTGAGACTTTGAGTTTACGATTACGTATGTTTATAGTAAAAAACTGCGATTTTGAGACATTTTAGTATGTAACCGTAATTGTGTTTTCTCCCGTCAGTCTCTTTACGGCTACATATGATATCTGAGATTACTGTTTCAACAAACCAGCAAGTAGTCTGAGACCATCTAAAAACGATTCCCATTTCTGTAATTCTGTTTTGGTCATCAAATCCCTCTTATTTTTTCAAAAACTCGCTCTAAGTATAGTAAAATGTGTATATATAGCAAAAAGATACTGATTGTGAGATTTTCTTTTTCAGTAATGTATTCCATAATATCACTTTTTTATTTTATGAGATTTTGAGACTAAGCGGGATGGTCTGGATGGTAATAGTTGTAGAGGCTTCTGAAGTATTCTTTTTTTTGTATTCGCCCCCACATGTCTTTGCGGTAATCGTCACTCTCAAAGATGCTTGGGAATGAGATGTAGTTTCCTAATTCTGAAATATATTCGTAAAACGCCAGTAGGTTGAGACCATGTTCTGTCATGACATATCTTGTTACTTTCTTTTCTTCTTTAGGGGGGACACCCATGGCCTCTGCCGCCACTTTTGTCTCCTCACTTGGCTCTATTTCTTGAACGATTGTTTCTTTTTCTATTGCACCATACCTTAATAGATTGCTCTCTACACTTATCAATTCTCTCTGTTCCATGTTCACCATGGATAGTAGTTCTTTATTACTAAGCGGATTGTTGTAAAGGTATCGCAGTACTTCGTATCTCCTCTTTTTCAGGGTACTAACCTTTCGTTCCATTCTCCCTCACGTTAATGTTACATTGATGTATTAAATAGAGTCTCGCATGGAAGAATCACGGGAAGTATTCATAAAGGTTTAGTTTTGGTTTTTCTGGAAAAAGTTTATAATGTACGTTTGTATTAATTGTCCTTTGCTGATTTCCCATGCAGGAATTACAACACCCTGATGGCGTTGACCAGCATCAATCCATATCTCGATGAGGAGTTAGGCAAAGAACTTATCCAATATCGGGAACTTGGTTGTCTTTAAATGAACAACACAAGAGGAAGCAAAAGCCCGTTCTGAGAAATGAAAGAAAGTGCAAACCTCCTATGAACCCAGATGATGAGGATGCTGGCAACCCAGTCGCAAATGGGAGTTCTGATTAGTGGATACTATGAAGATATATAGTTATGTACGTAGTTGCTTTAGTCAACTATTCAAAGGATACCTTTCTTGCAGTTACGGCTACATATGATATTTAAAAAATGTTATAACAGGAGGTATCTTGGAGAGCATAGCCCTCTCCACATAACAACAGATAGCTACGGTTACATATACTACGTACTCTTTTGCATAGTTGTGGTTGCTCATAATAT
>Ga0315282_10000498_pt1 | contig 77406 bp, 62 predicted proteins | sample YL17G07_20_MG_FD_203693 | JGI IMG/M metagenome (GOLD analysis project Ga0315282, IMG submission 203693) | Sediment microbial communities from Yellowstone Lake, YNP, Wyoming, USA - YL17G07_20 | ecosystem: Environmental > Aquatic > Freshwater > Lake > Sediment | place: USA: Wyoming | collected... | reverse complement strand
GCACTGAGACGTTCTGGGCCATTGTCCACTGGTGCGGCCATCCCTTGAACTGGAGTGACGTGCGTCAGAGCGACGGCGCGGTCGTCTGCGAACTCCGCTGCCCCGCCTGTGGGTGGGGCGGGCTCACCGACCCCATCTTGCTAGACGCTCCATTGATAGGTTATCAAGGCCTTTACGATTCCCTCGGAAACAGAATCGGCGGCCGCAGAACGTAACGCCGTCACGCAGAACGTAACGCCATCCAGACCATACGTGACGACCCGGGGTGTCTCCCCTGAGCAGGTTCCGGACACAGCCTGGCAGTGGGCACAGGCGGTGGAAATCGGGACCACATCCGGAAACATATGAGCCACCGGCGCCGTCCTTGCCTCCGCGGGAGGTCCCTGCTGTCCATCTCCGAACTAGTTCCTTCAACACCCGCTTCAGGAGGCTTCCATGCGCCACCGTCTCGCCGTCGTCATCCTCCTCGTACTCGTCGGCACCGCGCTGGGGTGCGCCGCGCAGACCACGCCGGCCGCCCCCGAAATCCCTGCGCCGCGGCCCCTCGCCCACCGCTGGCTCTTCGTCTTCCGCAGCCACAACCAGCCCGGCGCGGTGGAGAAGACGCTCGCGCTTCTGCCGCGGGCGAAAGCGGCTGGATACAACGCCATCGTGCTCTCCGACGGTGGCCTCAACCACCTCGATCTCATGTCCCAGGCCTACCGGGACAACATCCTCCGCATTCAGGCGGAGACGTACAAGCTGGGGATGGAGTTCATCCCCATCGTCTATGCCATGGCCTGGAGCAACTCACTGCTGATGTATGACAAGAACCTGGCCGAGGGGCTGCCCGTCAAGGGGGCCCGCTACGTCGTGGGCAAAGGCGCCCTCGCGCTCGCGCCCGAAACTCCGGTCTCCTTGCCCAACGGTGGCTTCGAGGATGTCACCAACGACGCCCCCGCCGGCTGGACCGTCCCCAACACTCCCGCCCAGACCGCGCAACTCGATGACCAGGTCCACCACTCCGGCGCCCGCGCCCTGCGCGTGAGGAGCGGACAGGGCAGTGTCACCCAGACCGTCGCCGTCCGCCCCTTCCACCTCTATCACCTCAGCCTCTGGGTCAAGACCCAGGATCTGACCCGCCCGCGCATCCGCATCGGCGTGCGCGCGGCGGAAGGCACCGTGCCGCGGCGGACCCTCAACTACTACACGCCTGCCTTTGCGAAGACCCAGGACTGGACCCGCTATGACTTCACTTTCAACAGCCTGGAGGCGGAGCGCGTCGATATCTCCCTCCGCTCCGGCGGCGAGGGCGCCGCCTGGTTCGACGATGTGGCCCTCGAAGAGACCGGGCTGGTCAACGTGCTCCGCCGGCCGGGGACGCCGGTGACCCTTAAGGGCGAGGACGGCGCCGTGTACGAGGAGGGGAAGGACTTCGAGGCGATCCGCGATCCCCTGCTGGAGCCCGAGGACTCCTACCACACCCCGCCCACCGTCAAGCTGACCGCGTCCTCCCGCCTTAAGGAGGGCACGCCCGTGCGCCTGAGCTACTACCATTCCGTGGTCATCAACGAAGGTCAGGTCTGCGCCTGCCTCAGCGAGCCGAAGCTCTACCAGTTACTGCGCTCTGAGGCCAAGCAGGTGAACGACCTGTTCCATCCCACGGCCTTCTTCATGCAGCACGACGAGATTCGCACCGCGAACTGGGACGAAGCCTGCCAGAAGCGGCACCTGACGCCGGGGCAGATGCTGGCGGACAACGTGAAGCAGTGCGTGCAGATGCTCAAGGACCTGAACCCGAAGGCGAAGATCTGGGTGTGGTCGGACATGTTCGACCCCATGCACAATGCCGGCCCCAAGGACGCCTACTACTTCGTGAACGGCGACTGGCAGGGCGGATGGGAAGGGCTGCCGGCCGAGGTCGGCATCGTCAACTGGGCCGGCCACTTGCAGGGCCGCAACGCGAAGTGGTTCGCCGACCGCGGCCACGAGCAGATCCTCTCCGGCTACTACGACCACGACGACACCGGCCGCGGCTTCGCGGGCTGGCTCGCGAACACCAGGGACGTCCCCCGCGTCACCGGCGCGATGTATACCAGTTGGCTGGACAAGTACGACGCGATTGAGGCCTGGGCGAACGCCGCCTGGGGCGGGGCTGGGAAGACGGCACAAAAGTAGCGCGCACAAACCGGAGGAGGTGGCACGTGCCACCCCCTCCCGTTCATTGCACCGGTGTCAGCGTCGGAAGCTCCGCGGACGGGGCCGCTTGGCGGCGCGTTTCGCCGCGCCCGCCGCGCGCCGCCGTGCCGCGCACGCCGGGCAGACGCGCGGTGCCGGGTATCCCGCCGCCTCATCCCGCTGGCGTTCCGCCTCGGAATAGAGGAACGGCTCCCCGCACTGCTCGCAGGTGAGTTGCTGGCCCGACGGCCGACCCGACTCCTCTACCAACGACGGCCACCGCCCCCGCCGAAGCCACCACCCCCGCCACGACGACCGCCGCCGCCGCCGCCGAAGCCGCCGCCGCCCCCGCGGCGCTCGCCGCGGTCCGCCCTCGGCCGGGCTTCGTTCACCACGATCTGCCGCCCGCCCAGGTCGCGCCCGTTGGTGGCCGCAATCGCATCGGCCGCCTTCTCGTCCGGCACGTCCACGAAGCCGAAGCCCTTGTCACCAATGACGCGGACCGCGATCGGCTCGAACTCGGCGAACAGATCGCGCAGATCGTTCTCCGTCACGGAGTACGGCAGGTTCCCTACGTACAGACTCTTAGACATGTGCTCTCCTTCCTGCGAGCCCACGCCCGCAGGCCTCATGCACGCTCGCTCCCGCGAGCCGTGCGCCGCCCGGACTCAATGCCGGCGGCATGGAATCGGCTCCCTCCGCCGCGACACCGCGGGGAAGAGAGCCACCGGAATGACCTGCTGCTGCACCGGAGTCCGGGGGGCGCATGCCCTCATACCGGAGAGCCTGCAGGAGATGGGGGGAAAGATTGTCCCGAGTGAGAATCGTCATCACCTCATGCACGAGAGGAAGCCAATCGCCGGGGCGCCCTGCTAGCGGCCGAGGTGACTCTCTCTGATCTCGCCCTCCGGGACGCAATAGGACACACCGCGCCGATCGGACAGGTCGTCTCCGGAGGCTATCTCCAGTCTACCGCAGCGGCGGGGGCATGTCAAACGGCCGGAGGTCGGGAAACGTCCGGTTTCGCACATCCCCCGCCCGCCCCCGCCCCTAACCCCTAGCCCCTAGTAACCAACCAATTACCCGGCCATGTCGCAATCCGCCCTTCTCGTCGAACCTCCCTCCCGGCCAAAAGCGTTTCGCCCGGAAAGCCCCTATTGCGACATATTGCGACATGGCCCGCGGCCGAGCCACCCCGCCGCCACCCCCGGCCCCCCGCGTGTCGCTATTTCTCCCCTTTCGTCGAATCGCCCGCGCGGCCAAAAGGATGTCCCCAAAAATGGCGACATAGCGACACATAACGACACGCGGGGCCAGGGGCCAGGGGCCAGGGTTCAGGGTCACAGCCGGGATCGCGGAAAAGTTGCCAAGAAAGGCCCTATTGAGACACATTGAGACACGCGGGGCCAGGGGGTGAGGGGCCTTCCCTCCGCCTCTTCGCCTTTCGCCTTCTCGCCTCATCGCTCGGCAGGAGGACCCCGCCCCACCGCTGCGAATTGTGTACACACCTCAGCCAGGACGGGACAGCATGACCTCCAGACAACGGGTGGTGGCCGCACTCAATCATCAGGAGCCCGACCGCGTGCCTGTGGACCTCGGCAGCACCGGCGTCAGCGGCATCACCGTCTTCCCCTACGCGGCCCTCCGCCGGGTCCTCGCCGTCAGTGGCGAGTTGCCCAGGGTTTGGGACCTGGTGCAGTTCAACGCCGAAGTCGAACTGCCCGTCCTGGAGAAGCTCGGCTGCGACGTCGTTGGAGTCGCCCCGGTCACCCGCACCTTCGGCATCGCCTACCGCGACTACAAGCCGTGGACCGCCGGCGATGGCACCGAGATGGCCGTCCCCGGCCAGTTCAACCCCCAGGTCTCCCCCGACGGCGACCTGCTCCTCTCCCCCCGGGGCGACGCCTCCGTGCCCCCCAGCGGCCGCATGCCCAAGGGCGGGTATTACTTCGACCTGCTTCCCCGCCAGCAGCCCCTGGACTGGGATCATCTCGATCCGAAGGAGTTCGCCGAGCAGTTCCGCCGCCTCCCGGACCAGGAGCTGGAGCACATCCAGCGGACCACGGACTACCTCTACCGCGACACCGACTACGCCATCGTCGGCGCCTTCGGCGAGCGCGGCCTCGGCAACATGCCCCTGGTGATGGCCCCGGAGCTGGACGCTCCCAAGGGGATCCGCTCCTTTGACGACTGGCTGGTGGCCCACCTCACCCATCCGGAGTACATCAAGGAGATCAACCACCTCCACACCGAGCGGATCCTCGAGAACCTCGAGCTGTTCCACCAGGCGGTGGGGGACAAGATCGTCGCGGTCTACCTCACGGCCACTGACTTCGGCACCCAGCGCGGCGAGTTCACCTCCCCCGATCTGTACCGGGAGTTGTACTTCCCCTTCCACCAGCGGCTCTGCACCTGGGTGCACGAGCACACCACCTGGAAGACGTTCTGCCATAGCTGCGGCTCGATCTACCGGCTGATCCCGATGATGATCGAGGCGGGGATAGATATCCTGAACCCGGTGCAGACCTCGGCCGCGAACATGGAGCCGGCGCGGCTGAAGCGGGAGTTCGGGGACAAGTTGGTCTTCTGGGGCGGCGGCGCGGACACGCAGAAGACGCTGCCCTTCGGGACGCCCGAGGAGGTGCGCGCGGAGGTGAGAGAGCGGATACGGATCTTCGCCCCGGGCGGCGGGTATATCTTCAACCCGGTGCACAACGTGCAGGCCAAGACCCCGGTGCAGAACCTGCTCGCCATGTTCGACGCCGTCCGCGAGGCCGGGCGCTACCCCATCGTCGTATAGGAGCCAAGCCAGGAAACGATATGCCCCCCACCCATCGCCTGCGAGAGATCCACGCCGCGCTCGCCATCAATCTCCGCCGCGAGGTGCGTCGGGAGGAGTACCTCGACTTCATGACCTTCCGCCGCAACGACCGCCCTCTCTTCACGGAGCTGTTCGGTCCGCTCGTGGGGCTGAAGGAGGAATGGGCGGCCCAGGGCGCACGGCCCGAGGAACTCGACCTCTCCGCCTTCCGCTTCCGGTGTCCGGACTGGGGCGGCCTCCCGGTGGACACCGGCTGGATTGGCTGGCAGGAGGAGGAGATCGTCGAGGAGACCGCGGAGCACATCATCGCCCGCGACGAACGCGGTCGGCTGGTGAAGCTGATGAAGGGGCTCGCCTCCCTCCCCCTCCCGTTGGAGTACCCGGTGAAGACGATGGAGGACTGGCAGCGACTCAAGCCCCACTACCAGTTCACGGAGGAGCGCTTCGCGCCGGACTGGGAGCAGGCCGCGCGCGAGCACCTGGCGGCCGGGCGGGTGGTCACGGTCTCCATCCCCGGCGGGTTCGCCGAGCCGCGGGAGTTGATGGGAGACGAGGCCGTCTGCCTCGCCTATTACGAGCAGCCCGAGCTGATCCACGACATCTTGCGCACCATCGGCGACACGGCCTTCCGGGTGCTGGCGCGCGTCTCGAGCCGGGTGCAGATAGATCAGCTTAGCGTGCACGAAGACCTCGCCGGCAAGAGCGGGCCGCTGGTCGGCCCGGCCCTGGTGGCCGAGTTCATCGCCCCCTACTACCGGCGCATCTGGGATATGCTTGCCGAGCGAGGGGCGCGCCTCTTCGACCAGGACTCCGACGGCAACATCGCCGCCGTGATTCCGGCCTTCCTGGAAGCGGGGGTGAACGTGATGCATCCCATGGAGCCCGCCGCGGGGATGGACATCGTGAGGCTGCGGGAGCAGTACGGGACCCGACTGGCCTTCATGGGGGGCCTGGACAAGTACGTGCTCCGCCGCAGCAGGGACGAGATCGCTGCCGAGTTGGAGTACAAGATCCCTCCCATGGTGCGCACGGGCGGGTGTCTGCTAGGCCTCGACCACCGGATCCCCAACGGCACGCCGCTGGAGCACTATCGGTTCTACCTCGAGAAGGCGTGGGAAGTGATGGAGACGGCGGCCAGAGGGGGCATGTCGTAGCAGATGAACATGGACTCCGTTGCCCAGCCCGAGGGGCGTGTGCTACAGTCAAGCGTGAGGCGCTGGGGGCTGGGATGCTGGAGATTCGCGTTGAGTAGCTTCGGGCTGATCCACGGTGGCGTGACGCAGCTTGCGCGCGCGGGCGAGGGGGCGGGATGTCAGTGACCCCTGACCCGCGGCCGCCGCGGCGCTCCCGCAGCGTCCGCAGCCTCTTGCTGCTGCGCATGCTGGTGCTGCTGGCGCCCATCCTGGTGTTCTGGGTGTGGCTCTACTACGGCCAGTACCGGGCGCGGCGGGCGGCCGAGCTGCAGTCCAACCTCGAGATCGCCCGCGCTACCTCGGCCGCCTTCCATGCCTTCGTGCAGGATCTCCGCCGCGAGGAGAAAGTGGTCGGGCAGGGCCTCGTCCTCCTCGCCCCCTTCGAGGCCGAACAGGCGGCGTCCTACCTGGCGGCCGTGAACCGGGAGTATCCGGAGATCACCTCTGTCGCGTGGTTGCAGCCCGACGGCCGCCTCCTGGCTTCCGGCCCGGCGGAGGGCCCGGGCGGCCGGTGGTCGCGGCAGCCCTGGCTGGCCGACCTCAAAGAAGGGCGCGAATGGGTGATCACCGCCGTCACGCGACCGCCCGACTACCGGGATGCCAGGTTCGTCGTCGCCTCGGCGATGCGGGATAGGGCGGGCCGCCTCCAGGGCTTTGTGGTTGCCGAGGTAGACCCGAACCGACTCATCAACTCGATCAATATCAAGCGCGCCGGCGGCGGGGCCGTCTCCCTTACGGATAGCACCGGCTGGTTGGCCTTCCGTCTGCCAGCCGCGCCGGAGGTTTTCGCCGACCGGGATTGGGCCAGGCAGTTCGCCGCCGTTCGGCGCGCGCTCCAAGGGGGGGAGGCGGCCGAAGTCACCTATGTCGGCTACCAGAAAGGCACCCGCGTGATCGCGGAAGTGCCGGTCGCGGGGACCGGCTGGGTGGCGGGAGCGGGCCGCCCCGAGGCCGAGGCGATGGCGGAGGTGAAGCGAGACATTGCCCAGAGTTCGGGCCTCTTCCTGCTGGTCGCGGTCCTGGGGATACTGCTGGCCACGGTCGCCGCCCGCACCATCACCGAGCCCCTCGCTCGCCTGCGCCGGCGTGCTCGCGCCTTCGGGCAGGGCGCGCTCGCGCAACGTGCCGACCTCGACGGGCCCTCCGACCTGGCCGAGCTGGCCCTCGCCTTCAACCACATGGCCGACGATCTCCAGGTCCGTGAGCACCTGCTCCGGGAGAGCGAGGCCGACCTGAACCGCGCCCAGGCCGTGGCGCTCTTGGGGAGCTGGCGGCTGGATGTTCGGCAAAACGAGCTGCGCTGGTCGGCCGAGACCTATCGCATGTTCGGCGTCCCCGAGGGAACCGAGCTGACCTACGAAGCCTTCCTCGCGCGCGTGCATCCGGAGGACCGGGAATACGTGGACCGCAAGTGGACCGCCGCTCTCCGCGGCGAGGAGTACGATATCGAGCATCGGATCGTCGTCGGCGACAACGTGAAGTGGGTGCGCGAGAAGGCGGAGATGGAGTTCGACGCGGAGGGCGCGCTTCTGGGTGGGTTCGGGACCGTGCAGGATACCACCGCGCGCAAAGAGATGGAGCAAGCGCTGCGGGACGCGCGGGACGAACTGGAGGCCCGCGTGGTGGCGCGGACGGCCGAACTGGCGACCGCGAATGAGGCCCTGACCCGCGAGATGGCAGAACGCGCCCGCGCCGAGGAGTCTGTACGCGCGGAGCGGCAGCGCTTCGGCGACGTGCTCGACCGCCTCCCCGCCTACGTCGTGCTGCTGACTCCGGACTACCACGTGCCCTTTGCCAACCGCTTCTTCCGGGAGCGCTTCGGCGAGTCCGAGGGCCGGCGCTGCTACGAGTATCTTTTCGGCCGCACCGAGCCCTGCGAAACCTGCGAGACCTACACCGTGCTCGACACCATGGCCCCCCACCAGTGGGAGTGGCTCGGCCCGGACGGGCGAAACTACGACATCTATGACTTCCCCTTCACCGATGCGGACGGCGCCACGCTCATCATGGAGGTGGGCCTCGATATCACCGAGCGCAAACGCGCGGAGGAGGACCTGCGCGCCGCCTCCGAATACGCCCGCAGCCTGATCGAGGCCAGCCTCGATCCGCTGGTGACCATCAGCGCGGAAGGCAAGATCACCGACGTCAATGAAGCGACCGTGACCGCCACCGGCGTGCCCCGCGCGGATCTCATCGGCACCGATTTCTCGGATTACTTCATCGAGCCGGATCAGGCCCGGGAGGGATACCGGCGGGTCTTCTCCGAGGGGTTCGTCACCGACTACCCGCTCACCATCCGCCATCGGGACGGCCGTCTCACCGACGTGCTCTACAACGCCACCCTCTATCGAGATGTCGAGGGCCACGTCGCTGGCATCTTTGCGGCCGCCCGCGACGTCACCCTCCAGCGGCAGGTCTCCCAGTATGCGCGCAGTCTGATCGAGGCCAGTCTCGACCCGCTCGTGACCATCAGCCCCGCGGGCACCATCACCGACGTGAACGAGGCGACCGTCACGGCCACCGGCGTGCCCCGCGCGGACCTCATTGGCACCGATTTCTTGGATTACTTCACCGAGCCGGAGAAGGCCCGCGAGGGATACCGGCATGTGTTCTCCCAGCGCTTCGTCATTGACTACCCCCTCACCATCCGCCACCGCGATGGTCACCTTACCGACGTGCTCTACAACGCCTCCGTGTACCACGATGTGCACGGCAACGTCCTGGGAGTGTTTGCCGCCGCCCGCGACATCACCGAACGCAAGCGCGCGGAGGAGGAAGTGCGTCGCCTGAACGTCGAATTGGAGGGGCGGGTCGAACAGCGCACCGCCCAGCTCCAGGCCGCCATGGAGGAAATGGAGGCCTTCACCTACTCCGTCTCCCACGACCTGCGCGCCCCCCTGCGGGCGATGAATGGCTTCAGTCTGGCGCTCCTGGAGGAGCACCGCGCACAACTCGATAGAGAGGGTATACTTTACCTGACCCGCATCCGGTCGGCCAGCGAACGGATGGCGCAGCTCATTGACGACCTGCTCGAACTGTCCCGGGTGACGCGGGGCGAGTTGGAGCGCCGGCCCGTGGACCTGAGTGGGTTGGCCCGGACGATCGCAGAGGAATTGCGCGCGCGAGCCCCGGAGCGGAAGGTGGACTTCGCCATCGAGGCCGGGCTGACCGCGCGAGGAGATCCGCGCCTGCTGGAGCAGGTGCTGCGCAACCTCCTGGACAATGCGTGGAAGTTCACCGGGAAGAACCCCGCGGCCCGCATCGAGTTCGGCGCCGCGGACCAGGACGGCGAGCCGGCCTTCTTTGTGCGCGATGACGGCGCCGGGTTCGATATGACGTACAAAGACAAGCTGTTTCATATATTCCAGCGGCTGCACGGTATGGAAGAGTTCGAGGGGACGGGCATCGGGCTGGTGACCGTCCAGCGCATCATCCAGCGCCACGGCGGCCGGGTGTGGGCGGAAGGCGCGCCGCGTCGGGGCGCCACCTTCTTCTTCACCTTGCCACAATGAGGGCGGCCCCAGTTGCCGCACCGGAAGGAGCAACCATGGAACCGAGAGCAATTCTCCTGGTAGAAGACAACCCCGACGACGAGGCCCTCACCCTGCGCGCGCTCAAGCGCCACAACGTCTTCAACGAGGTGGTCGTGGCCCGCGACGGGGCGGAGGCCCTGGACTACCTCTTCGCTCGCGGCCCCTACGCGGGCCGGAAGGTGACCGACCTGCCTCCGGTGGTCGTGCTCGACCTGAAGTTGCCCAAGGTGGACGGGTTGGAGGTGCTCCGGGAGGTCCGCGCCGACCCCCGCACCAAGTGCCTCCCCGTCGTCATCCTCACCTCCTCCAGCGAAGAGCGGGACCTGGTGGAGAGCTACCGGCTGGGCGTGAATAGCTACGTGCGCAAGCCGGTCGGCTTCGAAGAGTTCAGCCACGCCGTCGGTCAGCTGGGGTTGTACTGGTTGCTGCTGAACGAAAGCCCGCCCTGCGAGGCCTGAGCGTGATGCGTCCGCTGCGAGTGTTGGTGATCGAAGACTCCGAAGACGATGCCCTGCTGCTGCTCCGGGAGCTGCGGCGCGGCGGGTACGATGTCGTCCATCAGCGCGTCGACACGGCCGAGGCCATGCGCGCCGCCCTCGCCGCCCAGGAGTGGGAGGTGATCCTCTCCGACCACGCCATGCCGCGCTTCAACGCGCTCGCCGCCCTGCACATCTATCAGGAGCAGGGCCTCGACCTCCCCTTCATCATCGTCTCCGGCGCGATCGGGGAAACGCAGGCCGTGGAGGCCATGCGCTCCGGCGCGCACGACTACATCCTGAAAGGGAACATGACGCGGCTCACCGCTGCCATCGAGCGGGAACTGCACGAGGCCGCCGAGCGCCGCGCCCGCCGCGAGGCCGAGCAGGAAGTGGCCAAGGCCGCTAAGGAATGGTCCGAGACCTTCGACGCGGTTTCGGACCTGATCTGTGTGCTCACCTCGGACTGTCGCATCGTGCGCGCCAATGCGGCCCTGGCCCAGATGGCAGGAGCGGAAGACCCGGCCTCCCTTCAGGGGAAAGCGTATCAGGACGTGATGTTTGGCGACCGCGGCGGCCCCTACAAGTGTCCCTGCCGTGAGGCGGCCCCCGGCACCGACATGGTCTTCCCGCGCCTTGCTCCCGGCCGCACCTTCGAGGTCACCTTCAGCCCGATCTTGGACGAGGGTGGCGCCCCCCACGCCTTCGTACAGGTGGCCCGCGACGTGACCGAAAAGCGGCAACTCCAGGCCCAGTTGCTTCAGTCCCAGAAGCTCGCCGCCCTCGGCGAGGTCATCTCCGGCATCGCCCACGAGCTGAACAACCCCCTGGCCGCAGTGGTGGCCCACGCGCAGTTGCTTCGGCGGCATCACCTTCCCGGCGATACCGAGGAGTCGGCCAAGGCGATGGAGGACTCCGCCCTGCGCGCCTCTCGCGTGGTGCAGAGCCTGCTCGCCTTTGCCCGCCGGCAGACGCCCCAGCGCGGCCCCGTCACTATCAACCAGGTCGTCCAAGACACCCTAGCCCTCCAGGCCGCCCTCCTCCGCGCGGACAACATCCAGTTGGCGCTGGAACTCGCCCCCGACCTGCCGCCGGTCTTCGGTGATGCCTACCAACTCCAGCAGGTGCTCCTCAACCTCCTCAACAACGCCCACCGGGCGATGGCGCACGCTCCCTTGCGCCGTCTCACCATCGCCACGGAGGTGAACGGCGAGTACCTGCACCTGCGCGTGCAGGACTCCGGCGTGGGCATCTCCGAGGAGAACCTGGGGCGCATCTTCGAGCCCTTCTTCACCACCCGGGAGGTGGGCCAGGGAACCGGCCTCGGCTTGTCCGTCTGTCACGGCATCATCCAAGACCATGGCGGTGCCATCCGCGTCTCCAGCCAAGTGGGCGTCGGCACGGAGTTCGTGGTAGACCTCCCCGTGATGCGGGCCGCGGTGCTTCCCGAGAGGGAGGCGCCCCCGCCCACGCCCACGCCCTCCCTGCCCCAGGGGACGCGCCTCCTCGTCGTCGAGGATGAACTGCTCATCCGCCTCGCCCTCAAGCGTATGCTCGAGGATCTCGGCGCCACGGTCCAGGCCGTCCCCCACGCGACCGCCGCCCTCGCGGCCCTCGAGAAGGCCGACTTCCAGGCCGTCATCTGCGACCTCAAGATGCCCGGCATGGACGGCAAGCTGTTCTACCGCGAGGCCGTCGCCCGCTGGCCCGCCCTTGCCTCCCGCTTCATCTTCTGCACCGGCGATACCCTCAACCCCGACACCACCGCCTTCGCGGGGCAGCACCATCTGCCGCTTCTCGCCAAGCCCTTCCTCGTGTCCGAGGTCGCCGCCACCGTCGCCGCCGTGATCCCCTAAGGCCGAAACCAGGCAGTTCCTCGCTCTCCGCGCCTGCTCGAAAAAAAAGGCGAGACAGGCTCTTGACATTTCCCGAAATTGTACTAGTATACTAGAACACTATTCTTTTAGTACAAGGAAATGCTGAATCCCATAGACCTCAAATCGGCCCTGCCGATCTACGCGCAGGTGACGGAGCAGATTCGCCAGCGCATCGCCGCCGGCGTCTTTGCGCCCGGCGACCAACTTCCCACCGTCCGGGAACTCGCTTCCCAACTCCTCATCAACCCCAACACGGTCTCCCGCATCTATCGGGACCTCGAGCGAGAGGGCCTGCTCGAGACCCGGCGGGGCGCGGGCACCTTCGTCGCCGCCAGCGCCGCCTCCCTCGCCCGCGTGGATCGCGAGCGGGCCTTGCGTGCCCAACTCGAGGAACTCGTCCTTCAGGCTCGCCTGTTCGGCGTGTCCGATCCCGCCCTTCTCTCTCTTCTGCGTGACATTCTCCAGCGCTCGCCGACGCGAGTGGGAAAGGTTGAGCCGTGAGCGAGAACGAGTTCGCCGTCGTGACCGACCACCTGACCAAGCGCTTCGGCCGCAAAGCGGCCCTGGACGGGGTGTCGCTGCGCATCCCGACCGGGTCGGTGTTCGGCCTGATGGGGCCCAACGGGGTCGGCAAGACCACGTTCGTGCGCTGCTTGCTCAACCTGCTCACTCCCACCTCCGGCACCATCCGCGCTCTCGGGTTCGATGCCGTCCGGGACTCCGTGCAGGTCAGACTGCGCACCGGGCACGTGGCCGCCCTCCAGTCGCTGTGGGAATGGATGACTGTCCAGGAGTTCGTGGACTTCGTGGGGAGCTGTTACCCCCACTGGAGCCCCACCTCGGTCTCCGCCTTCCTCCAGCGCGTCGCCATTGACCCGACCCAGAAGATCGGCACCCTCTCCCGCGGCCAGCGCACCCTCGCCGCCCTCGGCGCGGCCATCGGTCACGAGCCCGAGCTGCTCGTCCTCGACGAGGCCCTCACCGGCCTCGATCCCATCTCCCGCCGGGAGGTCCTCCAGAGCATCATTGACGTGATGCACCTGGAGGGGCGCACCGTCATCATCACCGGCCAGGACATCGGGGACCTGGAGCGCATCTGCGACCACATCGGCTTCCTCATCAAGGGCAAGCTGTTCTACCAGGGGCCGCTCGACCAGCTCAAGGCCCAGGTGAAGCGCATCATGGTGCAGCACCCCTCCGGCCCGCCGCCGCTGATCCCCCCGGACGCGCTGCGCGTCAGCCGCAGCGAGCGCGAGACGCAGTTCACCGTCTCCAACTACCGGCCGCAGCTGCTCGATGACCTCGCCGGCCCGGATCGCTTCGTGCAGGCCTTGGAGATGAGCCTCGAGGACATCTTCATTGACCTGGTCAAGCCCCAGTTGGGCCAGGGGGAGGCCCTCCCCGCCCTCCATCAGGAAGCGCAGGTGCCCGCATGAAAGCCATCTTCCTCAAGGAATGGCGCCAGGCGCACCTGCTTCCCTGGGCCGGACTCCTTCTCTCCGCGCTGGTGGTGGCCCTCTATGCCCTGTGGGTCATCCTCTACGCACAGACCGGCCAGGATGTGGAAGACGCGGAAGCCTTCTGCACCGTCGTACTCCTCCTGGCCACGCTCGTCATGGCGCTCGTGGCCACTGCGGGCAGCCTCGCCTCTGAGATCGGCACCGGCGCCATCAGCTACCTGCTCGCCCTCCCCGTCTCTCGCTCCCGCATCTGGGCGGGGAAGGCGCTCGCCGCGCTCGCCCTCGCCGGGCTGTCGGCCGTGCTGCTCTTCCTCCCCGCCTCCATCGCCATCCCCGGCGTTCGTCACGATCTCCAGCGCGCGCTCCTCTACCTCCCGGACGTCGCCGTCTGGATGCTGTGCGTGCTTGCGATCACCCTGTTCTGCTCCACCCTCTTCGCCCGCCCCCTCACCGTTTTCCTGGTGGCGCCGGCGACCGCCATCGCCCTCGGCCTGCTGTTCCTCCTCGGGATCAACTTCCTCCACTTCCTCGTGCTCCGGTACGACTATGGCTCGTATCCCTCGGCAGATTTCAGCCTCTGGGCCCTGCTCGCCACGCCTCCGTTCCTGCTCGCCTCTTGGGTAGCATTCCGGAGAGGCGAGCTCTTCGACTCTCGGCGCCACCGCCTCCTCGGACTGGCCGTGCTCGGCGGGGGATTGGCCGCCGTGGCCCTACTCCTCTACGCCGGCGGGCGCTGGGAATGGCGCTACGTGCGCGGGCAGGTGGTGACCATCGCAGCAACCAGCCTTCCTCCAGGTGGAAAGGTGGCCGCCCTGCTCGTGCGCGGCAACCCCGCGCCCATCTCCCGCGATCCGCGGAAGGGGTGGCAGTTCGGTGACGAGCGGACCGGTCAGCCGCGCAACGAGCACGTCCTGCTCGTCAACCTGGCCACCGGGCGGGAGGTGGTGTGGAGCGAGGGAGGAAGGCAGGCGGGAGGCCGGCCGTTCGATGGCCAGCTGAATGTCTTGCCCTCTCCCGACGGGCGGTTGCTGCTTCAGGCGGAGGAGAACTCGCGCAGCGACGCCACCAGACTGCGGGTATGGGAGGTGGCCTCCCGCCGCTGCCTTCTCGATCAGGTCGTGCCGCTGCTCTCCTGGGGGCGCGATTCCTCCATCTCAGGCGAACTCGCCCGAGCGTGGTCGCCCCAGAGCCGCTGGCTGGCGTGGGATCGGATGGCGAGCAATGTCCCCCCGGGCGGGACTATGCCGGCCGGACAGGAGGTGAGGGAGACCTGGTACCTGGCGGTGGTGCGTTCGGACGGCTCCCTGAAGCGGGAACTCACCCTCACCCAGATCGCCTACCGCCCGCACCAGAACGGGCCAGACGGGCGCCCGGTGCGCGTCTCCCCCGAGACCATCGTTTCCTGGAAGTGGGCGCCCGACGACAGCCTCTACCTGCTCAACGACAAAGGTGAGCTTTCCCGCTACGCGCCCGCCGACGGCTCCCGCACCCTCCTCTGGCGTGGCCCCGCCCTCCTCCCCGGACCGGACTGGCACGCCGACTCGGCCGAACTCAGTGCTTCTCCCGATGGTCGGCACCTCGCCGTGTACCTCCACATTGCCCGGGTCTACCCCGCTACCGAGACCCACCCCGAAGGCCACCAGGCCCGCTCCCACGTCTTCCTGCTCGCCTTCGACGCCCCCAAGCCGCGCCTGCTCGCCGACATCACGGACAACCTCCCCCCCCAATTGCCTCCGCCCCTCACCTGGTCGGGCGAGGGGCGCCTGCTCCTGATCGGCTTCGAACGCTTCTGGCAGGAGGGCCTCACTCAGCCCTCCCCGGTAGCCGTGCCGGCCAGGTCCAACCCGAACCAATGGCACCAGACCTTCCCGTTCGGTTCGGGCGTGTTGGTCTGGGGACCGGATACCTTCGTGGTGGACGCACGCGGCCAGGTCCGTCGGCTCGACCCCCATACCGTGGTCAGCGTCCCCCAGGGCACCGACGCCCAGGGCCGCCTGATCGTGCGCCATTGGCGCGCCTCCCTCGCCGCGCTCGATCCCCGTCGGGGGACCACCCCCCTGCCCATCTATCCCTGAGGAGGCGGCCATGAAAGCGATCGTTCGAAAAGAACTGCGTCAGGGACGGCCCCTCTTGATCGTCGCCCTGGTGATGGTCGCATTGCTTGCCGGGGCCCGCCTGGCCAGCGTGATCTCCCTCGGCGACCCGCGCGTCACCTGGCGGACGGGGAACACTCCCTTCGATCCGCTCCTCATGTCCACTATGCTCGCGCTCCCCCTCTTCTTCGCCCTGTTCGCAGGCGTCGGCCTCTTCGCCTCCGAGGCCGAGCACGGCGTCCTGCCCGTGCTCTTCATGCTGCCCCTCTCCCGCCGCCGCATCTGGGCCGCCAAGTTCCTCGCAGGCGCGCTCCTCACCGCCCTCGCCTCGGCGATCGTCCTGCTCTCCGCCAAGTATCTGGTGCCGCCGCTCTTCCCCTTTGCCGGCCTCACCCCCTGGCTGGACCTCGCGCTGTGCGCGCTCTTCGTGCTCGCCGTGGGCATGTTCGTCACCGTCCTCACCCCGCACGTGATCGGCGCGGCCGTCGCCGCCGTGGCCCTCGTCGTCGGGCTGATGATCGCTACCTTCATCTTCCAAAGGGACTACGGCGCTCCGCTGCTGGGCTACGACGAGTTCCTCGAGAAGGAGTTGTGGCTCGCGCTCACCGTACCCGCACTGCTTTTCGTCTCCCTGCGCGCCGTGGTCAAGGGCGAGATGCTGGAGTGGGGCCGCACCGTCCTGCTGCATCTGCCCCTTCTCCTGCTGGGCCTGGTTGTTATGGTGGGAATCGTCTCCATTCTCGGGCGCTCCCTCACCCACTACGATCGCGCCTCGGCCGGTCAGGTTGTCGCCCCGGCGGTTCCGTCCGGTGCCTCCGCGGTGCCGCTTCTCGGCTGCAGCCGGCCGGTGGAGTGTTGGCGGGACCGCATTGACGAGCCGAGAGGATCGGGAGAGGCGGCTTACAAGATCGGCTGGGCGCCGCGCAGACCGCAATTCCTCGCTCGGGGTTCCGATCCGATGCTGGCCGGAGAAGTGTACTACCGCAACCACAGCACCGTCGTGGTGGATCTAAGGACAGGCAAGGACCTGGCCGCGGTGCGAGACTCGCTTCTTACCGTCGCTCCGATGGCCGCCGTCTCGCCCGACGGTCGCTACGCGGCCATCGCCACGGCCCCGGTCGGGCTGACCTGGGGCGGGCTCGAGACACAAGTCGCCGCGCGGCGTCTCGAGGTGGTGGACCTCCGCGACGGCCGTCGCCTCTACTCCGGCACCCCGGCCGCCCTGCGCGCGAAGGGAGCGGGCGGCGATGGCTTTTGCACCCTGTCCTGGTCGCCCTCCGGGCAATACCTCGCCTTCGGCCTCGGCTGGGGCGGCGGCACGAGCGGTTCTCTCTACGTCATGCGCCGGGACGGAACCGGCGCGCGCGGACTCCTCTCGGCGGAGCCGGCGCAATCCTATGCCTGGGCGCCCCGAGAGGAGGCGCTGTACGTGCTCGCCTCTGGGGCCGTGACCCGCGTCACTCCCCAAGGCCGGCGCGTCGCGGTCTGGCCGGCGGACGCGGCCGAGGGACGGGCGGCCGAGCTGGCCGCCTCGGCTCTCTCCCCCGACGGTCGCTGGCTGGCCCTCTCTGTCTCCTCCACCGGACCCGCGCCGGCCTCGCGAGAAGAGGCCCTTCAGCCGGACGGCGCCCCTCCCTCGCTCAGCAGCGCGCCCCTGGGGGCCGCGCGCCTGGCCGTCGTGCGCGACACCGGCCAGGAGAGGCACGTCATCTGGGAACGCGCGGGCGCGGGGCGCTTCTCCTTCGCGTGGCGCCCGGACGGCCTCTACGTCCTGGCCACCAGACAGGAGCGGAGTGGGAAGGACACAGTCACTGCCGCGAGCCTGCTGCGCTGGCGGCCGGGGGAGGCACGCGCGACGGAGCTTGCTCAACTCCCCTATCCCGGAGGAAGGCTTGTGCCCGCCGGCCTGGACGGCCTGCTGGTAACGCCGGAGGTGATGGACCCGCAGGCCCCGCCCCGCCCGTTCGGGGTAGGCCCGCGGCCCAGCGTGGGAGTCGCCGCCCTCCGCCCCGACGGCCGGTTGTGCGCGTTGCCGGGCGCGCTCTCCTCTCCCGCCTTTGCCGCTCACCACGCGTACGTCACGCTGGACGCACAGAACCGGCTGGTGACGGTGGAGTCCGGCTCAGGCAAGCAGCGCCTGGTCGCCACCGACCTGCGCACCGGGGCGGAGACCCGGCTCTACCCCTAGCCCGGCGCGACATTTCGCGCCGGTTCACATGACTCCCTTCGGGACGTCGTCGCACGGACCGGTCTCCGAGACTCTTGCCGAGTAGTGCTGCGTTTCGCGTCAGGAGCCCAAGTGATGAGCGCCGTAGATCTGCAGGTGTCGTTCCCGGCCGCGCCGTTTCCCTCGCAAGTCGAGGCGGAGGACCAGCGTCGCCTTGCCCGCGCCCGACAGGGCGAATCCGCCGCCTTCGAAGAGATCGTGCGCCAGCACCAGCCTCGCCTCTATCGCCTCGCCTACCGCATGCTGCGTCATCGGGAAGAGGCCGAGGACGTCGCCCAAGAGGCCCTCCTCAAGGCCTTCGAAAGCCTCCCGTCGCTGCGCCACTCAGGAGCCCTGCGCGCCTGGCTGGATCGCATCACCGTCACCCTCTGCCTCTCCCGACTTCGCTCGGCCAGCCACCGCCGGGAATTCGCCTCCGAATGCCTTCTCTTCCGGCCGGCAGAAGGCCCCGCCCAGGACGACGTGGAGTTCTCCCGCCTGGTGCGCGAGGTGGTGTCCCAGTTGCCGCCGCGTTACCGCTCGCTCATCCAGGCCTGCTACCTCGAGGGACGTTCCTATCACGAGGTCGCCGGCCTGGCCGGAATCGAGCTGAGCGCGGTGAAGACGCGGCTGTTTCGCGCACGGCGCTGCTTGCGGGCGCGACTGGCGGAGGCGCTCGGGGACGCGGTGCCCGCCGCACATTAGGCCGCGGGGTCAGCGTCAGGCTCCACACCGGTGTCTTCCGAGGGCGGAGGGTTCTGGGCCCTCCGCCCTCGTTCCAGCAGCACCGTCCAGTCCGGCAGGCGCCTCCCGCCCGCTGGCGAGAAGGATATCGGAAGCTCGGGCTGCCGATCCCGCCAGCACGTGCGCGCGCCACAGCCCCCTTGCTCCCCCAGCCGGCAACTCAAGCACGCGCGGTCGCACTCCTCACTCTCGGTGCTCACCGGGCCGCCCCTCCATGCCGTACTCGAGGTCCGCGAGATACGCCCGCCGCTCCCCCGCCGTCTCGCCTCCCCCCACCCGGGCCACTGCCGCGCGCAGGCCCGCGAGTGCACCCTCCACCTGCTGCACCAGGGCCGGCCAGTCGGGAAGCTCCACGTTGGCCACATGCCCGATGGCCGCGAGCAGATCGTCCCGCAGTTGCCTGCGGTCAGCGGCGCACGTTCTCCCCCTACTGGTCACGGCTGTTCCTTGCGCCATAGTCTGCAGGCGGCGAGCCGCCGCGTCGCGGACGTATCCGTCGCAGTTCACTGAGCAGCAACTGGCGCCGGCACCTGCCTCGCAGCAGTTGGCTCAGATAGCCGGGACTGAGCCCAAGCCGCGTGGCCGCTTCCGCGAGCCCCGGCCCATCGCAGGCCAGCAGAAACCGCCGCGCCGTGCGCAACTCCATCTCCGTCGCCACTCGGTCGTGTCGGAGAGAACACCTATCCTCCATCGCCAATAACCCCCATACCAGTAGTTTGCTGCAATTAGGCTAGCAGATTACCAGCAGAAAGTCAAGAGAAACCGCTAGCGGATGTGTCTCCCTCCATTGGCCGCAAAGAGCCAGAAGCTACGTCTGAAAGTACTTGACAACTGCTTTCAGCAATGCTATAGTTCAACTATGCCAGAATCCACCAGAGTGCCCAGAACACGTCAACACCCAGGATTCGGCCGCTTCCTGCGGGAACGGCGGATGACGCACCGACTGACCCAGGGGGACCTCGGCGCTCTCATCGGCGTGCCCCAGCGCACCATCAGCGCGTATGAGCAATCCGATACCGTGCTGTCTGCTGAGCAGCTTGACCGGCTCGCCCAGGCGCTCGGGGAGAGCCAGGCCGCGTGGCGCCGGGCCGCGGGGTATGACGAAGCCACGTCTTTGGTGTCACCTGCACCCGGCGTTCAGGGGGAGGTGTCCGGCCGGTATGTGCCGAGACCGTCTGATGCCCGCCTGCCCGTGGCCGGGGTGCTGCGCGCGGGCGAGGTCAACATGGCCGCCGAGGACCATACGGAGTACTTCCCCTGCCTCGCCGAGCACGCCGCCCTGGCCGACTACGTCGTGCGCATCGAGGGCTGGTCCATGACGCCCAAGCTGGAGCCGGGAGACTTCGTGGCCGTGCGCGCGGGCGCCACCCCCGTGCCCGGCGACATTGTCGTCGCCCGCCGCGGTGATGACACCTTGGTGAAGCGCTTCGTCCGCCGCACGCGGGACGGGGTGCTCCTTCGCAGCGACAACCCGGAATACGGCGAGGTCCGAGGCGGCGATATCGAGATCCTCGGCGTGGTGGTGTGGAAGCACAGCACGCAGGAGAGCCTCCGCCAACGCGTCTAGGCCCGCGCCTCCGGCGGCGCGGGCCCACCTCGCGTGGCGCTCGCGCTCACCGCCTCACCCCGGGGTCAGTTGGTTCGTGCGGCCCGAGTTCTGGATGGTTTGCGGAGGGCTCTGTACGATCTCCTCGGCCGTATGACGGGCGACCGTGATCCACCCTACCAGGAGCGCGATCGCGAAAATGACCAGAAGCAGGAACCACAGGGACCGGTACCAGGGAACCTGCGCCGCTGGCTCTCGCTCGTATCGGTAGTCTATTCCCACGGTTCTCCCCTTCGCTTGCGCGCATATGCGCTCGTCCCGGCCATTATCCCGAGTGCCTGCCCGCCTCGTGTGCCACCCGCCCAACACCGTGTCTCTGGTTGGGCCGCGGCTTGGGCCACCCGCGAACACCGCGGCCTCCGGCGGGAGAACCACCTCGGTCCGGCGAACTCGTCGGCAGCGATCTTCGAGGTAGGCAGCGCATGAAATCGGCCCCCCCTGCAGACGGCGTCCACGCAATGGTCCCGCGGGAGAGGATGTCTCCCGGCGCGCGCAAGCTGCGCGATACCTACGCCATCACCCCTGGTGCCCCCATCTATCACAAGGAATTCGGCTACTACTGTCTGGAGCGCTGGAAGGAAGAGGGCATGCCCCAGGACGTGCCCTTCGAGCAACTCTTCTGGTACGACCCCCCCGGCGCGCATGCCCTCGGAGGCCTCGGTTGGTGCGAGGCGGAGTTCCTCCCCCGCTTCGAGGACAAGGTCATTGAGGATCGCGGCGAGTACGAGGTAGTCCAGGACTTCGCCGGCCGCCACGTGCTCTTCTTCAAAGGCCGGCGCAATGGCTTCATGCCCGCATACCTCGACCATCCGGTGAAGAACTGGAAGACCTGGGAAGAGGACGTGAAGTGGCGCATGAACCCGGCCACCCCCCAGCGCTACGAGGATCTCGAGGCCCGCATGGCCGCTGCCCGCGCCGCCGCCGCGGAGGGGCAGCTCATCATCCAGCAGATCGGCGGCGGCTACATGTACCTGCGCAGCCTCCTCGGCCCCATGGGTATCCTCTACGCCTTCTACGACCAGCCCGACCTCGTCCACGACTGCATGAAGACCTGGCTCGAGCTGGCCCAGGTGGTGACCGCGAACCACCAGCACTACGTCACCGTTGACCAGGTCTTCTTCGGCGAGGACATCTGCTACAAGAACGGGCCGCTCATCTCCCCCACCATGGTCCGCGAGTTCCTCTTCCCCTACTACCAGCAGATCATCGCCGACATCAAAGCTCGCCAGATAGACCGCGGCCGCCACCTCTTCGTCCACCTCGACACCGACGGCTACGCCCCCTCCGTCATCGATCTCTACCGCGAGGGCATCGGCATGGACGTGATGTCCCCCTTCGAGGTCGCCGCGGGGTGTGATGTGGTCGCCATCGGCCACCAGTACCCGGACCTCGTCATGTCCGGCGGGATTGATAAGCGCGTCCTCGCCACCACGCCCGCCGGGATTGACGCCTACCTCCAGCGCGTGCTGATCCCCATGCGCGCCCGCGGCGGCTATATCCCCACCTCCGACCACGGCGTGCCCATGGAGGTCAGCTACGACAACTACCTCCACTACCGCCGTCGGTGCGTGGAGTGGGGCGGGTAGCGCGGGTCAATCGCCCTCCCGCGCCTGACGCCGCCGGCGCTCCGGGCGTTGCCGCATATATTCGAAGAAGCGTTCCGTATCACGCAGGCCCTGCCGCCACGCCGCGTACGTTTCTCGGCGCTCGGGCGGCCCGCCCTCTCCGTAGGCCAGCGAATCGAGGAACGGCAGCAGTTCGTGCAGCGTGCCCTCGACGAGATTCGGACACACCGGGCGCGTCGGCTGTTCCCCCTGCGCCCAGGCGAACACGTGGACGTGGAACGCGTGGATCAGTTGGTCCACGAGAAGCATTCGGTCGCGTGACGACTGCGCCTGCGGGTACTGCTGTACGTACCGTTCGAACACTCGCTGCGCGCCGCCCACACTAAGCTGTTTTCGCCGGAAGCTCTTCGCGTACTCCTGCCAGCCCATCTCCCACCCGCACCCGCCGCAGCGCAGCATCTCCTCCTCCGGCCGCCGGTCCGGCCGCACGATGATCGCCTCGCACTGCGGGCAGAGCACCCGGCCCTGCTTCGCGTCTTCCACCTGCAGGATCGCTTGGCAACGCAGGTAGAGCGTCAGCCCGACGTCGTCGAGCAGTTCTGTGTCGAGGAGGCCCTGCGCGTCCAGCTCGTACAGTCGCCGCAGCTTGAGGCGCGGTACCCGCGGCGGCCAGTGAATGGCAGTGGGTGCATCCGGCATGGCGCGAATGGTACCACGGGGCCCGCCATCTGCCTAGTGGCGGTCTTCGCAAAGGGGGAGCTACCCTCGTCGCCGAATCCAGCACCGCTGGAACGCACACCTGGGAGAAAGATCATGGCCAAACTGAAGTGGGGTATCCTCGCCACCGGCGCCATCGCGCAGGCCTTCGCCCGCGGCCTCGCCCACTGCGCCACCGGCGATCTGGTCGCGGTCGGCAGCCGCGACCAGAAGAAGGCCGACGCCTTTGGGGCGCGGTTCAACGTTCCCCGCCGCCACGGCTCCTACGAGGCCCTGCTGGCCGATCCAGAAGTGGAGGCCGTGTATGTCTCCACTCCTCACCCCATGCACGAGGAGTGGGCGATCAAGGCCGCCCAGGCCAAGAAGCACGTCCTCTGCGAGAAGCCCCTCGGCCTCAACGCCAAGCAGGCCGAGCGCATTATCACCGCCGCGAAAGAACACGACGTCTTCCTCATGGAAGCCTTCATGTACCGCTGTCATCCGCAGATCGCGAAGCTCGTCGAGCTGCTGCGGGGGAAGGCCATCGGAGAAGTGCGCCACATTCGCGCGGCGTTCGGCTTCGATGCCGGCTTCGATCCCGAGAGCCGACTCTTCGCCAACCACCTCGGTGGCGGCGGCATCCTGGACGTCGGCTGCTACCCCGTCTCGATGTCCCGGCTCATCGCCGGCGTGGTCGCGGGCGGGACGATCGCCGAGCCCCTCAAGGTGCAGGCCGTGGGACGACTGGGCCAGACCGGTGTGGATGAATGGACCGCGGCCGTGCTCAAGTTCCCCGGCGACATCGTCGCCGAATGCGGCACCGCGGTCCGGCTGACTATGGATAACACGGTCCGCATCTTCGGTACGGACGGCACCATTACGATCCCGACTCCCTGGATTCCGAATCGAGAGGGCGGGAAAACGACGATCGAACTGCTGCGCTACTACGGCAAGCAGAAGGGCGCGGAAGAGATCACCGTCGAGAGCCCGAACTGGCTCTACGCGCTGGAGGCCGATGTCGTGGCCAAGCACATCGCCGACCGCCAGGCCGCCTTCCCCGCCATGACCTGGGAGGACACCCTCGGCAACATGCGCACCCTCGACCGCTGGCGCCAGGCCATCGGGCTGGTGTATGACGCGGAGAAGTAGCACCACAGATGAACACGGATGGAGCTAGGACATGAAGTACGGTACGATCGCCGGCCTCGGGATGCGCGTCTCGCGCCTGATCATGGGATGTGACAATCAGCGTACCCCGGAACACGCCGCGCAGATGTTCGACGACTTCGTCGCCCGCGGGGGCAACTGCTTCGACACCGCGCACATCTACGGCGGCGGCCTGCAAGAGCGGCTGTTGGGCGAGTGGGTGGCCGCGCGCGGCCTGCGCGACCAGGTGGCCATCATCGGTAAGGGTGCCCATACCCCGAACTGCTACCCGGAGTTCATCACCAGCCAGCTCGCCACGAGCCTGGACCGCCTCGGCACTGACCACGTGGACCTCTACCTCATGCACCGCGACAACCCCGAGGTGCCGGTCGGCGAGTTCGTGGATTGCCTGAACCAACACCTGCAGGCCGGCCGCTTGCGCGCTTTCGGCGGCTCCAACTGGACCCTCGCGAGAGTCGCCGAGGCCGACGGCTACGCGCGCGCCCACGGACTTGTGGGAATGGCCGCGGTCAGCAACAACTTCAGCCTCGCCCGCATGCTCAGCCCCGTGTGGGACGGCTGCCTCGCCGCCTCCGATCCGGAGAGCCGCGCCTGGTTCACCCAGACCCAGCTTCCCCTGCTCTCCTGGTCCAGTCAGGCCCGCGGCTTCTTCACCGACCGCGCCGGCCCGGACAAGCGCGACGACGAGGAACTGGTGCGCTGCTGGTACGATGACGGGAACTTCGCCCGCCGCGCACGGGCCTATGAACTGGCTGCGCGCAAGGGCGTCCAGGCCATCAACATCGCCCTCGCCTACATGCTCGCCCAGCCCTTCCCCACGTTCGCCCTTATCGGCCCCCGCACCGTCGCCGAGACCCAGTCCTCGTTCGGCGCCCTGTCAGTCGAGCCGACGCCGGAGGAGGTCACGTGGTTGGAGTCCGGCGCCTAGGAGTGCAGATGGACAAGCTCATCATCGGCGTCTGGCAGGGCGTGTGTCGCGACGGTGACGTGGAGGCCAACCTCGCCCGCACCGTCCAGGTTGTTGACGAGGCCGCCGCGGCCGGCTGCGACTTCGTGTGCCTGCCCGAGCAGTTCCTCGCCGGGTATGCCCTGCCGGGGCTAGGCGAACGCTGCGCCATGACCCTCGACGACCGCCGCCTGCTCTCCCTCGCGCAGCACGCGGACACCCGGAGCGTGGTGACCCTCCTGGGCCTCATCGAGCGGCGCGGCGACCGCTTCGCGAACACGCAGGTGATTCTCGAGGATGGCCGCGTCGCCGGCCACTACACCAAGACCATGCCCACCGAAGGCGACTGGGAGTTGATGGGCTTCCACGACGACGAGCTGCCCGTGTTCGATCTGCGCGGCCTGTGCTTCGGGATCATCATCTGCCACGACTCCTCCTTCCCCGAGGTGGCCGCGACGCTCGCCTGGAAGGGAGCGCGCGTCATCTTTAGCCCGCACTACAACAGCCTCCCCCGCCCTCGCATGGACAGCCATCGCAAAGTCGTGCGCAACAACCACGTCGGGATCGCCGCGCACTACGGCCTCGTCGTCGCCCGCAGCAACGTCGTGGGCACCTGGCCCGAGAAGGACCTCCTTGGCTATGGCGACAGCGCCATCTTCGGGCCCGACGGGGAGCCGATCGCCGAAGCCGGCCTCTTCACCGAGACGCTGATCACGGCCGACGTCGCCCCCCACCTGAACGCGCCGCGCTGGGCCCACCGCTCCGAGCTTCGCCCCGCCGTCATCGAGCAGCTCGCCCAGGCCGCGCGGGAGGCGCTGGGGAAGGGGCGGCCCTGACACGAAGACACATGCGGCAGTCTTTCTCTGTGTCTTCGTGCCTCCTCGTGTTGACTAGCGCTACTTACCCCCCACCCTCCCGAACTCCTCCACCGCCTCCACAAACGCCTCGATGTTCTCCCACGGCACCTCCGGCTCGAGCACGTGCGTCGGCGATAGCAGCAGCCCCTCCGGCCCCACCGTCTCGATCCGCTCCTTCACCACCCGTCGCACCTCCTCCACCGTCCCCCACGGCATCGTGCTCTGCGTGCCGATCGTGCCCCAAAAAGCAAGCTTATCGCCGTACTTTCGCTTGATCTCCGCCGGGTCCATGCACTCCGGCTGCACCGGGTTGAGAATGTCCAGCCCGATCTCGATCAAGTCGGGGATGATCGCCTCGATGCTCCCGTCCGAATGGAAATAGGTGAGCATGTCCGGCTTGATCGCTTTCACCATCGCGAACATCTTCGCATACCGCGGCTTCAGAAAGCGCCGGAACGCCGCCGGGCTCATCATCATCCCCTGCTGCCAGCCCACGTCGTCTCCCGTGTGCAGGATATCCGCCCCCGCCTCCGCCCCTCGCCGCGCCGCCGTCATCTGGATCTCGAAGATCCGTTCCAGCAGCGCGTCGGCCAGCTCGGGGTTGTCGTAGAAGTCGATCAGCAACTGCTCCTGCCCGCGCAGGTACCAGGCCTCTTCGAAGAGCTGCGCCGCCGGGCCCACCCCGACGGGATGGCCCCTATCCTGCCACGCCTTGACTCGCTCCGCGAACCCCTCCCAGCGATACTCCGCCGTCAGGTCCGGGAAGGGATAGTCCATGATGTCCTTCACTGTCTGCGCGTTGCGGAGGGGATGGATGAAACGCCAGAAGTGGTGAAAGTGCGCGTCCAGGTAGCCCACGCCCCAGTCGTCTGTCCAATCCACGTGCACATCGGTGAAGTACCCGGAGTAGTCGTGCTTGACGGTGCTCGGACCGATCCCCGCCCCGCGCATCTCGAGGCGGAAGTACCCCTCCACCGTCTGCCCCGGCGCGCGCCGCTTGAACTCCTCCACCAGCGCCGGCGTCAGGTCCAGCTCCTTCGGGATGCGATCCGGCACCTGCCGCCGCATCGCCGTCAACACGCGCTCCCTGGGTGACATTTCGTAAGGCATGGCGATCCTACTTCGGGCTCCTGAACTGCGGCAAGTACTCCCGGTGCGCCGCCAGCAACTCGTCCAGCATCCCCTTCGCCGATTCGAGGCTGCGCACCAGCGGATCGTTCGCGAAGGCCTGTAGGACCGCCGCATAGTCTCCGGTCAGCCCGGCGTGCACGATCAACTCCTGATTCGATACGTGCCGCGCCAACACCGCGCGCACGGCCTCCGGCAGGTAGCCGGCCGAGAACGGCGTCACCCCGCGCTCGTCCGCGATCGCCCGCGTCTCCACCACCGCCTCCATCGGCAGGTTCGCGATCTGCCCCCGGTTGGGCCAGTTGGCGATGAAGTCGTACTCCTTCCCCGTCTCCCGCGCCAGGATGATCGGCACGATCGGCTCCCCGCCGAGCTCCAAGGCCGGCAGGTCCTCCCCCTGCTGCATCTTCAGCCAGTGCTCCCGCCTCCGCGCCACCGAGGCGAAGCGATCTTTCACCGTGACCATCTGGTCGAGGAAGCCGTACTTCTCTCCCCAGCCCGACTCCTCCGTCAGAAAGTGCGGGAAGAACTCCGAGAGGTGGCGGCCGTTCCACACCGGCAGATAGCCGTACGCGTCCAGCAGCACTGCGGCCACCGTGTCCTTCCGCCCCCCGTGCTCCGCCCAGTACTCACGCAGCATCTGCACCCCGTCCCGGCCCTTGACCGTGAGTTCGAGAATCCAGCCGCAGTGGTTGATCCCCGCGAAGTTGTAGGAGATGTCCGCCCGCGTCATGCCGAAGGTGCGTTCGAGATAGCCGAGCAGCCCGTACACCTCGTGGCACAGCCCGATGCACGTGATCCCCGTCGCCTTCCATACCGCGCGGGTGAGCGCGGTCATCGGGTTGGTCACGTTGAGCAGCCAGGCCTTCGGGCAGATCTCCTCCATGTCCCCCGCGATCCCCACGATCACCGGGATGTTGCGCAACGCCCGGCTCATCCCCCCCGGTCCGACTGTGTCCGCAATCGTCTGGCGGCAGCCGTACTTGTCCGGAATCTCCATGTCCAGCCGCCACGCCTCCAGACCCCCGGTGGAGATGGCGAGCACGACGTAGTCCGCCTCCCGCAGGGCCGAGCGGCGATTGTCCTCCACTTCGATGGCGAGCGAGGCCCCGGCCTGCTCCTTCATCATGTTCGCGATCTTCTGGTTCGCCCGCGCCGCCTCGGGGTTAATGTCGTGCAGTACCAGGAGCCCATCCTGCAGCTCCGGAGTGACGATGAAGTCCCGGATGATGTCCGGGCCCCAGTGGAAGCTGCCCCCGCCGATGAACACCGTCTTGACGCCTGCCATGGTCGCCCTTCTCTCGTAGACTGGATTCCCGCGCGGCTTCGTCGCCGCGTCGGGCATTTCCTTTCACAGTGGGCCTCCGCCCGCGTTGCCGCGGCAAGGCGGATTTGGTAGAATCGCGTCTGGTGGTATTCGGGTTCGATGGGGGCATCGCTGCCATGAGCAGACTCCTGGTCATTGACATCGGCAACACTACTACCCGCGTCGGGCTGTGGGACGGGCGGGAGGCGGTCGAGCGCGCCGTCGCTGACACCGCGGACTTGCTTGCCGGCCGGGTCGCGCCGGCTGATCTGGTCGCGCGGGTGGAAGGGGAGGGCGGCCCCGTCGAGGGAGTCGCGCTCTGCTCCGTGGTGCCCGCGGCGGAGGCACCCTGGGATGAGTGGGCCTTCGGGCGCAAGCTCGAGTTGTTCGATATCCAGGGCAACACCCCCGCGCCGGTGACCAGCCGCTACGGCCAGCCCGCACAGTTGGGCGCGGACCGGCTCTGCGGTGCCGTTGGCGCCGTGGGCCGACTGGGCGCGCCCGTCATCGTCGCCGCCCTCGGCACCGCAACGGTGATCGACGCGGTCAACGCGCGCAAGGAGCTCCTCGGCGGCGCCATCGCCGCCGGGGTGGAGACCGGCCTCAAGGCCCTCAAGGCAATGACCGCGCTGCTGCCGCGGGTGGACCCGGAGACGCCCCCGGCCGTCATCGGCGCAGACACGGAGGCCTGCCTGTTGTCCGGCGCGGTGCTGGGCGCCGCGGCCCTGGTGGAGGGGCTGGTGGCCCGGATGCAGGAAGCCCTCGGGGTCACCGCTCCCGTCGCCCTGACCGGCGGCCTGGCCGCGCTGATCGCCCCGCATCTGCGGTTGCCGAAAGGCACCGAGAGCGGCCTCTTCCCCGCCCTGTTGCTGGAAGGCGCAGGCCTCATCTGGAAGCGCAACGCCACATGAGACAACAGCCCGAGCCGCAGATGGACGCGGATGAACGCAGAGCCAAAAGCAACCAGATAACCGAACGAATCATCGGCTGCGCCTTCCACGTCAGCAACACGTTGGGCTGCGGTTTCCTCGAGAAGGTCTACGAGAACGCCCTGACCATCGCGCTCCGCAAGGCCGGGCTTCGTGTCCGCCAGCAGTTCCCCCGTCACGGTCAAGTATGAAGGGCACGTGGTCGGAGACTTCGCCGCCGACCTGCTGGTGGAAGACCTTGTCCTCGTCGAACTGAAAGGTGGTGACCGTGGTGGACCGCGCACACATCGCCCAGTGCCTGAACTACCTCGCGGCCACCGGTCTTCGCCTCTGTCTCCTTCTCAACTTCGATAAGCCTGAGGTGGAGGTGCACCGCGTGGTACGCGATTTCTGATTTCTGATCTGCTTTCATTCGCGTTCATCCGCGGCCAAACTATGAAGATCGGCGCCCTCACAATCGACCCCCCCGTCGCGCTCGGCCCTATGTCCGGCGTTACCGATCTCGCCTTCCGCCTGATCTGCAAAGAGGCGGGGGCGGGGTTGGTCTACACCGGCATGATCTCCGCCAACGCCTACCACTACGGCAGCGAGCGCACCGACGACCTGATGCGCTTCGAGCAGGCCGAGCGGCCGGTGTGTGCGCAAGTCTTCGGAGCCGATCCCGAGTTCGTCGCTTCGGCCGCGGCCGCAGCCGAAGCGCACGGCGCCGACCTCGTTGACTTGAACATGGGCTGCACCGTGCCGAAGGTGCTGCGGGCCCGTTCGGGCGCCTCGCTCATGGCGGATCCGGAGCGAGCGGAGGCGATGGTGCGGGCGACCGTCGCCGCGGTGCGGATTCCGGTGGCGGTAAAGCTGCGCACGGGGTGGCACGCCCGCGGCGAGCGGGCGGTCGAGATGGCGCAGCGTTGCGAGCGCGCGGGGGCATCGCTGCTCGCCGTGCACCCTCGCTGGGCCAGCCAGCAGTTCCGCGGCCAGGCCGACTGGTTCGTGATCGCGCAGGTGAAGCGCGCGGTGAGCATTCCGGTTCTCGGCAACGGGGACATCACCCGCCCGGAGGAGGCGGTGCGCATGCGGGAGGAGACCGGGTGCGACGGGGCGATGATCGCCCGCGCCGCCCTCGGCAACCCCTGGATCTTCGTGCAGGTCGCGGCCGCCCTCGCCGGCCGGCCCGTCCCTCCTCCGCCCTCTCTCGCAGAGCGGCTCGCCGTCGCGCGGCGTCACCTCGATCTCACCCTCACCCACCGCGGCGAGAGCGTCGGCGTGCGGGAGATGCGCAAGCACTTCTCCTGGTACCTGCACGGCCTCCCCGGCGCCCGCGCCCTGCGCGAGGCGGCGAACCGGGCGCTCACCAAGGACGACCTCCTCGCCGTCCTGGACTCCGCCCGCCGGGCAGAAGCCGTGTCCCCGTAGAGGCATTCCGCGGTGCGGCGGTGAATAGACGGCCGTTCCCTAGACCCTAGACCCTAACACCTAATCCCTATGAAATCCGTTGTCAGCGTCAGCCTCGGATCATCGCAACGCAACAAGTCCTCGGAGTACACCTTCGCGGGCGTGCCGTTTCGCCTCGAGCGGGTGGGCACCGACGGTGACGTCGCGAAGGCCGGCCGTCTCATCGCCGAGTACGACGGCAAGGTAGACGCAATCGGTCTGGGGGGCATGGACCGCTACCTCGTTTGCGGCGGGCGGCGCTATGAGATCAAGCAGGTGGCCCGGCTCGCCCGCATGGCGAAGACCACGCCCACCGTGGACGGCGGCGGCATCAAGCGCGTCCTCGAACCCCTCTTCCTCCGCCGCCTGGCCCAGCAGGGCAAGCTCGACGCCGCCGGCAAGCGCGTGCTGATCATGGCCGGAGTGGACCGGCCAGGGATGGCCGAGGTCTTCCCGGAGCTGGGCGCGAAGGTGGTCTACGGCGACCTCCTCTTTGCGGTCGGGCTTCCGGTGGCGATCCGCAGCCTGCGCCAGTTACGCACCCTCGCCGCGCTCATGCTGCCGCTGCTCCGGCGCGCGCCCATGTCCATGCTCTACCCCACCGGCAAGCAGCAGGAAAGCAGCAAGCCCAAGGGCGTGAAGTACTTCGACGAGGCGGACATCATCGCCGGCGACTTCGTCTTCATCAAGCGCTACGCGCCGCCCGACCTGCGGGGCAAGGTGATCGTCACCAACACGACCCGCGCCCCGGACGTCGAAGACATGCGCGCCCGCGGCGTCTCCCGCCTCATCACCACCACGCCGCCCATCGGCGGCGAGAGCTTCGGCACCAACGTCCTCGAAGGCGTCGTCGTTACCCTCACCGGCAAGCGCCCCGAAGACCTCGCCGAGCAGGACTACCTCACCTTCGCCGAGCAGACACACTGGGACCCGGGGGTGACGGAGCTGTAGCGCGGGGCGGAAGCCGAGACCGAGGGTAGGCCGCCCTTTCCTTCCCCTCCTCGCCGCGTTGCAGGCAAGCCATTCCTAATCAGAGAACTTGACAGAATCCCCGGAAAGTGCTAACATTATTGGCTTCCGTAGGGTGTCCACCTACTCGAAAACGGTTGCCGGTGATCGGCGTTGCCATACGACCCTGGCCTTTCTTGCTCTACCTCCTTCGTGTCTTCGAGCCCCCTTCGCGCTCTTTGTGTTGAGATCCGAGCAGCCTGTCTGCCGCTTCTGCCGCTCTCTACCGCCCCGCTGCCGCTTTCTGCCACTCTCGATTTCGCCTCCTAGGGCACCTGACGTGGCTTGTAGGGCAAAATCGGCCCCTGGGCCTGCCGCTTTCGTGAAAACCCCCAAAAGCGGCAAAAAGCGGCAGAAGAGAGACCCGCTCTTGCTCAGACTGTTGCCTGTCACTCTCCAATCTCCACTCTGAACTCGCTGGCGCCGCAGGCGCCCGGCAGGTCCCCCGCCCCCTGGCGCCCAATAGCTGACCCGATCCCATTCATCCGTGTCTATCCGTGGGCGAAAGGAGCCGCACCATGCACCTCGACACCCGCCGCCTCGACGCTATGACCAGCCGGGAAGTGGAGTTCTACCTCAAGGAGGGGGGCGATCTCGTCTTCATCCCCTTCGGCCCGGTGAGTGGGCACGGCGCCTTGCTGCCCATGGGCATCCACGCCCACTGGGCCGAGGCGCTCGCCCTGCTGCTGGCGGAGAAGGCCAACGGGCTCTATTACCCGGCGGTCTTCGCCTGCTATTCCGGCGCCACCCGCACCTTCCGCGGCGCAGTCTCCTTCCCCATCGTCGAGCAGGTCGCCATCCTCTCCCGCATCGCGAACACGCTCTACGACCAGGGCTTCCGCCGCACCGTGCTCCTCGGGGCCACGACCCCGGAGAATATGGGCGGGGTCGTTGCCGCGCGCGACCTGTTCGACCGGACCGAGCGCCCCATCTGGTTCGCCGAAGCCCAGCACGCGCTTGCCCTGCCGGAGGTGCGCGCCCTGTACGAGGGCTACCCCGGCAACTTCGGGGAGACCCTCATCTGCCTCGCCAGCCTCAAGATCCTCGGACGCGAGCGACCCATCCCGATGGCGAACTGGGCGCGGGAGCTGAAGCCCGATGACGGAGAGGGCGATCAGCCCGCGGAGATCGCCGCCGACGTGGTGACCCTCCGCCGCTGGGGGGCCATGGGCTTCCGCTATCACGAGGAGCGCCACCACGGCAACCATGGCACCGCGGGGATCGAGTTCCAGGGGCGGAGCGACATTGACATGGCCGTCGAGGTGCTGGAGAAGAGCGCCGAAGCCCTCCTCCCCGCGCTCGCCAGCCTCACTCGCTACGCCGACTGGCTCGACACCAAGCCCTTCCGCTACATCGAGGCCACGGAGCGGTTGGAGGAGAAGTAGATGGGCCGCATTGCCGGGGCAGTCGGGTGGCACTCCCCGCATTACGAGCTTTGCTGCTCGTCACTCCCCGGAGATGGCGAAGGGTAAGGTTGACCGAGTCGATCTACGTCTTCGGCGGACCATCCTTCAGAACGATCCAGTTCCGTCTTGTCTCGGACAGACCGGGCGTCCCCTGGTCCCCATAGGTGAGCTGGTTCAGGAAGGCGATGATCTCGTTGCGCGTGCCGCCAATGAGATTCACGGCGCCGGGCCCTCCCGGTTCCCCCTCGAGTTCCCAATGGTAGCGGTGGAGCAAGGTATCTATGAGGACGATCTTCTCTCCGTAGGTCTTCGCCCGGGGATATCGCTCCGCGAATTCGCGAAAGAAGGTGACCAGTCCTGCAGACCCGAGGTGCTTGTTCCGATAGGACCTGTGAAAGTCATCCCAGGTCATCTGCCATTGTCCGCACGTGCAGGCCAGCACTTCCTCCGGGTCGCGCTCTCTGTGATGGAAGAGGTTCGACTGCCGACGGACGATCTCCCCGCAGACCGGGCACTTCACTCGCCCCTGGTGCGCCTCGGTCACAGTCAGGCAATCTCGAACACGCGCCAGCAGGGCCCAGCCGATATCATCGCACAGTGCCTCATCCGGCCGGCTCACGGCATCGGAATGGTAGAGTTGCGCGATCTTGTGGCGGGACACCCTTGGCGCCCACTGAGGCCGTTGCGTCGAATCCACCGTGCGCGGCTCCGATCCGTGTTCTCGTACTGACCAGGTCAGCCTATCCTCTTTGGCACAGCTATGCAAGGGCAATGCGCGGACTGCTACTGAATTGCCCTGGCCAAGCCAGGGCAGCCACGCGATCTCGTCGGGCAATTCCGTGGCTGTCCCCGCATTACTGTGGCATTTCCACAGCAATCCCCGAATCGCCGCCCACCACGCCGCCGTCCGCCGTGCTAGACTAGCCCCGTGCTGCTCTTGGAGGTGGCCCGTGCGGAGAAGGAATTGGCGGTGTGTTGTCTGGGGCCTGGCGATCGTCGTGGTGCTGGTCGGGGTGGGCCTCGCGGTCATCTACTCCGGGGTGTACAACTGCGCCGCGAACTACCCTGACCGCCGCCTGGTGAACTGGGCGATGAGCACGACCATGGACTGCTCGGTCGCGCGCCACGCGGCCGGCATTCACGTTCCCTCATTGAACGATCCGGCGATGCTGCGCCTGGGGTTCCAGCACTACCGGGGGATGTGCCTGGAATGTCACGGCGCCCCGGGCGTGGAGATCGCCGAAGTCGGCCGGGGCCTCAATCCCGACCCGCCGGAACTCGTGGAGAGCGTGGGCGACTGGAAGCCGAACGAGCTGTTCTGGATCACCAAGAACGGGGTCCGGATGACCGGCATGCCGGCCTGGGGAGTCACCCATACAGATAAGGAGATCTGGGCCGTCATCGCCTTCATGCAGGGCCTTCCCAAGCTCACGCCCGAGGCCTACAAGGCCCTGGATCGCGAGGTGCCGCCGCTGCCGAAGGAGTGAGGGGCCGGCACCCGCACGACCTCCTTCCCTCCCGGCCACCGCACCTCCAGCTTCAGCGGAACGTTCGACTCTACCTCGAGGCGGGGCCGTTTGTCCGCGGAGGCGCGCGCGGCGCAGCGGAGGGTGAGCAGGCCCTTCCGGCCGAAGGGATAGCCGGTGACGCCGTGCGCCTCCAGCAGGTTCACGTCCCACACCAGCCTGTTCCTGCGCACGTCGGCGCGCAGACCGAAGACGTATTCCATGAGGACGGCGATCGGGCCCAAGCCTCCCCAACCGACGAAGTCTTTGCGGGAGGCGTTCCCCGGCGCGGCCGCCTCCGGCGCGTAGTTCTCGAACACGGTGCGGGTCTTCTCGAAGGCCGCCACCACGTTGTCGAGGTGGTTGCGCGCGATCTCGTGGGCCAACGTGTGGTAGCCGGTTTGGGTGAGGCCGCGCAACACCATATAGTTCGTCGGCGGCCAGACGCTGCCCAGCCAATACCCGCCCCGCCGGTCATAGTGGGGATCGTCGGCCGACAGCGACGGCACGCGATGGGGCCGCTTGAACTCCCGCGGATTTTCCAGATGCGCCACGAACGGCGCCAGCCGCCTCCTCGGGACGGCGCCGGCCAGCAGCGCCCAGTAGGCGCCAATGCTCTTCACTCCGGTGCGCGTGCCGTCCCGCCTGCGGTCGTAGTAGTAGTGCGTCTCCTCGTCCCACAGCCGCGCGTTGACATAGCGCGCCAAGAACTGTGCCTCCGCGCGCATGTCCGCCGCCTCGGCCTCGCGCCCCAGCTCCCGCCCCATCGCCACCAGGAGCTTCGCGGAGAGGAGCTGCTGCAGACACACATCCACCCACGTCATGTGCTGGTGGTACTTCGCCGCATGGTAGTACGGCACGCCCTTGTCCGGCCGGGGCTGGTTGTCCATCCCGGTGGCCCAGCCGGTTCCCCAGTAGCTGCCGTCGGGCCAGGTACGATAGGCGCGAAACCACTGGTGGTAGGCGAGCAGCACCGGGAAGGCGCGCGCCAGTCGCTCCCGGTCGCCGAAGTTGAGGTAGTACTCCCACTCCGTCCACGGCATCAGCCCGGGGCCGGTGGAAGCGGGATCGAAGCGGAAGAACCGGTCATCTCCCTTCTCGACGCCGATCTCCCGGCAGATGAAACCGTCCGCGTGCTGTCGGGCATAGAAGTTATCGAGTGTGCGCAGGAAGCTGAAAGCCCGGGACCCGTACCGGCCGAACATCAGCATGAAGCAGGAGTCCCACATGAAGGTGCAGTCGTTGAAGGCGGTGTCTATGAAGTTGGCCACGAACCCGCTCTCCGGGTTCACCGTGCGCAGATTCCCGAACGCGAGCTCCCACGTCCGCCAATAGGTGCGGAGGACGTTCTCGTGCCCCTCCCAATGCGGGCTCGGCAGCAGTTCCTTCGATTCCCCGAATGACGGGACCTCCGCCTCCTCCGCCGGCATCGTCAGGAAGACGTTCTGTCCCACCAGAGGATTGGCGACGTAGGTGTTCGGAATCGCAGAGATATCTACCCACGGCGTGCGAAGGGAGCGTTCCGGTCGTTTGGACATAGTCGTTCTCCAAGAGAGTTCCGGGGTGATGTGGATGAGCAGCCCACCACTGAGGCGCTAAGGCACCCGCTTCACCGCCTTCACGAACAGAAACGCCGGTAGCCGCTGCCACTTGCGGAGGCGCGGCTCCTTCTGGCAAGTCTCCTCATTCGGCCGCGGCTCTTCCAGCGCGACGAGGTGCAAGCCGTGCTCGGCGAGCGGGTTCAGGTAGGCCGAGAGCGGGCGCGGGAAGCGGGGGACCGTGTACGGCCGGCCCGGCGTGCCCGCGGGAGTCCCGCGGAAACGCCAGGTCTCGACTGTCGGCTCCTCGGAGAAGTACTCGCCGATGACCACCGGACGCACCTCGTCGGCGCTCTGCTCGAAGCGGACGCGCCCGTAGCCGAGACAGGGGTGGTTGATGCTGAACGCGAAGACGCCGCCGCGCTTCAGCACCCGGGCGACCGCGCCCACCGCGCCTGGATAGTCGGGCAGGTCCATCATGGCCATGGTCGAGAGAACGGCGTCGAAGTGCGCCTCCGCGAACCTTGAGAGATCACTCGCGGAAGCCACCTCGTAGCTGATGCCCAGAGGTCGTTCCTGCTCCGCGGCGCGGGCGAGGCGGATCATCTCGGCCGATATGTCCACCCCCGTGACGCGCGCTCCCTGCGCGGCAAAGAGACGGGTGGTGTACCCCTCGCCGCATCCGAGGTCGAGCACCTCCCGTCCGGTCAGCTCGCCGACGAACGCGAGGAAGGCGGGATTGTGGAAGAGGTCGCGGTAGGTGTCATACCCCTTTCGCACATCGTTCGCCCACGTCTCCGCGTTATCGTCCCAGCAGCGGGCTACGTCGTGGTCGTCCATGTTACTGCCTCCACATCCGCGACGGCGCTACTTCCGCACGGAGGAAATGAGTCCTGCCTTGCGTACGAGGAAGCGGCCCCGGATCCGTGGAAGTGGGTGGCCATTCCGCCAGTGGAGGCAGGGGAGAATGGGCTTCCTCAAGCGGCTGTTCAAGCGCTCCGATCCGTTGGACAAGCCGTGTCAGTGCGGGAGACCGGCTCAGGTGCACGTCGCGCCCGAGCGGGAGTCTGATCCCCACCTCGGCGAAGTCTACTGCCCCACCTGTCTGGAACCCCTGATGAAGGAGGCGCTGGCTGGCAAGACGATGCGCTGTGTCGTCATGCAACCCTACGATGCCCCGTGCTTCGTTCCCTACTCGCTGGCCGAACTGGCGGAGCTGACTCACTGGTCGCCGCGCCTCAGGGAGCTGCTCTCCTCGGCCGGCCGCAGCTGCGCCGAGTGCGGCGCCGAGACGTCGGGACTGGTGTCGATCGCTACCGATCAGGCCCAGTCGCTGGGCGCCATGCAGAACAATCGCCATTGGTTCGACGGCCGAGATGGAGTCGCACTCTGCGCCGGATGTCTGACCGGGCGGCTCGTGCGGACGATCCGGGAACGAGACTTGCGGTTCCTCGAGTTCGTGCTCCCCGGCATCGAGCCCAGCGCGTGGTTGCCGTGGGCCTATTGACCGAGTACAATGCCCCCACTATGCCCACCTCACCTATGACCTCCAAAGACCGCGTCCTCACCACCTTCGCCTCCCGGGAGCCCGACCGCGTCCCGGTCAACTATTCCTGCAACCCGGGGATTGATGCCCGGCTAAAGGCCCACTTCGGCCTCGCGGCCGACGATGACGAGGGGCTGCGCCAGGCCCTCGGCGTGGACTTCCGCGGCGTCGGCGCGCCCTACATCGGCCCGCGCCTCCATCCCGAAGTGCCGGGCCGGGAGGTGAACCCGCTGTGGGGCTGGCACTGCCGCTGGGTCGAGCACGAGACCGGCGGCTACTGGGACTACTGCGACTTCCCCCTCCGCGACGCGGACGAAGAGACCGTGGCCAACTGGCCCTTCCCCTCGCCCGACGACTACGACTACTCCGGCGTCCGCGCCGCCTGCGAGCAGTATGGCGGCTACGCGGTTTCTGTCGGCGACCCCGGCCTCGCCTGCATCATCAACACTATGGGGTTCCTCTGTGGCATGGAGCAGGTGCTGATAGATCTCGCGACAGACGCCCCCGCCCTCCTGCACCTGGTAGACCGCATGCTTGACGTGCAGCTCGGGGTGACCCGCCGCACCATCGAGGCCGCCGCGGGCGGAGTGGACTTCGTCTGGATCGGCGAGGACCTGGGCTCACAGCAGTCGCCGCTCATCAGCACGGCGCTCTTCCGCCGTCACATCCGGCCCCGGCACCAGCGCTTCCTCGACCTCGCCCGCGCCCACGACCTGCCGGTGATGATGCACACCTGCGGCTCCAGCAGTTGGGCCTATGAGGACTACATCGCCATGGGCCTGAAGGTGGTAGACACGCTCCAGCCGGAGGCGAAGGACATGGACCCGGCGACGCTCAAGGCGCGCTTCGGCGGCCGCCTCGCCTTCCACGGGTGCATCTCCACGGCCGGGCCTGTCGCGTATGGCACAGTCGGAGACGTGATCGCCTACTGCCGGAACACGCTCGATATCATGATGCCCGGCGGCGGCTACTGCTTCGCCCCGACCCACCAACTCCAGGACAACTCGCCCACCGAGAACGTGCTCGCCATGTACGAGACGGCGGGGAAGTACGGGAGATACGCGTAGGGGCATCCGTCGGCTGGCGGATGCCCCTTTCAGCTCGCCCGGAGGAACGGGCTCTCGCGGGTGGCTACTCTCCGCTGCCCCCTCCTCCGCCAGAGCCCCCACCGGTCCCGCTACTCCCGCCTGCGCCGCTCACTCCACCTCCCCCGCCACCGGAGCCGCCTGTCATCCCGCCGCCGCGCCCCGGCGGACCGACCATTCCGCCGCCTCCACCGCCCCCGCCGCGCATCCTGCCCCCACCGCCCTCGTCCGTGAACACGCTGATCGAGGGGATAGGCACGATGTAGATGGTGTAGACGCGGGGCGCGTCGTTGATCGCCCGGGTCATGTCGCTCGCGGGCATCAGCCCCTCCCGCACCCGTGTCTCGGCGTCATGCACCACCGTCGGATCGGGGGCGGCCTGGAGCGCATAAGTGAGGTTGGCCTGCTGAACGAGGTTGCTGAGCACGAATCCCAGTGGCATGTGGCGCACGCGGGCATTAACCCGCAGGTCCTCCGGTACAGATGGGTCCACCACCAGATGCGCTCTCGCGGTCGTGGGGAGCTGCTTGTCGAGTGAGGCGATCGCCTCGCGGAACGGCGTCTCCCGTGCCTCCAGATCCACCGTCACCGCAACGAGCTGTTCGGGGAGCGGCGGGGGGGTCGTCGTCGCCGTCCCGCCTCCCACGCCGCCGCCCGATCCGGAGCGCATCCTCCCAGGGCGCATCCCGGGCCCTGGCGGATAAGCCTCGGGTTGGGCCATTATGGCGGCAATGGGCGACCCGAAGGTCGGGTGCGCCTCCGGCATGTACACGAGTTGCCCGAGTTGTGTCAGGAAGGTGAGCGCCTCGAATGGATCTACCTGATCCAGACGCATGGTGACTCTCGGCTCTGACGGCAGCTCGCCAAGTATGATCACCGAGATGTTCGATATGTGCAGCACTGCCCGCACGGCATCTCCCAGCGGCATGTCCTTGGCGTCCAGCGTCACCAGCTTTGGCGGCGGGGCTCCTTCGGGCGCGTGGGGTCCGCTGCCTCGCCCGCCGCCCCCGCCGCCTCCCTGTGCCATGACGGCCGTGACACTGCTCACCAGCGCCAGCCCCGCCAGCACCCACACCCATCCGTGTCTTGCTCTCATCTCATCACTCCTTAGTTGGCACTCTTCGTCTCAACGTCGGGATCGTAGGCGATAGAAACCCGCGTCACTCGGTCGGAGGCGTCCCGCGTCACCGATCCCGAAAGCACGGAACTGCGGCCGCCATGTGAGACCTCCAGGTAGTAGCTCGACTCGTCCGCCTTCTCCCCGACCGGGGCCGGCTTCGGCTCGGCCTGCTTCACGACGTCGGTCACCTGCACTTTCGGGGGGACGTCCCTGGAGTGCACGACGCGAACAACGTGTCTCCGAGGGCCGGCCTTGCTCGGCGACGCCTGCTCGACGACGGTCACCTGCTGCGGCGCGCTCGCCCGCACCTGCAGCCGCGGAGGTGCGACTCGGCCTATGCCGGCACGTTCGGCCCGCGGCGCAGGCCTCGTCGCGAGCCACAGCGCGAAGGTTCCGGCCACGACCACGGCTGCCGCCGCGGCCCAGGCGCGGCGCCGACCGGCCCGCGGCGCGGGGGCGGTTTCCGCCGCGAGCCGCGCCCACAGGGCCGGGCTGGGCATCCGCCGCGGTTGCCGCCGCAGCAGCGCCTCCATCTCCGTGTCCTCTGTCGCGATTCGCTCGTCAGCCATCGTCTCCGTCCCTTCCCAATCTCGCCCGCAACTTCTCCACCCCGCGCCGGTAGCGACTGGAGGCCGTGTTCTCCGGAATCCCCACCACCTCCGCGATCTCGCGATAAGGTCAGGTCGCCCAGCACCTTCAGCGTCACGGCCTCGCGCTGCTCCTCGGGCAGTTCTCGCAAGGCCCGGTCTACATCCATCGCCCGGTCGCGATCACCGATGACCTCCACCCAGGAGATAGCCGCTTCTTCCGAGAGCGGCCCCTCCCGGCGACGCCGCCGCAGGTCCAGTACCCGCCGCCGCACCGCCTTCAGCAGATAGGCGCGCGGGTGTCGCAGGGCCTCGCCTCGCCCCCGCCGCAGCAGGGCGGCGAAGACGTCGTGCACCGCGTCCTCCGCCTCCTCCGCCCGGCCCAGCAGCGACAGCGCATACCAGTACATCGGCCCGGCATACTCGGCGTAGGCCGACTGCAGGTCCATCGCCGCGGTCGCGTCTCCCGCGGCCGCCTCCACACCGAATCGCATGCTGTACAGCTCCATCGCGGAACCTACCGTATATAGAGAGGGGTCATAGGGCCCTTTTCGTCACCCCGCCCCGATTCCATGCGCCGCTTTCTTGGAAACCTGCACCACCTCTCGGACGCACCCGGTGACGGAGAATCGCGCCTTCGTGTAGAATGGAAGGTGCTATGGCGACACCCGAATCCCGAACTCCGAATCCCGAATCCCGAGGACCGGGCGAATTCGCCTTCCTCATCCATCCCGTGAGCGGGGCCAAGGACGCGGCCCGCAAGTACCCATTGCTGAAGCTGCTGCCGGAGCCCGTGGTCGAGCAGATCATCCGCCACACAACTCCGAAGGTGGTCTCCGAGATCACCGGGGTGCGCAGCCGTACCGGGGCGCAGTGCCACGGCTGGTTTGTGGGGTGTCCCCTCACTCCCCGGCAGTTCCTCGACCTGCCGGAGGAGTATGTCATCGGCAAGATCATCCGCGCCGCCCAGGTGGCCCAGGAGTTGGGCGCGAAGGTGGTCGGCCTGGGGGCGATGACCTCGGTCGTTGGGGATCAGGGCATCACCGTCGCGAAGCACGTGGACATCGCGGTCACGACCGGCAACAGCTACACGGTGTGGACCGCAGTGCAGGGGGCGAAGCAGGCGGCCCGGTTGATGGGCACCGATCCCGCGCAGGCCCAGGTCGCGGTGATCGGCGCCACCGGCTCCATCGGTCAGGTGTGCGCCAAGATCCTCGCGGGGGAGACGGCCGCGGTGACGCTGATCGGCCGCAACCAGGCCCGCCTTGCCGAACTCGCCGCCTCCCTCGATGGCCGGGCAAACGTGACCAGCACCACCGACGCCGCCGCCGGGCTGCGCGACGCGGACATCGTCATCACCGTCACCTCCGCGGTGGACACGGTGGTGCCTATTGACGCGCTCAAGCGGGGAGCGGTGGTGTGCGATGTGGCACGGCCCCGCGACGTTTCGCAGAGGGTGGTGAAGGAGCGGCCGGACGTGCTGGTGATCGAGGGCGGCGCGGTGGAGGTGCCGGGCGACGTGGACTTCCACTTCGACTTCGGGTTCGCCCCCAGGACCAGCTACGCGTGCATGGCCGAGACGATGATCCTCGCCCTGGAGCACCGCTACGAGAGCTTTAGCCTCGGCCGCGACCTGTCCCTCGAGCGCGTCTACGAGATCGCCCGCCTCGCCGACAAGCACGGCTTCAAGCTCGCCGGCTTCCGCAGCTTCGAGCGGCAGGTGACGGAGGAGTATATCGCGGCGGTGAAGCAGGCCGCGGGGCGGTAGGAGCGGGTATTGACACCTGTCCCCCAAAAGGGGACAAGCGCCCCCAGAACGGAGTTCAACGTGAAGGTCGGGTTCTCCACCGTGCCCCAGGGGCACCGCCCTTAGAGAGCTGAGTTGCTCGATGTTGGGGCGCGCCGCTGGTGGCCGCGGAGGTGCATCCGATCCCTGACGGTGGAGGTGCCGTCGAACACAGGAGGCTGGATCATGAGACGAATCTTCGTTGCGCTCGCGTGTGCGCTGCTGACCGCCGCTGCCACCGCCCGCGCGGAGACGGCCGCCTGGGACATCTGGGCTCCGTCCGAATCGCTCTCCGGCGGGGCGCAGCAGGATCCGCGCCTCGACAAGGCGGTATCCATCTGGGAGGCCGGGCTTCCCATGTCCGAGCTGGCGGCGGCCCTCCGCGCCCAGACCGGGGTGGAACTCAGATTCCTGCCCGGAGACGACAGCGCGCGCGTCTGCGTGAACATGTTTCTCAACCCCAGCCACCCGCCCGATGCGAGGTCCGTCCTCGCACAAGTGGCATGGGTGCTGGATTGCAGCGTAGGCTATGCGGTGGAGGGGGGCAGCCCTGTCTACTGCGTGTTGCACACCTCGGCCGGGGAGGGGGCCACCAAGCGCCTACTGGCGGAGGGCGAGGCCGAGGCGAGCCGTGCGGCCGCAGCCAGCGGGGCCCTTCGAGAAGAGGCGCGGCGCGCGACCATCCCCAGGCTGGAGGATCTGCGCGGCGCGCTGGAACTCTCCCGTGAAGACCTGATCGCGCGCTATGCGGGGAAAGACGACCTGCTCCTCCTCGCCCTCCTCGACGCCTCCCGCCGCGCGACGGCCCGCCTGTTGCTCACCGTTCCCGAGGGCGGCTTCCGGCAGTATGGGGCGTGGGACTCAACGCTCCACGACTGGGAGGCTCTCACCCCCGAGCAGCAGGCGTTGGTCATCGAGGCCCTCCAGAAGGGGAGAGCCGGTCTGACCGTCTCGGGCGCGAAGCAAGTGGCCAGCACCGAGGGCTTTCTGCAGTGGGTTCGGGACCAGCGCGCGCGGTTGAGCATCTCCTTCGCGCTCCCGGGCGGGTTCTCACTCGCCCTGGTGGCGAAGAATCCCGACGCGAGGCCACGCCTCATAGACCTGCCCCCCTTGCAGTTGCTCTGGGCCGATGATCCTGGGTCTGAAGCCAACGGCGAAAGCCTGGCCGCGCTCGACACCGCGCTCGGCCGTCCGCCTTCTCTGCCACTCCCCGGGGCCGAGGACAACCGGGGAGGCCTCGCTATGAGGGTGGCCCTGCAGCGCCAGGTGGCGCAGGTCAGCAAGCTCTCATCCAAGGCCGCGAAACAGCTTGACTCCGTGGCGCTGACCTCCGCCGCGTCAGGCCCAGCCCGTCTGTGGCAGGTCCAGGAGGCGGCCGCCGTCGCCACCGGTATGCACGTTATCTCGGATTGCTTCTGGCAGCCCGTGCGCAGCTATCAGGACCGCGCCCGCCTTCTCGGCCGAGGGGGTGCTGGCAGCGCGCGCGACGTGCTGGCGGTGGCCTGCGCCGGCGCGGGAAGCCGCTCGGAACTTCTCCACTCCGATGCCGCGAAGGTGTGGGCACAAGTGCTGAGTTGGGAGTGGGGAGATGCAGGGAGCTTCCTCCGCTTCCGCAGCAAGGAGCGAGACCTTTGGCGGGAGGCCTTTCTGCCAGAGAGCGAGATCCGGTTGCTCAAGTCCTGGGTCGCTCCGCATCTCCCGCAGCCCAAGGCGGGGGCCCTGCCCGTCGGCGCGATTGTGGTTCCCCTCGAACCCAGGCAGTACTGCCTCCTCGCCGCGCGGCTTCGCCCGGCCCAGTTGCGATGGGGCGGCCGTCTCACCTACGGCAGCCCGACAGACGCGCGCGGCGCCTACGAGCAGGCCTTTCGACAGGGCCTCCTCGATCTGCTGGGCCGGCCCCAGTCCGGCCGGCCCGGCCAGGTGGGAGGACGCGCTCCGACTGGTGTCTATCGGTTTCTCGGCGGCCTGCCTGACGCGCGGTGGGAGAAGCTCACCTCCTCCGGGGTCGTCTACAGCAGCGCCCTGCGCACTACCACGACGGACGAGCAGACCGTGCTCGACATGGACCTCGCGTTCCGTGACGGCGACCTGCTGACATTGGCGGGCAAGATCTCCTTCGACGACGACCCACGAGGGCCGAAGGAGCCGACGTGGCGACCGCTGACGGCCACGCGACACGATACCTCGTCCGGGAAAACACCGAGCTACTTGATTCCCCTCGACCTCCCGACTACGCCGGTCGAGGGTAAGCACATTGTCGCCAAGCCGGTGCCCCCTGCGGGTCCGACACCATAGCTCGTCGGCGGCACGCTGTTCAGAGAGACTTGCTCAGCCAGGGTGCCCACAGGGGCCACGCCCATCGGCGGGGAGGTGGGCGCGGGCGCTGTCCCCGCGCGACATTCTCCGCTCCCTGGCAACATACTCTTGCGGACGGCTCAATTCCGGTCGGATGAGGCAGGGCGCAATGGGCGAAGCGGGAACCGCAACTGGGAAGACCCAGGTGATGGCCGATCAGCCGGGGGCCGAAAGGCGGGCCCTGCTGGCGGCCGACCGCGCGCTCGCGCAGCAGTTGCGGGCGCGGGCGCCGGAAGCAGGAGCGGAGCTGTACGACCGCTTTGCCCCAAGTCTCTATCGCTTCGTCCTGGCCCGCCTGCTCGGAGAAGTCGAGTCGTCCGAGGAAATCGTCCTCGAAACCCTGGCCCTTGCCGCCCGTGACATCGCTCGCTTTGACCCGCGCCGCGCCTCCCTCCTTACCTGGCTGCTGGGCATTGCGCGGCGGCGGGTGAACCTGGAGCTGCGCCGGCGCCGCCGGCGCAAGTCCGTGCCGGCCTGGGCCCAGCAGTCCCTGGAGACCGCCCCGGAGGCCGAGGGGGCGCCGGACGTGGCCTCCGCGGTGGCCGGGAAAGTGGAAGCGCAGCGCCAGGTAGCGGTGCTGGCCGCCGCACTGTCGGAGTTGGAGATGGACGTCTTGGCCCTCTGCTATGTGGAGGACCTGTCGGTCCGGGAAGTCGGGCACATCATCGGCCGGTCGGAGCGAGCCGTCCACTCGATCCTACACCGGGCGCGAACCAAGGCCCGAGAGAGGCTGACACACGATGACGAATGAACGCGACGAGATGCGCGAGCTGTTTGCCGAGGCCGTGACCGAACCGCGGCCCGAACTGCGAGAGGCCGCTCTGACCGCGGTAGGGAAGGTGCGGCCGCGGCGAAGGCGCCGGACATGGCTCAAGGTGGCGCTGGTGGTTGCCGCCATCCCCCTCCTCCTGGGAGCCGGCGTGGCCAGCGGACTGCTCCCGCTTCCCTGGCCGGTGGAGGGGACCCTCTACTACCGCAGCGCCTCGAAGATGGGGCCGGGATGGAGCATCTTCTCGGCCTTCCCCGCGCTGACCGGACAGAGTGTGGTGGATGAGTCCATGCCCTCCTCTGATGCCGACCCCTCTCCGGTGAACGGCGACATCGTGTGGGCGCCGACCGGGATGGAGCCCCAGGCGGAAATGCCGATCCTCCTCACCCGGGAGGGCGGCACGCAGGTCAACCTCACCGAGGCGGCCGGCATTGGCGGCCACAACTGCAGACCGAAGTGGTCTCCCGATGGCACCCGGATCGCGTTCCAGCACGCGGTGGTGCCTGACGGCGTTGTCCGCAAACCCCTCTGTGAGTACGGCTTCCACGTATGGGTGATGAACGCGGACGGCAGCGACGCCCGCCCGGTGGTAGCGGAGGAGGGTCCGCCCGTAAGCGGGGGCGTGTGGTTCCCCGACGGCAAGCGGCTTCTCGTAGATGTGAAAGGCGAAACCGACAAGTACGAACTGCACCTGGCCTCCGGGCGCCTGACCCCCCGACCCGAGTTCAACGGCGCCGGAAGCTGGTCCCCGGACGGCAAGTGGCTCGCCGCCACTCCCAGCACACCGACCGTGCAGAACGGCCGGCCCGGCCGTCTCAACCAGCTCGTCATCATGGACGCGGAGGGCGGCAACCGGTGGGTGCTGGCCGAGCAGTTCATTGACGAGGGCGAGGTGCGCAAGCACTACCCGACCAAGGAGCAGTTGCAGCGGAACATCACCAACGACTGGATCGGCGACCTGATGTACCACGTCGGGCCGAACTCGCCCCAGTGGTCGCCGGAAGGCGACAAGGTCGCCTTCCTCGCCGCCCTCCCCTTTGACCCCAACGGCCGCTATTACCGGGAGCAGGTGGAGGTGTGGATCTACGATCTGAAGGCCGACGAGCTGGTGCGAGTCACCAACGATAACGAGGCCCAGTACTCCCTGGTGTGGCGCAAGCCGCGGAAGTAGCCGCGCCTTCTCCTTCGTTCTGCCGGGGAATGGCCTCCGTCCCACGACGGAGGCTTTTCTCGTTGGCCTCTTGACGCTCCCCCGCGCCTGCGCGAGGATGCGACTCAGCGGCTGGACCCACGGAGGCGCGGCCATGGATTGCCCGGTGTGCGGTTACGTGATGGAGCCGTTCGAGACGGCCTGCCCGCGCTGCGCGCGGCGCGCGACCCAGCCCTGCGGGAACTGCGGTCGGCTGGGCATCGCGGGAGAGTGCCTGCAGTGCCACCGCCAGGTGTGCGCCGTCTGCTTCGTCCCCATCGGCCAAGGGGGCTACTGCTCCGTGTGCGCCCCCGCCGATGCCGCCGCCGCCCACGACGCTCAGCTCGCGCAGCAAGGCGGGGCCGCGGCCCTCCCCGGGCCCGGCTTCGTGCGCGACGTGCCGCCGCCCGGCGCGGCAGGCTGGGTCGCCGATCTGACCCGCGGCTGGGCCTTCATGAAGGAGAGCCTGTCCCTCGCCCTCCGCCATCCCCGTCTCATCGTGCCGCCGCTGCTCTCCGTCTTCATCTCCGCGGGCCTGCTCGTCGCCCTCGCCGCGGTGCTCTATCAGAACGGGCAGTGGGACCAGCTCGAACGCGCGGGGGACTACACCCCGTTCGCGCTCCTCGCCGCGTTCGTGTTGCTCGCCTTCGTCTGCTACGCCATCGCCTTCTTCTTCGACGGCATGACGGTCCACCTCATCAACGTGCACCTGCGGGGGAGGGAGGCCCGCCTCGGGCCGGCGTTCTGGGATGCGCTGCGCAACTCCGCCGCGCTGCTCCTGCTCGCCGGCGCCACCGCGCTCGTTTCCCTCCTCACCTCCTCCCGCAATCGGCGCCGCGGCCTCCTCGACCTCCAGGGGCTGGCCAGCGAGGCCGTCTACCGCGTGTGGATGGTGGCCATCTTCCTCTTCCTGCCCATCATCATCCTCGAGGACGTCGGCCTCTTCCGCGCGGTGGCGCGTGCGCAGGAGATCCACGCCCGCAACCTCATCCCCATCGCGGTGGCCGAGATCGGCGTGCAGGTGGTGAACCGCATCATCGGGTTCGTCGCCATGCTGGTCGCCGTCGTGGTGGTGATGGGGCTGGTCAGCCTGAACCCCGGCCTCCTCCTTCCCGCGATCATCGGCGCGGGCCTGGGGATGACCCTCGTCATCGCCTACACCGGTTTCGTCCGCACCGCGTACTACACGTGTCTCTATCTGTGGGCCGTGGAACGCGCGGCCGCGGCCGACCTGGCCGCTGTCCCGCTCCCGCTCGCGAGGGCGCTCGCCGCCGCCTGAAGGCTCGCCCGGGCGCGAAAAAACGGGGGACGGCCTGACGGCTCCGTCCCCCGATTCTGTCCGTCCGCGGCGATTAGCCCTTCTTCGCCTTCGCCTGCTCCGCGAGGGCCTTCTTCGCCCGCGCGATCAGCGCGCGCATCTGCTGACCACCCTTGCGGCCGATCTTCTCGTAGTGCTCGTGACCGTGCCGCTGCTTCGTGGTCTCGCCGCCCTTCTTCCCGATGTTCTTGTAGAAGTCCGGCCCGTACCGCTTCTTCGTCGAGGTGCCGCCGCGGCGGCCCGCCTCCCGTACCGTAATCGCGCCCTTCTCAGCCATGGTTGACCTCCCGGGTAGTATAGCGCTGGCCCCTCCTTCGGAGAGCAAGGCTCAGTTCCCTCTTGCCGGGCAAAAAAAATGTTACGCTTGGTCAACGCCCGACTGACTCCGCCGTGGACGGGGGAGTCATCCCTCCACCTGCCACCCGCCACCGGCCGACTCGGTCGCAGGAGCCGGGCCGCGAAGGTCGAAGGGACCCGCGTCATGGACATCCCTCTCTTCGATGCCTTCTCCGGGTTCGGCGGAGCGACCCCGGGCCAGACCGCGGTGGTCTCCGCCGAGGAGTGCCGCGCGGAGATGGCGCGCCTCTCCATCGGCGGCGCGCTGGTGCGACGCGTGCCTGAGGAACTGGAGACCGACGCCGAGGTCTCCAATGACCACCTCTATGCCGCCTGCGCGCCCTACCCCGACCTTCTCCCCTGCCCGATCGTCCTTCCCTCCCCTCGCGGCGACGGACCCTCCGAGCCGGAGCAGGTCGCCGCTCACCTCGGCCGCGGCTGCGGCGCGGCCTGGATCCGGCCGGAGGCCGACTGCTGGTCCCTCGCGCCTTGGTGCAGCGACCCACTCTTCGCCGCACTCGCCGCGCGGCGCCTGCCCCTGCTGGTGCTCGCCACGGTGGGCTTCGAGCGCGTCGGCGAGGTCGCCGCGCGTCACCCGGCGCTGCCCCTGCTCCTCGCCGGCGTCGGCTACGCGCAGCAGCGTCTCCTCCTCCCGCTGCTGCGCGAGTTCCCCAACGTGCACCTCCTGCTCGGCGGGGCCTACGCCGTGCCGGGCGGCCTCGAGCATCTCGTCGCCGAGGTCGGCCCGACGCGGTTGCTGTTCGGCACCGGCTTCCCCAAGACCGAGCCGGCGGCCGCGGTCACGTATCTCATGTACGCCGCGCTGGGGGTGGAGGAGAAGCGTCTCATCGGGGCCGGCAACCTCGAGCGCCTGCTCGCGGAGGTGGTGCGATGAGCACGCTCCTGGAACGCGCCCGCCGCGGCGAACCCATCACCGACTTCGAGATCATTGACATGCACGGCCACCTCGGCCCCTGCGGCTTCCTTCTCCCCGACCTCGACCCGGCCGCGCTGGTCGCGGGGATGGACCGGATGGGGGTGAAGACGACGGTGGTGAGTCACATGTGCTCCCTCAGCCGCGACGCGGCGCAAGGCAATCGCGAGGTGCTCGCCGCGATGCAGGCCTTCCCCGGCCGCCTCCTCGGCTATGCCGCGTTCTGGCCGGAGAGCGAGGAGGCGGTGCGCGCGGAGGTGGAGTGGGCCGTTACCCAGGGCTTCACCGGGTTCAAGCTGCACAACGCGAATGGCTTCCCCTACACCCACCCCGCCTACGCGCCGGTTTACGAGTGCGCGCAGGAGCAGCGCCGCCCGGTGCTCTTCCACACCTGGGGCCAGGAGACCGAGTTCGCACAACTCGCAGATGAGGTGGCCCCGCGCTACCCGGAGATGAGCGTGCTGCTCGCGCACGCCGGCTCGGCGAATGCGGACGCATACGTTGCCGTCGCCCGGACCCGCCCCAACATCTACCTTGAGGTCTGCTACAGCGCCGCGCCCCGCGGGATGGTGGCCCGCCTGGTCAACAAGGCCGGCGCGGAGAAGGTGGTGTGGGGCTCGGACGCCTCCTTCTACAGCCAGGTGCAACAGTTCGGCAAGGTGCTCGGCGCCGACCTGCCGGAAGACGTGCTGCGCCAGGTGCTGTCCACGAACGCACAGCGGATCCTGGAAAGGATCGTATGATCGAGCGTTGTCTCGACGACCTCGAGGCGCGTCTTGACCCCATGGCAGAGGACCACCTCCGCGCTCAGTGGCGACACTTCGCGGACGGCCGGTTCACCGGCGACATCTTCTGCCCGGCGCGTCCCGCGCCGATCCCAGGCCGAGTCGAGTGGCCCTCTGTCCTCGTGAACCAGGCCATCGCCGATCCCGAGGCCATGCTCCTCCAGCAGTTCGGCACCTGTTCGACCGCCCTCGCTCAGGCCAGCGGCGCCCTGCCGTGTGTCCGCGCGAACTACGGCACCGCTATCCTCCCCTCGCTCTTCGGCGTCGATCTGTTCTGGATGGCCGACGAGCAGGACACCCTCCCTACCAACTGGCCCCTCCGCGGCGGGCGCGACGCCCTCCGCGCGGCGCTCGACCGCGGCCTGCCGGACCTGCGAACTGGCCTCGGGGCAAGGGTGCTGGACATGGGCGCCCGCTTCGTCGAGGCGATGGCCCCCTATCCGAAGATCCGTCGCTATGTCACGGTCTACCACCCCGACCTCCAGGGCCCGCTGGATGTGTGTGAGCTGCTATGGGGCAGTTCCCTCTTTCTCGATCTGTACGACGCGCCCGACTTCGTGGCCGCGATGCTGGAGTTGATCTCCGAAACCTACACCCAGTTCCTGCGCGCGTGGCAGCAGATCGTGCCGCCCGTCCGGGAGTACGCGGTGCACTGGGGGATGCTCCACCGCGGGCGCATCATGCTGCGGGACGACTCCGCCATGAACCTGTCCGCGGAGATGTTCGCGCGCTTCGTCGCTCCCTATGACGGCCGCCTGCTCCGGGAGTTCGGCGGCGGGGCCCTCCACTTCTGCGGCAAGGGCGGTCACTATCTCCCGCAGGCCGTCGCCCTCCCCGGGGTCAATGCCGTCAACCTCTCCCAGCCCGAGTACAACGACATGGAGACGATCTTCCGGCACACTGTGGATCAGGGGATCCCCCTCCTCGCCCTCCCGCGAGAGGCGGCCCAGGCGGCGCTGGCGAAAGGGCGGTCGTTGCACGGGAACGTCCATTGTTGGTGAGAGGCCGTTTCACCACACTCGACCAAGGAGTCCGCCATGGCAACCCATCCGGTCTGGCCCATACCCCAAGAGATGACCCTGCGCGAGGACGCGCTTCCCCTCTCTCGCGCGGTACTGCCCGTGCCCGCGCGGGGGAATGCCGAGGTCGTGCGCCTCGCCCAGTTGTTCGCGGACATGATCGCCGATGACTTCGGCCTCGCCGTGCCGCTGGTGCGCGGGAAGGCCCCCGCGGGCGCACTCCCCATCAAGATCGAGATCGCTCGCCCCGCGCAGTCCGGAACGCCCGGTCTGCCGGGGGAGGAGGGCTACCTACTCTCGGTCACCGCGAAGGGCGCCAAGATCCTCGGGCGTGACGCCCGCGGCGCGCAGCACGCCGTGGCCACGCTGGCCCAGCTCGCGCAACGCCGCGGCGACGAGGTCGTGCTGCGCGGCGCGGAAGTGCGGGACTGGCCCTACAAGCCCCTCCGCATGGTGCACCTCTTCGTCCCCGGGCCGGATCACCTCAGCTATGCGCGCCGCTACCTGCGCGACTTCCTCGTGCGCTACAAGTACAACGGCCTGTTCATCGAGGTGGGCGGCGGGACGCGCCTGCGCCGCCATCCCGAGGTCCCCGCCGGCTGGCGCCGCTTCGTCGAGGAGACCAATGCCGTCGGCCAGATGGGCGTCAAGTTCGGCATGCACGTCCCCCTCGGCCCCGGCCGCCGCTGCGGCAACTCCCTCCACACCCACCTCGCCGACGGCTTCTATCTCGAGCCCGATGACCTGAGCCGCCTCTTCGACTGGGCGCGCGAGTACCACCTCGACCCGGTGCCGGAGATTCAGAGCCTGGCCCACGTCTTCTACCTGCTCGCCTCCCATCGCGAGCTGGCCGAGTTGCCGGAGGCCGACTTCCCCGACGCCTACTGCCCCTCCAACCCCAAGTCTTACGACCTCCTCTTCGACGTGATGGAGGAGTACCTCGAGCTGACCAAGTGCCGCAGCCTCCACATCGGCCACGATGAGTGGCGCGCGGGCGGCCTCTGTCCGGTCTGCCGGGAGAAGGACACCGGCGAGCTGTTCGCGTAGGACGTGCTGAAGATAACCGGCTGGCTGGCCGCGCGCGGCCTCGGCGCGTGGATGTGGGGTGACCACCTCCTCCTCAAGCACAACGCCTTCGGCTGCGACTGGGACGACGGGCGCATCTGGCACAACTACGCCGCCACCCGCTCCGCCGCCACCCTCCTCCAGCAGGCCGCGCCGGACATCACCATCCTCAATTGGTCCTGGGGATTCGGTCGCGCCGCGGCCGACGATGTCATCGCCGACCTCGGCTTCAAGCAGATCTACGGGAACTTCGGCGGCCGCGGCTTCCCCGGCTGGCCCGAGCGCAGCGCCCGCGCCGATATCCTCGGCGCGGAGGTCTCCTCCTGGTGCGCGTGGGATGACTTCGAGCTGGGCATGCTCCATACCCCCGCGGCGATGTACTCCGCCAACCTCATGTGGTCCACCCACTGGCCCGCGGTGGAGGAGGCCTCCGAGCGCGCCGCGCGCGAGCTGCCCCGGCTGCGCAACCGCCTCCGCCGCACCTGGGAGGAGCCGCACCTGTGGAGCGAGGTCGTTCGGCCGGAGCGCAAGCGGATCATCTCCCTCGGCCCCGCCGCCAACGCCGACCTCGCCCGAGAGATGCAGGCCGCGGTGTGCGGCTGCGCCAGTGAGTACGACGACGTTCCCTTCGCCCTCACCGAACGGGCCGTCGTGGTCGAACGTCTCCACCAGCCTGGAGGCGACCATCACCACGTCTCCGCCCCGATCACCATCGCGGGCAAGTACGCCAGCCTCATCTTCTGGCAGGCCTCCGATGGGCCCGGCGATCGGCCCATGCACGCGGGCGACGGCACCCACTATCCGCGGGAGGCCGCGGAGCTATTGGGCCGGTACGAGATCACCTATGAGGACGGCCTGGTCGCCACGGCCGAGGTGCGATACGGGGAGAACCTCCGCGCCTGGAACGAGGGGTACGGGCTGCTCTACCACGCCCGCGAGGTGCCGGTCGGCCGGCAGGCCGACGGCAAGCCGCTGGTGATGTATGGGTTCGAGTGGACCAACCCGCGGGCCGACGTCGAGATCGTCTCCGTCGCCCTGCACGGGGCCAAGGGCACCCCGGACCTGCGGGAGTCGCACGCCGCCTCCGCCGCGCGGCCCATGCTCCTGGGGATCACCGGGATCGAGGCCCCGAACTGGGGCGACTTCCGTCCGGGCAAGGCGGGCCGGTGGCCGGGGTGGGAAGAGCCGGAGGAGCGCGCCGAGCCGCCCCGGCGCAACTACGGGCCGGACTGGATCACGGGCCAGGTCTCGAAGCCGGAGGACTCGATGACGGAATCGTAGGGGCAGATGAATCGTAGGGGCACAGGTCGCACTGCAAGCAGTGCTGAGCTGTGCCCCTACGCCGTACGCCTTATTGTCTACCTATCAAGCCTTGTCCGTCTGGTTACGGGTCCCGCCCGTTACGGCAAGTCGTTCCCGTAGTTGACGATCCCCGTCCCGATCTCGCCGGCGTCCACGATGCCGTAGCCGGTGTACTCGTCCCAGCCCGGCCCGAGCAGATTGTCGGCGGTGGTGAAGGGGTTGGCGGAGAGATTCAGCGCGATCGCGCCCGCGACGTGCGGCGAGGCCATGCTTGTTCCACTGATGGTCGCATAGCCGCTGCCCTTCCAGCAGGAGGTGATGCTCACCCCCGGCGCGGCCAGCCGCACCTGCGGCCCATGGCTACTCCAGGAGGCCACCTGATCGTTGATGTCCAGGGCCGCCACCGCGATCACGGAGGAGTAGGCGCCGGGATAGTCCACCGCGTTGCCGTCATTCCCGGCCGCGGCCACCAGAATCAGCCCGCCCGCCGCGGCCGCGTCGCAGGCCGCGTGCAGCGACGGGTCGTCGCCGTTCGAGCCCAGGCTCATGTTGGCGATATCCATGCCGTTATCCACGGCCCACTCGATCCCCGCGATCACGTCGGAGTCATAGCCCGAGCCCTGCTTGTTCAGCACCTTCACCGCGTACAGGGTTGCCTCCGGCGCCACGCCGATCACCCCGATGGTGTTGTCCACCCCCGCGATGATCCCGGCCACGTGGGAGCCGTGGCCGTTGTCATCGTTCCAGGCGCTCAGGTTTGGCGCTGACCACCAGTTCCGCGACGTGTAGTTCACGCCGCCGCCGAGGTTATCCACCAGGTCCGGGTGGCTCCAGTCAATGCCGGTGTCAATCACCGCCACCTTCACGCCCGCGCCGCGGGAGACGCTCCAGGCCCACTCCGCGTCAATCCGGTCCACGCCCCAGGGGAGGAACTGCACGGGCGGCGGAGGCGGCGTGTGCTTGTTTCCGTGCGCCTTCAACGTGTTGACAGTCGCGTGCACCACTCCGTCCACATCAACCCTCAACACCTCCGGCCGTCCCCGCAGCTCTCGCTCCGCCGCCGGGGTCAGCAGGGCGGCCATGCCCCGCACCAGCCGCAAGTGCCGTGTCGCCACTCCGCCGGCCGCCTCCACCACGGCCGCCCGGTCCGCCACACTATCACAGCCCGGGTTGAACACCACGATCCGGCGCGCCACACCATTGTCCCCCTGCGCCGCCGCCGGCACCGCCGCCGCGACCATGAAGCACACCAGAAAGACCAGCAGGAGTACCAGCCCAACGCTTCGCATCAACCTCGCTCCTTTCGGCGCGTCGCCACGCCAGGAAACGGCCATAGTATAGCATATATGGGGCCTGCAAGGATCATGCCACGCACCGCCGCAGGCGGCGCCTGGCGGGAATCGGGAATCGAGAATCGGGAAGGGACCCGCCGCCCCACCTCGCCTCCATGGCGGCGATCCAATCCCCTGACCTCAGCCCCTAGCATCATACCTCTTGCCTCCATGCTACTCATTCGCCCTGTTGATTTCGGCCACGATCTCGTCCCGTCCGGCCTCCGCGGCCAGCTCCTCCGGCGTCTGGTTGAGAAGCCCGCCCTTGGCCGCGCGATCGGCCCCCTTGTCGAGCAGCAACCGGACCATCTCCGGGCTGGCCTCCAGGGCGGCGAGGTGGAGCGGCGCGAACCCATAGTTGTCCTTGAGATTCGGGTCGGCGCGCGCTTCGAGCAGCACGCCGGCGAGGTCGAGGTTGGCGTTGGAGGCGGCGTCGTGCAGCGGCGTCCGGCCCTGGCTGTCTTTCGCATTCGGTGCGGCGCCCTTGGCGAGCAGCAGGCGGGCAATTTCGGCCGCGTGCTTCCAGGTCGCGTGGAGCGGCGTTCGGCCATTGGCGGCCGCCGCGTTCGGGTCCGCGCCCTTGGCGAGCAGCCACTGGACGAGCGTCACCTTTCCTCTTTGGGCGGCCCCGTAGAGCGGCGTTTCGCCGTACTTATCCTTGGCGTTCGGGTTCGCGCCCGCGGCGAGGAGCAGCGGCACGGCCGCCTCCTCCCCGTACTTGGCGGCGTCGCTGAGCGGGGTGGCCTGATAGGTGTCCTTTGCGTCCACCTCCGCCCCCTTGGCCAGCAGCAGCTTGATCACCTCGGACCGCCCGTACCAGGCGGCCAGGTGGAGCGGGGTCATGCCGGTGTCACTGCGCGCGTTCACCGAGGCGCCCTTAGCGATCAGGGCCTTTGCGAGGTCCGCGGCTCCCGACATGGCCGCGCCGTGGAGGGGCGTGTAGCCGGAGGCTTCCTTGGCATTAACGGCCCCGCCCTTGGCGAGCAGCAGCTTGGCCACCTCCGTCTGTCCCGCGAGCGCGGCGGCGTGCAGCAGCGTCAGCTTCTGCTTGGGCACGACAAACGAATTCACCAGTTTCCGGTTGGCCGCCAGGAACTTCTTCACCTTGGGAACCTGCCCCGCGCACACCGCGTCGGCGATGTTGCGGACCTGGTAGCCATGCGCGAGCAGAAAGGCGATGGTTTCTCTCTTCCCCTCGGCCGCGGCGTGGGCGATGACGCTCTCCCCCTCCGCGCTCCCGAGGCTCATCTGCGCCCCTTGCTGAAGGAAGGAACCCACCATCGCCACCGAGCCGTGGGCGGCGGCGTCGAACAGGGGCGTCCGGCCGGCCTTGTCCCGCGCGTTGATCTTCGCACCATGGGCCAGCAGCAGGTCGGCCACCTTGCCGCGGTCCCATCGCGCCGCCAAGTGCAGCGGCGTCACCCCCTCGTCGCTCACGACGTCGGCCTTCGCGCCGTTCCGCAAGAGGAGAAGGACCAAACCCTCGTAGCCGCCCCGGGCGGCCGCGTGCAGCGGCGTCTCCCCCGCGCTGCCCAGGTTTGGGTCGGCCCGGTGATCGAGGAGCAGACCCACCACCTCGCTCAACTTGGCCTGGGCGCCGGCCACCTCCGGGTTCAGGTTGATGATCGCCAAGAGGAGCGCGGTCTCGCCCCCCTCGGCCCGGGCGTTGACGTCCGCGCCCCGCGCGAGCAGCAGCTTGACGGCCTCGACCTGGCGATGGATGGCGGCCAGTTGCAGCGGAGTGAAGCTGCTCCCCTCCCGCTTCGCCTCCACCAGCTTCGGGTCGGTGTCGAGCAGCTTCGCCAGCGCGCGCACGTTCCCGTTCTCGGCGGCGAGGCAGACGACATTGGGCCGCTCCTCGACATCGGTTGCCTCGTCGGCGAGGGCCCTGGCGCCGATCGCCAGGGAAGCCAGCAGCAGCACACCAAGCAAGGACGTCACAGTGCGTCGTCTCATGGAGTCACCTCGGGGGCAGGGGATAGGGAGTAGGGAATAGGGAATAGGGAGGAGGGCCGCAGGCCGTATAGCTGGCGAGGGCCGGTTTCCCAAAACTTCTCAAAATCGCGATTTCTCCAAAATGGGAAACAAGCAACCACCGATTTTGCGTCCTGGGGCAACCTGGGTGGGTTGGAGGGCGAAATCGGGTGGGCAATGAGTGGGCAATTTGTGGGCAATTGGTGGGAAGGAGTGGGAAAAGGGCAGGGGCCAGGGTACAGGGGCCAGGGGCCAGGGAACGGCGAGGCGAGAGGGAACGGCCGAGAGGCGGGTCGCCGGGAGGACCCGGCTCCCACAAGGCCAACCTCGCAAGGCCAGCTCCCGGAAGCCCAGGTCGCACGGGCACGGGGTTTGTCACGTCGGATCCCACGGAAGTCGGCCTCACCGTCGTGCCCCCTCTTGCCGCTTTCTGCCGCTTTTGGGGAATTCGAGCAAAGCGGCAATGGCGAGGGGCGATTCTGCCCTGTGAGGCACGCAGAGGGGGCTGAGAGGCGGAATTCGGGGTGGCAGAGAGCGGCAGATCTGCGGCAGAGGGCGGCAAAAGCGGCAGAATGAGCGAGCCCAACACGAGGAGCACTGAGGCGCGCAATCTCAACACGAAGAGCACGAAGGAGGGACCCGTTCCCCTTCGCGAAGCTCAGGGTCAGGACAGGCTCCGACACAAAGGCTTGGTATTCCCGACGGCTAGACGGCAGGTCGGCCTCACATGACCGGGGATTGCCGAAACTTTCCGAAAAACGCGTTTTCGTGATTTTCGGAAAACAAGCGAGCCGATTCTGGGCTGTGGGGGGCAGGCACAGGGCTGTGGGGCAAAATCGGATCGGAAACGGATCGGCAAGATGTCGGCAAGAGTCGGCAACTGTCGGGACTCGGGATTCGGGATTCGAGTTTCGGGGGCGGGCACGGCCGGACCGCGCCGAGAAGACCGGGTGGAGGCTACACGAGAGGACAGGCGGCGGCGCCGGGAGAGTCGGGTCGCACTGCTTCGCAGTGCTGGAGGCGAGAGGAGAAGCGGCCACGGCCGGACTCACACAGGCGAGACCCCTCGCCCCGCTCGGGGCAGGCTCTGTGTGCCACTCTCTCGTGCCACTCTCGATTGTCGTCGAGTTAGTCATCGTTCTACCGATATTTGTGCGAGCGGTTGGGAGGCGGAAGGCCGATCGAAATGACGGTCTTGTTGTACACGATTTCGGGGGGTTTGTAAATGTGCGTGTTGCGATGTAAATCTGATTCGCGGAGCAGCAAACGCGGTTTTCTGGCGTTTCGGCCAGCGGCCGTGTAGAGGCCTTCGCGGCCAACGTGGAGCGGGTGCCGCCGCGCGGTGCGCGCAGGGAGGCGGGTCGGTGTGGCGCGGGGCGCGAATTGGATTCGCGGGGAAAAACGGGAGAAGGCCTATCCGCAGATTTCGCAGATAACGGGTTGCTCGCCGCCGGCGAGGAGGGGAAGCGGCCGCGGGGAGGGCCGCAGGCCGCGGAAACGGCCGGAAATCGCGCAGATTGGCAAAGGACGGGGAAACGGCGGATTGAAAAGCGACAAGGCGAGAGGGGGAATCGGGAATCGCGAATCGAGAATCGGGGGGAGGGCCGCGGGAGAACCCGCGACACGGCCAGCGCGCAAGCCGCAGATGGCGCAGATGGCGGGGAGGACGAAGAGGCGAGTCGCACTGCTTCGCAGTGCTGCAGGGACAGCCAAGGCCGGGTGGAATGATGAAGCCGGCCCGGCGCAGGGGCGGAGGGGCCCAGACCAGGGACGGGGGGCGGAGACGGCAGGCCCTCGCGGAGGTCAAGACGTGCGGCTCAAGCTGGCGATACCGTTGGCGGCGGTGGGCGAGTTCTGTCGGAGCAACCACATCCGGCGGCTGGCGCTGTTCGGCTCTGTGCTGCGTGACGATTTCGGGGCCGAGAGCGACGTCGACGCGCTGGTGGAGTTTGAGGCCGGTCAGGTGCCCGGGCTGGCCTTCTTCCGCATGCAGCGCGAACTCTCTGCTCTCCTGGGCCGCAAGGTGGACCTCAACACGGCGGCGGACCTCAGCCCCTACTTCCGGGACGAAGTCCTGTCCGAGGCGGAGGTGCTGTATGACGCGGCATAGGTCCGTCGTGCGGGTTCGGCACATGCTGGACCAGGGGCCAGGGTTCCGGGGCCAGGGTTAGGAACGGCGCGCGGGGGCTGAGGTGGAGGGGGGCGCGCTGGCGGAGGGTGGGGTGGCGAGGCTCCGCCTCGCTCCGCAGGAAGCGGCTGCGAGGAGGGAGAGCCGCAGATTACGCAGATAGCGGGGAGTGCGAAGAGGCGAAGAGGCGAGAAGGCGAGTCGCGACTGCTTCGCAGCGCTGAAGGCGGAGGGAGGGGGAGAGGTGCTAGGGACTAGGGACTAGGGGCTAGGGAGGGGAGGGAGAAGGCGAGAGTCGAGATCGGAGCGTCGAGAGTTCCGGCGGCTCGCCGCGGCCGGCCCGCGGTTCTCGAGGGCGCAGCTCGTGCAGTTCGCGCGTCGGGTGGGGGTCGCGCCGAGCATCCTCGTGGGGCGGCTGCAGCACGAGGGGCTCCTGCCGCGGACACACTTGGAGAGGCAAGGACCGGAGCACGACAACGACACCGGCCTCTAGCCCGAACCCCGAGGGGTCGGTAGAGGGGCGGGCTCGCCTGCTCGCCGCTGCAGGCGGTATAGGCCCTGCACGCGTAGCAGGCAATTCCGCAGGTGGTCTGGAATCACGGGGAAGGCACGGAGGGGGCGACTGGCGCTCTCCCTATTACCATTCACCCCTGGGGTGAAGAAAACCATTGACACGGCGATCACCCCGGTGTACACTGAGTTCAGAACCAGTAAGCTTCAGAAGTGCTACCTTCAGGAAGGCTTCGCGGAGAGGACCTTCGGGGAGCGGGTGGCGCGGCGCTACGTGAAGGCGATCAACCTGGTGAAGGCGGCCCACCAACCCTCCGACCTCCGCGAGTTCCGCTAGTTGGAGTACGAGGCGCTGGCCGGGGACCGCAAGGGACAGCACTCCCTGAAGCTCGGCTACCGCGAGCGCCTGATTTTCACGGTGCACGCTGGCCCGGAAGGATTGGGTGCCAGGATCGAGGAGGTGAGCATTGGCCACTACGAACGCTAATCAACTGACCGGCCCGTGGCCCGACGTGGCGATCCCGCCCGGCGAGATCCTCGCGGATACGCTGGAGGCGAAACGCATCAGCCAGGCGGAGCTGGCGAAGCGCACCGGCCGCCCGGTGCAGGCTCTCAATGAGATCGTCAAGGGGAAGAAGGAGATCACGCCGGAGACCGCGATGGAACTGGAGCGCGTGCTGGGGACGCCGGCCTACATCTGGCTGAACCTGGAGCGCGACTATCGCTACAACAAGGCGCGCCTGGCCGACCTCACGCGCCTCGGGGAACAGGTGGGGGAGGCGCGCGCGTATCCCTACGCGGAGATGGCCCGCCTGGGGTGGGTGAAGCACACGGCCGACCCCCTGGAGCGGGTGCGGGAACTGCTTCGCTTCTTCAGCGTCGCTCGGCTCTCGGCGGTCCCGCTGACGCAGCCGGTGGCCTACCGGAAGAGCCGGAGGCGGGACGCCTCCCCGCAGGCCCTGGCCGCGTGGCTCCGCAAGGGCGAGCTGGAGGCGGCGGAAGTAAAGACCCAGCCCTTCGACAAGCGGAAGCTGCGCGACGCGCTTCCGCGCCTGCGGGAGATGACGCAGTGGCCGCCGGCGAAGTTCCATCAGCCCCTCCGCGATCTCTGCGCGAACTGCGGGGTGGCGCTCGCCTTCGTACCTCACCTCCCCGGCACGCACGCCAACGGGGCCGTCCGCTGGCTGCGGGATGACCGGGTGCTGGTGCAGTTGAGCGTCTTGCGCCGGTATGACGATATCTTCTGGTTCAGCCTGTTCCACGAGGTGGCCCACCCACTGCTCCACGGACGCAAGCAGGTATTCGTCGAGGTCGCCCCCGGGGAGAGAGAGCAGGAGGAAGTGCGCAAGGAGGAGGAGGCCGACCGGTTCGCTACCGATGCCCTCCTTTCTCCCGCGGAGTTCCGGCGGCTCGCCGCCGCCGGCCCGCGCTTCTCGAGCGCGCAGCTCGTGCAGTTCGCCGGTCGGGTCGGGGTCGCGCCGAGCATCCTGGTGGGGCGGTTGCACCACGAGGGGCTGCTGCCGCGGACACACTTGAATGGGCTGAGGGGGAGGGTGGTGATTGGGGGGTGAGAGGGTCAAATCTGCTACGGCTGGGGTGGCGGCGTTGGTTGGGTGCAACCAAGGGCCAGGGCTCAGGGGCCAGGGGAAATACCCTCGCAGGGGTTTCAGGCCTACTTGACCGGCGCAGAGGGGTCCGCCGAAGGGGGAAGCTTTCTCGTGAGGAAGACAAGTTGCTCGAACGTCACGTCTGGCGGCACGCATGACGGTACCGTGTCCACCGCTTTCCGTAGCAGCGCTCTTGCCTTCTCAGCTTCAGCAGGGCCCATTGCCCGGGAGAGCCTCGTCATCACAAGAGCTATGCCATAGTACGCGCAGGAGGTCTCGTATGCCCACTTGTCGACACTGATGTTGTGCTGCTCAAGACGCAAGTTCGCAGCAGTATCGAACTGCGAATAGGCATCCTGAGTACTGTTGGGAGGCCCCAACAACGGATGAAGATTCCCCCAGCGGTAGTATGCAAGCCCGAGGTACAGGCAGGCCTCCTTGTCCTTAGGGTCGAGACCTACCGCTTTCTCGAGACACGGCACGGCCTGATTGAAGTACTTGAGATCGAAGTCCGCGCAATTGTCAATGGCGCGGCGGAAGTCAACCGTGCCGGTCGCCAGGCCAATGTATGAGATCCCCTTCTTTCGCCAGATGCTGGAATCGCGAGGGTCAATTGTGAGAGCCATAGAATAGGAATCCAACGCCTGACGGAATTGCCGGTTATATAGGAAGGTATCGCCTTGTTTGACCACCTCCTCTGGTGATGAAACCTCCGGCATGACCGTCCGTTGAGCGTAGTCTCTAGATCGGTGACCAGGGCCAGCATGCTCAAGGGTACCGCGTTGTCTGACCGCCTTCTCTGGTGATGAAACCTCCGGCGTGACCGTCCGTTGAGCGTAGTCTCCAGATCGGCGATCAGGACCAGCACGGTCAAGGGGGGATGTCAGCGGCAGGCAGTAAGACCATATGGTTGCGGCGACCCCGAGGATCGAGGCAAGGGATCCCCAGAGGGTCACCTTGTTCCAGAAGGTCAGACGTCTGTAGCGTTCACGCAGCCTCATGCCTCCACGCCCTCCTAGCAGGCTACCCTCTTGCCTTCTTCCGCTTGCCTTTGCCTTGTGCCTTGGCCTCCGCCTTCCCCTCGGCCGGCGGGAGCGAGTCGAGCCACCGGCGCGCGTTGATCGTGTTCGGGTGGTCGTTCCCCAGGAGCCGCTCGAAGACGCGCAGGGCTCGGGTGAGCAGGCCCCGCGCGCCAGCGATGTCTCCGAGTGGGATGTGGACGACGCCTATGTTGTGCGCGCGGATGGCCACCTCGGGGTGATCTGGCCCGTAGGCTTTCTCGTCAATCGCCAAGGCTCGCTCGAAGTGCGCCTTCGCCCCCTGCAGATCCCCCAGGTCCTGGAGCACGAGGCCGAGGTTGTTGACGCGGATGGCAACGTTCGGGTGGTCCGGCCCGTAGGCTCTCTCGTCTATCACCAGGGCTCGTTCGAAGTGCGCCTTCGCCCCCTCCAAGTCACCCAGGTCCCAGAGCACGCCACCGAGGTTGTTGGCGTAGAGGGCTACCTCCGGATGGTCCCGCCCACGGGCTTTCCCGGCAATGGCCAAGGCTCGCTCGAAGTGCGCCTTCGCCCCCTGCAGATCCCCCAGAGGCTGGAGCACGCTGCCCAGGTTACTGACGGTAACGGCAACGTCGGGATGATCCGGCCCGTAGGCTTTCTCGAGAGTCACTAGTGCCCGCTCGAAGTGCGCCTTCGCCCCCTCCAGGTCTCCCAGAACCCGGAGCACTTCGCCGAGGTTGTTGACGATGGCCGCCACCTCCGGATGCTCGGGCCCATAGGCCTGCTGATGGAACGCCCTGGCACGTTCATATGTCGACTTTGCGTCAGCGAATAAGGCACGACCCTTCAGATAGAGGCCGGCCTGGTTCAGGACATACCCTGCAGCCCCCTGGGCAATGCCTGCGGTTTGTGCCCAGTCAGCGGCTGCTAGCGTGTGAGGAAGCAGCTCGAGGCAGACGGGCCAGGTGCGGACGTCGTCTGATTCCTCGGGGAAGGCGGCGGCCGCTGCGGAAACCGCGGCCTCGATCCACTTCCGTCGCTCGTCGTCGTTCAGCCCGTCCCTCACGACGGCCTGCACGAGCCGGTGGACGGAGAGGGAATCGCCACGCACCTCCACGAGGGAATACCGCCGGAGGGCGACCACGCTGCGGTTCAGCGCCAGGCGATCCGCCGCCACCGCGGCCAGGGGTTCCGGCAGCTTCTCTGCCTGCTCCCGCACCATAGAGATCGGAATATCGTCTGGCGCAAGGTAAGCGCACAGGCGAAGCAGGTCCAGGGCGGCGGGGCACTCCTTCTGGAGGTTCGTCATCGCCACAGACCAAGTGGTGGCGACGGTCTGTTCATAGCCCGCGGGGGCCGGTTCGTCCTGCCAGAGCTCTTGCCGACGCGTGCGGTACAGGTCGAGGTAGGCCGCGACGCTGGCCTGGGTGGTCTCGATGTAGGCCGCCGCCTGCGCCAGGGCGAGAGGGAAGTCGCCGAGCTCGTCCGCCAGTTGATGGGCCAGGGGATCGGGTCGGTCCAGCCGCTTCTCCAGGAAGGCAATGGATTCCGGCCGCGGCAGCTTCGGGACTGTGACCCGTGTCGCCACCTCTCCCCAGTTCTGATCCCGAGAGGTGATCAGGACCTGCCCCGCGCCGCCACGGGGCAGATAGTCCGTGACCGCGTCGGGGTGAGGCACGTTGTCGAAGACCAGCAGCCACTGGCGGTGGTGCTCCAGCCAGCCTCGCACGGCGGCGACGATGATCCGCTGGTCCTGTTCGTCCTTCTCCGGCAGCCCGAGCGCGGCGGCGAGGTTAGCGTAGTCGGAGGCGAGCTGGGTCGGCTCCTCGGAGCGAATCCACCACACCGCCTCGTAATCGCCCGCATGGCGATACGCGTATTCGTTGGCGAGTTGGGTCTTCCCAATCCCGCCCAGCCCTGCCAAGGCCTGGGTTAACGCGGCCGGCGTGCCGGAGGCGAGGGAGGCGTGAGTCTGGGCGAGCAGGTCCTCGCGGCCGGTGAAGTTCGGGTTGCGGGGGTGGGGGAGGTTCCAGACGGGGGGCAGGGCGCCGGGGAAGCGGGGTTGGGAGGTGATGACACGCGCCGTCAGCGGAAGGGGCGGCTCCACGTCGGGCTTCCGCCGCTTTTGCCGAACGTAGTCGAGGAGCTGACGCACAGCCTCCGCTTTGTCGGTGACACAGGTGAGATCTATACGGGCGATGGGCCCGAGCAGGCCGGGTAATTCACACGTCCGCACCAGGGCCGCGCAGAGCTTGCCCTTCGTGCCGTCAGGATCGGCATGCACCGCCGCCGTCCACTCCGCGGTGCAGAACCCGGAGGCAAGGTAGTCGGGAGAGAGGATCGCGAAGGTGCGATCACAGTTTATCGAAGCCGCATTTATCTTCGCCACGAAGTTCCCGCCGCCCACGAAATCCCACTCCTGCAGGACGACGGAATGACCCGCCTCCTCCAAGTGCCACCCAATCCACTCCGCCCAGGCCTTGTCATTGTGGTTGTAGCTGATGAAGAAGTCCTTTGCCATGGCCACGACCTTTGGGGGTGCGGGAAAGCGCCGACCCCTCCTCTTAGCGCCGATTTCTGCGCGACCGACCGCCATCCTGCACGCCGCCCTGGTGTTGCGGGGTTCGGGCGGGGAGCGCAGGGCGGTCACCGCGAGGAACGAGGAGTGTTGTGTGGTATCTAGTCGCGGACCTGCCGCGTACCGAGGTCGCACCTCTGTACGGCGTCCCGGGGGGTATTCCTTGGCCAGAGCCACTCCGAGCTTCAGCAGGCTGAGACCGGCGTCCGCCGCGAGTTCGAAGGCCATGCGCGGGAACCGGAGTCGTGACACGACGCCGGAGGTGCTGCTCCGGCGCTCGCTATGGAGCCTGGGCCTGAGATATCGGAAGCACGTGACAGCACTTCCCGGCCATCCCGATCTCGTGCTAGCCCGGAGCAGAGTGGTGGTGTTCTGCGATGGCGACTTCTGGCATGGGCGAAGGTGGCACTCCCTGAGACACCAGTTGAACAGCCGCGCGAACGCCTCGTACTGGATCGCGAAGATTGCGAGCAACCGCGAGCGCGATCGACGCATCAGACGGCAACTCCGCCGTGCCGGCTGGCACGTAGTCAGCCTCTGGGAAACCGACGTAGTAAGGGACCCATCTGCCGCGGCCAGGAGAGTGGCCCGAATCGTCGCCTCGGTAGCCAACCCCTCTAGCATAGGCGCCGAGGCAGGACTTCGGTCGGCGCGCACGAAATACGCCGGAACCCCATGAATCAGGACCTTCCAGTTTATAGTGACCTCGGGGCGGTGCGCGCCCTCACACGGGTTATCGGCGGATCTCGGTGGGAGGCTGTCGCCCTTGCGCATGGCATCCTGGCGCTCAGTGAGGGAGCCCCCGCGGAACGTGCCGCCGGGATCACGTACGAACGGGGGCTCGGGACTCGAAAGGCGGCCCTCGAGGCCATGGCCCGGTTTCAGAGGGAGGGGTTCGTGGCGCTGCTCGAGCCTCGGAAGAAGACTGGGTCGGCGGAGAACCCGGTTACCAAGCTGTTTCCTGCAATGGTTACCGAAGAGCGCTTCCTAGAAATAGCAAGTGACCTGTGCCACAGACAGCCGGCATTATCCTATAAGGATGAGCGTGAGACGGGTCACTCCCTTGTGGACTTCTCGATCCTGAGCGAGGGTGCCCGCCTGCCTATCAACGTCAAGACAGCTAGCACCCGCTTTGCGAAGGCACGGGATCTAGTTGGCCTGTGCCCGGAGGACTGCATTCCGATTCCAGTCTACAAGGCCAGTGCCGCGCTTGAGACTGAGCCCAACCTGCTCTACGTGGTGTCGGTCGACTTCTCCCTGGTCGCTGCCCTCGATAGGTTACTGCCGGTCCTGTTGGCGGAAGAGGAACGCATCGTCTGGGATCTGCTGAACAGGTACGGCGGTTCGCGCCTGCGCAGCGCCGAGGATGCTTTCGTGTTCGCGACCGTGCGAAAGTACTGGGAGCGAATCAGCGAGGTCGTCCAGGAAAGGCCCTTCCACGCGATCTCCGCTCGCAAGAGCATGCGTGTGCTACAGACGAAGCCAAAGCGCACACCCGGGATTGGGCTCCGCGCCTGGGGGACAGGAGCCAACGCAGAGGTGAACGTGCATGTGTCCGTTCAGGAGGATACGACCGCCTGGAACGAGGTGTCGCGTCGGATCGAGGAGAAGGGCCTGTGCGACGTACTCCGGGGCATCAACCGGCGTCGACAGGAACTGGTATATGATCCAGAGATATAGCCGACACGATGATGGCAATCCCTACAGTTGTTAGCTTGTATACGGGGGCCGGCGGGCTTGACTACGGCTTCGAGGCCGCTGGCTTCGTGACCCGCGTGGCGGTGGAATTCGACGCCCACTGCTGTGCGACGCTCGCGGCGAACCGCGGGTGGCCCGTCATTCCCCAGGATATCCAGCGGGTCCCAAGTGCTGCGATTCTCGAGCGTGCGGGCCTCCGAAGGGGCGAGCCCGACGTGCTGATCGGCGGACCGCCCTGTCAGCCGTTCTCAAAGTCAGGGTACTGGGCCAACGGTGACGCGGGTCGGCTGACAGATCCGCGCGCAGTCACCTTACTCGAGTACATGCGTTGCGTCAAAGACCTGCTGCCGCGCGTCTTCCTCCTTGAGAACGTCCATGGCATCGCTTACTCTGGGAAGGAGGAGGGCTTCCTTCTCCTCGAGCGGCTGACGCGCGAGGTAAACAGGCAGGAGGGGGTCGACTACGCGCTCTCGTGGGCTGTCCTCAATGCCGCGGACTACGGAGTCCCACAGGCGAGGGTGCGTTTCTTCTTGGTAGGGCACCGGGAGGGGACGCGTTTTTCGTTTCCGGAGCCGACGCACGGGCCAGCTCAGGCTCCTGGCGAACAAACCCTCTTTGGTAGAGTAGAGAGGCTTCCGTATGCCATGGCATGGGACGCGATCGGGCACCTGGAGCCGCCGGAGGACGAGGACCTTCGTGTCCGGGGTCGCTGGGCGGATCTGCTGCCCTCGATTCCCGAGGGCCAGAACTACCTCTGGCACACCAACCGGGGCGGGGGCATGCCTCTGTTTGGATGGCGAACCCGGTTTTGGAGCTTTCTCCTTAAGCTGGCGAAAGACCGCCCGGCATGGACCATACAGGCACAGCCTGGCCCGGCGATAGGCCCGTTCCACTGGGCCAATCGGCGGCTCAGCGTTGAGGAGATGGCGCGGCTCCAGACCTTTCCACGCGGGCTGAACTACGTCGGGCCGCGCCTTTCGGTCCAGCGGCAGCTCGGCAACGCCGTCCCCTCGTTGCTCGCAGAGGTAGTGGCCCGCGGTATTGCGCGGCAGCTACTCGGGACGCCCTGCGGCGACAGGCCGGCCCTCCAAGTGGCGCCGCGCCGGCCTATCCCGCCAGCGGAACGGGTCAATCCAGTGCCAGACAAGTTCCGTTCGCTGGTGGGCGACCACCCGGACCATCGAGGGGAGGGCAAGGGCCGAGGGTCAGAACGAGCCAGGTCCGGACGGGAGCGCGTGGGGCCGCCCCTGGTATCCTAATGGGCGCCCTGTGAAAGAGGGGGCCTACGGTTCTGCCCCCGACCTGCGAGCCCTGGGAAGCGCGATCCGAGGCTGGGAGATATAGCCCGCCCGCCTCCCCAGCGGGTGATATAGAACCCCGATGCCCCTCCTCTACTACTGGCGCGGAGATAACTACCGGCGGGACCTGGATTTCGGGAGCGGGTACCACCTGAACCAGGGGAACCCGCTCATGCACCGCGTCGAGCCGGCGGCAGTACAACGGCCGTTCAGCCGGTGGGGAGGGCGGCTTCTTTCTCCTGTCGCTCGGCGTAGCGCTGTTGGGCGGGGTCGAGGAAGGCCTTGCGGAGGCGGAGGGAGGTGGGGGTGATCTCCACCAGCTCATCCTCCGCGATCCAGGCGAGGGCGGCGTCGAGGCTCATCTTGCGGGGCACGTCGAGGCCCTCGTCCACTTCCCGGTTCGACTGGCGGTGGTTGGTGAGCTGCTTCTTCTTGCAGGGGTTGCAGGGCAGGTCGCCGGGGCGGGAGTTCTCGCCCACGATCATGCCCTGGTAGATGCGATCCATAGGGGAGACGAAGAGGGTGCCGCGGACCTGGAGGTTTTCGAGCTGCCAGCCGGTGGCGTCGCCGGTTTCGGTGGCGAACATGGAGCCGCGGGTGCGATGGACGACTTCGCCGCGCCAGGGACCATAGCCGATGAACCGGGAGGACATGAGGCCCAGGCCGCGGGTGTCAGTGAGGAACTCGGAGCGATAGCCGATGAGGCCGCGGGTGGGGATCTCGTACTCGAAGGTGATGCCCCTGAGGCCGGCGTGGGTCATGCTGATGATGTCGCCCTTGCGCTTGGCGAGCTTCTCGATGACGAGGCCCTGGAACTCCTCGGGGATGTTCACGATGAGTTGCTCGAGGGGCTCGAGCAGGTTGCCGTCCCCGTCGCGCCTGGTGATGACCTCGGGGCGGGAGACGCACAGCTCGATGCCCTCGCGGCGCATCTCTTCGATGAGGATGCCGAGGTGCAGCTCGCCCCGGCCGGAGACCTTGACGCCGTCGGCTCGGCCCAGGTCTTCCACGCGCAGGGCGACGTTGACGCGCAGCTCGCGCTCCAGGCGCTCCTTGATCTGGCGGAGGGTGAGCACCTTGCCATCGCGGCCGGCGAGCGGGCCGGTGTTCACCAGGAAGAGCATGGAGACGGTGGGCTCTTCGATCTCCAGAGGCGGAAGGGCCGGGGTGTCGAGGTCGAGGGTGGAGAGGGTGTCGCCGATGGTGATCTCCTCGGGGCCGGAGATCCACACGATGTCGCCCGCGGCGATCTCCTCCACCTCGAGGCGCTCGAGGCCGCGCATCACCCAGAGGTGAGTGGAGCGCGCCTGCGCCCGGCCGGTGACGTCCCACTCGCCCTCGCGGCGGTGATGGTCGCGCCACGTGGTGGAGGTGGACACCAGCGGCTGGCCCACGCGGTGCGATCCCTGGAGGACGCGCCCGGAGCCGATGCGGCCGATGTGGTCGTTCCAGGCGAGGGTGCTGACCTGCATGCGGAAGGGGGCCTCCCGATCCACGGGGGGCGCGGGCACCTCGTCCACGATGAGCTGCAGGAGGGCGTCCAGCCCCTCGGGCTCATGGGTGTCGAGGTCGCGAACCATCCAGCCATGGAGGGCCGAGCCGTAGATCACCGGGAAGTCGGCCTGCGCATCACTCGCGCCGAACTCGAGGAAGAGGTCGAAGGTCTTGTTGAGGGCGGAGGCCGGCTCGGCCTGGGGCCGATCCACCTTGTTGACCACGACGATGGGGCGGAGCCCGAGCCGCAGCGCGCGCATGAGAACGTAACGGGTCTGGGGCATGGGGCCTTCGTTGGCGTCCACCAGGAGGAGCACCGAATCCACCATGGAGAGCACCCGCTCGACCTCGCCGGAGAAGTCGGCGTGGCCGGGGGTGTCAATGATGTTGATGAGGTAGCCGCCCCACTCGACGGTGCAGTGCTTGGCGCGAATGGTGATGCCGCGCTCGCGCTCCAGCTCGTTGTTGTCCATCACCCGCTCTTCCACGCGCTGGTTGTCGCGGAAGACGTGGGCGGCGCGGAAGATGGCGTCAATGAGCGTGGTCTTACCGTGGTCAATGTGGGCCACGATGGCGAGGTTGCGGATCTTGTCTACCGGGGTCATGGGACGGCGGACCTCTCCAGCGACAACACACGCGGCCCCGAAGGGATCGGAGCCGCGGGGGTGACAGTCAGAGTATAGCACGGAACGGCGAGGAGGCGAAGAGGCGAAGAGGCGAGTCGCGACTGCTTCGCAGCGCTGAAGGCGAAGAGGCGAGAGGCGAAGAGGCGAAGAGGCGACGCGAGAGCGAAAGCCGAGGGGCCTTAGGAGGCTGACGGTGGGAGTGCGGGCAGGCTGAAGCCTGCCCTACGGGCCCCCTTGCTGGCGGGCTAAAGCCCGCCCTACGCGTCCCGCAACTCCCTCGGCACGGTGACCCGGAAGGTGGTGCCTTCCGGTTCCCGGCTGTCGAAGGTGACCTGGCCGCCGAGGTAGCGTTCGGTGAAGAGGCGGATGGAGTAGGTGCCGACGCCCCGGCCGCGGCCGCCCTTGGTGGAGAAGGAGCGCTGGAAGACCTGGTGCTGGACGTCCTCGGGCATGGTCCCGGGGTTGTGGACCTCGAAGATGATCCGGTCGCCCTCTTCCCGCGCCCGCACCGTCACGGTTTCGCCCTCGGAGATGGCCTCCAGCGCGTTCTTGACCAGGTTGCTGAGCACCCGGCGGAGGAGGACAGTATCGGTGACGAGGCGGCCCTCCGGGGCCTCCGCGAGGAGCACGGAGGGGCGTTCCGACGCTTCCCAGGGCCGGAAGCGGGCGATGACACTCTCCAGCAGAGAGCGAAGGTGGGTGATGCTAAGGGAGGGATGCAGTTGTCCCTGCTCGGCGGCGAGGAGCTGGCGCTGGGCGACGATCTCCTCCACCATCTGCTCGGAGACGCGGAGCAGGTCGTCCTTGTAGGTGGGCTGGATGGGCTCGGGGACCTGGCCGGTGCTGATGAACTGGGCGAGGGCATGGAGGGCGACGGCGGTGTTGAGGACGTCGTGGAAGAAGACGCGCTCGAGCACCTGGCGGCGCTTCTCCGCGCTGATGTCTCGCAGGGCGACCACCAGCAGGCCGGCGCCGGAGACCTCGACGAAGGTGGCCTGGACCTCGAGGTCGAGGGCGGCGGGGCCGCCGTTGCGGGTGGAGAGGAGGCGGCACTCGCGGAGGGCGCTGGTGCGGGCGTCGAAGCCCTCGAGGATGGCCTGGACGGCGCCGCAGTGGACGCAGAAGGGGCCGGTGCCGCAGCCGGCCTCGGTGTGCGGGCAGTGGAGGCAATCAAGCGCCTCGCCGAGGCGCAGGCCGAGCACCTCGGGCAAGGAGGCCAGGCCGAGGAGCTGCCGGAGGCGGGCGTTGGCGGCGATGATCTGGCGCTGGCGGTTGAGCACTACGGCGGGATCGGGGATGGCCTCCAGGAGGCGGACGGCGATGTCGTTGGCGGCGAAGGCCCGGCGTGCGGCCTCCAACTCCTCCGCGCCGGCGCGGGCGGCGGGGACGAAGTGGGTGTCGGCGGGTTGGCCCTGTGGGCTCATGGCGAGACCTCCCTACGGTAGGCGGCAGCGGGGTTCCTGCCGGGTCCGGTCGGGGAGCGAAAAAGGGAACCCGCCGGAAGGCGGGTCCCCTGGTCTCCAGAGGAGATGATAGTCGGTGTGGCCTCAAGGGCCACTCGGGGTTAGTAGCGGAAGTCGCGGTAGTCGGACTTGATGGGCTGTCGGCCGGAGCCGAAGCCGTCAATGTACCAGTCGGTCCCGACCTGCTGCAGCCGGTAGGACAGATACATCGTCTGCTGCACCTTGTCCGGATCGGTGAAGACCTGCCTGCCGGTGACGTACACCTCGGTCGCGGAGATCCAGATCGGGGTGTCGAAGACCAGCGAGTCGGTCCGGGTGGTGGAGAGGTTGTCCAGGGTCATGGCGGCGTAGTTCTTGGCGCCGGTGGTGTACCGGTACTTGCCGTCGAAGAACACCTGGATATCCACCTGGTCGCTCAGATGGGCGGCGAGGGGATCGAGCTTGCCAGTCACCCAGGCCTGGTGAATGTCCTCGAGGGCGCGGTTGACACCAGCGACATCGAGCGCGGCCTGCGGCTGAGGCGCGACGGCCTCGGGCGCGACCTCGGCACCGCCCTCGGTGGTGTAGCTGCGGTAGTCATAGTAGTTGGTGGTTGGATAGCTCGGGTAAGTGACCGGCTGCTGGTAGTAGCTCGGCTGGTAGTAGCCGTAGTTCGGCTGAATCCACCCGGGGCTCCAGCCCCACATGCTGTACACAGACGGCCAGAACCCAGGGAAGCCGAACCCCCACCACCACGGGTTGGCAAAGAACCCGTCGAAGAAGAAGTCGTTGTCAATGAATCCGTGGTGGCGATGGAAGAAGAAGTCATCGCGATCGTGGAAGCGGCCGCGATGGAAGAAGTCGTTGTCGAAGTCCCCATGGTGGCGCGGCGAGAACGTGAACCGGTTGTTCGGATGCCCGAACGTGTTCACGTTGCTGCGGAAGCCGGGGTCTCCGGAGCGGAACCGGTTGAGCGTGGTCGGACTCCCCGCCACCTGCCGGGTGGGAAGACCGGGTACCCGCCCCATCCGGCCCACCTGGGGCCGGGTGGAGAGGAAGCCGCGCATGCTCTGGGGCTGCAGCGGCCTCACCTGACTAGGCGAGATGGCTCGTCCCGGGAGGCCCATGCCGGGCTGACCTCTAAAGCCGCGCACCTGCGGGCCGATCCCGCGGGCCTGAGGAGCCAAGCCCCGTACCTGCGGGCCGATCCCGCGGGCCTGAGGAGTCAAGCCCCGTACCTGCGGGCCGATCCCACGGGCCTGAGGAGTCAAGCCGCGGACCTGCGGGCCAATCCCGCGGAAGGTCTGGCGGCCGAAGTTGCGGTTCATGGGAGCCGCGAAGTTGCGGCCCATGGGGGCGCCAAAGTTGCGACCCATAGGAGCGCCAAAGCTGCGGCCCATGGGGGCGCCGAAGCTGCGGGGAGCCGCGAAGCTGCGGCCGCCCACGCTGCCGCCGCGCATTGCCCCGCCGCCGAAGCTGCGGCCGCTAAGGCCGCCGCCCCGGGCCATGCCGCCGCCGAAACCGCGGCCCCCACCGCCACCGCCGCCGCGACCGCCTCCACCGCCCCCCCGAGCCCAGGCCGCGGACGGTGCAAAGACCAGGCCGCCCAGCGCGAGGGCAGCCACAGCAAGATAGCTTACAACGAGCCTCGTTCTGGACACCTTATATTACCTCCATCTGATCTCCCCCTGAGGGAAACCAGCACACGTACATTTTACGAACCTCCACCGTCACGCTACCCCCTGCACCTGGGCGGAAACGCGACGAGAGGGCGCGTTTGACCCCGATGGGCACCAAGAGAGGGAAGAGGGTAGAGGGAAGAGGGGAAAGCTCCCGCAGGGGCCCGCGAAGCACACAAACCGGGGACCCCGGTTTTGGCGGGGTCCCCGGCGGTCTCCGGAGGAGATGATAGTCCGTGCCACAGCACGGCCCCGAGATCAGTAGCGGAAGTCGCGGTAGTTCGATGCGATCGGCTGCTGGCTGCTGCCGAACCCGGTGATGAACCAGCCGTTCGCGTATTGCTGCAACCAGTAGGAGAGGTACATGGTGTGCTGCACCTGGTCCGGGTCGGTGAAGACCTGGCGGCCGGTGAAGTACACCTCGGTGGGCGAGATCCAGATGGGATCGTCGAAGTCCACGGACACGGTGCGAGTGGTGGACATCGTGTCCAGGGTCAGGGCGGAGAAGTCCTGCGCCTTCGTCGTGTAGGCGTAGGTGCCGTCGAAGTAGACCTGCACGTCCACCTGGTCGCTGAGGTGCGCGGCCACGGGGTCGAGGGTGCCGGTGACCCAGGCCTGCTGGAGATCGCCGATAGCAGCGGAGAGGCCGGGGACATCGAGGGCGTAGTCATAGGCCGGCGCGGTTGCGTCGCTGTAGTCATAGGCCGGGTAGGTAGGCTGGGAGTAGTAGGCCTGGCTGGGCTCGATCCAGCCCGGGGTCCAGCCGTAGTAGCTGTAGGGCGCCGGATAGTAGCCCGGGTACCACAGCCCGAACCAGAACGGGTCGGAGAAGTACCACGGGAAGAAGAAGTCGTTGTCCACGATCCCGTGGTGATGATGGTGGCCGTGATGGTCGTCGCCATCGCCGTTCTCGTGGTGGCCGTTGAACTCGTCCGGCCGGTTGCGAGGGGTGAAGGAGAAGCGGTTGCCGGGCTGGCCGAAGCGGTCAACCATGTGGCCGAAGGGCCGCTGGAGGTCGCGGGAGCGGAAGCGGTCAATGACGGTAGTGCTGCCGGCAACGTTTGGCGACAGCCGGCCGGGCAGGTTCGGCGTCAGCCTTCCAGGCAGGGGCGCCGCCGCCGCGCGCTGGCGGACGAAGTCCTTGAACGGGGTCACCGCCATCCGGCCTACCGGAGGTCGCAGGAAGGTCGGTTGACCATTATTGGGTGGGCCCATGCTCCCGGGGCCGCGGCTGGGCTGGAGGGAGATCGTACCAGGCGGGACCAGAGGGATGGGCCTGGAGGGCGGCTGGGTTGCCGTTGTCCCCCCCTGCCAGGGAGGCAGGACGCGGATGCTCATGCTGCTCCGGCCGGTGGCCGGGGGCGCCGTCTGGTAGACGGTGTCCTGGCGGGGAGTATAGAGCGAGTTGCCGCCGGCAGGCGGCCAGCTCGCCGTTCCGCCGAAGGTGCGGCCGAAACTCATGGAGGGCGGGCCGTAGCCGCGCAGGCCAGTGGAGCCGAGGGAGGGGCTGATGACCGTGCGCCCACCCATGGAGCCGATCGCGCTGCCGCCGAGGCTGCTGGCGGAGTGGCCGCCGCCGAAGGAGTGGCCTCCGGTGGCCATCCCCCCGCCACCCCGAGCGCCGCCGAACGACCCGCCACCGCCGAGGCCTCGGGCCTGGGCCGCTTCGCCGAATAGCAAGAAGGCCGCGACCGCGAGGACCAGGACGGCGGCATATATCATAGAGACCCTTGTTCTAAGCATTTCAGTTACCTCCACCACGTCCCCCGAACGGTACTCAGTAACAGGCAGCAACTGCTGCTCGCTGTCACCTCCACGCTACCCCGGGCGTCTCCCGAGAAACGCGCCGCGCGGGGCGCTTGGGCCGTCCGTGCACCAAGGTGGGCGGGGGATGTACGGAAGCGGGGGCACGGTGTTCGGTTGCCGGACAAGACGGCACGACGGGGAAGGGGCGGTGTCGGAGAAACATAACGAAACGGGGCGACCCGGTGGCGGGTCACCCCGTGAGGTCTGTCAGTGGCGGCGGCTGGCTAGGTCAGGGCCACCTCGGTTTCGGGATCGAAGAGGTGGGTCTTGTTCATGTCGAAGACGACGTCGAGGGTGCCGCCGATCTTGGCCTGGGTCTCGGCCTGCAGGTCGGCGATGAACGAGTGCGGGCCGGCGTTGAGATAGGCGTAGACCGTCGCGCCCATGGGCTCGGTCACGTCCACGTCGAGGGTGCAGCAGTTGGCTTCGTCCATGGCGATGGGCGGATTCAGCGCGCGGTCGTAGATGTCGTCGGGGCGCACCCCGAAGATCACCTCGCGGCCCACGTAGCTCTTCACCTTCTGCGCGTGGACCTCCGGCAGCTTCAGCTTGAGGGGCTCGGCCTCCATCAGTACCGTGCCGTTGGCGGCGACGAGCTTGCCGCGGACGAAGTTCATCGCGGGACTGCCAATGAAGCCGGCGACGAAGAGGTTGGCCGGGTGGTTGAAGAGGTTGAGCGGCTTGTCGAGTTGCTGCAGGCGCCCGAGGTTGAGCACCGCGATGCGGTCCCCCATCGTCATGGCCTCGGTCTGATCGTGGGTGACGTACACCGTCGTGATCCCGAGGCGGCGGTGGAGCTTGATCAGCTCCGCGCGGGTCTGCACGCGGAGCTTGGCGTCGAGGTTGGAGAGGGGCTCGTCCATCAGAAAGACCTTGGGCTCGCGCACGATCGCCCGCCCCAGGGCGACGCGCTGGCGCTGGCCGCCGGAGAGTTCCTTGGGCTTGCGCTGGAGGAGCTGGCCCAGGCCGAGGATATCCGCCGCCTGCTTCACCCGGCGCTGGATCTCCGGCCGCGGCACCTTCCGCAGGCGCAGGCCGAAGGACATGTTCTCGAAGACGTTCATGTGCGGGTAGAGCGCGTAGTTCTGGAACACCATGGCGATGTCGCGGTCTTTGGGGGAGACGTCGTTCACGAGCCGCTCACCGATGAAGATCTCGCCGCCGGTGGGCTCTTCCAGCCCGGCCAGACACCGCAAGGCGGTCGTCTTCCCGCAGCCGGAGGGGCCGACGAGGACCAGGAACTCCTTGTCCTGGATGTCCAGGGTGAGCTGATCCAGCGCGATGACGGCCTTGAAGTGCTTCGAGAGTTTGTTCAGCTTGACCTGCGCCATGGACGCGCGCTCCTTCGCGGGACGAGGTGTGCGGACCGGCCCGTGTGAGAGGATTATAGCACCCGTTTTGCGGCCGTGGCAAGGAGCGGGGCCGGGCCGCCCTACTCGCCCTCCGACGCCTTCTCCTCCCGCGCCTTCAGCGCGGGCAGAGGTGGGGGAGGGGTGAGGTGCAGAGTGAACGACGAAGGGAGCGCGAGGGGATGATCCTGCCGCTGGCCGTTCTCCCAGGCCTCCAGCGTGGTCACCTGATCCACGGAGAAGGGGGCGTCTTCGGGCGCAGTGGTGGGAGCGCCCCCGGGCGCAGTGGCAGGTGCGCCTTCCGGCGCAGTGATGATCGCCTTGATCGTCATGGCGTCCAGGCGGCCGAGCACCTCCTCGCCGCCCTCTCCGATGGCCGACAGAAGCCGAGAGAACAGGTCGGTCTGCTCCGGGGTCAGGTCCTTGCCCAGGTTGAGGCCGGGGTGCACGAGGCGGTCCCACTGGTCGCGGCTGAGGCTGCCCAGGAGCACCAGCACGGCTCCCGTCTCCCGGAGATCAAACTGGTGACTGAGAGTCTCCGAGAGCGCCTGCTTTGCCAGACCGACGGGGGAGGTGACGTCGTCTCGCACGATGCGCCAGCCGACCTTGCGCTGCAGCGTGTCGAGCGGGCGGAGGAGGTTGAGCTGGCCGGAGAGCGGGATCGAGCAGGTGACGGAGGCGGGGGGCGTGGGAGAGGTGAGGGCCGCGAGGTGGGGCTGGAGGAGGGCGTCGAGAGACGCGACGACGGGGGCGGGAAGGAGACCGCCGCGCCAGATGCCGGGATAGCGGGTGCGGAAGTGGAGGAAGGCGCCGGCATCTCCCCACTCCCAGCCGAGCGCGGTGCTGTCGAGCGTGCCGAAGGGGTCGGGAGGCTCGGGGGGATAGCAGAGCGCGGTCAGAAGATCGAGGAGCGAGATGTCGCAGGTGAGCGGCTGGCGTTCTTCGGAGTCTTCCGGAGGGGGAGGCTGCTGGGAGCGGAGTGCGTGGAACTGGTCGGAGAGCGCGTCGAGGCCCTGGACCGTCTGCGGGGGCTGCCAGAAGCAGTCGGAGACGACGTGCAGACCCGTGGCGCGCGCGGTCGCTTCTTGCACCTGCCACAGGGCGTAGGAGCGGTGCTCTTCCCACCGGAGGAGGAAGGCGGCGAGCCGGTCCTGGGCCGCCGGGGAGAGGGTGCGGTTCTTCTCCATGCGCGCCCGCTGCGCCCGGAGTGCGGCGGCCACCGCGCGGAGGCCCTCCTCCCGGCTGCGCCGCCTGACCTCTTCGGGGTCCACCTGCTCCCCGAGGAGGCGGCGCAGTTCCTCGTCCTCCCGCGGGTTCAGCTTCCGGTCCGGGGGGAGGAGTACGGCCGAAAGGCGGGCGCGGAGGCGACTCTCGCCTCTCTCGCCCGGCGGGGTCTGCTGGCGCGGTGCGCTCACGTTGACCCAACCAGGGTTGATGCCGAAGGCGAGAGCCCAGTCGCTGTCCTCCGGGTCAGCCACCTGCAAGACACGCCTGACCTCCGCCCGCTGATCCTCGGACAGGTCCGCGGGGAGAAAGGCAGTCCGCCCGCGCACGGCCACGCGTTCGAGCTGCTCGGAAGTGAGGACGAGGAGCAGGGAGAGGGACTTCCGGTGCTCGGGGGAGAGCACGGTGAGGAGCAGCGCGTCCTGCGTGCCGCGGTAGCGCGCGATCGCCTCCTTGTCAGAGAGGGAGAGGGCGGCGCGGTACGGGTCGAGGCCGGCGAGCGCGGCGCGGCGTCCCTCGACCCGGCCGGTCTGCTCTTCGGCGCGGCGCCGATCGAGGGAATCCACGAGCTTGCGATAGGCGTCGCCGCCGACGCGGGTAGCGAGGAGGAGGTACCGCCTGGGCTCGTCCCCGGTGACGGTGAACGTGCATCCCGTGGCCCAGGAGAGCTGAGCCAGGAGATCGCGCAGGGCCGGCGGCGCCTCCGGGTTGAGATAGAGGTTCACGCACACGCGCGCGTTGACATCATCAGGTGGGGAGAAGCCGATCTCAACTCCGGTCTGCTCCTTTGCCTCCGCGAAGACCCGCGCGAGGGGAATCCCCGC